>Ga0315275_10007099_pt1 | contig 10800 bp, 10 predicted proteins | sample YL17G03_0_MG_FD_205557 | JGI IMG/M metagenome (GOLD analysis project Ga0315275, IMG submission 205557) | Sediment microbial communities from Yellowstone Lake, YNP, Wyoming, USA - YL17G03_0 | ecosystem: Environmental > Aquatic > Freshwater > Lake > Sediment | place: USA: Wyoming | collected...
GGATTTTCAGTAATCATATTAACGCCTCGGAATATTTAGTATTAATATTCGAACGATGTCTGACAATGTGTCAATATTATAGCAGTGTCTTTCCCCCCTTGGGATTCTACGTTTATATATCCATGATGTGAAGACTTCGAAGTTAACTCAGATCAAATGAAATGAAATCCGGTTTCTATATTTTACGCGAATTGTGGGTATAAATTATTCCTCAAATGATCCCCAATTTTTCAATTCCACCCACGGCTTGTAAATCCTCCGGCAAATCCAGGTCAAGGGCGATGTTAGGTGAGTATATGATCTTGAGACGAGCTCCTGATTCAGCAGCCCGTTCGCTGTGACAATGGAAAGAACCGGGTCCATAGCCGTATTCAATAATTCCTGCGGGATTGACCAGCAACCCATTTGTACCGTCCTTGCGCCTATCCGGAGCAAGAACAACCACTGGTGGTTTCATACCGTTCTTCAATAATAATCTGATATCTGACGGCTGGATAAGTGGCAGGTCGGCAGGAAGGACCAACACCGCGTGAGCACCTTGCGCTTGTGCAACGATGGTAGCACGTTTGATGGCGGTATTGAATTGTGGTGCCCCATCCTCCAATACAGTTCGTCCGCCCATTTCACGAGTCAAAGCAAGAGCTGCGGGATCACGGCTGACGACCAGTGTGTGATCAATTTCTGTAACTTCTTTTAGTATCGTTAAAACATGTTCGAGCAAATAACGATTAAGACGAGTACGTTGATCTTCGGTTAACATACTCGCCAACCGAGATTTCCCGCGTCGCAAGGGTTTTACCGGAACGATCGCCCAGATAGTCATAAAGTTCGAATGAAGTTTAGCACATCTTGGGCGAGGCGTAACCGTTTTTCATGACTATTCATATATATATCGGACGCCAATACTGGAACAGCAATTTGGGAGGAAAGACCTTCATCCAACCTATCCAAGATGAAACCGGAAATGATGTCTCCATAATGATGAGCAACCGCAAGCGCTGACGGGCGGATACCCATATCCATGAACATTTTTCCAGCAGGACCTTTGATAGTTTTTCCTGCTATTATTGGAGAGACTGCTATTACAATTTTCTGAGAGAGGGCGCTTCGTACCCCACCAACTTTCAAAATTGGGTCAATACTCACCCATGGATTGGATGGGCAAATGACTACTGCGTCTGCCTGCGCCAGAGCTTCAAGAACTCCAGGTGTTGGATGGGCAGTTTCTGTTCCATCAAAACGGAATCCTTTTACTTCAGGTTCGCAATTTCGGTGAACAAAATACTCCTGGAAAGGGAGTGTTCCATCATTCTTAGTGATCACCATCGTCCGTATTGGATCATTACTCATGGGGAGGACTGTTTGCTGAACACCCCACGAACGACAGAAATCGATTGTTACTTGATGAAGGAGTTGACCTTCGCGTAAACGTTTTGTGCGTTCAATGTGGGTGGCTAAATCCCTATCACCCAGCATGAACCAATCTGGACCACCAATTCCCTTAATGCCTTCAAGGAAATTGTAGGTTTCATCACGACGCCCCCATCCCTTCACCGGATTTTCAATACCAGCGAGTGTATAACATACTGTATCGAGGTCAGGTGAAATATGAAGCCCTAAATGTTCGAAATCATCCCCTGTGTTTACAATAATAGTCAGATCTTCGACAGGAAGTAAGTGGGCGAATCCATCAGCAAGTTTGGACCCACCCACGCCACCTGCTAGTGCAGCAATTTTCATCCGTGGGCATCTACCCGATCGATTTGTATCTTGTATTTAACCCTCTGCTCTCCCGGTTGACGAAAAGGATAAATGGGCAAACCTCGATATTTCATTGTCAGGCGATTAATGTGATCATCTGCATCAGTCGTAGTAATTTCGATCACTCTTCCCCGGATCTGTAGGTAACGATAAGAATTGGAAGGATCGGGAATGCAAAGTGCAACCTGGGGACGAGCCCGCATGTTGCGATCCTTAATTCGACCTACTGCTGAATTAATAAGAATGTAGCCATTCTCGACATTGAACCAAATCGGGGTCACCTGTGGTGAACCTGACGGCATGATCGTTGCCAGGAAAAGAAAGGATTTCTTTTCATCCGCTAACAAATCCAGGTGGGTTTCGGGAACATTTTTCATAGTGTTCTCCACTAATAATATATTTCACAGAATAGACTATTACCTTTTCTAACGGAACAGGTCATCCTTTTTATTGCGGATTAATTCCTTTAATGAACTTTCCCGTAATTGATACGGGAATCCCCGTACGTGTGCCGCGGGAGTCCCTTCAGCGGCTTCGCCCATGACAAGGGAGGCTGCTGCAGCCAATTCGTCTGCTGCAGCCACAATTGTAATCTTGAGACGATAGCCGAACAAATCTTTCCAACCGCGTTTATCCACAATACCCGGCATACCAGAGAGGCCAATAGCCATACCAATCGTCCCGATCCTCCAGGCGCGCCCATGCGAATCGATGATACATACACCGATCCGATTTCCAGTGATAATCTTGATGTTGCGACGAATTTCCATAGCGGATCGATCCGGGTCTTCAGGAAGAAGTAAAACCCAATCATCAGGGTTGCCTTCCGTTCCGCGCACATTGGAATGGTCAATTCCAGCACTGGCACAAATAAAGCCCAGGTTATGCTCGACAATAATTGTTCCTGGGCGAACACGTAACACCTCACGGCTTTCCCGCAAGATCAGTTCAACCAGACGAGGGTCTTTTTCGCTTCGTTTTGCAAGATCCAAGGCGTCCTTGGAAGGAGTGACGTCGCACAGATTTACCAATCTGTTTTCAGCTTTGCTTACAATTTTCTGGGCGACAACGATGATATCCCCATCTTCAAGCGTAATCCGAGCAGCCTGCAAAGAGGTAAGAAGAAGAGTAGCCAGGTTATCACCTGGGCAGACGAGGGGAATTTGTGGAAGGGGCGTAAAAGTTAATGTCATTTACTGACCGCAGAATTATTTACTCCGCTAATTCTGATACCCGCGGATGTACTCTTGTATTTCTTATTTATTCCAATTAATACACTTGTCAAACCCTCAACAACAGCAGAGTTTTCGATGGGACCAGCATCCCAACCAGTGAATCCGATCGTCGTAACCAGTTTTATCGTCTCGGACCGAGCTGCCTCACTAGTTCCGGAAACTAAAACATCGCAATCAACTGTTCCTTCTTCCATCAAGCTGGCAGAGGATATATTTTGAAAGGCTGTGGTTACCTGGATACCATCGCCCAGAATTTCATGGGCTTCCTGAGCAGCACTTCCTGCTGGCGGCATTTGCACTTTGCTCAAATTTGGAGGGACTAAAGGTACGGTCGCATCGATTAGTAATTTTCCTTGCATGGCTTTTCGAATATTTTCTAAGATATCCTTATGGGCGGAGAAAGGTACGGCAAGAATGACGATATCTGCTTTCCTGGCAGCGGAGATATTTGTAAAACCATAAATGACCACATTGCTGCCAAGGTTTTGTGAAAATTCAGCGGCGTTTGAACGCGCTTTCTTAAGAGAACGCGAACCAATCAATACCTTGTATCCAGCCCTTGCCAATCGGAAAACTAGACCTTTCCCTTCTTTTCCTGTTCCACCAATTACAGCGACTGTAAATAAAAGATGAGATGTTTTCAAAATCTACCCTTCCTGAATATTATTGCGGACTTTGTATAGCATGGGTAGAAATAAATTATTACTATTCTATATTAATTAGGAAATCATTTTATGTTATTTTCGTGAATTATTCTTCCATTTCACTTGGACGAATGGGGCATTGAGTTCAATGTAAATTAATCACCCACTCCATATTGTTTCGGATCGGGAATATTAACACCACGCGCGGCCATTTCTGACAGGGTTAAGAAAACCGATTCGCGCAGAGTCGACTCGCCACCGTACATTGCCTGGAATAAAGCCCCAAAAACACCTTCAACCGGTAAAATTCGCAAATACGCAAGGGATGCAAGACGTTCTTCCTCAGTACCTGATTTCAAAGCTGACAGGAGCAGGTCGACGGGCGGTTTATCCGGGGAGACTCCCACTCCTTGTTTCCCGGCAAGAGCAATAATCCAGGGTGATTCAGAGGGTGGGGGAAGGCGGATGGGAATATGGGGATTTAGCCTCAAGCGGTTTTCGTTCACTTCTACAGCTGCGTTACGTACCGCCCATTGATCATCATCTGTCTGCATATGGTCAACCAAATCTTCAGCCCATTTTTCATTAATGCGCCCAAGACCATAAGCGACGGAGCGGCGGATCAGTAAATCATCCTTCATCCCGGCACCCTCTCTCAACATTGCATACCCTTCATGAGGATGGTTTGCCAAAGATTCTGCCGCCGCGCGACGCAGGTTTTCGTCGCCTCGCAGAAGGGCGGAAGCAACGACATCCAGCGCAGGAGTCGTTCCAATTTTTACGAGAGCAAGACAAGCTGCGCGACGTACATTAGGAACCTGGGCATTTAGCAGCGCTGATAAAAGTTCAATAGCTTTTCCATCCTCAAGTACACCAATACCAAGGGCGGCTAGTTGCAAGAGGTCGTTTTCCGATCCTGCAAGGAGTTGGCGGAGCAAAACAACCGTGTTTTGATCCCCACTCTGAAGAAGTGCACAGAGCGATTGTCCTCGTAAACATAGAGGTTGCCCGGTCTGTTCAAGGAGATCAATCAATCTGTCAATAAGTTTTCCACGCCATGCCATCTGAGGAGGAGCATCTCGCAGCCAACGAGCAGGTATTAAAAGATTTCGAGATAGTGGTCGGTCAAGGGTAGAAAGCAACTTATCCAGTATCGGTGTGGAGTCGCCACATACAGCCAGAAACTGGAGGGCAAGGAATTTTCCTATCCAGGGTGGCTGGTCAAGGATGGATTCTGAATTTAGAGAAGATAAAGCCTGACCAGCAAGGTAACCGCCAAGAACAGGGTGCATGAAGCGTACACGATTATTGCGATGCTGGGTCAACAATCCACTCTCTACTAATTTTGAGATTAATCCAAGTGAAGGCGCCTGGCTCTTCTCCTGCTTCTTATTGCCTGATTCATTTTCATTGTCTGAAGATGTAGACAATTCGGGTGGTTCGAATGATCTTATCCATTCGCGGGCTTTGCGAGGATCAAATATTGGCACCATCCCAAGGTTTACTTGTAAACCAAGCATTTGGATCGCTTCCCGAGGAGCAACCGATGGGGATAGTCGGCGCAAGTGGCTTTCAATGATATCCAACAAACCTGATCCGACCAGATCGCCCGCGTACGCACCCCAGGCTTTAAGGGTCAATTCGAGCGGAGTTAAATAACCGCTATCTGCAAGCAGCCAACTATTAAGCAACAACGGATCCAGATTTTCATAGATCTGAGCCCAGGTTTCTATTGACACATAATGTTTCCATAAGTCCCCCCATTTTTCAAGAAACGATTTCTGTTGATTTTTGTTCCAGGCAGCCAGTGCGAAAGGTATGAAATTTAATGAAACCAGACCATCCAAATATTCGTTGGAGGCTGTGGTGACCATGCGAGTTTTTGGATAAGTTCGTTTGATTGCTTTAATAAATTCGACAACTATTTTCAGGCCATCCGGAGTTAATTCATCCGTTCCGTCAAGAAGTAATAAAACACGACCTTCCGCAAAGACATGTTTTACAAAGTCTGGTATACGTGCTAGATCTCGTATAGGGGCTTTCGAGGTAAGAAAATCAATTATTGGTTTTAGTGATTCATCTTTCTTCACTGGAAGATCAAGGTCCGCAACATGCATCAAGAAGGGTACAGTATTTTCTGGCAACCCTGGCTCTGAGTCACGCCTCGCCAAGCGTGATGCAAGGTACGCGAGAGTGACAGTTTTTCCCATACCTGTCTGACCCGTGAGGACGATATCAGAATTTCCTGATAGTGCCTGTGCAAGAGTTAGAGTGGGTGCCTGGTATGCAGCCGCTAATTCCGGCCAGGATGGCAAATATGGAATTGTTGCTGCAACGATATCCTCACTCATGATAGGCATATTTGGTTCCACGCGGGGTGGTGGAGCCATCAGCAAGGGCGGTTCAATAACCTCGTCCAAAGAGAACAACGGAGCGGATAGATGAAGGCCTTGAGCTTGAATCAGAACACTATGACGATAGCGTTCCTCGTAACTACTCGAGCTGGTGGATACAATCTCCTTTTTTCTGGCTTTGCGTGTCTGTGCCGAAGTGCGCAGATGCTGGAATGCAGGTTTAAGCAAGGAAATTAGCCACCAAATTATGGAGGTAAGGATTACACCTATTAAAAACGAGAAAGAATCAATGTTAGGTAAGCGGAACCGCATTATTCACCTGCATGTGAATTAACTACCGTAAAGGATACGACCGCAAGATGGGCAAAGTGCGATCGACCTGGAATCGCGTGAGGATTGGATATTTGCCGCGGTCAACCTGGAACCACAGGCTGAACAACTCCCTTCACTGATGACGACAACTGCCAGGCCGCGTTTTTCCTTACGCAATTGATCATATCTGCTGATAAGATCTGGCGGAATGGCTCCTGCCACTGCCGACCTTTCGGCTTGGAGTTTCTGTAATTCTTTAAGGAGTGTCTTGTGTTCACCTTGAAGAGTGACATTTAGTTTTTCTTTATTGTCTTTTACTACCCCCAATTCAGCCTGAGATTGGTCATATGCTATCGTAATTTCCTCAGCCACTACCATAGCTTCCAACTGGACATTTTCAAGGTTAATCAAGTGACGCTTAAGAGCACCGACGTCATTTTCCAAATCCAACAATTCTTTCGGTGTATGACCTTTCCCGCTATACAAGCTGGCTTCAGTTTGTTCAAGTTTTATCCGTTGGTTTTGAGTTTCTATTTCTGCCTGTTTCAAACTCTCATTCGCAGTTAGAAATTTGGTTTTACTTTGCTCAGTATTCACAATCGCTGAACTTAATTCTGTATCATCATTGAGGATTTTCTGGATTGCAAGTAACCGGGCTTCAGCACGGTCTATCTGGGAATCAGATTGTTGGAGGCGATAAAGGGAAAAAGTCTGACTCATGAACTGATTATATACTGATTAGCAATAGATATAAGCAATGCAAAAATATTGATCTCAGAATATAGAAACAGAGGGAATGTTGACGATTTCTTATCTTAATCCATAAAAAGCCAAGAATTGTTATACAAGTTCTCCGAACCGGGACTATTGGGAAGGCAGGTTGAAATAGTTGTAGATGGCGCGCGAAATTTCAGCATACATGGGTGAGACGATATCCCATAAAGCCTGCACCGGATGGTACACATAAAGTGACAGGATGTAGTTCCCTCCCGGAGAGTAGATGATTCCCGCATCACTGAACTGATTCATGCTGATATCCCAGCCGTGTTTGTGGGCAACAATCGTTCCTTCGGGAACACCTCCCTGGATAAGAGCTCCTAGTTTATCCTCCTCCAAGTAGCGGATCATCTGTTGGCATGCTGCCTGGTCGATCTGCCCAGGGAATGCTGCAACCAAGGAACCACCGCCTGTTTGGGCGCACAAGTAGATATCTTCAAGCAAAGCACCCATATCCGAAGGAGTCGTCTGACTAAACGTATCAGGATTAGTGTTTACATCAAGTCTAGAATTCGCTGGAGTGATGAAATGCTGCAAAGGATAAGAACCAGGTGCGAAATACATGGCTATGAATGTATTCATCAAACCAAGTTGTTGCATCGTTTCGGTGACAACCAAAGGTCCCCTCACCTCGTCAATTGCTGCCATAAGACTGTCAGAGGCAATATTGTCTGATCTCGCGATCATATCTTTTAATTGTGTATCGAGCTCGGGACTGATCTGTCCTCTAAATTGCTTATAAACAGAGACCATGATGGGAATCTTTATCGTGCTCGCAGCTGTGAAGGCGATATCCGGAGACACGGTGACTTCCTGACCTGCCTCATAGGCAAAATGAATAGTCTCCTGGGTTTGAAGGTTAAGAAAGTACAGATCTGTCAAACCCTCAAATCCACTTTTATCGATTAATTGCTTGAGCAAGGTATGGAGGACTCCAATTGAAGGTCTCGTAGCTGGAATGCTCATTGTAGTGAGTTGTACTATGCGCTTATCGGGCGATTCCAATGCATTCTCGATCAGCAGCACCGCGCGATCGAGGTCCATCACCTGGCCAGGTGTTCCCGGAGTGAAGTTTGTTGTCCCGGGGATAGGCTGGGCGGGAGTTGGAGGTTGATCATAACGTGAGGAAATTTCATTAAGGAGATAGGTGCGCAAGCGAGCTTCTGAGTAAGTTGAAACCAGTGGAATTTGCCTTGCAGGGGAACGACGATTCCAAAGAAAGTCCCAAAATCCTCCCCAAAAGGATGCTCCTGTACGCTGTAGATCAGCAGCCGCCAGCATACTCTCGATATCCAATTGAAAACCTATTAAATTTGGGTCCAAATCAATAATTGCCTCTCCGTAATGAAGTTCGACTGGTAATGCATAGACCTGCAAAAGTCTCTGGGCAGTTGCCTGCGGGTCGAGATTACCAACAGGAATCGAACCAATCGTCATGTCAGGTGGATAATTCGCGCGCGAAATACTGTACTGCACCAATTGGGTTACAGTAATTACTGCAGTTAGAAGAATGAAGATAAGAGAAATTCCCCTAAGGTAGATAGATGTACCTCGTAATCTCACTTAACCTCCACTTTATATATCAGTAGATTGATATTCATCGAGATATGCGAGCAAAAAGTATAACACACTCGTCAAGTACAGATGTGCTACAATCCAATAAGTTAAAATAATATCAGCGAGGATTTCATGCTTAGGGCATTATTAATTTACCTTTCTAAAGCCGAGTGGGCTCAACGAATGATTACCAGTTGGAAAATTGCCAGGCTGGCTGCAGGTCGATTTGTAGCAGGGAATTCAATCGATGATGCGATCAGAGTGGTTCGAGAACTCAATCAAAAAGGAATTAATGCCACCCTGGATCATCTGGGCGAGAGTACGGAGACGGGCGGGGAAGCTATCAGCGCAGCAGATGATATCCTGAAATTACTGGATCAAATTCTCGATAATCATATTCGTGCCAATGTGTCGATCAAACTCTCGCAAATCGGCTTATCACTTGATCAAGGCTTATGTGAAAATAATCTTGAGAAGATTCTAAAACGTGCCCAAGAACATGCAAATTTTATTCGCATTGACATGGAAGATACACCTTATACCGATAGGACTTTGGAACTTTATCGGAAGATGCGCATGAAAGGGTATCGTAATACTGGTGTTGTTATTCAATCCTATCTTTTTCGGACAGAAAAAGATACCCGGGAACTTCTAAGGGAAAACTGTCGAATTCGGTTGGTCAAAGGCGCTTACAAGGAACCACCAGAATTGGCATTTTCAAAGAAGGGGAAGGTAGATAATAATTTTGATACATTGACAGCGCTAAGTATCGATGCAATCAAGCTGGTTGGAGCGCCAATATTGAGAGAGGATGGTCTTCTCCCGCCCATCCTTGCGATAGGTTCTCACGATCCAAAAAGAATAGAATTCGCCAAGAATTATGCCAGTAAGATGGAAATTCCAAAGAAAGCGATTGAATTTCAAATGCTATATGGTATCCGGCGTGATCTTCAAGAGCAGTGTCTCAAGGAAGGATACCCGGTACGGGTTTATGTACCGTATGGAACGCATTGGTATCCCTACTATATGCGCCGTTTAGCCGAACGACCTGCTAATCTATGGTTCTTTATTTCAAATTTCTTCCGAGGATAAGAATTACTTGTTTTCTTATTAGAACCGGCTCTTAACAAAAGAATACAAAATAATCATGAAGAATATTCCACTCGCACTTGTTACCGGAGCAGCTCATAGACTCGGTAGAATATTTGCAATGACACTTGCTCAGAGAGGTTATGCTATTCTTTTACATTACTTTAGAGCGAAAGATGTAGAGCAAACCGAACAGGAAATTAAAGCTTTCGGGGTTCCAGTATATTTGGTGCAAGCCGATTTACGCGATGACCCCGGTATTTCTTTTTTGATTTCATCCCTTGATTCAATTCCACATCCGCTGGAAGTTCTCGTGAATTCTGCTTCAATTATGATGAGGTCCAATCTTCACTCAACCAGTATAGTTAATTGGGATGCCATATTGGCACTAAACCTGCGTGCTCCTTTTCTTCTGGCACAGCAATTAGTCGGAAGGATGAAGGAGGGAGGTCTTATCGTCAATATCAGCGATTGCGGTGCACGGAAACTTTGGAAAGAATACGCAGCTTATGTGGTCAGCAAGTCAGCCTTGGAGACACTTACCCGTCTGCAAGCAAAGGAATACGCACCACGAATCCGGGTCAACGCAATCGCTCCGGGATTAGTAATTCCTTCCGATGGAATAACCAAGAATGAATGGGAAAGCCTTGTAAAACGCACACCTCTCAATCATCCTGTAAGGCAGGAAGATGTCGCGGGAGCTCTGGGATTTCTTATCGATAATCCATCCATCACTGGACAGATACTCGCAGTGGATAGTGGGTATTCATTAATATAAGATACATCAAAAAAGTCTACCAAATCCAAAGTGATGATATGTCAAATGATTAAAACGATTCTAAAATTAATTCACCCTGTTGATTTGTTTCTCAGCTTATTGGCTTTCTCCATCGGGGCTGGCATTGCCAAATACCTCGGTTATCAGATTAATTTTGTTTCCTTCTGGATGGGTATGTTGGCAGTTCTAGCGTTATTCGCGGCAGCCTCATTATTGGAGGAATATTTTCGATTTCCACTAATTGGAGAGGTTGAACGGGAACAGGAACGATTTAAACTCACCCTTCTGCTGGT
>Ga0315275_10007100_pt1 | contig 10800 bp, 10 predicted proteins | sample YL17G03_0_MG_FD_205557 | JGI IMG/M metagenome (GOLD analysis project Ga0315275, IMG submission 205557) | Sediment microbial communities from Yellowstone Lake, YNP, Wyoming, USA - YL17G03_0 | ecosystem: Environmental > Aquatic > Freshwater > Lake > Sediment | place: USA: Wyoming | collected...
AGTCGGCGTGTGACCCAACGTCGCCGCGCTCAGCAGCGAACAACTCCCCCATGAGATCCGGCTGGGCGTCGATGGCCTGCAGCAGGCTGTTCAGGGCCAGCCGGAAGGCCAGATTGCCGCTTGCGTCCACCACCTCGGACCAGAACGTGAGTTCGGCACCCTCGGTCGGGTGCTCGCCTCCGCCGTCACCGTAGGCCGACACGGCAACCAGGATGCGCGTGCGCGCTGCGGTATCCGCCCGCGCTGCGGCCAGCCGCGCAGCCTCCACGCCGACACACCGGCGCATCTCGAGCCCGTCACGAACCAGATCGCCTGCGCTGTCGTCGATCGAGCGGGCCAGGTGCGCCAACAGATCAAGGCCGGCAGTGCGGCGTACGTCGAGAACGCGGGTGCCGCCACCGTGTACGACGTGCACGAAACCGGCCTGCTGCAAGCGTTTGACGGCCTCCCGGACGGCATGACGATTGACCGCGAAACTCACTGCCAGGTCTCGCTCGGGCGGGAGTGCCTCACCCGCCTTGATGCGTCCGGCAAGGATCGCGTCGCGCAACTCAATGAACACGCCGTCGCCAAGCGATTGACGGGGTACCGGACTGAAGTCGACTGTCGCCATCCGGTCAGAGTCCCAGACAGGTGGGTTGTTCATCAAGAGGTTGGACCAATTCGCTGCGCCTCAACCCATCGAAGTCCAGGGCACCAACCGTTAGCGCCACGACGACGACAGGGCGTGGGGCACCCTCGCCGCTCCAGATCTCGATCGCGGCGAGTCAGTTGCCTGGCGCACCGCCGTGTCTCGGTACTGACTCTCCTGCGCGCGGCCGGGAGTCAGGTGCCGGGCGCTCCGTCGAGGAGGATGCGTCGGCGGCGGTACTCGTCCTCGTCGATCTCCCCACGAGCGAACCGCTCGTCCAGGATCGAGCGGGCCGGCGAGACGTTCGTTGTTGGACCAACTGGTCCGGTCACGGGCGTAGTCGATCGTCGGGACAACCCCCACACCACGAGGCCCAAACCCAGCCCGAACAACAGGAGAAGCGCCAACCCCAGCAACACGAACCCGAGGCCGCCGGTGTGCCCGATGTGGTCGTAGTCGTCGTACATCACGGTGTCACGCTCCCTGGGTAGCCAGTCGCTTCACAATCCCACGGATCCGTTGCGGGCCCTAGAGGTTGAGGGTCCCCATTTGAGCGAATTTGCAGCAGCCGAGATTGACAACCGACATGTGCGGGAAGGGTTGGGCTCGATCCAACGATCCGCCGGGCCGATTGGAAGACCATGACCTCGGAGGGCCACATGCTCTGGAACTGGACCGGGCACTCGCATCGCGGATCGGGCAGCCGTCGCGGTGGACTGATCGGTGCCCTCGGGGGTGTCCGCAGCCGCCGAGAGGGCCAGTTCGTCGAAATGACAGACGTTGCGACCCCAAAGGCCGATCACCGGCTGGAGATGTCCCGCCGGTGGAAGACCCGGGCGGCGGCCGCGAGCAGCAGAAGGGCCACGCCGGACATGAGTCCAGCCATGGCCCAGTCGACTCCGTGGAGCAGCGAATCGGAGTGCAGCGCCCAGTAGAAAGGTGAAACCTTCTGCCAGGGCTCGAGCCAAGACGCCAGGGGCGCCAGCGCGTTGAGAAGGAACGCGGCGATCGCAAGAGCGATCCCACCTCCCAGGACGGCCGCACGGTGCCCGGTCAGGACACCCAGGAGGAGCCCGAAAGCGCCGAACAGCAAGCCGAGCAGACTCGTCATGAGTCCGGCCGCGAGCACGTCGACCGTGCCGACCGAGAGATTGACAAGTGGTGAGCCGACGACAACCGTGACCGTTCCGGCCCCAGCCACCACCGCGACGCCCAGAACCATGGCGATGGTCTTCGCGGCGATAACTCGTCCGCGTGTGACCGGCAGCGAGAGCAGGAGATCGGCCGTACCCCGCTCCTCCTCCCCCGCCGTCGCTGCGGCCGCGGCTCCGAGCGCCACCGCGGTGAGCACGAGCGGGAACATCATGGAGAACAGCTCGGTATTGAGGAAGCCCGGGCCGGTTGTGTACGCCTCGAGGTGGAACGCCTCGCGAAGTGCTTGGGGCCACTGGTCGACCATCGACTGCCATCCGGCGGCGGTTGACGCCACCGACGGGTACACCGCGAGCTGGACAGCCGAGATGCCGACAAGACCGAGCGACCACACGAGCAACGATCGCCAACGGTCCCGCAAAGTCCGCTCGACAAGAGCGACGATCTGAACCGGGCCCGAACTCGCAGCGCCGATGCCCACCGTGATTGTGGGTTTCTCAGGCGACGTCCGCGTTTCGGTGGTGGTCATGGTGTTCCCTCCGATACGTAACTGAGGAAGGCGTCCTCGAGATCGGGGTCGTGGGTGTGCACATCAAGCACGCCGTGGCCGACCGCCACGGCGAGCAGCGCCCCAACCGGCCCGGCGACAGTGCACACCGCCGTGTCGCCATGGATCTCCAGGGCGCGTACCCCGGGTGCGGAGGCAAGAACTGTCGGCGGCCGGCCGGGGAAGTCCAACTCGACTCGCTTGGTCGCCTTCTCCCGGAGTCCGTCGACCGTATCGACCATCACGAGTCGCCCCTCATTGACGATCCCCACGCGGTCGGCCATCTGCTCGACCTCGGTCAGGACGTGCGACGAGAGAAAAACGGTGGCCCCGTCCGCGGCGGCCTCGCGGACCAGCCGTCGGAACTCCAACTGCACCAGCGGGTCGAGCCCCGAGGTCGGCTCATCCAGGATCAGCAGCCTGGGTCGGTGCATGAATGACTGGACGACACCGATCTTCTGCCGGTTGCCGCGAGAGAGGTCGCTGATGCGGCGGCTCAGGTCCAACTCAAGCCGCTCCGCCAACGAGCGATACCGTGCGGGATCGATCCCGCCGCGCATTCGGGCCAAGAACGCCAGCAACTCCTCGCCCAGCATCCGGTCGTAGAGCGCGAGATCCCCTGGGAGGTAGCCGACCCGCGCCCGGATCCCTGCGGCGTCCGACGCCAGTTCCGTACCGAGAATCCAGGCCTCGCCCCGTGTCGGGTAGATGAGGCCGAGCAGCATCCGGATCGTTGTGGTCTTTCCGGCCCCGTTCGGGCCGAGGAACCCGAAAACCTCGCCGGACCGCACCTCTAGATCGAGGTCCTCGACCCCGCATTGGTCCCCGTAGTACTTCGTCAGGCCCCGCATCCGCAGAGCCGGAACCGACTCTCTTCCCATGCCTTAAGTATCCCCCTTGTGTGATCAATTGTGGTTCGACATCTGGAATCGCGGCCGCCGAAGCGGGCCATCTGAGCGGGCTTCACCGTCGATTGGCCAACGCAGCTGAAGAGCGGAGGGGGCTCGAACCCACGACCTGACGAGTCGTGAGTTAGATCCTCCGCGTGCCGGGTGATCCCATCTCACGTCGCCGATTCCGCCAAACACCAACTGCCACAAGGGCTCTGAGGCCACGGCGTCCCGCGGGTTCCCGTGCCCGGACGGTGCTTCCGTGACCGACCTGATGCCAACCTGGCTCAACCATCACCGACTTCTCTTCACTCGTTCGTTGGGGTTCATCTCGCATGCCCCCTCAGATGCGCCGCCTGGGTCGATGTCCGCCGGATCTCCCGAGCATGAACTCGACATCCATTCGGAGCCGAGCCCGTCTCATGAGGCGAGCTCGGCCCTTCGCACCAGCAGCAACGAGATCCGCCGCGACTCAGCCGCCACGACCCGCTAGCGGCGCAGCGTGAGCGCGACCCGCTCGTGCTCGGCGAGCGCACCATCCTCGATCAACGCGACCCAGCCGCCACGGCGTAGGACCGCCTCGATGAGTTCGTCGACCGCGTCATCGATGACATCGGGGTGCTCCACGTCCACGGCTGGACTCAGCAGTTCGCCACTGGGATCGACCCGGGCCGGATAGAAATAGCCTTCCTCGACGGCCAGCATCTCGGGTCGTTCCGCGTGCGCGGCCAACCAGGCCGAGGCCATGCCCGATACGGCGCGTTTGGCGCTGATCCTCTGGTCGAGAAGTTCAAGGGCCTCCTGCTGGCGTGACCGCAGATACCCCTGCATGACCAGCCTGATCCGCGGCACCAGGTCAGCGATCGACGCCGTCACCATGCTGCCTTCGACGCAACCGGCGAGGCGGGCCAGGTTGGTCGACAGCCCACGGAATTCGGCAAGTTCACGCTCGGCGCCGACAATCACCAAGGGGGCCGGGTTGACTCGGAGGTACGCCCCGAGGGCCCGGTCGACGTCGCGGTAGAACGAGCGGCGTTCCTGGACGTGCATCGAACGTCTCCCGCGCCTTGCAGCGTCCGCGCCAGCGGCGACTCGGGGGAACGAACGCCCAGAGGCGGGGCGGAGATCAGAGGTGGGGCGGAGATCATCGCCGACACCCTCGAAGAGTCGCGCCTCATGCTGACTCAAGGCGAGGACGACGTGACGCGGCGTCCGGTGGAGGTCGCGAACCAGGTCGCGCGTTGCGAAAGTGGGATCCACGACCACACGGTCCACGACAGGTACGTTGAGGTGCACGACTTCCCTGGTGCCAGCAGACACGAAGATCGCGATGGCCTCCGTCGCCGGACCACCCGCCGCCTCAGCGACGAGGTCAGCCAGTGGTGAGAGGAGGGTGCTTCGCACACCGGGGATCGACTCGGCTGCCAAGCGGCCCTCAGCCTCACGTGCCATGCCCAGGAGTCGCTGGGCATCCACGGGCAGCATTCGCATCGCTGGCGTGGTCGACATGATCACGGACACGGCCGGGTAGCTGGCGATCGCCTGCAGCAAGCTCACCTTGATGGGGGTGGCGAGTTGAGGACGGGTGCGCAGAGCGGATTGGGCGGAATGCGGGGCAGTCATGACTTTCCTCCTGAGGAGATCGAGGTGGTTGTGGTCTGGACAAGGGTTGTTGACGGATCTGCGGTGACGTCGACCTCGATGGGTTGACCATCGATAGGGCCGTCCGCGGTGACGTCGACGACGTGCTGCGAACTAGCGAGATCGCCCTTGGTTCGCCAGAGGCTGGCAACGACCGACCCGAGGATCAGCGCTCCGATCACGCCGAGCGAGAGCGCAATCGGGATCTTGTAGACGTCGAGGAGCAGCATCTTCGCGCCGACGAAGACGAGCACGGCCGCAAGCCCGACCTTGAGGTAGATGAAGCGATGCATGAGATCGGCGAGCAGGAAGTACATGGCCCGTAGTCCGAGGATCGCGAAGGCGTTGCTCGTGAAGACGAGGAACGGCTCTTGCGTGATTGCGAAGATCGCCGGGATCGAGTCGACCGCGAAGATCAGGTCGGAAGTCTCCACGAGAACAAGGACGGTGAACAACGGGGTGGCCAGCCAACGGCCGTTCTCCTTGACCCAGAACTTCGCCCCCCGGAACCCCGAAGTACTCGGAATGAACCGCCGCGTCAGTCTCATGACCGGGTTGCGAGTCGGGTCGGAGTGGGTGTTGCGATGCCGGAACATCTGGATACCGGTGGCGACCAGAAACGCGCCGAACAGGTAAAGGACCCACGTGAATTGCTCAATGAGTACGGCGCCGCCGGAGATGAAGGCGGCCCGCATGATCAGAGCGCCGAGTACGCCGTAGAACAGGACTCGGTGCTGGTAGGCGCGCGGCACCGCGAAGGCGGCGAAGATCAGCGCGAAGACGAAGACGTTGTCGACGGCCAGGCTTTTCTCGATGACATAACCGGCGTAGTACTCACCCGCAGCCTCGGGTCCGAACATGCGCCACACGACGACGCCGAAGCCGAGCCCGAGGGTCACCCAGATGGCCGACCAGACCGCCGCCTCGCGGAGGGAGACGACCCGCTCGCCGCGATGGCTCAGCAGGTCGATGGCCAGCATGACCAGGATCACCGCCAATACGGCGAACCACAGCCACAGGGGTACGAACACGGGGCATCCTCCGGTTGCACGTCGGCCAACCGAAGGTCTCCCCCGATGCCGGCAAGTTGCCGATCATCCGTTCCCGCCGGGCCTTTCCGGTTTCCCGGGCGGGCCGTGCTGACGACGAGATCGTTCTGGGGTACTCCCCTTCACACGCCGATCGACGGATCGGCGCCAGCAGCAAGGTTCCTTACTGATGAAGACAGTTTCCGGGATTCTGCTTCCTATGTCAACTCGTACCGAGGGCGTCTCAGGATCGCCGCGACCCACCCGGTTGACCGTCCCTCCCGTCGAACAACGTTCGCCTGACTTGCGCCGTGGGGTGGGGCTGGGTGGGGTGGGGTGGGGTGGGGCGGGTGGGGCTCGAACCCACGACCTGACGGATTATGAGTCCGCTGCTCTGACCAGCTGAGCTACCGCCCCGAGCGCGCCAGCGGTGTTGCCCTGACACACCAGTCGGAATACGACGCCATTGTGTCGCACCCGAAGGCACAACCGCTGTTGGCGCAGTCGCACGACCCGGGACAACATCACCCGGGATCTATGGGAGCGACCCGACTTGGGTGACCTGCTGATACTTCAAGACCGTTGGGGTCACCTCGACATCAAGCACCGAACCCGGAGTTGCCGCGCAGGAGAACCCAACGCTCGCGCTGATCTCTTGACCCGGCGGCACACTCGTCAGCGAGTTCAGACTGCCGACACCGCCCACCGGATCAAAGACCTGCTCGCACGGTCGCTGTGGGGAACCGGCCCTGGCATCGATAGCGAAGAGCAGCGGCTCGTATTTGGTCGATGTGCCGTTTTTCACCGTGACGGTCATCGTGAATGCTGTTTCGCCCTGGCTACTCCCGACGCTGGTGCCGGACGGAGTGAAACTCGTCGGCGGACCGAGCGTCACGGTGAGCCCATCGTCGTACGGAATTGTCTGGCCAAGTTGAGTTGGCGTCGCGCCACCAACTACCCCGATTCCGGCGAGAGCCCTGCTCGCCGAGTTCAGGGTGTCGACTGCGCTGTCCACCGCCCTGTTGATGAAGAAGATCCAGAAGAAGAACCAGAAGATGCACGCAATGATGGCGACGACGCCCATCACGATTCCGGCCATCGCGGCGCCCTTGTTGGTCGCGTCGCCACTATTGGCTCGCGAACGTCCGATCAAACCGAAGATGAGCGCGAGGGGTCCCAGCACCAAGGAGACCCAGTAGGTGATCGGGGTAAGTGCGAAGAGAATTGCGAGGATGCCGAGAACAAGAGCGGCGGTACCAAGTCCGTTTTGAGGTCCTCGCGGTACGGCTCCATACGGGACTGCGTACGCCGGCGCCGGCACAACGGGTGGCGCGTACCCCGGAGCGACCGGTTGCGGCGCGACCTGTGGTTGTTGCGCAACGGGTGCCACCGGAATAGCCGGTGTTTGCGGCGCGCCGGCATCCACCCACGCCACGCCATTCCACGTCAGCCAGCGTTGGCCGTCCCACTGGAGATACCGCTGACCGTCCCAATAGGGGTTGGACGCCGCGACCCCAGCTGCCGCGGCGGGCGCGGTTGGTTGGACCGGTGCACCGGTTGGAGGTGCGGCGCCGGCCAACGGGTTCACGGGCGGCGGTGCAGTTGGGGGCGCCGACGTCGGCTGCGATTCGGTCCCATCTGCTGACATCGACGAAGGGTTCTCTGGTTGCTCAGTCAATTTGGGCTCCCTGCGTCAGTGCTGGATCTATGCACGCTAGCAGCGCATCGTTGGTCAAAGAGGCGTCGATTCGGCATCTCAACGGGCGTGGTGACCCTCGTTTCCGTTCGTCCGGTTCTATCTTGATCACGTGAACGGCAATCGATAAGGCGGCGAGACTTAGGAGCAGCGATGAGTACAACATCAATGTCCGCGGACGAACGAGCAGCGATGACTCAGATCGGCAGGCTCTGGTGGGTATGGCTGCTCACCGGAATCGCGTGGGTCATCATTTCCCTTGTCATTCTCGACTTCAGCGCCGCGTCGGTGAAGACCGTCGGCGTCTTGATCGGCATCATGTTCTTGATGGCTGGGATCCAGCAGTTCTTCATCGCTTCGGTCGCCGACGGCTGGAAGTGGTTGTGGGCGCTCTTCGGTCTGGTCTTCGTCGTCGCCGGGATCGTCGCGCTGTTCAATCCAACCGATGCGTTCCTCACCCTGGCCAAGGTCCTCGGCTTCCTCTTTCTGCTCGTGGGGATCTTCTGGTTGATGGAGGCATTCGCGATCAAGGACAACAACCCACTGTGGTGGCTCACTCTGATCGCGGGCATCCTGATGGTTCTTCTTGCCTTCTGGACCCACGGACAGTTCCTGCTCGAGCGCACTTACACGCTCCTGATCTTCGCGGGAATCTGGGCGCTCATGGCCGGGGTCACCGACATCACGAAGGCCTTCGTCATCCGCCGGGTCGGCAAGATGGCCAGTCACTGATTCAACCCGGCTGATTCGACCCGGTTGATTCAACCCGGTTGATTCGACCCAGCTGCGACTTCGGCCCAACGCAAGGCGCCGCGACCGAATGCGGCGCCTTGCGCCATTGCATAGCCCAATCGTGAGCAACCCTGGCAGGATCATCCACAAAACTGATCGCGACGACGTCGTGAACGCCGCACTTCGACCCTGGAGAATCACCAATGAGCCAGCCGAACGATTCGGGATCCCAGCCAGTCGAGCAAGTCGCGCCAGAACCAGTCGCGCCCGGGTCCACGCAACCCCCACTCACTGACGGTGAGCGGGCCGAGCTCGAGCGCCTTCGAGCCGCCGCTGCCGACAGCAAGGCAGCTGTCCCAACGCCAGCCGATGATTCATCGAGGTCGGGGCGCTGGCGCGCGCCGGTGGCCACGCTGCTCATCGTGATCTTCTGCCTCCTCGCGATGTTCTCAGTCAGTGGACGCTGGGCTCGCGACATCGTCTTCGACACGGATCGGTACGTCGAGACCGTCAGCCCGCTGGCGACGGATCCTGCGATTCAAGCAGCCTTCTCGACGAAGATCGCCGACGCGACGCTGCAGGCAATCGACGTACCGTCGGTCGTCGACCAGGGCCTCCAGACACTGGGAACAGCTGACTTCGTCCCACCGAAAGTCGCCGCCCTGCTGCCCCTCTTGGAGCAGCCTTTGACGAGTGGCATCGACCAGTTCGTCCGTGACCAGATCAACAACCTGGCAACCAGTGACCTCTTCGCTCAGGCGTGGGTCGAAGCCAACCGGCAGGCTCACACGCAACTGGTCAACGCGCTGAACGGCGAGACCGGATCGGTCGAGATCACCGACGGTCGCGTCAGCGTGAACATGGCGGCCTTCATCGCGACCGTGAAGTCCGCCCTGGAGTCTCGAGGCCTCCGCATCGCCTCCAAGATCCCGGACGTTCAAGCCACCTTCACCGTCTTCCAGTCCGCGGACTTGGCCAGAGCCCAGAAGGCCGCGAGCACGCTGAACACAACGGCCACCTGGTTGCCGATCATCACGCTCATCTTCCTGGCCGCCGGCATCTACGTCGCACGCAACCGGCGCCGCACGATCCTCGGTGCGGGGATCGGGCTGATCATCGGCATGGCCGTGGTATTGGTCGGCCTGCGGGTGGGCCGCTCCGCCTACCTGGATGCACTTCCACCGGACTCGCTTCCGACCGACGCTGCCACGAACCTGTTCGACACCTTGACCCGCTTCCTCGTGTCGGCGGGCGTCGCTGGCTTGGCCCTGGGCATCGTGATGGCCCTGGCGGCCTACCTCTCCGGGCCTTCACAGATAGGTCGCGCCGTGCAGCGGGGGGTCCATCGGTTGACCGATGCCATCGCGAGTCCGCTCGGTCGTCAGTTCCCGGGAATGGCCCAGACGGCCGACTTCCTCACCAAGTACCTCGTGTATGCCCGCATGATCGTGATCGGCATCGCGGCTCTGGTGATCTTCCTCTGGTCGCACCCGACCAGCCGCGTTATCTTCGTCACCGCGTTGATCGCGTTGCTCGTGCTGTTCATCGTCGAGGTGCTGGCACGCACGAATCGAAGCGACGAGGCGGGCCCATCTGCTGCGATTCCGTTAGAGGAACCTGTCGACTCGGTCGTGGATGCCTAAGGCGGCTAGTGAGTCGACGTGAACTGGATGCTCCCGCGATTGGACTCGAACCAATAACCTGCCGGTTAACAGCCGGCTGCTCTGCCAATTGAGCTACGCGGGATTGACGGTTTCTGTGGCGTTTCTAGGTCATGCCCGGTGGGACGCGACCCGCCGACGGCTGGACCGTCGAGCCGCCGAGATTAGCAGCCCGCGGACCGCGACGAGCACGTGACCCAGGTCAGATCCCCAGGCTCGTACGCAACTCCCCGAGGGCATCACGGGCGCGTTCACGCAGATCTTCGCGCGTCGAATCGGCAACGTCATCGAAGACAATGGTCCACGCGATGTCCTCGCGGTCGCGCCGGCGCCGCGCGACCGCAGTTGCCCCGCTGCATCCCGGGATCGCCAAACGCTGGGACACCACGATGCTGGACTCGACGCGCTCCCACACGACCGCGGGAAGTTCACCCGGCTCGTCGATCGCGAAGATCACCTCGCTGACCGGACTGCCCGGCTGCCACTGGAGCCGCAAACGCATTTCACCGTTTTCCCAGGTCGCTCCGAGGACCTGATCCCACCACCATCGCTGCCGGTTCTGCACACCATCGGCGTCCGCGGGAAGGTAGAGAGCGGCTGTCGTTGCGACCAGCAGGTCCGAGGACCCTGCCGGACCACTGCGCTTCCCGGCGTTGGATCGCACCTCGGCCCATGCGAGCGCTCGCTCACCACGTCGTACGCCGACGTCGCCAAGCACCTCTTTGGTGAGTCGATCGGGTCGGATCTTCACGCGGCAGTCGTCCTACGACTCGCCGCGCGCTTGGTCGCCAAGAGCTCGACGTTGATTCTCCAAGGTCAGAA
>Ga0315275_10007102_pt1 | contig 10799 bp, 12 predicted proteins | sample YL17G03_0_MG_FD_205557 | JGI IMG/M metagenome (GOLD analysis project Ga0315275, IMG submission 205557) | Sediment microbial communities from Yellowstone Lake, YNP, Wyoming, USA - YL17G03_0 | ecosystem: Environmental > Aquatic > Freshwater > Lake > Sediment | place: USA: Wyoming | collected...
CCGTAGAACCGGGGGCGTCTCGTGTTTGGGGAGCGTCGGATATTGCGGCCTTACGTCAACTCCGCCGCTTATCCCAGCTATCCTCACCCCTCCGGCAGTCCGGCCTTGCGCAAGGCCGCCCGTATCGTTCCCGATCGCTCGCGCGCGCGTGCGCGACCTGGCCATAGACGTCTCGCTTGATCGAGCTCTCCGGAACCAGCCGCAACACCTTTGCAATGGCGCTCCGTGCTTCGTCGATCTGCCCAAGACCGACATGACACGCAGCGAGAAACCGAAGCGCCGGGGGACCATTCGGGCGCTCCCGCAACGCCTCCTCTTCGCTGGCGACGCCTTCGGCGTAGCGTTCGGCCGCAAAATACGCGATGGCGGCGAAGTGCAAGTATGAGAAGTTGAACGGATCGCGCGGGCTCATGCGTATGGCGCGATCGACCGCTTCGATTGCCGCGTCCGGTTGCCCGCCGAGCGCAAGAGCCGCCGCCATATTGCCGTGCGCGAGTGCGAAGTTCTCATTCAGTTCGATCGCCCGGCGATACCATGCGATCGCGTCGTCGTATCGGCTCGTGAAGCATTCGACGTACCCAGATGAAAAATGGCTCCAAGGATCATCTTCGTCCAAGGCTCTGGCGGTCTGTGCTTCCTGGCGCGCTGTGGCGAGTGCCGCATCGATGTCGCCTCCGAAAAACACCGTGGAGAGGATAGCCAGCACAAGCGGCCGATGTCGACATAATCTCCGATCTCGGACGCTACGGACTCTCCCTTCCTCCTTCCCGCCACCCGTTTTAGCTCGATTCTCCCGGCCACACTTTGAGCAACGCATCGATAGCGCCAGTGGCGTTCAGGCGGGCAAGCCCTGAAGACTAGTTGCCGATAGTCCCTTCGGGCCTCTTCTCGCAAGGGAAACCCCGGGAGACCAGCAGACGAAGGTCTCCGCGACCATCGGGCTCGGAGTGCAGAGTTAAACCGTATGCTGAATCTCGCGTTGGCCGAGCCCGAGCAAGGGGGTCGGGGAAGGACGGCCCTTACGGTCCGAACCAGATCCCGGCGAGTCCGCCAACGCGTGTACCTTGCGCTTGAGGACCCTCGCGGTCGAACTGCCCGGTTCGAAGGAATGCCACGGTCTCCGTCGCGACCTCGGGAGCATCCATTACGAACGTGTGGTTTTCCGGCAGCACGACGAAGTCACTCATGCCTTCGAGTCGCGTGCTCGCGACGGACAACCTCGCGGTCGCTCTCTCCCGGGATCAGCCACCCGCCGAGAGGGTTTATCGGCTGATTTCCGACGATGACTCCGAACTCGAAGTTTGGCTGACCGAGACGGGCGGGAAGACCTTCGGGCGAGGCGCCGAGGTCCGAGCCCACAGGGCCGAAGATGGCCTTGAAGAGCCAGGTGCCGCCGAGGTCGATTAGGTGACGCATCGTCCTATAAGATCCAAGCGCGAGGAAGGTCCCATGGCCAGCAACTTCTTCAATTCGGACATGGAGCTCTTCGTCGATCATCGCACCCTACACAGTCCGGATCGGCCCGGCTTGACGGGCGCCGCAAGCCCGCCGTAAAGGCGGCTGTCGCCCGGAGACCGGGACGCCATGAAGAGCGTCGAAATCGACCGCAGCAAGCGTCTGATCGATCAGCCGAAGACTGGCCACAACCGGTGGCACCCCGACATTCCGCCCATCCTGGAGGCGAGCGAGGGCGAGGAGGTCGTGCTCGAGACCCGGGACTGCGTCGACGGGCAACTCGGCCCCTCCACCACTGCCGCCAGCATGGCGGAGATGGATGCAGGCACCATTCATCCGATCACCGGACCCGTGCTGGTGAAGGGAGCCAAGCCGGGTGACCTCCTCGAGATCGAGTTCGTCGACATCCTGCCGCAGCCGCACGCCTTCACGGGCATCGTGCCGGGGCTCGGCTTCCTGCGGGATCTCTACACCGCGCCGTACCTCGTGCACTGGCGCATCGCAGACGGCTGGGCCACATCGGCGGCGCTTCCCGGCGTGCGCATTCCCGGCGCCCCGTTCATGGGCGTGGTCGGGGTAGCGCCGTCGCGGGAACAGGTCGTGGCGTGGACGAAGCGCGAGGAGGCCCTGTTGCGCCGGGGCGGCCTCGTCATGATGCCCGACCCGGCCGGAGCGGTGCCGGACAAGGGCCCCGCGGCGATCGAAGGTCTACGCACGATCCCGCCGCGCGAGAACGGCGGCAACATGGACGTCAAGCAGCTCACGAAGGGCTCGACTCTGCAGGTGCCCGTCGCGGTGGAAGGCGCGCTGTTCTCGGTGGGCGACGCGCACTTCGCACAGGGCGACGGCGAGGTGTGCGTCACCGCCATCGAGATGGGCGCCACCGCGGTCGTCCGCTTCCGCGTGATCAAGGGGGCAGGCAAGGCGCTCAGGCGCGGCCCGCGCTTCCGTCACCGAGACTACTTCACCCGCCCAGAATGGGCGGTCCCGAAGCGGTTCCTCGCCGCCACGGGCATGCCCATCCGCGACGACGGCGTGAACGAAGGTGAAAACCTCACGCTGGCTTGCCGCAACGCGCTGCTCAACATGATCGATCTGCTGCAGGAGAAGGGCTGGACGCGCGAGCAGGCCTACGTCATCTCGAGTGTGGCGGTGGATCTCAGGGTGAGCAACGTGGTCGACGTGCCGAACTACGTGGTCTCCGCGCTCATCCCGGAGGCCATCTTCGAGAACTGACGTCAGACCAGATCTCTTCGACGAACTCGACTCGCTGTCGAGAAAAACCTTATTCGATCGATCCCCGAGACAGGATCGACAGTGAGCATCAGCCCATGAAAAAAGCGTTCAGCTTGTTCCCGTCGAGGTCGCGAAAATACCCGGCGTAGAAGCCGTCGCCGCGCGGTCCGGGAGCGCCTTCGTCCTTGGCACCGAGCGCCAATGCCTTCTTGTGGATCGCATCGACCTGCTCCCGCGAGCTCATCGCCAGGGCGACCATCACGCCGTTGCCGACCGTCGCCGCCTTGCCGTCGAACGGCTTGATGACCGAGAGCGCGGGCGCCCCGGGCGCGGTCGACCATGCGATGAACGTCTCCATCTCCATCCAGCGCTTGGCGCCGATCTCGGAGAGAAGCGCGTCGTAGAATTTTCCGGCGCGCTGAATGTCGTTGGTCCCGAGCGTCACGTATCCGATCATCGGAGACAGCTCCTTTCTTCCGCGGCGACAGCGTAGGACGCACGCCGGAACTTCGAGCCGCGGCGTGCGACCCACCAGATGCTTATGAAGAAGCCACGGGGAAAACGCCAGGGGGGAGCGAGTAGCCGAGCGCGCCGTGCACCTGGATGGCCGATCGACGATGCGATTCAGCGAGTTGGCCACGAAGTGCGCTACGGAGGGTCTATCGAAAGACCGTGTTCTGCCAACCCTCGCTTTCCTCGTTTTGAAAGAATACGAGCTAAGGTCGCGGAGCGGCGCTCGACCACTTAGCCAAAAAGGAGATCGAACATGGCGAAATCGAGCACAAGACCGCCCCGGGCATATCAGGAGTTCATCCGCCGCCACCCCAAGCTCCGCGAGGCGTGGAAGTCGATCCGCGAGGCGGAGGATGTGGGGCCGATCGACCAGCGAAGCGCGCGCCTCGTGAAGCTCGGCGTGGCAATCGGCGGCTCCACGTCGGTGCTGTGCGCCGTCCCGGCTATCGTCACGAAAATCATTTGAGCGAGGACAGGATCATCCCATGAGGCGACCATTGGACGGGATCCGGGTTTTGGACTGCGGGGTCTACCACGCGGGACCGGGGGGGCCCGCCATCCTGGCCGACCTCGGAGCGGAGGTGATCAAGGTCGAGCAGCCCGGCGTAGGGGACCCGATGCGACAAGCGAAGCAGATCGGGAGCGTCCCCCTAGAGCTGCCGGGGGGCAGGAGCTTGTTTTTCGAGGGGGCGAACCGAAACAAGAAGAGCGTGGCCCTCGAATTGAAAACGCCGAAGGGGCAGGAGGTTTTTCATCGCCTGGTCGCTCGTTCGGACGTTTTCTTGAGCAACATGCGCCGGCCCGCATTGGAGCGGCTCAACATCAGCTACCCCGTCTTGCGAGAGATTAGTCCTAAGATCATCTACACGGCCGTCTCGGCATTCGGGCCAAGAGGGCCCGACAGGTACAGCGGCGGGTTTGATTACCAGGGCCAGGCCCGGGCCGGGATCATGTATTCCATGGGCGAGGAAGGAACGCCGCCCGCCGCGTGTCAGTTCGGGCTTATCGACCAGGTGACGGCGATCCTGGTGAGCCACCAGATCATCGCGGCCCTCTTCATGCGAGAGCGCACCGGGATCGGGCAAGAGGTCCACGTCTCGATCCTGAGCGCAGCGATGTACCTTAACTACTTCAACGTGCTCATCGCCGGTCTTGCTGGCTTTGAGGTGCCCCGCCATTCGAGGACCACGGAGAACCCGATGCGCAACTACTATCAGTGCGGCGACGGACGCTGGCTCATGATGACGCTGACCCCGCCGACCCGTCACTGGGGTCCCCTCTGCCAAGCCCTGGCCAGGCCCGATCTCGAGCGCGACTCCCGGTACGATACGGACGAGAAGCGCAGCGAACGCGCGCGAGAGCTCGTGGCGCTCTTCGACCAGATCTTCGCGACCAGGCCGCGGAACGAGTGGCTTGACATCTTTCGTGAGCGCGACCTGTTTTGCTGTGCGGTAAACAGGCTAAATGAGATCGCATACGATCCGCAGGTCATCGCAAACGACTATTTAACGAATCTCGAGCACCCTACCATGGGCAAGGTGAAGATCCCAGCCTACTTCGGGTCTTTTAGCGAGGCCCAGGCGGGGACGACGCGGGCCGCGCCTGAGTTGGGAGAACACACGGAAGAGGTGCTGAGCGGGCTCTGCGGCTATTCGGCGGCCGAAATTGCGGAATTGAAAAGGACGGGTGCCGTCGCGTGATCTCGACCCGCGACAGCTTGCGGCGCTGGATCAGTGGGCGAGCTAATCGTCGCCGTCACAAGATCTTGGTTACTCATTGTCGCTCGCCGAAGAGATACCCCCACATCATCTGCTGTTGATCTCGTGCGTGTCTCCTATCCATCAGTCACCTGCTTCCGCTCGCCTTCGAGGGCGGACTTCGATTGCAGGATCTTGTCGGCGAGGTGCTTGGGGGTGTAGCTGCGCGGCTCCGGGGGGGGGCGGAGCTTTCGCGGGCTCAGCGATGCGCTGCCCGCAATCCCCGCAGAACTGCTCCCCCGGCTCGTTCTTGGCTTTGCTCGAGAGGCAAACCATCCGGGGCCGGACTTGCACGTGCGGCGAGTCATCCATGCGTGGGTCCGCTACCGTCCCAAGGCAGCCGGAACCCGCATTCGCACAGCCCGTAGCCGATGGTGCCGTCGGCAAGCCGGTACTCCATCATGTTCTCGCTCAGGAAAAAACCGTCGAAGGGAATGAACGCCCGGAAGATGGGCTTGGCGCTATACTCCCAGGTCCGGTCGAGACTATCCCGGTACCGCCAGTGCAGGGACCTCACCGTCATCCCGTCGTCCGCGAACTCGACCCTGTCCTCGAGCTCCCGGACCGCCCGCCAGTCCGTGCCGTCGTGGAGCATTCTCATGTAGACGCTCTGGCCTTGGACCGTGGTCGCGTGGATCCCGGCGAAGGCGAGCCCATTGGCGAATATGGGCCACGAAAGGCGATAGTGGCCCAGTGCCTCCCAGTTGCGTACACCCCAGCTGATGTCGCGAAACCCGGTGCCGTTCACTTCGATACCGGTTCCGCGCAGGCGAAGGGTGCCGGTGACGCGACCCGGCCCTTCGAGATGGGCCGCCGCGATCTGTTGGACGAGTGTCCCGGCCTCGTTGCGCGTCATCGCGATGGCGTCGGCCATCGGGCATAGCGCCTCGAACATCAGGCTCATGGAGAAGTCGTTGTCCGCGAACTCCAGCTTCGCTCTTTTCAAAGGCACGATGGAAGCGAGCCGAAGGCCGGCAACCTCGACCCCGGCGTCCAGCCGGTCGGATGTGTAGGGTGATGCCCCGCGGATCCGGTAGTAGGCGGGCTTTCCGTCCTGGAACAGCACCAAGACCATGGTGGATTGTTTAAGGTTTTCCAGCAGGCCGATCCGCATGAAGCCCCCGGCGCGGTTTCGCGGATCATAAAAGTTGAAGTAATAGCTCTGAGACCAGTGGAGCTGGTCGTTCGCAGGGTGGTGCCCTTCGGCATTTTGAAACGCGTCAGTCATGGCAGTCTCCATCGTTCGGTTGAAGTTCTGATCGTTCAGATCTCGCCGTGCAGCCGTTCGAGCAGCCGGTCTTCGAACCACCCCCAGGCGGGTCGCGTTGCCTCCCGCTGCTCCGGGGTCATGTGGCGCACAGCCACGTGGAAGATGATCGTGAGCCGAGCGAGCACAAATGTTCGGTAGTAATCGAGGTTGGCGGGACGGTAATCGGTCAGTCTTGCGTACTCGTCCAGTAGTTCGGCGTGGGACGGGACGCCTTCGATGTGGGCGCCCTGCGAAATAAGTTCATTCGCAACACCCAGGTAAGCCAGGTCTACTTCACGGTGGTTCAAGTTCGCCATTTCCCAGTCCAGAACCGCTGCGATCCTCGCGCCCGACTCCTCGAACATGTAGTTCGCAGGGTTCGCGTCGCCATGGTTCAAGACGCAGCCGCGGTCTCCGGGCTGATGGGCGACAAGCCAAGCGCGTACGCGAGAGAGCAGGTCCGTCACATCCGGGCGCATCAGGGCGACGGCACTCATGTACCAGCTGAAATCCCGCTCGGGCCAGGTCTTTCCCTCGCCGCGATGCTTCAGAAACCCCAAACTCGCCGCCTCCCAGTCGAAGCCGTGAATCCTGGCCAGGGCACGCACGATATTGAAGAGCATCTCTCGGCGCCCCTCAGCCGTTGCCTCAGCGATGACGCCTTCTTGGAAGTAGTTCTGTGGCGATACAATCCCCACCACGAACTCCATGACGAACCCGGGGTACTCGAGGAAGGTCCCGCTTGGGTCGAGCCACAGCGGTCTGGGGACCGGCAGCCCTGCGCCGCTGAGGGCCCTCTGGACCGCAAACTGTGCCGGGATGTCGCATAGATAGGGTCCCAGGATGCCTGCGGAATAACGGTAGCGAAGGACGAACCTGCGCGTCTCTCGGCCTTTCCCGAAGTCGGCGGTGGCCGAAAACGCCATGTTGCCGCTCGACGCCCCGGTTCGGGGTCGTTGTATCTCCCCGCACTCAAGAGGAGCGCCGACCCCGGCCTGCGCGGAGAGAAACGTCTCGATGTTCCTCCGCCATTGGTCCACGTCGACCGCCCCCGGTTGGCTGTCCCTCACGCCATCGATCATTTCGATGATTTTGCGCTGCTCGTCCTCCTGGCTGCTCATAGGGTCGCCTTCCTCCCACCCCGGATTTCCGAGCGTCCGACGCGTCCGTCAAGCCGTTATCCGGGGCCCGAGCTCTCGGGCGCCTCACTAACGTGTGCTTCCGCTGCTGCCGCGCCAGCTTCCAACCTCAGGAACGTCCCAGCGCCCGGCCTGTTCATCCTTGCGCAGCACGTAGATACGGCCTTCGTCGCTCCGTATGCGGAAAAACAGCGCCCCTGGCTCCTTCCATCGACTGACGACCTCGGCGATCTCGATCGTTCTCCCACCGAGGTGGAAGCGCCGAGGTGTTTCGTCTCCGCGGTAGCCCGCATGGCATCCTACCCTGACCTCAGCCATCGCCTCAGGATACCCACCCTTGGGAACGCCGGCCAACAGAAGCCTCAGAGCACTCCGCAGCCACTCAGCTCGGCCCGGACGCTCACCTCGGTCATGAATAGATCTGCGCCCGGTTCACGCGCTTCATCCGCCTGGTAGCCCACCTGGCACGGAGCACCACAACGAGACACGGCAGGTTAATTTTGCTCGCCAGACGCTTGGCGAGCCCCTGTGACGTTCGGCTGCGGAAGCCGAACACCTCGGTGAACCGCGGAACGACGCCGAGGACGAAGAGGAACTTTTCAGGGAAGTAGATAACTTCCTTCCTGACCATATACGCCCTCGCGACCTCGGGACACTTCGACAATTCCTCCCGGATCGGTGCGACCGTGGCGTCATCAAGGCCGGTCTCGATGAAGCGGTCACGTCGGTGGATTCTACGCCGCTCGAGCGCCGCGAGCGCGACGATTCGTTCGTGCTCTTTCGCCCTGCGGTAAAACACCTCGGCCTCGTCTTCTCGATCGTGCTGCCAGAGAAAACCCTGGACCAGCGCACAGCCGACGGGCACGAGATCCGAGCTTACGTCCATCGCCTGCTCGATCATCGGGATGCCGTTGAAGTCTTCCCGAGAGAGAAGAATTCGACCGATGGCGAAATTCGCTGCCGCATGGTTTTCGTTTTCGGTGAGGATCTGCTGGTACAGATCCACGGCGGCGTCCACTCCACGGAAGGCCTCGGTCAGCACCGCCACCTGCCACATCTCCTGCACTGAGAGCTTTTCGACCCTGGATTTTTCGGTGAGCTGATCCAGTTTCTCCCGCGACGCGCGCGCCTGATCGTGCCGAGCCTTCCAGGACGCCGTCACTTGGCGTTCCCAGCGTCGGTTCAGCGCTTGCCTCAGATCGACGAGAGCCTTTCCTACGAAGTGCGCGGCGGCACTCCTCTTGGTCGGCCCTGGGAGCCGCGCCTCTTCTCCAAGGGCTGCCAGTCGGTCGCGAAGCGGAGGGTGGGTGTCTGACGGGTTTGGCTTCTGTACGAGAATTTTCTCGAGAGCGCTCTCCGATTCGTCGGCGAGTAACCCTTGTCGAAACCTTCGTTCCACATCGTTGAAAGGCGCGGAGGGAGGACCCGGCTGCGTATCGGCGGTCCGCAGGAGCGACGGCCAGAATGTCGTGGCTACGACCCGGGCGCCAACGGCCACGGCGGTCAGCGCGTCCGCCGCGATCGTCGCTCCGACGGCGTCGGCCGAGTGACGGTCAGCGGAGTATTCCTGCGAGCGGGCCAGCACGAGCGTGTAAGCGCCGAAGAGGGGCCCGTACCAATTGAAGAACCTCGCGAAGATGAACCAGCCGCGCTGCCCTTGCTTCCTGAGGTTCTCGGCCAGCTGCGTCCAGCTCGTGCGAAGCCGGTAGATCCACGCTCGGAAGCGCCCGTGAGCCCGAGCGAGGTGACCGAGCTCGTGTGCCAGCACGGCCTCGAATTGCTCGGGGGTGACAGCATCCAGCAGCGGAAGGCCGACGGTCAGGTAATTCCGAGACCAGCCGAGTACGCCGAGGCGTGGAATCTGAACGACGCTCGCGTTGAAGCTCCCGTCGAGTATGACCTCGTGGACCTGGGGTGCACGCACATCGCGGCTCAGACGCAGCGCCGTCTCGAACAGAGCCGGAGCTTGTCCTTTGCGAAGCGGGATGCCGAAGCCAGCGCTCGAGGACGGCAATCACGTCCGGGTGCTGCTGAAGCTCGTTCATGAAGGCTACCCGCGTGATCGCGTGCCGAACGTTGTCTGCGTGCGTTCCGCCCCGAAGCCCGTCGAGAGGGTGGAAGGGACGGATCCAATCGCTGCAATTATCGGCGTTCACACTCGGCAGCGGTGCATGCGCGCGGCACCCTTGACGGCCGTGATCCTCGCACGCAGGGGCCGTTCCTCTACGCGCTGGTGAAGCGGGTCTTGTGCAAGTCGTCGGCTACTCTTCAACGGTACCCGGGTCGTAGCCCGCGGGCAGGTTCGCGAGCTGGGCAACGTCGGTGATGCCGTGGTGCAGCGCGATGCTCTCGATGATTGCGTTGCCCGCCGGGTTGTGCCCGTCGTAGAGTCCGGGCCCGAGCGCGGTGAGGCCGCCGTCCACCACCAGGGACTCCCCGGTGACGAACGCCGCGTCGTCGCTGGCGAGGAACAGCGCGGCGGCCGCGATGTGCTCCGGCCGCCCGGCCACCGGCAGCGGCTGCCCCCGCTCGAACAGCGTCGCCATTTGCGCTTCTCGACCGCGACCGACCAGCGGCGTCAGGATCGCGCCCGGGCAGATGGCATTCACCCGGATCTTATAGGGAGCGAGCTCGACGGCGGCAGAGCGTGTGAAGTTGATCACCGCGGCCTTGCACGTCGAATAAGCGTGCATCCCCGCGCCGGCCGAAAGACCGGCGATCGAGGCAGTATTGAGGATCGCCCCCCCACTTCCCTGCTCGATCATCGCCCGCGCCGCCAGCTTAGTGCCGAGAAAGACTCCCCGCACTAGGAGGGCGAAGGTGCGGTCCCAATCTTCGACCGAGACTTCGGTGAGTGGACCGAAGGCGCCGCCAGCACCCGCGTTGTTGAAGATGCAGTCGAGTCTGCCCAGCTCTCGGGTGGCGACGTCGACAGCCTCCGCGACCTCTGCTTCGACCGACACGTCGCAGCGCACGAAGCGAATGCGCTCGCCGTGCCCGCGCTCGCGCGCCATCGCCGCCGTCTCCTGACCAGTCTTGCGGTTGAGATCCGCGACCACCACGCTCGCGCCTTCGTCGAGAAAGCGCAACGCTGTCGCTCGGCCGATGCCGCTTCCGCCGCCGGTGATCACAGCCACCTTGCCCTCGAGTCGCGTCGCCATCGCCGCCTCCTTCACTGTGGTTTCACCGACCTTAGCAAATGCGAGCTGCCCTTGGCAGCACGAGCTGCCGGATCCGTGAGAGCTCGCAGCTAGCCGGGCCAGGTGGGAGAGCTCTCTCCCGGGCACGCCGGCGGTCGGCTCCAGGGGGGATAGCTGGGATAAGCGGCCGAGTGACGTAAAGCCTCAATATCCGACGCTGCCCAAACACGAGACGCCCCGTTTCTACGGTCAGTTGTTCGTTGACCCCGGCGTCGCGGGAGTGCCCCTACTTGACCGGTTCGACCCGTGA
>Ga0315275_10007103_pt1 | contig 10799 bp, 10 predicted proteins | sample YL17G03_0_MG_FD_205557 | JGI IMG/M metagenome (GOLD analysis project Ga0315275, IMG submission 205557) | Sediment microbial communities from Yellowstone Lake, YNP, Wyoming, USA - YL17G03_0 | ecosystem: Environmental > Aquatic > Freshwater > Lake > Sediment | place: USA: Wyoming | collected...
AGACAGCGCTCAATGGCGGCTGTGGCATGCGGCCGATCAACTGTTTCGCAACCGGATATGCGGGTCGGCTGATGGCTAAGCTCTATTTTTATTACTCGGCGATGAATGCCGGCAAAACCACCGTTTTGCTGCAGTCTGCGCACAACTACCGGGAACGGGGCATGCACCCCTTGTTGTTCACCCCGGCGGTGGCTGACCGCGGCCGGGAGGGCGTTATTCGCTCCCGTATCGGCCTTGAAGCAGAGGCGCTGTTATTCGACCACGATGCTGACTTTTTTGCCTGGCTGCAGCAGGAATTGGAGCAAGGAAAGGTTCACTGCGTATTGGTTGACGAGGCACAGTTCCTCACCAGGAACCAGGTATTCCAGCTAAGCGAAGTGGTTGACCGGCTGGAAATCCCCGTGCTGTGCTTCGGCCTGCGCACGGATTTCCAGGGAGAGCTGTTTGAAGGCAGCCGATACCTTTTGGCCTGGAGCGATCAGCTCGAAGAGATCAAGACCATTTGCCATAGCGGCCGCAAAGCGACCATGGTGGTGCGGCTCGATGCAGATGGGTACGCGCTTAAAGAAGGCTCGCAGGTTGAGATTGGTGGCAATGAGCGTTATGTTTCAGTCAGCCGCAAAGCGTTCAAGGATGTGTTTTTTGGCGGAAAACAGGTGCACATGATTGATCCGCCGGAGCGAGCGCCCGAGGAACCGCTGAACGAATCGTTGAACGAACCGCTGAACGATGTGCAGTCTGAAGTACAGGACCGGGAAAACAGCGCCAACCAGGAGAGCTAGCCATGCGCCTCATCATTGTCATCGTGCTTCTTGCCGCAGTCGCCTATTACGTTTGGCATGAAGACGAGCCGCCTCAACCGCCGGCGAACACTCAACAGCAAGTGGAGCCTGACCCCGAGGGAGGCCTGATCGAGGAACATTTGCTTGCGCCGCTGAACAAGGCGAAAAATTTTAGGGACGACAAGTACTTAAAAGACCTGGACCAGCACCAGGCCGAGCTGGATAAGCAGGACCAGTAATTGATCCTAAGGAAGCTCTGAATAATGCCATCCTGGCATTCTCAGAGCACGCCAAACAAAAAGTGCGATTTTTGTTTTGCTTCATTTTCAATGATTTATAATCATCGAAAATGGCGGCACATCGACCTCCATGGATGGAGGAAATGCAGGCGGGTTGTCGGGAACAACCCGTGCCCTGTACCGCGGAAACTCTGAATAAATCAGAGTTTCCCCAAGGCAATCAGCCAATGGAGGCACGCTCCAGCGCCTGCATAAGATCGGCGATGATGTCCTCCGGATCTTCAATGCCCACGGACAGACGCAAGAGGGCGGGGAAGATGCCCAGCCTTTCGCGTTCTGCCTCCGCCATTTTCACATGCGAGGTTGCCACGGGCTGACAGATGGTGGTTTCCACCCCTCCCAGGCTGACGGCGCAACGCACCAGCTGCAAGGACCGCAGGAAGAGCAGAGGGTCGGAGGCGCTGTCCAGTTCGAAACTGAGCATGCCCCCAAAATCCTGCATTTGCCTTGCAGCAATGCTGTGTTGCGGGTGTTGTGCAAGTCCCGGATAGTGAACCCTGGCAACCTGGGCCTGTTTGTCCAATGCGCGCGCCACGGTCAGTGCATTATGGCTTTGCTGGCGAACGCGCAAATCCAGGGTTTTCAGGCTGCGCTCCAGCAAGTGACAGTCCTGGGCATTGAGACTGCCCCCATACATCAAGGCATGCTGCCGCAGCCGTTCAATCATCTCCGCAGAACCGGCTATGGCTCCGCAGCACAGGTCGCTGTGGCCCCCAAGGTACTTGGTACCACTGTGCACTACCAGGTCGAAGCCATGATCAATCGGGTTCTGCAGTACGGGTGTCGCGAACGTGCCATCGATGACGGACCAGAATCCGCGGCGCCTGGCAATACCCGCCACCGCATCGAGATCGATCACGGTGAGCAGGGGGTTGGTGGGGGATTCGATAAACACCAGCCGCGTCTCCGGTTCCACCGCCGCTTCAATAGCGGCCGGGTCGGCCGGGACGATCGAACAACGTATGCCAAAGCGGGGAAACTCATTCGTGACCATGGCGTGGGTGCCGCCATACAGGCCTTCCAGCACGATAGCGTGATCGCCCGGTTGCAGCAGGCCGAACATCACCGTGCTGATGGCGGCCATGCCCGAACTGGTGACCAGGGCCGCCTCGGCGTTTTCCAAAGCCGCAATCTTTTCAGCCACCACGAGGCTGTTCAGGGTGTTGAAGTAGCGCGGGTAGCGAACTTCCGGCTCATCCAGGTATTCGATGGCGCTGGATGAAAACACCGGTGTGTTAATGCCGCCGAAGTTGAGCTCCCGTTTGCCCCCGGCATGGACTGCCTTGGTCGATTTTTTCATTGTTGGATTCCTGGTGCTGACATTTTTCTGGCCCGACATTTTCCTGACGGTGGCCCTGAGGTTAACCCTAACGTTGACATTGGGGGCAGTAATAACTCGAGCGCTGCCCAATTACGCGGCGGCGAATGGGTGCCTGGCACTGAAAACAGCCATGGCCTTCCCGATCATAAACCAGCAACTCCTGCGCAAAATACCCCGGCTCGCCCGAGGCGCTGTGGAAATCGCGCAAGGTCGTGCCGCCGCGACGTATCGCATGAGCGAGCACGTCCTTGATGGTGGTGGCCAGGCCCTGGTAGCGTTCCAGCGCAATACGTCCCGCGGCCCTGGACGGATGAATGCCGGCCATGAAGAGGGCTTCTGCAGCATAAATGTTGCCCACGCCAACTACCACCTTGCCATTCATGATGAAGTTCTTGACCGCCACCTGCAAGCCGCGGGATCGCTGCCAGAGGTAGCTGCCGTCAAACTCTGCCGAAAGCGGTTCCGGTCCGAGTTCGCGTAACAGCACGTGCTCTTGCCAGGGTGGATTCCACCACAGCAGTGCACCAAAACGACGGGGGTCGTGAAACCGCACACAGTAACCGGAATCAAGCACGAGGTCGAAGTGATCATGCTTGCGCGGCGGATCGCCATCCTGGCAAATCCGCAGGGAACCCGACATGCCCAGGTGGCACATCAGGCCACCGCTGTCACATTCGATCAGCAGGTATTTTGCCCGCCTCCTCAGACCCCGGACCGTTTGCCCGCAGGCCTGTTGCACTTCCCGGGTAATGGGCCAGCGCAGGGCTGCATTGCGTACGCGCACCTGCTTGATCACCCGCCCGTGCAGGCTGGGCTCGATGCCGCGCAGAGTGGTTTCGACTTCTGGTAATTCGGGCAAATCGGATCCAGGTAACGAGAGGCTCAGGGAACGTTCAGGGTACTACGTCTGGGGTATGGCTTACAGAACGCAACCGTGTTTACAGCTGAGTGACATGTGCTTGGTACCGGCGGCGAGCTGGTGCCGGTGGTCAGCTTGGGGCGCGAGCTGGGTCCGGTATCACTTCCCGGGAGACGCCGTGGATGCGTCCCCATAGATTTGTCGCAGGGCTAGTGAGCGGGGAGTTCTTTCAGGACACGCTGCAAGTACTTCCCTGTACGCTCCTCGCCAGCCTCCCTGCTGGCGACGGTCCTGAAAGAACTCCCCACTCCCTGCCTCGAGTCACCGTGCCGCAGCAGCTTGCCTTTGTGACATCGTGGAGCTGTTGGGACCTGCGCCTGCCGCTGAGGAGGGTGCGTCAGGGCTAAGCGAGTTGGGGCGGGGAGCCTTTCCCGGGAGTGTATGCGGCAGGGATGCCGCATCCAAGCCTACAGGGATTGTATTCACGGCGTCTCCCGGGAAAGGGTACCGGACCCAGCTCGCGCCCTTAGGTTGAACAGCGGCAGAAAGCTTGCGGAGTGTCTCGCGAACAAGCCCCCCGGCTTTGCGCGTTATGTAATGCACGAACTACAGGCAAAAAAAACCCGCCATTCGGCGGGTTTTTCTACAATTGTGGGCGCTTATTTTATTTTGCCTTCTTTGTAGATGACGTGCTTGCGTACTACCGGATCGTATTTTTTGACTTCCATTTTCTCCGGCATGTTTTTCTTGTTTTTGTCCGTGGTGTAGAAATGGCCCGTTCCAGCAGATGAATTCAGTCGAATCTTGTCCCGTGCACTTTTGGCCATGCTACTCTCCTCAAACCTTTTCGCCGCGTGAACGCAGCTCGCTCAGTACGGCATCAATTCCCTTCTTGTCAATGACACGAATACCCTTGCTTGACAGTCGTAGCCTGACCCAGCGGTTTTCACTTTCGACCCAAAAGCGGTGATGGTGAAGGTTGGGCAGAAAACGGCGCTTGCTCTTGATGTTGGAGTGCGACACGTTGTGGCCGCTCATTGGAGCTTTTCCGGTGACTTGGCAGACTCTGGACATGGAAGTTCCCGCTAGTAATTAAAGCTACGAAAATCAGCCGCACTTTATACCGCATGCGGTGGTGGGTTGCAAGGTTTCGCAGCAAGAGCACTCAGAGCGATGGGTTTACAACAAGCCGCGTGCGGCCATGGAAACAGGCGTCCCGTCTCCAATCACGAAATGGTCGAGCAGCCTGATATCCAGCAAGGCCAGCGCATCTTTCAGGCGTCGCGTGATGGCCTGGTCTGCGAGGCTGGGCTCGCTGATGCCGGAAGGGTGGTTGTGCGCAACGATCAGGGCGGCCGCTCCGTGCGTAAGGGCTCGTTCCGCAACAACCCGCGGATAGACTGTTGCACCATCGATGGTGCCGTGGAATAGCTCCTCGAAGGCAATCACCCGGTGCCGGGTGTCCAGGAACAGGCAGGCAAATACTTCGTGGGGTTGGTCCCGCAGCATGGATTTCAAATACAACTCCGTAGCCTGCGGGCTTTCCAGTGCTGAACCCCGCACCAAAGCTTCGTGCAGGTAACGCTTGGATAATTCCAGGACAGCGGTCAGCTGGGCTGACTTGACCGGTCCCAGCCCGCGTCGCTGCTCCAACTCTGCTGTGTCCGCCCGCAGCAGGCCGCGCAGGCCGCCAAAGTGCGCCAGCAGGTCACTGGCCAGGTGCAGCACCGAAGTGGAACCTGCTCCCGTGCGCAGCAGGATCGCAAGTAACTCGGTGTCTGTGAGCGAGGTGACGCCCGATTGAAGCAATTTTTCCCGTGGTGCCAATGTTCCAGGTGCAAGGGTTCCAGGTGCCAGTGATCCAGTCTTCAAAGCCATCATGTGTCCAGCATCGTGCAGAGTCCCTGTTCAAGGTGCACGCTGCAGGTGCGCAGCGACAGCGCACATTGCCTGTGCGCAGTGTAGTCTTTTTACTCGTCAGTCCCGGCAAGGTGTTGCGGAAGCAATCTCGGGGCGCTGCAGCCGCAGGCGACTCGCCCGCCGCCGCAGGGTCAGCGAGACCCGAATTTCGCTGGAAGCTTTCGTGACTAAGGCTTGTTATGATTGTGCGGGTGCAGGAAAACATCCTTGCAGCCTGTCGAAAGCGCGACACAGGAATGCTTCGGGAATGCTGCAGTAATGCTTAGGGTGCCCCAGAAAGTGAAATCGATTCAAATCAAGGCAATGGACCAACGGCTGGGCACAGAATTTCCCTTGCCTGACTATGCCACCGAAGGTTCGGCCGGCATGGATCTGCGTGCTTGCCTGGATGAAGCCATGACCATAGCGCCGGGAGAAACACGACTGATTCCGACGGGGTTTGCCATGCACATGGGTGACACCGGTCTGGCTGCAGTGATTTTGCCGCGATCGGGTCTCGGTCACAAACACGGCATTGTGCTGGGAAATCTTGTCGGTCTGATTGACAGCGACTACCAGGGGCAGGTCTTCGTTTCCTGTTGGAACCGCTCCGGGGTCGCTTTCGAGATCGAGCCGGGTGCCCGGATTGCCCAACTGGTATTCCTGCCGGTAGTGAAGGCGCAATGGGAGCTGGTCAGCGAGTTTGGTGTCTCAGACCGCGGAGAGGGCGGATTCGGCCACACGGGAAAGCATTGACAGGAAGGGAGGTCTGGCCATGAAGGATCTGAAGGCAACATTTGACAGCATGCTGGCTTCTCGCCATGTAGATACTCGCTTGATCATTTTCATGGCGGTATTTGCTTTGCTGCTGGTAGCGGTTCCCAGCTGGCTGGCGCTGCGCGATATGAGCGACCGCCACGCCGCCGACCAGGTCTCGGCCGAAGGCCAGCGGATCGTGAAGCAGGTCGAAGAGCTGGCAAGCGCACTGCAGCAGTTGTTGCTTGACGGGCAGACGCAATCGCTGGCCCTGCAGGCGCTGGCGGATCCAGCGAAGCTTGGCGAGCTGAGCCAGTACCTGTCCGGGCGTATCCCCCAGATCAAGGAAGCGCTGATTGTTCCAATGCCCCTGTGGGCATTCCATCCCGCTGAGGTCGCGGGTGACGGCTTCGCACTGCAGGAAATGATGATGGCGGTGCAGGGCGGTCAGCAGGCGCTGTTGCAGATGCACCCTTCTTTGCAACCCCCCATGCTGGTGCATGTCGGGGCGATAAAAAAGGGGGAAGAATTGGCCGGTTTCCTGATCATCAGGATTGATCCGGCTTATGTGCTTGCGCAATTCAACCCGGATCTCTCCGGTAACGCATACAGCAGCATCTCGCAAAATAATGGACGGCAGGCATCCACCACGCTGAAAACCGTTGGGCAGGCCGGTGCGGCTGGCACTTTCAGCGAAAAGCTGCTGGTCGGTGGAACCTTGTTCAGGATTGAAGTGCCGGTCCCGAGGGTGCCAGGATTCCTCAGTGGCTCGGTGCTTGCAGTCGCTGTGGTCCTGGGGCTTCTACTCATCGTCAGCGCGGTAATTTTGTACCGTTTGAACAAGCAATGGGTCGTTGAACATCCCCTGCCGATGGCCGCCAGGCGATTTACTGAACCGTCACCGGAAGCCGGACCCATGCCCGTTGGAGAGCAGGCGCCAGTCCCGAAGCCGGTGGCCGGAAAAACGCAATCCAACGGACCATCTCCCGCGGCGCGCGCACCGGTGGCACCGCCACGCCAGGCAGAGTTGCCCGAACCGCCGCCCATGCGATTGCGTTATGACATCCAGGAAAGACACAAAGCAAAGGCAAGCGATATGCACCAGGTAGACCTTACTGCGGAGATTTTTCGCGCTTATGACATACGCGGCATCATTGGCAAGACGCTGGACGCGGGGGTGGCCATCCAGGTAGGCCGGGTGCTGGGTACCCTGGCGCTGGAGAAAAACGCCGGCCCGATGGTGGTTGCCCGTGATGGACGATTGTCAGGCCCCGAACTGGTCGAGGGCATGATCAAAGGCATAGCCGCCAGCGGTTGTGACGTTCTGGATATTGGCGCCGTGCCTACCGGCGTGCTGTATTTTGCAGCCCATGAACTGGCAAAGGGATCGGGCGTGATGATTACGGGCAGCCACAATCCCCCCGATTACAACGGGTTCAAGGTCATGGTGGCGGGCGATACTCTTTACGGGCCCCAGATAAAGGACATTTACCGGCGCATCATCGAGCAGGATGTTCGGACGGGCGAAGGACAGGTCGAGCACAAAGCCGTCCTGCAACAATATCGTAAACGTATTTCCAGTGACATCAAGCTGGATCGCCCATTGCGTGTTGTCATCGATTGCGGCAACGGCATAGGCGGAGTGTGCGCGGCTGACGTGCTGCGCGACATTGGTGCGGACGTGTTGCCGTTGTTCGAAGAGGTGGACGGAACATTCCCAAACCACCATCCCGACCCCAGCGATCCGCACAACTTGAAGGACCTGATCGAATCCGTCCGGCTAATGGATGCAGATATTGGCCTGGCGCTGGACGGCGATGCCGACCGGCTTGGCGTAGTTACTCTCGGCGGATCCATTATTTACCCGGACCGGGTGATGATGCTGCTGGCGATGGACGTACTGGACAGGGTCCCTGGCGCCACCATCATCTATGACGTGAAATGCACCAGCCACCTGGCCAAAGTGATCGAGCAGGCGGGCGGCAAGGCGGTCATGTACAAGACCGGGCACTCGCTGATCAAGGCAAAAATGAAGGAAATCGGATCCCCGTTCGCCGGGGAAATGAGCGGGCACTTCTTTTTTGGTGAACGTTGGTACGGCGTTGATGACGGCATATATGCGGCCGCGCGGCTGCTGGAAATTCTCGCCGGAGCTGAAGCGCCGCCCGAGGCCATTCTCAACTCACTGCCCACCAGTTACAGCACGCCCGAGCTGAAAGTGGAGATGAAGGAAGGTGAAAATCACGCATTCATCGATGAATTCCAGGCCAAGGCGCATTTCGAGGGCGCGCGGGTAAGCACCATCGATGGTGTGAGAGCCGATTTCGAAGATGGTTGGGGCCTGGTGCGGGCTTCCAATACCACCCCCATTATCGTAGTGCGGTTTGACGGTGAAACCGAGGCGGCACTGGAGCGAATCAAGAACGTATTTCGTGCCCGCATGCTGGCCATTAACCCGGACCTCACTCTGCCTTTTTGAACCCGGTCTTCGTCCCCTATCTTGGTGGTGCTGGTGCGGGGAATGCTTTGTTACCGGTATTTTCGTATACTAACCAAAGAGTAATCTCCCGGCATCGCTGCGGACGCCGGGGGATGGTTCCGGAGCAAGATTCCGGAGAATGGTGAAGTATGAATATGTAGGTCCGAAGGAGCATGAAAATGAAGTTGGAATTGAAATTAATGAAATACGCCCTGCTGACCCTGTTGTTGCTGCCACTGGTCATTCAGGCCGAAGATGCCAGGCAGGCGAAGATAATTACCAGCTCTAACCAGGCGGCAAAATGCATTTCTGCCGTCGAGGTAAACCAGATTGACGGCAAGGAAGTCAAAGTGCAGAAACTCGGTTTCAGCATCGATGCTGGCAAACACGCCATCAATGCGCGCGTCGTGATCAATGATTCATTCTGCAAGGTTACCGGCCTGGACACCGGCAATAACCCCATCACACCCATTGAATACGATTTCGAGGCAGGCAAGACCTACTATCTCGGCTACGACCACAGTGCCAATTTGCGCCAGGACTGGAAACTGGTGGTGTGGAAGGTCAAGGACTGAAGTCAGTAGGCAAATTCACTGAATACCGGGTCTACTGACCCGGCCCAGGCCTGGTGGAATCGCTCCAGCTTTATTTCGGCCGGCGTTTTTCCGCTCTCTGCGGTTTTCTGCAGGGGCGCAAGGAAACCGGTTTCGTTTTCCCCGGATGAATTGAGGCGTTTGCGTGCACGCAAACCCGCGTCTGATAACGTGAGTAGTTCCAGTGCCATGGACTGCACACTGCGTCCGCGCACGGTGGCCTTCAAGCCCAGTCGCGGCACGTCCCGCCGTAACTGCAGGCGTTCTTCCATGGTCCAGTCGCGGGCCATCTCCCAGGCCGCATCCAGCGCAGGCTGGTGATACAGCAGGCCGACCCAGAAGGCGGGCAGCGCACACAATTGATCCCACGGGCCGCCATCTGCGCCACGCATTTCCAGGAATCGCTTTAACCGTACCTCCGGAAACGCCGTGGTCAAATGGTCTTCCCAGTCCTTGATGCTTGGTTTTTCACCCGGGAACGCGGGTAACTTGCCAGCCAGGAAATCCCGGAATGACTGCCCCGACGCGTCGATGTAGTTGCCGTCCCGGTACACGAAGTACATCGGCACATCCAGCATGTAGTCGACATAGCGTTCAAATCCCATGCCGTCTTCGAAAACAAACGGCAGCATGCCCGTCCGGTCCGGGTCGGTGTCTTCCCAGATACGCGAGCGGTAGCTGAGGTAGCCATTGGGTTGGCCTTCGGTGAACGGCGAATTGGCGAACAGGGCCGTGGCTACGGGCTGCAAGGCCAGCGCCGTGCGAAATTTGTTCACCATGTCTGCTTCTGAACCGAAATCCAGGTTGACCTGTACGGTGCAGGTGCGGCTCATCATGTCCTGCCCGAGGGTGCCAACCTTGGCCATGTAGTCGCGCATGATGCGGTAGCGCGCCTTGGGCATCCAGTGCATGTCCGCCCGGCGCCACTTGGGGTTGAATCCCATGCCCAGGAAGGCTATGCCCAGGGGTGCGCAAATGGATTTGACCTGCTTCAGGTGCGTGTTCACTTCCCGGCAGGTCTCATGCAGGGTATCGAGCAGCGCGCCGGACAGCTCCAGTTGACCACCGGGTTCCAGGGTGATGGACGCTCCCGTGTCATCCAGCAGGGCAATGGGCAGGCCCTGCTCAAGCACCGGCTTCCAATTAAAGCGTTCACACATTGCAACCAGGATGGCATGGATGCCGCGGTCTCCCTCATAAGGCAATGGACGCAAATCAGCGGTGGTGAAGCCAAACTTCTCATGTTCCGTACCGAGCCGCCACTGCTCAGGCGGACGGCTGCCGCTGGCCATGTAGTCGAGGATGTCACTGACCTGCTCAATGGTCGCGGATGGCTGGTTGTCAGGTGGTTTGGACATACGGCTTATTCCTGGCTTGCAAGGGCGGGTGACCCGCCTGGAGAAAAAAAACCCGGAATCCTCATTGCTTAGCTGGCCGGTGGTTCATAGGATACACGTTGGTCATGCCGCGAAACAGGTTGGATGTTCACATGCCGTTGGGTTTCAGAAATCTGATTTTTCTGCTGGTCTGCGGCTGGCTGTGTAACGTCCAGCCAAGTTTTGCAGCCGATACCCTGCGCCGTGGCCTCGGTCCTGAACCGGACTCCTTGCATATCCACCGCGCACAGGGCCTTGCATCCATGAACCTGTTACGCGACTTGCGCGAAGGCCTGGTCACCTTTGATGCCGCGGGGGAACTCGTGCCGGGGGTTGCAGCTTCCTGGCAGATTGAAGACAGTGGCCGGCGCTATGTATTCACCTTGCGGCCGGATGCACGCTGGTCCAACGGCGATACCGTCACAGCCGAGGACT
>Ga0315275_10007104_pt1 | contig 10797 bp, 10 predicted proteins | sample YL17G03_0_MG_FD_205557 | JGI IMG/M metagenome (GOLD analysis project Ga0315275, IMG submission 205557) | Sediment microbial communities from Yellowstone Lake, YNP, Wyoming, USA - YL17G03_0 | ecosystem: Environmental > Aquatic > Freshwater > Lake > Sediment | place: USA: Wyoming | collected...
GAAAATGCTTCTATTACATAAGTATCGGTTCTAAACGGCTGAATGACAAATTCGGAAATGGAAAAACACATTATTATTAAAAGAATCACCGCAGTTAAAAGATAGGGGGGTTCTGGCTTTTTGGCGATTTGAAATTCTTTTGGTTGCTGGGAAACGGCGGCCACAAACCCTAAAACCAAAAAGAAAATCATATAAGAAGAAACCATATCAAAAACAGTCAGATTTTGAATAAAATAAGAAATTAAAAGAACGGTGATTATGCCGCAGCTATAAAAATCAATCTTTCCTTTCAAATAATTTTTCCAAAGGAGGTAAAAAACGACAATAAAAATTATGACATAAAAAATCAGGCCCAATATTCCAGAAGAAACAAGGGTATCAAAAATTATGTTGTGAGCTCTATCGTACCAAAGGTCGCCACCGCATCTGGCGGTACCCATACAGGAATTATAATTTTTGGTAAAAGCGAATTCAAAATTTTCTGGCCCCCAACCCAAAAGCGGTCTTTCTAAAAAGCTTTTCCAAGCCCCTCCCCAAACTATAAATCTTCCTCCGAATGTTTCGCCGACCACTTTTTCAACTATTCCCTTTTGGACGAAGCTTTCTGGCTGGAAGGCAAAAACGGCAAAAATGAGGACGGAAATGACAGAAATGGTTAAAAGAGAAACACCAACCCATTTTAGTTTCCCTTTTTGATAAAAAATCAGCCACAAAAAGAAAAGTAAAATCAGCCCTATCACAAAAGATAGCTTTGCCGCCCTGGCCCCACTTAAAATAAATTCTAAGGCCATGATTAGAAAACAGATTGAAGAATAAATTCTCAAGCCAATTTTTGATTTCAGAATTAAATATAAAGCCAAGAATAAATCAAAAATTAAATAGGTGCCCAAGAAAGAGTCGTTTCCAATTGTTGCTCCACCGCGCATCGAAGGATTTTTTGAGATCAAGGCAATAAAACTGATGATTACTCCGACGGCAATTGAAACGGCAAAAATTATCTCCCAGTCTGATTTTTCAAATACAGTAGAAATAACCAAAAAGAAAGCCAACAAATGAAGCATCATTAAGATTCCGGTCATTCTTTCAAATTTTGACCAAAAACTGTTAAAAGGATCTACTCCAAAAATGGCGGCAAAAATTAAAACTAATAAAAATAAAATTAGGGCTATTAATAAGGGATTTAAACGGGGCCGATATCGGGGATTAAAAATTATTAAAAAGAGCCAGGTAAAAAAGATGATTTCTACCAGACCCATAAAATAGAGGCTTTTGGGCCCAACGAAAGGGAAGAAAAATCTACCGCTGGTAACGAGAGGCGTAAATAAAATCAAAAAGGTTCCGATAAAAATTATCACTTTGCAAATAGTTCCTCCGCTTATTTCCGATTTTTCTTTTTCGGGTTCTGCTTCCCCCATTAGGCGTCTTTCTCTTTTTTCTCTTGAACTTTTACCCATAGGCTTTAATAATTAGTTGGTTTAAAAGTTGGAATTATCTCTTTTAATATTTTTATAATATTTTCTTTATTATACACAGATTCTTTTAATTTTTTCAATGCAATATTGAATTTATCTTCGTCAATATTAGAAAGTCTTACCATAAAAATTTTTTGATTTTGTGTAACTATCGTACCTTCCTCGGCGGTTAAAATCTCTTCAAAAAGCTTCTCTCCTGGCCTGGGGCCTATATATTTTATTTCGATATCCTGTTCGGGTTCAAAACCGGAATGTCTAATTAATCCTTTAGCTAAATCAATTATTCTGATAGGACTTCCCATATCTAAAACAAATACTTCCCCTCCTTGTCCTATCGCCCCTGCCTGTGTCACTAAAAGGCAGGCTTCACTTGTTACCATAAAATACCTTTTCATATCTTTATGGGTAATTTTTACGGGTCCGCCTTTGCTGATTTGCTCTTTAAAAATAGGAATTGCGCTCCCCCGGCTATTTAATACATTACCAAACCTGACACAAATAAACTTAGTTTGATTTTTCTCGTTTAATATCCGACAAATCATTTCTCCCACTCTTTTAGTGGCGCCCATTACAGAAGTGGGGTTTACTGCTTTATCCGTAGAAATAAAAATGAATTTTTCTGTTCCATTTTCCAAAGATGATTTTGCAACAATTTCTGTTCCAAAAATATTGTTTTTTACTGCCTCATCAACATTCTCTTCCATCAAGGTAACGTGTTTATAGGCTGCGGCGTGGAAAACAATGTGGGGTAAGAATTTTTTAAAAATCTGTTTTATTTTTTCTTCGTCTCTGATATCGGCTATTAAAGAAATTACTTCTAGTTTTGGGAAGCTTTCTTTTAATTCTGCGGAAATATTAAAAATACCGGTTTCGTCCTGATCCAATACCAGTAATAACGAAGGCTTAAATTTAGCCACCCGCCTGCATAATTCCGATCCTATAGATCCTGAGGCGCCGGTTATTAAAACTTTTTTATTCTGAAGAAAATTTTCAATTGGCTTTTGGTCTAAAACCACCGACTCCCGACCCAATAAGTTCTCTATATCAACATCACGCAGCACTTCCATCCCTACTTTAGCCGTATTATCTATCAGCTCATCCATTGGTGGCAAATATTTAATATTTATAATACCACCTTCGATTCCTTTTTTTTCCGCTTTTTTAATCATTTCAAAACCGGCCGACGGAAAAGCAATAATTAAGCTATCGATGTTATATTCTTTTACAATCCGGGGGATCTCATCAATTCTGCCCAAAACTTTTAATCCGTGAATTATTAATCCCTCCTTTGCCGGGCTGTCATCTATAAATCCTATAGGCAAATATGGGCTATGTCTTAAATTCAAAATATTTCTTAATACTTGCTCTCCCGCTCCTCCGGCTCCCACAATTAAAGTTCTTTCTCTTTCTTTTTCTTGCTTTCCCTGAAACAGTTGTAAATAAATTCTTTTAGCAAACCGGATTCCACCACAAAATACAAAGATAAAAAAGAAGGTTATAAAAAGGGTGGAACGTGGAAAACCGGAAAAAACAGGGTGATCTCTTAAAATAAAAAAGGAAGTTGTTACAAATAAAAAGCTCAGGGTGATGGCTTTTACCAAAGATATCAATTCTTCAGTACTAACATAAGCCCAGGAAAAAGAATAAAGTTTTAAAAAATAAAAAACAGGTAGAGTGAAGATTATCGCTGAAATAATAAGCCCGAAAATATTTAAAAAATATCGGCTTGGTACCGGTCCCTCAAATCTGACAATAAAAGCCAAAAAAACTGAAAGTGAAATTAAAATTATATCGGCTAATAGAAATAAAAAAATTCTCTTAGGCATACTGGGTATAAAATTTTCTAACGCAATTTATCACATATTTTACCTCTTTGTCTGTTAATTCCGGATAAATTGGCAATCTTACAGATTCCATTGCTATTCTTTCGGTGATTGGCAGATTAAAATGTCCCATTCCCAATCCCTTTAATTTATGATTGGGAGTTGTATCCCTGATTAGAAGTTCTACTCCTTTTTTGTCCATATACTTTTTGAATTTCCACATGTCTTTTACCTTGATGATATATTCCTGATAAATCTGTTTTGGCTGTTGAATCGGTAAAACGCAGGGTAAATTTTTCAGCCCATTATTATACATCATCCCTATCTCTCTTCTTCTCCTAAGCATTGCCGGGTAATATTTAAACTTTACATTTAAAACGGCTGCTTGAATGTTATCTAATCTGCTGTTATATCCCCAACCCATGATCTTTGGTGCTTTTGGCTGAGCTCCATGTAAAGCTCCTTGAGTAATATTCCAATGATTTCTCATTAACAATAGCTTTTCATATAATTTTCGATTATTGGTAACTATTCCGCCGCCATCTCCGGCGCCGCCTAAAGTTTTTGGAGATATAAAACTGAAACAGCCCGTGTCTCCTATGCTCCCCGCCTTTCTGTTATCCCAATATGTTCCCAAGGACTGACAGGCATCTTCCACAACCCATAACTTATATTTTTTAGCTATTCTCATAATTTCATTCATATCGCACACCTTTCCCGATAAATGTACAGGAACAATCCCCACTGTTTTTTTAGTAATCGCTTTTTCAATAAGAGATTCGTCCATTAATCTATCCTCTTTAACATCAATTAAAATTGGTTTTGCCCCTAAATGGACAATTTCCTCTATTGAGGAAATAAAAGTATGGCCCACGGTTATAACTTCATCTCCGGGTCCGCAACCTAAAACCTTGTAGGAAAGCTTCAAAGCGTCTGTCCCGGAATTAACTCCGACAGCATACTTTGTCCCCACAAATTTTGCTAATTTTCCCTCAAATTCCAATACGTCTTTTCTTAAAACAAAATTGCCTAAAGCAAAGCACTTATCAATCGCCCCCAAAATCTCTTTTTTATGAGTCTTATAATATCGGCGATAACTTGAATTAATAAAATCCACTTTGTATTTCATATACCGAGCCGCGCTTGACGCGGCGAAGGTGAAGATGAAGGGAAACCCGAAGAGGTAAACTTCATCGCCCTTCTGATAAAAATTATATTTTTATATAAGCCGGATTATTTGATTTATACATTTTTAATAAAACGTTTTTTAATTCTTTTTCTGTCTTGGGATAATACCTTTTTATATTGGGCAGATTTTTTAATAAGTCTTCTTCGTTTTCCTTGCCTTCTAAATTGTGAGTAAAACCCAAAAATCCGCTAACAGACGCCCCAATAAGTTTCACGTTCAAATTCTGATAGCAAATGTCATCTCTTATTTGTTCTAGTGTCCGATACAGCAAAAAGGGTACGGTAGAATAGCAATAAGGTTTTTTTCCTGAAAGCGCCAGTCCCGCCGCAATTCCGATCATTGACTGCTCGGCAATGCCACAATTGATAAATTGCCTGGGAAATTTATCTCGGATGCCTTCAAAAAATGAATAACCCAAATCTCCCGTCAAAAAAACGATATTTTTATCTTTTTTGACCAATTCACTTAGATACTTGAAGAAAAGCTTTTTCATAGAGTTCTGCCGTTAAATTTTTATAATGCCACTCAAAATCATCCTCCATAAAATCGACTCCCTTCCCTTTTATTGTATTCGCTATTGTTACCAAAGGTCTTTTATGCCTTGCTTTCAGGACGCTCTCTATTTCAGAAAGATTGTGGCCGTCTATTTCTTTTACCTGCCAACCAAAAGACCGCCATTTAGCCACCAGAGGTTCTAATTTTAAAATTTCTTCGGTTTTGCCGCAAGCCTGGAAATGGTTTCTGTCAACAATCACAATCAGATTATTCAAATTGTGATGATTGGCAAAAAGAGCGCTCTCCCAGGTTGTGCCCTCCTGCAGTTCACCATCAGAAACCAGACAATAAACCCTTCTTTTTTTATCGGCTAATGCCATGCCAACGGCGACCGGCAAGCCGTGGCCCAAACTTCCTGCAGACCAAATAACTCCCGGAACTTCTTTTTGGGCTAAAGGATATTTCTTTAGAAAATAAGCCACTTTTTTGCGATTAATAATCCCCCTTTCCGCCAAAATCGCATAAAGAGCACAGGTCCCGCTGGCTTTAGAAAAAAGAAAAACGTCGTCTTTTTTTAATATCTTAGAATATAAACTGACCAGTATCTCAACACAGGACAAAGAAGAGCCTATGTGACAGGCATTGGCTTCAAAGCTGGCTTTAAGTATATTTTGCCTTATTTTTTTGGCAAAATTATCCAAATCGCCGCTGGAATTGTTTTTTTGCTTAGGCATTTTAATAATTTAACTATAATCCAAAATGGGCGTTATTTCAAGAACGATATTATTACAACGAAATCCCTCAACTGGGTTTCAGGTGAGGGATTTTTAATTTTTATTATTTAAATATTTTTGCTATGGTCTGGAAAATTATTTTTATGTCACCAAAAAAACTTCTTTCTTTTACGTATTCCATTTGTAGTTTGATTTTTTCCGGCCTGATTTTTTCCATGTATGTTCTTTCAGGATCCGAGCTCCCCCTTAACACTTCTCCCTCGTGAAAATTATAGAGGGACGCCAAGTCCGTCATTCCGGGTTTAATTGAAAGGATAACGCTTCTTTCTTCATTTGTCATCATATCAATGTACATTTTAACCTCAGGTCTCGGTCCCACAAAACTCATTTCGCCCCTTAATACATTAATCAATTGAGACAATTCATCAAGCTGGTATTTTTTAAGAAAATTCCCGATTTTCGTCAAGCGGGGATCGTCGCCGGCCGTTGAGGGCCCGCCCAGCCTTTCGGCACCAACAACCATTGTTCTAAACTTAAAAATCCTGAATGGTTTTCCGCCCTTGCTCATTCTTTCTCCGCGATAAAAAACAGGTCCCGGCGAACTTAATTTTATCAAAATTGCGACAATCAAAAGAAAAGGTGAAATTAAAATTAACCCAAGAAAAGAAAAAATGATATCGAATAATCTTTTTAACATATGTTTACTTTTTTGGTTGAGAGAATACAAAAACCACTTTGAACGCGTATTTTTTTAAAAAAGGAATTTTAAATAATCCTCTATCTATAATTTCTAAAAAATTTAATAAAATTTTTCCTCCCGGTAAAGAAAGGAAGGGAAAAGCCAACCAGGAAATCAAATGAAAATAATGAACCTCAATCTTGCTGAAATACTCTTTGGCTTTTTCCAAATCTTTTTGATTAAAAATATGTTCTGCCGCCCAGCTTGTTCTTTTACCTCTAATCTTATTAATTTGTCTTTTTAAATTTGTAAAAGGGTTGTGACCAAAAGTTTCTATACCCAAAAGAAATCCCTCTGGTTTTAAAACTCTCGCTAATTCAGGGATGGCTTTTTTAAAATCTAAGGAGGAAAAAGTTCCGCCATCAAAAATGATGTCAAAATAATTTGCCGGAAATTCCATTTTTTCACAATCCATTGCCAAAAACCGAATTTTATCCTCCACCCCCTCCTTTTTTGCTCTTTCTTTGGCTATTTTAAGGGACGACTCGGATAAATCAATTCCGATTACTTCCGCGCCGCATTTTGCGGGGAATATTGAATGAACGCCGTTGCCGCAACCATAATCCAAAAGTTTTTTATTCTGGCATTTATCCTTTAAATATTCGTAGCAAAATCTGAAACTGGAAAGTAAATTGGGGTCAAAGCTCTCAAGGTCGGTTGTTGTCTGCAAACTCTTGTCTTTTTCTAACCACTCTTCGGCTTTTTTATCATAATATTCAATTTCTTTTTGTTTTCTCGGTTCCATTTTTCATAATTGTTTTATTAAATCTCCAAAAATATCAAGATAATAAACATTTTTTTCATTAATTAAAAATGGAGACAAGCGCCTCTTGAAGTTTTTGATCTGCGGCTTTATCCCTTCTGAATAAATTTCGGCCAACTTCAAAAAAAGTTCTCTTTCATTTTTTACTCCCATCTCTGGAAAAAGTTTCTTGTCCGGCTTTATTCTATGGCTCAAAAACCAAACTACATCATAAAAATCTCTGGGTTGAAAATCTTTTCGTGTTAGGATAGCTCTTATTTTCTGGGATAAAAGAAATTCAGCGGTATTGGTAACTACGCTTTGCACAATTCCAAATCGATTTAAAATAAGATTTTCTCTTTCGGGTTTTATTTTGGGAGTAGTATAATTTATCCTTATTGCCAAATTTTCTTCTTTATGAGAGCTGATTTTTAATTGAAAAAGTAAATTTTTAAATTTTAACTCGCCAATTCCTGAATTATCGGTCTTTTTCATTTTATAATTTATTTCAAATCCCTCTTTTTTTAGCCCATTTTTTGTTTTTAAAAAAAGGCCTTTAATTATTGAAAAATTTAACCCAAGATTATCAAAATCCAAATCTTCGGAAAATCTATCAAGGTCTCTTAAAAGTCTTAAACTCGTGCCGCCAATAAAAGAAAGTTTTTTTGCCGCGCTTTCTTTGTATAGATAAAAAATAATTTTCGATTGGAGGTATTCTCTAATTAAGGCCCTGCTCTTATTGGGAGGAATGCCTAATCTTTCTCCTTCCTCTTTTAAGTTTTCTAATAGATATTCATTAATCTCTGCCATATTTTTGAATTAAAATTTGCATTGTTTTATGAAAATTCTTATTTTTTTCGGGAACCAGTTTTGTCCAGCTTTTAATCTTGTTCCAATTAAAATTCTTAGGCAAAGACAATCTTAACTCTTCAATAAATCCTTCAAAAGAATCAATCTTCTTTACTCTCAAGTAAAAATAGTCAAATAAAGCCTTTTCTGGCAAAGCGATATTGTAACTATAATTTTTTTCAATTGAGACGACTTGAAAACCAAAAAATAGAACTGATTTTAAATGGCTGTAAGAGAAAGTCCCGTAATTTTCTGTCTTAAAATTTTTTGTTTTATTTGTTGTCACTGAAGTTATAATAAAAGGCACATCGGGAATAAGGCCATAATAATTTAATGCTGTTTCCATACTGATGTAAGACGGACTGTAAATAAAACTTGCCAAAACGAAAGGGTCTTTAAGCTCAAAGTCGCTCAGTTTATAAATCCCGCGGCGGATGCCTTCAAGATAACCTTTTTGACGCCAAAAACTTAATTGATTCAAAGTGGTTCCTTTTTTAGCTTCGGGAAACCACTTGAAAACATCCTCTAACTTAAACAGAGGATAATTCCTTGCTTTAATTTTTAATTCATTGAAAACCATTTCCAAAAATAACACTTTTTTATTATTATCGGAAACGTAGCCACTTATGTCAAGAGGCTTTTTTCGACAATAATAATTTTATTAATCCAAAAATTGAACCAAAACCATATCCTATATGGCGAACTGCAAAGGTTATTGGCAAAACAAGAATGTATTTTAATCCCGCCTTAAGGGAAATTTTTAGAGAAAAAAGTAAATTTAATAATAAATAACTTCCAAAAAGTAGATTAAATAAAATTTTAGCTGCCAAAAAGAAAAAGCTTAAAGTAAAAAGTCCTAACAATCCTAAGGCAAAAAAGAGGGGTATTAAGTGCCGCCAAGAAAAAATCTTAATCTTAAATTTTAAAGGATAAGTAACCCATACCCCATCGTTAAAATTATGCTTCAAAAAATCTTTAAGGTTAGTTTGAGGATAATAAAAAACTACGATTTCCGGCACTAAAAGAATTTTACCACCAGCTTTTTTTAATCTAAGATTAAACTCCATATCCTGACTTCTCCTTAAGTTTTCATTAAATAGCCCGATTTTATTAAAAACTTCTTTTTTATAACAGCCGCCAAAAACAGTATCCACTTCCCTTATAACTTTTGGGCCTAACCTAAAATAAGAACCGCCTGCCCCAAAAAATGAGGATAACGAAATTGCAATAGATTTGGCAATTAGGGTATCTTTTGCCGGTATTGTTTTTACTATTCCCCCAACATTATCGGCATTATATTCATTTAAATATCTCACGCATTTCGAAATATAGTCTCTTTTATAGCCGGCGTGAGCGCCCATTAACACTACAACCTCTCCCCTTGCTTCTTTAATCCCAAGATTAAAAGCAAAATTAGTAAATTTTTTTTGATTATCTAAAAGTTTAATGAACGAATATTTCTGGCCGTAATTCTGCACAATTTCTCTTGTTTTATCCTCTGACATTCCGTCAACAACAAAAACTTCCATTTTTTCTTTTGGATAATCCTGAGAAATAACCGAATCTAAACACCCGCCAATAAATTTTTCCTCATTCCGGCAGGGAATAATTACTGAAATAAAAGGGAACATATATATTTCCTATTTTTCATATAAATTTATTAATTTCTCTGCTATCATTACTGGATTATGCCATTTCTCAACAAATTCTCTACCCATTTTACCAATCTTTTTCCTTTCTTCTGGATTTTTAATCAGCCATTTTAATTTATCATAAAGATTAATCGCATTAGCATTTACTATGGGAATGTCTTTTGCCCAAGGAACAAAACAAAATAAATCCTCATTAAGATAACACACTACAGGTTTCCCCAAGGCCATCGTTTCAACGGCAAATCCTCCATACCATCCGATTAAGAGCTGATCAACCACAACGTCAGCATCCCGACAGAATTCTCTCATTTGACCATGTCTTACGCCTTCAAGTAATTTTAAATTCACTAAATATCCTTCTTTTTTTAATTTAGAAATTGCCTCAATTAAATATTTCGTCCCCTTGATTGCTCTGTTAGTAGGGGCGTGTAAAATTATTAAGGGTTTATTTCCTTTTTCAGATTCGACCGGCAGCCACTCATCTAAATCAACGTTCCCATAGGGCATCATTTCAGAAGAAGGTGAAATAAATTTTAAGTCTGGATTTAAAACAAATGTTTTGTTCGCGAAAAAAACCGCAATTTTTAATCTTAAAAGTCGGAAAAAATCAAAAAATTTTTTATGCCTTATCTCCTTGCAATCTTTATAAACATCTGTTTTAAAACGTTTTAAAAAATATCCCCTTCTTCTAATATCTGATCCTTGAAATGTAAAAAAAATCTTCTTTCTAAAAATTTTTAAAACCGGCAGGTCTAAACAAAACGGTAAAATAGTTCTCGCATAATAAAAATGAAAAACATCGTATTTCTTGATTGCTTGAGATAAAAAAATAACTGCTTTCAGAAAATTTCTGAAAAAGGATTTTTTTTTAAAAAATAAATTATAGTCTGCCGGATACCCAATTTGGGAACTGGAAAAAATTATGTGATCGCTATTATATCCCAATTGCCTTTCGGCTCGAGAAATCATCCAGGCCTGTCCTCCAACGTCGGATGGACAATGTAAGATTCTTATTTTTTTCATATTGTTTATAGGTTTTATTAAACAGAACTGCGCTCGGGGTGCCAAGCGTTAAATTGAAGTTCTTTCCCAAACCATACTT
>Ga0315275_10007105_pt1 | contig 10796 bp, 10 predicted proteins | sample YL17G03_0_MG_FD_205557 | JGI IMG/M metagenome (GOLD analysis project Ga0315275, IMG submission 205557) | Sediment microbial communities from Yellowstone Lake, YNP, Wyoming, USA - YL17G03_0 | ecosystem: Environmental > Aquatic > Freshwater > Lake > Sediment | place: USA: Wyoming | collected...
GACCTTTAAGAAGATTCTAGAGATAGGTGTGGGTTGTCCGATGTCTATGCCCCGCAGGGTCAGGAACCGCCCTCAGTATAGAACAGGAGCCAGCCTGTTTATGTGGGAGGAGTTCTTTCCTAATGCACAAATTTATGCGATTGATGTATTACCCGAGTGTATCTTTAAGAAGGGCAGAATAGAGTCTTTTCTACTAGACCAGTACAAAAAGGAAGACCTACTTGGATTGATTGAGAAGATAGGGACGGATATTGATTTAGTTGTTGATGACGGTTCCCACGTACCCGAACACCAAGTCTTTAGTTGCCTGACACTTATGCCACTTCTTAAAAAAGACGTTTTCTATATTATCGAAGACGTTAAACAATTAGAGATTACGGAACAATTAAAAGACTACAGCGTTACCTATAACCGATTCAGGCACAAGGCGGGGTTTGACGACATACTGCTGATTATTAAAAACAAATGATAATAAGTCTTTGCATAGTGGTAATGAATAGGACAAATGACTTAAGGGTCACTTTACCTGAAACTATCAAGGCGGCCAAGAAAAGCCCGCCTGTTGAAATAGTCGTTCTGAATTATGACTCAAAAGACGACTTGGATGAGTATATTAAAACGGTTGACTACCCGATAACCTATGCCAAGTCGCCTAACCATAAGTTCTTCAGTATCTCCCATTCCAGAAACTGCGCAGTAAAGGCTTCGCATGGGGACTATATCGTAGTTCAAGATGCGGATATTCTCTTAAAAGAACACACCGTTCAGGAATGGAGAAAGTATATCGAGGATTACAAGCCGGTCTGGATGTGCGAAGAAGGCAGATTCATAGACCATATTCACTACGGAGGCCGACTGCCTGTAGTCAAGAGAGAAGAGTTTATCAAGACGGGCGGATATGATGAGAGATTTAATCTCTGTGGGCCTGAAGATAAGGACTTTTGTATGAGGATGTATCGGCGGGGCGGAAAGTACTTGGCCTACTCAAGACATCTGATTGATGAGATTCACACCCGACAGGAAAGAAAGATACAGAATCTTGATAAGGAGAAGTATGAAAAGATGATTCCCAAGAACGAACCCCACAAAGTACAGATGACCAAGTATTTAATGCAGTTAGCCATGAGAGAGATTTACCTGGAGAATAACGAAAAAGGTATGTTGGTAGCTAATAAAGGAAAACAATGGGGACAACTATAATCATTCCGGCCAGGAACGAAGGCTACAAAATAAAAACGGGTGAGACTGTTTTACAAAGGACGGTTAAGGATATCTATGAGAAAGCAACGGGAGAGTTTGAAGTTATCGTTACTTTTGACGGCCCACCTTTTCAGGACTTCCCCGACTATCCTAACTTAACAGTTGTTAAAAACGAGGAATCGCAGGGATTGAGACCGATTATAAATAAAATGGTTGAGATGGCCAAGCATAAATACATCTATAAGACTGACGCTCATTGTATGTTCGGAAAAGGGTTTGATGAAATTCTAACCGCTGGTATGCAGGATAACTGGATTGTTATGCCCCGCTTCTATGTCTTAAACGCAGAGGATTGGATATGGCAGAATGAATGGTACTACGACTACTTCTATTTAAGTTGTCCTTTCACCGACCCTGACCAATTCAAATTTAAGGCAGGCGGACACTGGAAAATACGCACCCACGAGAGAACTGATTTGAAGTATAATATAGACGAAACAATGCAAATACATGGTTCTGGCTGGATGATAACCAAAGACTTCTTTCAAAACTCACTTAAAGGTATGAGTTCGGCAGGTTACGATACAAGCTATATGGAACCGCCTGAACTATGTTTGAAGACTTGGCTGGGGCCATGGGACGGGAAGGTCATGGTGAATAAGAATACGTGGTACGCGCACATGCACAAGGGAGCAGAAAGAGGCAGAACGTGGCATCTCGGCTGGGATAGGGTAAATAAAGCCTACGATTGGACAGCTAAGCACTGGATGAGAGATGAGGAGCCTGGAATGATCCACACGATTGATTGGTTGATAGAGAAGTTCTGGCCGATACCCACCTGGCCGGACGATTGGCGCAAGCGCTATGAGGAGGTGAAAGCATGATATTACCAGTTATTGAAGGAAAAGATTTAAGTTTACCGGAAAGAAGATTGTCGCTTAGATACGGTTCACACCTATCCTGTCTTATTAAAGCACTTCTTTTAACTAAAGGGGATGTATTGGAATTAGGGATGGGACTTTTCAGTACCCCGACCTTACACCATATGTGCAGAGTTATGAAGCGCAACTTGGTTTCTTACGATGCTTGGGATGTCTGGGTGAAGTGGACGAGAAAGTACCTGTACGAAAACGAGTTCCACAAGATATTTTTGGTTGAGGATTACGATGACGCTAAGATTGACAAACCCTGGGATGTGGTTTTAGTTGACCACGACCCGTCAGGGAGAAGAAGGACTGAAATAAAACGGTTGGCTAACCTGGCCAAGTATATTATTATTCACGATTCAAACGGCAGGTCGGAAAGCCACTACCATTATTCAGAGATTTACCCTTTGTTCAAATATACATTCACGGATGGATTTGAATTCCCGAGCACAACGGTTTTGTCTAACTTGGTTGATTTAAGGGATTTTAAGATATGAACTATCTCGTTACGGGGGGAGCGGGGTTTATCGGTAGCCACTTAGTTGAAAGACTATTGGAAGAGGACTGTAGTGTCGTGGTTATCGAGGACAACAGCAAGAAAGATGTCAAGGTTGTTCAAAAAGGTGAGAATAGGATAATCGTTATAGACGACTTTTCGATAGGAAAATGGGCGAACCTACCCAAAGACCCAAGATTGACAGTTTATGAGGGTTCTATTCTGGATGATATAAGTAGGTTCTTTGAAGGAATAGATGTAGTCTTTCATCTGGCCGCCTTAACCAGACCGCAGTGGTCGATTGAACACCCTGTTGAGACTAACCTAGTCAACGTAGAAGGGACAATCAAGATTTTACAGCATGCGATAGCCAAGAAGGTTAGGAAGGTTGTCTTTGTATCAAGTTCGTCAATTTACGGCGACCAAGAGACCTTTCCGTCCAACGAAGAAGCCAAACCCAACCCGATGTGTCCGTACGCCCTGACTAAACTTATGGGGGAACAGTATTGTAAGTTATTTGAGCTTTTATACGGGCTTAAGGCGAACTATATACGACCTTTTAATGTGTACGGGACAAGACAAAGTCCTAAGGGTGCGTATGCTGGTGCTGTTCCCAAGTTCATAGACGCTATGAGTAAAGGCGAGACACCTTACATTACAGGGGATGGGAAACAAGCAAGGGACTTTATCTACATCGACGATGTTTGTGAGTTGATTGTGGCTGCTTCCAAAGCCGACGTCTGTGGGGAGGCTTTTAATGCAGGGTCAGGCACTAATATATCTATTAACGATTTGTTTGATAACGTCTGCAAGATAATGGGTAAGCAGGTTGTCCCTGACCACATACCACCTGTCATTGAGCCGGGTATGACACTAGCTGACATAAGTAAGGCCAAACGAATGCTGGGCTGGGAGCCGAAAGTAAGTTTAGAAGAGGGGCTGAGAAAGACCGTAGAAGGAACATTACGTGCGTAGAAGAATAGGCGTTGATTTGGATAATACTTTGTGTGTCGGTAAACACTGGACATCGGTGGAGGATTGTCTTAATGCCGAACCGATACCAAAAATGATTGAGTATGTTAATAAGTTATATAAGGATGACTTTATTATAATTTACACGGCTCGGCAGAACTGGCTGATGAGTGCTACTTACGACTGGCTGGATAAAAACGGTGTTTATTATCACGCTGTGTCAAACAGGAAAATACCGCTTGATTTATTGATTGACGACACGCTATGGAACGAGAAAGAGACATAATTAAAAAGATGCCCGATAAGGAAACCTTAGAAGAGTTTCTTAACCATGGGGGAGAACTCGGACGGGTAAAAGTTGTTTTCAACAGAGAGACAGGTGAGTTTGAGTGGGTAGAGCCAAGAGAGGATGCCACAACTAAGTGTACTGATACCGGCGCGCTGTGAAGAGTTCTTAGGTCGCACCATCGAGGATTTACTTACCAATATCGAAGGCGACACGGAAATTATTGCTGTTTTAGACGGTTATCTTCCCGAACCCCCGTTAAAGCAAACCGACCCCAGAGTAAACATTATCTATCACCCTGAGTCTATAGGCCAACGTGCGTCTACTAATGATGCTGCTAAACTGGCTAAAGGTAAGTATGTGATGAAGATAGACGCCCACTGCGCCTTTGATAAAGGTTTTGATATTAAAATGTTGGAGGCTTTTAAGGAAGTCGGGGATGATGTAACAATGGCTCCAGGGATGCGCAACTTACATGCCTTTAATTGGGTATGTGAGAATGGCCACACGCGCTATCAGGGACTCTCAGGACCATGTAAAGAGTGTGGCAAACCAACGACTAAGGATGTTTGTTGGATAGCCAAGACTAACCCATGGAGTACTTCATATAGATTCGACAAGAATATGCATTTTCAATACTATGGAGACTATAAGAAAAAACAGATAGGCGACCTAGTGGAGTCTATGAGCTTACAAGGCTCCTGCTTTATGTGTACTAGGGAGAAGTATTTTGAATTAGACTTGTGTGATGAAGAACTTGGTAGCTGGGGACAGCAGGGTGTAGAGGTAGCCTGTAAGACTTGGCTTTCGGGAGGGCGGGTAATTGTGAACAAAAAGACTTGGTATGCGCATATGTTCCGTACACAAGGTGGCGATTTCGGTTTCCCGTATGAGAACAAGACCGATATGGATAAACTTAGAAGAACAACCAAAGATTTATTCTTCGGTGATAAGTGGCCGAAGGCTACCCGTAAATTCCAATGGCTGATAGATAAGTTCAACCCTCCCGATTGGGGAATAACTAAAGGGATTATTTATTACTCCGATTGTCAGTTGGACGAGAAGATTGCCAAACCGGTAAGAGACCGGCTGTTAAAGATAAGCAAAGACAAGAACATACCCATTGTCAGCGCCACTCTTAAAAAGATGGACTTCGGAAAGAACATTTACTTTCCTTCCCTTAAAAGAGGAGCTTTAACGCTGTTTAAGCAAATTTATGCGGCTTTGGAGCATTCAACGGCTGATATTATATTCTTTACCGAACACGACGACTTATACGACCCCTCACATTTTGACTTCACTCCCCCTATCGAGAAACGTAACGAAATGGCTTATTACTACAATATAAACGTCTGGCAATTAAGGATGTCTGACGGACATTGCCTTTACTATCATTGCAGGAAACTGAGCCAGATGTGTGCTTTCAGGGAAGTAGCCATAGAACACTTCAGAAAGAAAATAGCCCTAGTAGAAAAAGACCCGATACCCGGACACTTTGACAGACACATAGGCTTTGAGCCAGGAACCAGAAACATTAAAGGCGGTGGGGTGGATGACTCTTGGAGAGTGGACTGGTCATCACCCGTACCTAACATAGACATAAGACACGCCAAAAACTATACAGGCTCTAAGTGGAAAATAGAGGACTTTGTAAATAGAAAGTATAAGAATAAAGCGATAGAAACATGGAAGGAAGGAGACTCTATCCCTGGCTGGGGTTTAGGCACGGATATCGTCAAGTCTTTGACCTAATTGGGCTTTATATGTATAACTAACCAGCTAAACTAGAAAAACTAGCAGGCGCAGAAATGCGCCCTTTTTATTTATGGACTACTTAAAATCAGACAATACCTATTTCGCTTTATAAAGACGTGCAAAATGTTATTTCATGTAGGGTTTGGCAATTAGCAATCTAATATGGCAATAAGTTTAATAGGAACAGCAAAAAAAGGTAATACTAATAATGGAGGGGCAGTTACTTTAACTTGGGATGTCGCACCCAATGCACCAGCCGAGGGTGATGTATGTATTGTCATTGTTGGAACCTGCGCTGCTTTAGCGGCAGACGTTACCGTAACTGGCTATACGAGGTTTGGATACTATACAGGAGCCGATAACACCCTACCAGCCATAGGTATTTTTTATAAGGTTCAGACTTCTTCTCCCGATACAACCGCAACTTGTAATGGAAACAATGGTACGGCCACAGATACTTCTGCTTTAGGATATGTTTTAAGAGGAGTTAATACCGCAAGCGTTGCAGACGCAACCACTACAACCGCAGGGCCGACTGCAAGCACAAACCCAGACCCAGCCTCCATAACGACTGTACATACTGGTTCTTGGATTATTGTAACTGCTCTTTCTGTTCAGGGAACTGGAGACGCCTCACCAGGAACAGTTACCGGAACTGGATTATATAATAATGATTTACAACAATCTGGTTCTGATACAAATAGTCATGGTTTAGCATCGGCCACTTATGTAAAAAACGGCCCAGGAGTAGAAGCCCCAGATGCTTGGACTACTTGGACAACTGGAACTTGGTATGCATTAACGGCGGCAATTAAAGCAGCTGGTGCACCATCTGCTTCGATATCTCCTTCTGCGAGCGTGAGTCCGTCACCATCAGTATCCCCATCCTCGTCTAAATCGGCCTCTGTCAGTCCTAGTGCAAGCACTAGCCCATCTTCCAGCGACTCGCCTTCAGTTTCCCCGTCTACCTCGGATTCAAGGTCTATTAGCCCTAGTGCCTCAGGTTCTGCAAGTTTATCCCCATCATCTTCTGAAAGTAAAAGTCTTAGTCCTTCTATGTCGGGTAGCCCGAGTTTATCCCCCTCAGCCTCTATTTCACCCTCGATGTCTGGTTCGGCAAGTCTTTCTCCCTCAACCAGCGGTAGTGCTTCTTTGTCCCCTTCATCTTCGGGGTCTGAATCTATCAGCCCTTCAGCCTCAGGCAGTCCTTCCCTTTCCCCGTCAGAATCCGCTAGTGCTTCAATTAGTCCTTCTGCGTCTGAAAGCGAATCCATCTCACCTTCAGCAAGCGATTCGGCCAGCGCCAGTGCCAGCTTAAGCCCCTCTGAAAGTGTCAGTCCTAGTGAATCGGATAGTCCTAGTCTTTCACCGTCGGCAAGTGAAAGCCCTTCTCTATCTCCTTCCACCTCTGCTTCAGAAAGTGCCCCTGCAAAACCCAACGCAGCATATTTTAGAGAGAGTCTTGATTATATAAACATAGGCCACCACGATGAACTTCTTTTAGATACTGGTGATTTTACTATTGATTTTTGGATTAAGATACCCCACCCCGAATATGCTTGGATGGGAATTGCTTCGTGTTGGACAGATACGGGCAATTATGGATACCTTCTTTCTACCAATGACGCAAGCAAGGTAGGCATTAGGATTTATGTTGATTCTACTTGGCATAATGTGATGACGAGTGGAAGTTTGGAGGCTAATGTTTGGACTCACGTTGCCGTAACTTATGACGATAGCGAAACAACTTGTAAAGTTTATAGGAACGGAACCTTAGAAGCAACTGATACTGGTTGCCCCAATCCCGCAGCGGGTGGGGCTACACAAGAGTTTTGGATTGGCGGAAGACCAGGTTCTTTGCTCGATGGTTATGTCCAAAACGTAAGGGTTTCAAACAACATTAGATATACAGAAAACTTTACTTCTTCGACAACTCTTTTTAATAGCGATGCAAGCACGATTGGTTTATGGTGGCTTGATAGTGACGCACTAGACCAAACAGCTAATGGTTTTGATGGGGCTTGGGTAACAATAGCCAGATATGTCGAGGGTATTTTGGATTATCCTAGTACCGAAAGTGATTCCCTCTCGCCAAGCGCATCTGGGTCTGCTAGCCTTAGCCCTTCCGCCTCATTGTCCCCCAGTGCCTCTATCAGTCCATCGGAGTCAGAAAGCAAGTCATTGAGTCCTAGTGCCTCGGAGTCTAAATCCCTAAGTCCTAGTGCCAGTATTAGTCCTTCCGCAAGCGGGTCTGCTTCTCTTAGTCCATCGGCCAGTGGCAGTCCTAGTCTTTCCCCATCGACTTCAGGTAGCCCAAGTGTAAGTCCGAGTGCCTCGATAAGTCCTAGTATGAGCGGTAGCCCGAGTCTAAGCCCCTCAATTAGCGTATCACCCTCTATAAGTCCATCCGCTTCAGGAAGTAAGAGCCTTTCACCTTCCGCAAGCGAGAGCGTTTCAATATCTCCTTCGGCCAGCCTTAGTCCATCGGCTAGCGGTTCGGAGTCTCTAAGTCCTTCCGAAAGTGGTAGTGCATCTTTAAGCCCCAGCGCCTCCGCCTCGGAGTCAATCTCGCCGTCTGCCTCTATTAGCCCGTCAGCTTCTGGTTCCGGAAGTTTAAGTCCCAGTGCTAGTCTTTCTCCGAGCGCGTCTGGCTCAGAGTCTTTATCGCCTAGTAAATCAGCAAGCGCCTCTCTATCACCCAGCGCCTCAGGGTCGGCCTCACCATCTCCGGCCCCTGTTTATGCGGATTTGATTTATATCATAGATAAAGATATTTTGGCCTTTAATGTGGGTGGGATAATGTATTGGAGTATAGACTAGATTTGACTGAAATGGAGTTTAGTTGTAAAAACTAAGGGCTAATCAATCAAAATGATTGCATGCGGTGAAGAACCGCTTTTTTTATGGCAGGAACAAATCTACAACCAACAGTAAACGATGTTTTGCAAATAGTCTCCGATTTAAGGGGAGAATCTTCGACTAATACGGACGCTATTCGTATTCGTGCGGTATCTAGGGCTAATCAGGACTTCGCAAGGCGGATGTTCTGGAGGTTCTACCGCTTAGATAATCAAACGGTGGTCGGAAGCGGAGTTAATAGTTATACGATAGGCAGTACGACCAACCCGATGAGAATGAAGGGTTTAACCGAGGTTTTTGTAGCAACCACGACAAGTACTGATAAAACCCAAGAGTCAGATAGATATATGTTAGTGGACTTCAATACCTATAAGAACCTCTATAACTTGGATAATACAACTCAAATGGTTTACGAGTGGTTTGATGCGGCCAACGACCTTTGGAAGATGTATATTAACCCTGCACCGGCCGCAACGAAAACGATAACTTATACTTATTACTGGGAACCTCCGGCCAAGACTACAACTGCCGATGAGGTAATTTGCCCCGACCTTAGAATACTGGCTCTTTTGGCTTTAGCGGAAATCTACGACGGGGAGGACGAAAGGGATTATGCTATTGAAAAGAGAAACGCCGCGGAACAACTTATAGGTGAGTGTGTCGGTAAAGAGAATGCCCCCGCAATAAATCAACTATATACGATGAGTCCTATCGAGAGTGTAACCAGCGACCATGGCATCGGAAATTACTAAAAATGCGCTATTATGCCGTACCGAAGACCAAAGAAGAGCTACTTGTCTCCAAACAGAATAAATGGGTAAGGGGACTTAATACCCTTGTTTCAAATACCCAGATACGCCCCGATGAACTTTCAGAAGCCACAGATATTCAATTAGTAGAAGACGGGAAGATTCAGTGTCCTCGGGATGGACAGGATTACTTCGGTAGCACTTCAGGGTCGAGAGTGACAGGTCTGTTCCCTTTTTACAAGTCTGACGGGACAAGGAAACTATTAAGGACATGTGAGGCCAACTTACAGGTCTATAACACGACTTCTCTGGATTGGGACAACGTCTCAGGGTCAACCTTTCATACTACATTTGCTTCGGCCAGTTTAAGTCCTTCAGCTTCTACGTCTAAATCCCGTTCTCAATCACCCTCAGCCTCGGCCAGTCCGTCATCATCTGTTTCAAAATCCGCCTCCCCCTCGGCCAGTTTAAGCCCTTCTGGTTCAAAGTCGCCTTCATCATCCGCCTCGTCTTCTATATCCGGCAGTGCCAGCTTAAGCCCTTCGGCTTCTCTTTCGCCTAGTTCTTCCGAAAGTCTTAGTGCATCCAATTCTGCCAGTCCTAGCGCTTCCGCTTCGCCCAGTAGTTCAGTCAGTCCGTCCGTTTCACCTTCGGGGTCAGCCTCAGCTAGTGCCAGTCCCAGCGTAAGCGATTCTCTAAACACACACGGGGTTATGGCTTACGACAGACTATATTTACAGAACGGGCAAGACCCTCTTTGTTATTATGACGGGGATACAATAACGACTTTTACAGCGATTGATGCACCGACTGACCTGACTTGTACTTATGTTCATAAAACCTCAACTGGGGCTTCGGCCTCTGTCTCACCCTCAGCTTCACCTAGTGCTACGCCGGAGTTTATTTACTCTTACAAAATAACAGCCTTCACGGAGATTGGAGAAACCGACCCATCTCCTGCTGCGGCAACTACGATTGATATTGAGAAGTTAGACGCTAATAATTATGTTGAACTTACTTGGTCGAGTGTAACTGATGCTGTAGGATATAACATCTGGGGGAGAACGGCCGGACACTGGAGACTACTTCATACAATTACAGGAGAATCGGTAGAGTCTTGGATAGATGACGGAACGGAAAATGAATCAGAAGTCTTTACTCCTCCAGAAGCCAACTCAACAGATGGCCCGACAGGTAAATATATTGCTCTTTACAAGGATTCGCTCTTTGTCTATGGCGATCCTAACAACCCATCCAGGTTATTCTACTCGGGTGGCGGAGACAGGATAAATGATTTCTCAGTAGCGAACGGTGGAGGCTTTATAGACATCTCAAAGAATGACGGACAAAAAGGGACAGGTTTAATCGTCTTCAAAAACACACTGCTTTGCTTCAAAGAGGATTCTGTCTATCAGTTTGAGTTCACAACTTCTGGTTTGCCCCAGAGTACCCAAGTCAACGCTGCCGTAGGCTGTATTGCTCCCCGTTCAATTATCGCTGTTGAGAACGATATATTTTTTGCTTCCAGAAGAGGAGTATTTACGATAGGTAAC
>Ga0315275_10007108_pt1 | contig 10795 bp, 10 predicted proteins | sample YL17G03_0_MG_FD_205557 | JGI IMG/M metagenome (GOLD analysis project Ga0315275, IMG submission 205557) | Sediment microbial communities from Yellowstone Lake, YNP, Wyoming, USA - YL17G03_0 | ecosystem: Environmental > Aquatic > Freshwater > Lake > Sediment | place: USA: Wyoming | collected...
GGTCAGCAGGGTCGCGGTGGTGGTGCCGTCGCCGGCCACGTCAGAGGTCTTCGAGGCCACCTCGCGCACCATCTGCGCGCCCATGTTGAGGAACGGGTCCTCGAGCTCGAGCTCCTTGGCGACCGTCACGCCGTCCTTGGTCACGGTCGGGGAGCCCCACTTCTTGTCCAGCACGACGTTCCGCCCGCGCGGTCCGAGGGTGACCTTGACCGCCTTGGCCAGGATCTCGATGCCCTCGAGGACCCTGGCGCGCGCCTGCTCGCTGAAGATCAGCTGCTTCGCTGCCATGTCGCCTCCTTAGGATGAAGACGGGCTCCGCCCGGCCGCCCGGCCGGGGAGCCGCGAATCGTCTACTTTCTGGACGCGAGGACGCCGAGCACGTCGTCCTCGCGGAGGATCGTGTACTCGACACCATCGATCTTCACTTCCGTGCCGCTGTACTTGCCGATCAGCACGCGATCGCCCTTCTTCACTTCCATGACGAGGCGCTTGCCGTCATCGGCCATGCGGCCGGGGCCCACGGCGACGACCTCACCCTCCTGGGGTTTCTCCTTGGCGGTGTCGGGGATGATGATGCCGCCCCGCACGGTCTCCTTCTCCTCGATGCGGCGGACCAGGATGCGGTCAGCGAGAGGCTGGATCTTCATGAGTTCCTCCTCGTGGATTCGGGTTGGTCCCAGCAGGGCCACGCGGTAGTGGCTGCGCTCGGGCCTGCCCGGGAGTCCGACCGGGCCCGCCCACGACTGCGCGCGCCATCATTCCGCAATCGTCTTACCGTCCTCGCCCGTGTTGCCGAGCGGCCACTCCGGTCACGCGAGCCGTAGCCGTTGGGCTGCGCCGGCCGGTCTGGATCTGAGAACGCCCCCCGGGGCCGCCTCACGAGTCTTGCCCAAATGGCACGGACTGTCTGGCGGTCGCCTGCGGGGACCGCCAAGCTGGCAAGAATGGCCCGTCGTGTCAAGTGGGGTGGGGCGGGGCGCGGTTGCGGCGGCGCGCGGGGCCGCGTGGAATGCGGCCGCAATCATCCGTGGGGGGTCCGGGGAGTCGGCCCGCTACGGAGAGGCCCCTACTGGGTCGGGGTGACGTCCTCGAAGAGGGCCTGGCGCGGGACGCCGTCGAGGAAGCCCGTGCTGACCTGTCCCTTCACGGTGATGACGTCGTGAGGTTTCGGCATCTGGGTGCGCGTGAAGGTCACGATCGTGTCGCGCCCCTGCACCAGGTAGAAGGCCCAGCCGGCGCCGACGGTGAAGACGTCGTCCCCGACCCGGCCACGCACGGTCACGGTGCGGCCGTCGAAATGCGACGGATTGCGGCGCAGTTCGGACAGCGAGGTGGTGCCCGCGCCGCGCGGCCACAACCAGCTGCCCGTCAGGACGAGCGCCACGAGCGCCACGGCCACCGTGATCTGCACGGAGCGGCTGGTGCGCAGGGCGTCGAGTGCGATGATCCACCACGGCTCCCGGAGGGCGGCGAGCGGAGGCGGGGCCGCGACCACGCGCGTGAGATCCTCGTCGCCGCCGGGCAGCCCCCGGGGGCGCGCGGCGGGCACCACGAAGATCTCGTCCTCGACCGGCTCGGGCTCGGCGGGCACCGCCGACTTGAGGACCGGCACGCTGCTCGCGACCGGCGCCCAGACTCCGGGCGGCGCGACGCGTCGCGGCCGGGCGGGCCCGGCAACGACCTCGCCCTCCACCGCCTCCTCGGCCTCCACCCTCGCCGCTTCGGGCTCATCGCTCGTCACGAGCGCGAGCACGGGCGCGGGAACCCCGGGTCGCCTGAGGACGGGCTGCGGGGGCGTCTCGGGGGGCGCCTCGTCGTCGGGCTCATCGCTCGTCACGAGCGCGAGCGTGGGCGCGGGAGCCCTGGGTCGCCTGAGGACGGGCTGCGGGAGAGTCTCGGGGGGCGCCTCGTCAGTGGTGTCGTCGTGCGGGTCGCTGGCCGCGTCCAGGCCGTCCGCCGGCCCCGTCAGCCAGTCGGGGACGGCTCGAAAGGGCAACGGCGGGACCTTCCCCGGCGGGGAAGCCCGCGGATCATCGAACTCGAGATCGTCCGCTTCGGCAAACACGATTCGGACCTCCGCAGGCCGGCGGGGCCTGTTCGGGCTCGTTATCGGCAGGAGGGTCGGAGGGTCTTAGCACCCAATTGGGGGGGCGCCGTCTGCGCATCCCGCGTCCCGGCGAAGCTCAGCGAGACTGCAGCTTGCGGTAGAGCGTGCGCAGCCCGATGCCCAGCATGGCGGCGGCCCGCGGCTTGTCGTTACCGCAGTGGCGCAGGGTGGCGCTGATGAGGCGGCGCTCCGCCTCGTCCACGGTCATGCCCACCCGCAACTCGAGCTTCTCGCCCGCGCCGTCCACCTCGCGCAGCGCGTCCGGCAGATCCGACAGGTCGAGCGCCCTGCGACCTTCGGCGAACAGGACCATGCCTTCGACGGTGTTGCGCAACTCGCGCACGTTGCCCGGCCACGGGTGGAGCATCAGCCGGTCCAGCACCCCGCGGGTGATACCCGTCACGCGGCGACCGTGCTCGCGATCGAACTCCCGGATGAAACCCGCCACGAGCAGCGGGACATCCTCGGACCGCGCGCGCAGGGGCGGCATCTGGACGCGCACCACGCTCAGCCGATAGTAGAGATCCTCGCGGAAGCGCCCGGCCCCCACCTCGGCCACGAGGTCGCGGCTGGTGGCGACGATGAGACGCACATCGGCCTTGAGGGGCTCGCTCCCGCCCACCCGCTCGAAGGAGCGGTCCTGCAGCACGCGCAGCAGCCTGATCTGGACGGTCGGGGGCAGCCCGCCGATCTCGTCGAGAAACAGCGTGCCGCCGTCGGCCAACTCGAAGCGCCCCGGCCGCGGGGCGCTCGCGCCGGCCAAGGCCCCGCGCCCGTGCCCGAACAACTCGCCCTCGATGACGCCTTCGGCGAGCGCGCCGCAGTTGACCCAGACGAAGCGTTCGCTCCCTCGCGGGCTGTTCTGGTGGATGGCCTGCGCCACCAACCCCTTGCCCGTGCCGGTCTCGCCCTCGATCAGCACGGTGGCGCGCGTCGAGGCGACATGACGCACCTGCTCCATCACCCCGACGATGGCGCGCGAGTGTCCGGCGAGGCGTTCAAGGCCGAAGCGCTCGTCCAGCCGGGCTTCCAGCTCGGTCACCCGCGCCGCCAGGGCCTGCCGCTCGAGCCCCTGGCGCAGGACGGCCAGCAGCCTCTCGTGATCCAGGGGCTTGACCTGGAAGTCCGCCGCCCCCTGGCGCAGGGCCTCGACTGCCTTGCCCGGGTCGGCGCACTCGGTGACGAGCACCGCGCAGACCTCGGGATTGCGCTCGCGGGCCCGGCGCAGCAGGTCCAGGCCATCGATGCGCTGCGCGCGCAACTCGGTCACCAGGCAGTCCACGCGCGTCGAGTCGAGCGCGTTGTGGCCGCCCTCGCCGTCGCGCGACCAGACCACGCCGAGGCCCTGGTCGCGCAGGAAGGCGACGAGGGCGTTGGTGGCGTCGCCCTCGCGGTCCACGAGGAGGACGGTGGGCCGCTCCTTCGGCGTCGGCGGTTGCGCGCGGCCGGGACGCCCGCGCGCGGCGCGGGCGGGTGCCCGGCCCCTGGTCATGCCAGACCTTCAAGGGCGGCCAGGGCGTCCTCGGCGCTGGGGATCTCCGTGGGCGTGGGGGCGATCTCCCGCCAGACGATGCGCCCCTGCTTGTCCACGACGAAGTACGCGCGGTTGCTGTAGCCCCGCTCGGGGATGAGCACCCCGTACGCGGCGCAGGCCGAGCGGTCGAAGTCCGAGAGCAGCGGGAAGGACAGGCCCAGCTTCCGCGCGAACTCCTGGTTCGAGTACCACGAGTCCACGCTGATGCCCAGCACCTCGGCGTCGAGCGCCCGGAACCGCGGGATCTCCCGCTGGAGCTCGGGGAGCTGGTGCGCGCAGACAGGCGAGAACGCCAGGGGGTAGAAGGCCAGCAGCAGGTTCCGGTTGCCGCGATACTCGGAGAGCATGAACGGCTGCCCCCCGGGGCCCTTGAGCCTGAATTCCGGAGCGGGCTGTCCCACCCCGGGTGGTTCGTTCACCTGCATGAAACCTCCCATCGAAAGGACAGCGGCCTGACTTCGAGTCCCTCCATTATTCGGGGCCGAGAGCGGGTGTCAAACAGGATGCCCCCGGCCTTCGCTATCCGGCCCGCGCGCGCCGGCTCGTGAGGCGGAGCGCGTCCTGGCTCGCGGCGGCCAGTTCCGCGACCGCGTGCACGCCCCGCTCACTCTCCCAGCGCGCGGCGAGCTTCTGGAGCACCCGCGCGGTGGTGAGCGCGTCACCCAGGGCGCGGTGCTTGGTCTCGGCCGGCAGGCCGAAGCGGACCGCGAGCGCGCCCAGCGAGTTGCCGCCCTGGTCGAAGAGCCCGCGCGCCAGCCCGAGCGTGTCCACGACCGCGTGGAAGAGCGGCGGCCGGCCGCCCCTGCGCAGGAGCGCGGCAAGGAACGGCAGATCGAAGGCCGCATTGTGGAAGACGAGCGGCAGCCCCGCGCAGCGCCGCTCGAGCTCGGCCGCCACCACCGCCGGGCCGGGGGCGTCCCGCACCATCAGGTCGTTGATGCCGTGCACGGCGGCCGCGTCCGGCGGGATGGGACGGCCCGGATTCACGAGCGTGGACCAGGTCTCGCCGATCTCGCCACCGTCGAGCGCGACACAGGCGACCTCGACGAGCCCGTGCCCCTGGCCGGGATCGAGCCCGGTGGTCTCCGTATCGAGCACCATGAGCCGGGTGCCGTCGAAGAGGGTCATGCGTTCGCCTCCAGTCCAGGCGCGGGCCCGGGCGCGGGCCGCATCAGCGGCGCGGGCGGGCTCCGCCGGCTTTCGCGGCGCGCACGAAATCCTCGAGCCTTTCGCCCCGGTCGGCGTGCCCGTCACCGATGAAGCGCAGCAGCAGCAGGAAGTCCTGGGGTGGCGAGTAGCCCGGGACGTTCCCGAGGTGGACCCCCTTCGCGCTCACGAACAGGGTCGTCGGGTAGCTGGTCACGCCGAACCGCGCCGCCAGGGTACGCGAGGTGTAGGTCCGCCCCTGGTAGCGCGCGGCGTCGCTGCTCTCGGCGTCGAGCTTCACCGTCACGAACTTGCGGGCGAGGTAGTCCTGCACGTCGGCCCGCGCGTAGACGTCCCGGTCCATGCGCTTACACCACCCGCACCAGTCCGTGTAGACGTCCACGAGCACCGGGCGGCCCGAGGTCCCGGCCTCGCGCAGGCCCGCGTCCCACGACCGCCAGGCCGGGCCGGCGAGCGCGTTCGCCGGGTGGAAGAAGAGAGTGACAACCAGGGCGCAGAGCGCCGGGAGCAGGGCGCGTCTCATCGAAGCACCTCGAAGGTCTCGGGGAAGCGTGAGCGGCCGGGGAGCGCAACCATCGTACCATGGGAGTCACGGGCACCCCGCCGGGATCCGGGGCCTGAGGACCGCCACCGGCCCAGGGGGTGGCCGAGAGCCCCGTCGCCGCGCCAGTTCCACCCCGCTGCGCCCCGGGACCGCTCAGCCGAACGCCGTGTGCCGCAGCGTCTCCCCGATGCGGCGCGGGTCGAACCACACGCCGCACAGGCGCACGGTGCCGAACTGACCCGGGTTCACCACCGCCGTGCGGCCGATCGTGTCGCGCCAAGCGCCCGAGACCCGCGGCGACTCGTGGATGTGGCCGCTCAGGACGAGCGGCGGCTGGCGGCGCTCGACGAACTTCCGGATCGCGCGCGAGCCGACGTGGACCCCCGCGGCGATCAGGTCGCAGTGGGTGTCGCGCGGCGGCGAGTGCAGCACGTAGAGCGTCTCCGGGCCCGCCTGCGCCGCCAACTCCTCGAGCGCGCCTGCGATCGTGGGTGAGCGCCGCGCGGGATCGAAGCGCATCGGCTCGACCCCGCCGACGTGACTGCGCCAGCCGTCCAGGCGGGGGGGATCTTCTTCGGCGGAGTCCTCCCAGCGCTCCCAGTCCTTCATGCCGAACGGCGTGATCGGCACCCAGGACAGGCCCGCGACCCCCACGCCGTCCACTTCCAGCACCCGCCCGTGCAGCGTGCGCCAGAGCGCCCCGTCGTGGGCCTCGAGCACGTCCTGGTTGACGCTCCAGTCGTCGTTGCCCATCAGCACCAGCAACTCGAGCCCCTGCGCCGCCTCCCGCACGCGGCGCGCGAACTCGACGAAGAAACCCTGCAGGAAGAGCCGCTGGCGCCGCACGCCGTCCGCACCCGCCCCGTGGGGCGCAAGGTCACCACCCAGCAGCAGTACCGCCGGGCGGTGCGCCGCCACGAGCGCCACCAACTGCTCGTAGAGGGCGCCCTGGCCGTGCAGGTCGGAGGTGAAGAGCCACTCGGACACGCTCGACTCCATCGTGGGGGTGGTGCGCCGGGCCCGACTCTATCGGAGCGCTTCCGGCGTCCGCAACGGAGCCGGGGTGGCGGCCCCGCCGGGGCGGGACGGGGGCTCACCGGGCCCACGGTTCTCGGGGCTCCTCGGGCCGCAGACGCCACCCCCCCTTGACCTTCGCACCCCCGGCTTCTGATACTCTGGGAGCCGACAAGTCTCACCTTCGTGCCCTCTGCCGCTTCGCCGAAAGGAAGAAAGCATGTCCCGGACGCTGCCCGCCTTCGCGATCCCCTGGCTCGCCGCCCTGACACTCGCGCTCGTGGCCGCCGCTCCGTGCGCGGCCGTGGACCCGTCCGGCGAGTTGCTCAAGAATCCCGGATTCGAGGACTCGCTCGAAACCCACCCCTGGATGCCATCGGCCTGGGACACGTCCCAGACCGCTTTGCCCACGGTGTTCTTCGGGCGTGACACCTTCTTCGCGCACGGCGGCCGCTACGCGGTGAGCGTCGCGAACACCAGCACGCTCGTGCCCGCCTGGCACAACTGGAGCCAGACCGTCCTCGTGGGCCCGGAGTCATGGGGAAAGGACCTGGTCTTCTCGATGTGGACGCGGAGCAACGGCCTCCAGGGCCGCGCCTACATCCTGCTGCAGGCCTACCGTGACACCCTCGGCAAGATGGCGAAGACCTGGGGCATCCCGCGCGACCTCGCCGGGAAGCGTCTCCGCATCAACCCGCTGGACGACCCGCTGATCGACCTGGGCTGGAAGCGCGCCTACTTCAGCGATCCCGAGACCGACTGGGTGCGACGCGAGGTGCGCGTGTTCGTGCCGCCCAGCACGAACGTGATCTACGCGCGCTGCGGACTGGTGGGCACGGGCCAGGTCATCTTCGACGACGCCTCGCTCCGGCTGGAGGTCGCGCGCCCCGTTACCCCGCCACCATTGCACACCAACCTGCTCGTGGACCCGGGCTTCGAGGGCGACGGCAACGACTGGGAGTACTCCATGCCGCCGTACACCGGCCAGCGCATCGACCGCGACACCACCCAGGCGCACTCGGGCAAGGCCTGCATCCGCTACACGAGCAGCAAGGCGGGCTACGTCCAGGCCCGCGTGGGCGCCTGCCAGGTGCTGGGCCGGGCCCTCGCGGGCAAACGGGTGCGCCTCTCGACCTGGGTGAAGACGGACAGCCTGACGGGTTCGATGACCTACACGCGGCTCTACTGCAACAGCCTGAGCCGCGGGATGGTCCAGAGCGAACCCGGGCAGAGCCTCAGCCTCACGAACGACTGGTCGCCGGTCTCCTTCGAGATGGACGTGCCGCCAGACGCCGTCGAGATCTGGGCGTGGTTCGCGTACAACGTGCCCGCGACGGGCACGGTCTACTACGACGATGCCTCGCTCGAGGTGCTGGGCCCGGCGAGCACGGCGGCCCCGGCAGGGACGGAGGCCCGGCCGGCGGAGAAGAAGCCCGCCGCGCCCCCCGTGAAGCAGAAGTCCGCCCGCTGACGCCTGGGGCCGGGGCGCGCGTCGGAGCACGGCGCGCGCCCCGGCCGGGACTCCGCATTTCCACGCATTGACAATCGCTGGACCCGCGGCGCACACTCTTGGTGCAGCCGGGCAGAGAGCCTCCTTGGCAGGGAGCTTTCGGACCCGACCCGGGGTCGCGTTCGCTGCACGCGACCTGTCGAGCGCTCGAACTCGCGGGATCCACAAGAGCGAGGTATTCCGCGGGGAGAGCGGTGCGGCCACGCGGGGCGGGGGCTGCGCGACGCACGAAGCGCCTGCCCAGGCGATTCCCTCTCGTGCCGTCTGGAGCGTCCCCCCCCTTCACAAGGACGCGCCTCCCCGAGGGGGCGATGGCTTTGCAGCCATCGCTCACTCGCCGGTGGAGGATCCCAGCGCCGCGCGCGCCCGGACCCGTCCGCTACATCCAGCGCTTTCGTCTCAGGAACCACCACGTCACGCCGGTCGTCACCGACAGCAGCAGCCACACGAAGACGATCGGGTGCGCGTGAAGCCAGTGGAACTCGGGAAAGATCCGCTCCGGGCCCACGTTCATGCCGTAATAGCTCGTCACGATGGTGAGCGGCAGACCGATCGTGGCGATCACCGTGAGGCGCTTGATCACCGCGTTCAGCTGGTTCGAGACTTGGGAGACGTGCAACTCGAGCAGCGCCGCGGTCTCGTCGCGGAACGAGTCGAGCAGGTCGCTCACCCGCGCCAGGCGGTCGTAGACGTCCCGCAGGTACGGGCGGATCTCGGCGGGCACCGGCTCGAACTCGTCGCGCGTGAGCGCCAGCACGGTGTCGCGCTGCGGGCCCACGAAGCGCCTCAGCGCCGACATCCCCCGCTTGAGCCGCAGGATGCGCTGGTGCAGGGCGCCGTCCGGGGCGGCGAACAAGGTCTCCTCCAGCCCGTCGATCTCCTCGCTGACCTGGTCCATGATCGGCAGCCAGTGGTCCACGAGCACGTCCAGCAGGAAGTGCATGAGCGGGGCGGGTCCCCGGCCGAGCAGCTCGGGGCGGCGCGCGAGCACGCCATGCGCGGTCTCCACCGAGCGCGTGGTGCCCTCATGGTGCGTGATGAGGAAACGGGGCCCGATGACGATGTCGATCTCCCGCAGCAGCGGGCGATCGTCATCCCACCGCGCCGAGTGGACGACCAGGTAGAGGTAGGCCCCATAAGAGTCCACCTTGGGGCGGTTCACATCCGTCACCAGGTCCTCGAGCACCAGCGGATGGATGCCGAGCGGCGCGAGGACCGTGGCCACGGAGGCCTCGGACTCGGAGTCGAAGTCGAGCCACACGGCGCCCGGGCCCTCGAGCGCGAGGCGCACGGCCTCGGCCGGCTCGACCGGCCGCGCGGCCGCACCGTCGGCATGCCAGCATCGGATCATGAGTGCAGCCCTTCGCAGCGTGCCAGCGCGAGGGCCTGGCGGCAGGTCGCAAGGTGGATCTGGACCGTGTCGTCGAGACGCCGCGCGTAGCCGCCACCCAGCGTCACCGCCACGGGCACGCCGCGGCGCGCGCAGCCCTCCAGCACCATGCGGTCGCGCGCCTCCAGGCCCTCGATCGTCAGCCCCAGTCCGCCCAATTGATCCCCGCGGTACGCGTCGGCCCCGGCCTGGTAGACCACCACCTCGGGCGCGGACTCCCAGACCCGCTCCAGCGCCAGCTCGAGCCGCTCCAGGTACTCGGCGTCGCCCGTCCCGTCCTCGAGCCCCACATCGAGATCGCCCGGCTCCTTCGGCGTGGGGTAGTTCCGCTGCTGGTGGAGCGAGAGCGTGAAGACCGTGTCGTCGCCGCGGAACGCGCGCGCCGTGCCGTTCCCCTGGTGCACGTCGCAGTCCACGACCGCCGACCGCAGCACGCGGCCCTCGTGCTGCAGGGTGCGGATGGCGACGGCGATGTCATTGACGTAGCAGAAGCCCTCGGCGTGGTCGGGGTAGGCGTGGTGGAACCCCCCGCCCAGGTTGACGCCGAAGCCGCGCATCAGGGCCTCGCGCGCCGCGAGCGTGGTGCCGCCCGCGGCCAGGCGGTAGGCGCGCACGATGTCGGCGGTCAGCGGCAGCTCGGAGCTCATGGTGCGAGGGGTCCAGCGCAATTGCTCGAGGTCGTCCACGTACTCGGCGGTATGGACCCGCAGCAAGTCCTCGCGCGAGGCGGGCCCGGGCTCGAGGAAGGCGTGCCCGGCGACGTCGCCTGCGTCCACCAAGCGCTGCCGCAGGAGCCCGAACTTCTCCATCGGGAACACGTGGGGCCCGATGTCGCAGTGGTACCCGGGCGAGTGGACGAGGGCGGCTTCGCGGGCCATGAGACGCATCGTCCCACGCGGCCCCGCGCGGCGCAAAAAGCGGCCCGCGCGGCGCCTGTGTCGGCGCGGGCGGCTCGGTTACAATCTCCTCCCTGCCATGGCCAACCCCACACCCCAGAACGCTCCCGCCTTTCGCCGCCTGAGGCGGGCGTTGCTCCTGCGCCGCCTCAGGCGGCTCGACCCGGTCCTGCGGTTCGAGTTGGTCCTCCTGGGGCTGCTCGGCGCGGCCGCGGTCGCCTGGCGGGCCCGCCTGCCGCTCGACCAACTCGCGCGCACGCACGGCGCGGCCGCGGTCGCCGCGGCCCTGGCCGCCGCGCTCGCGGCCGGCGCGGTGCTGGGTGGGATCATCGCGGGGGCCGACCTTTCGCGCCGCCTGCGCCGCAGCCCCGCGGGTCCGGAGTGGCTGGCGTTACCCGTCCCGCCGCGGGCGATCGCGGAGCAGTCGGCCTGGGAGTCGGGACTGCACGCGCTCTGGGTGCTCCCCGCGGCGCTCGGCCTGCTGGCCGCGGCCACGGGACTCGTGCCGTGGTGGGCGCCCGTCATCCTGGCTGCGGCCTTCCTCACGTTTCTCATGGTCAGCAGCCGCGCGGGCGGAGCGTTCGCCACCGGGCTCGCCCTGTGGCGCCTTCCCGCCGGGCCGACGCGGCAGAC
>Ga0315275_10007109_pt1 | contig 10794 bp, 10 predicted proteins | sample YL17G03_0_MG_FD_205557 | JGI IMG/M metagenome (GOLD analysis project Ga0315275, IMG submission 205557) | Sediment microbial communities from Yellowstone Lake, YNP, Wyoming, USA - YL17G03_0 | ecosystem: Environmental > Aquatic > Freshwater > Lake > Sediment | place: USA: Wyoming | collected...
GCCATGCTTGACATCTTTTCGGGATATTGTTTGCCATTTCGCTCGATGATTGATGGGAAAGTCGAGCCAAAGATGCCCACCCGGCCAGCGCAGCCCAAAACCAATTTCCTTATTCCTATTTCTCGTTTAGACCGATATCAGGGGGCAGGTTAGTGTATGAACGATGATGTTCAGTCCCACACTTTGATGGTCGTTAAGGGGAGCTGGATCATACTATTTTTTTATCCCCTTCTTTTTCTTTTCTATCTCTTGTTGAACGACATCCAGTTTTTTTATTGTTTCTTTCAGGCTTCCTATTTCTTTTTTTTGATTTTCGATCACTTTGTTTAAGGAATCCCTATTTTTATTTGCGCGTTCGTATTCCTGCTTTAGCTGTGCATAACTCTTTTGCAGCTTCTCATATTCCCGAAGAGAGCTGTCCAAGGTATGCAAAGCAAACTTCCAAGCCACAATCTCATCGATGTCTTTATTATCTGACGCGAGCGCAATGTATTTATCCAAATATGTAACGGCCTTAGAATAATCAGGCGACGGATTTTTATAATGCGTATGGGCTAATGCAATATAGAAGAGTGCCCGAGTGCGCACGGACATGCTTTTATGGTTTAGAGAGATCTCTTCAAGCTGCTTGATCTTCTCAGGAAAATCTTTAGGATCAAGCAGGGAAAAATCTTCTCTAAAAACCGGCGGAGCAAGTCCGTGTGCTCTAAACAACGAGCAGCAACCGGATGATAACAATACTACTATTATGACAAAAAATATAAGCTGATTAATTGCCCCTGGCTTCATTTCCCTTTTCAAAGTATAAGATCTTTTAGCATATCGATCCATTCCACCCCAACTTTGTTTGTAGGCGGAAGCTCTAAGAGTTGCCTTTCCTGCGGTCGACATAATACAAACTGCCCGGCTTGGATTTGGCATAATTTTTGGCCTCGGCTGCAATTTCTCCGACTTGGACAATATGTTTAAATTGTCTCTTCTGGTTGGTGACAACGCCAATGGATATGGTCATAATGGGAAACTTTTCCTCAACTCCTTTGCGGGTTTTACGTATTATGAAACCATTTCTCAAATCCTTGGAATCATAGAGTTTATCAACCGTCTTATCGAATTTATCAACAATGAATCCGCAAATTTTCTCATAGTGATCGATCGAAGAGATAACCACAAAATCGTCTCCTCCGATATGGCCATAAAACGATTCATCCGTCCCATGCTTCTTGACCGCCTCTTCAATAATTAGTGCCGTATTTTTTAAAACTTGATTTCCTCTGGCATAGCCATAATTGTCGTTGTATGCTTTAAAATTATCCAGGTCAACAAGGCAAAATGCAAATAAGTTGCCGGAATCGATCCTTTTATTCAGTATATTCTCTATCGCTATTCCGCCGGGCAGGTGTGTAAGGGGACTGGTATCAAGATACATTTCTTCCAATCGCTTCAACCGTTTGGCCATCTCAGAGAAAGAATGCGAGAGCTCTCCCAATTCATCCTGATTATGTATATCAGGAGCATAATCAAATTTTCCCTTTGAAATTTCTTGGGTGGCATTTTTTAGCCGAATGATCGCACCTGAAATATTTCTAGTAATTGTGAGTGCAGCGCCCAAGCCGATCAACATGCTGAAGATACAGAAAACAAGATATATTCTTGATGACATTGAACCGATGAGTGAAGCCGTCCGCGTTTTTTCCGTCAACTCGGAGGAGGTTTTGCCCGATATTTCTCGAATGAGACCAATCAATTCATTCTGTTTTTCCCCTATCCGTTTTGTAGAAACATTCTGGTCAGAGACGGGCCTATCTATGGATTTAAACCAATTCCTAAAGATAGAGCTGTACTCTTCATGAAGAGAAGTAAGCCGATCGATCACGTTTTGGTCCTTTCCAGGCAGACTACTTATGATCCTAATTTGATTCTTGAATTCCAGCCTCTCACCCTCATAAAGCTTCTTATTTTCCGCACTTTTGAGGATCATATAGCGATCGCCGTGGAGTTCCTGTGAATAAATACCACTAATCATTTTATCGGTTGCCAGCAAGAGCGGAATATCCCCCTGAACAATACTTTTGTTGATCCCATTTAATCTGCCGAGGCTTGCCAAAGCATAAGCAGCCATCAGAACAGTCAGAATAAAGAGGGGCAGAAATCCTAACAGCAATTTATTGGCAATATTAAGCTTAAGATATTTTTTTTTGGTTTTCTCGATTGCGCCGTCAAGATACCGCATATATGCCATAGCAATATTTCCCCAAACTAAACACTTTAATTTGTATTTATAATATTCGCAAAAATTAATGAGGTCAAATGATTTTATTCGAAATTGTGACCTGTATAAGCCCCTGGAGCCGGCGCCCCGTAGCGTGCAATCCGCCTGCCGACGCTCGCGCTCTTCCGCACGGCGCTGGCAGCGAAGGTCGTCATGTGCCCGCTGATCAACTGGTGAACGCTCCTTGCCGGAGTTGCTTGGCGCCGACGACCAGCTGGTAGATCCCCAGGATGGCGAGGGTGAGAGCGGACACGCGAGCCAGCCAGCGTCGGCCGGGCGGACCGAGACACCGGGCGCCGCTAAACTGGTAGAGGTCCATTTTCAGTTGACTTGCTCCCCAATTCCTTGCTACCCTTTAACCACACCGGCGTGAATCTAAACGTAAGGAGTAGGCAATGATGTGGAAAAAATCGGACGCGGACAACCCTCCCATCCAGACTCCCATGCAACCGCCGCCCCAGCCATCGGTCCCGCGGAGTCAGCCGCCGCCCGCCAAGGAACGGGCTTTGATCGGCCCTTCGATCGAGATCAAGGGCACCCTTTCGGGCGGCGAGGATCTGTTTGTGGAGGGCCGGGTTGAAGGAAAGATTGAACTGGCTCAGCACAGCGTCACAATCGGCCCGAGCGGGCGCATCAAGGCTGATATCCAGGGACGGAGCATTGTCGTTATGGGAGAGGTCGAAGGTAATCTCGCTGGGTCAGAGCAGATTATCTTGCGGCAATCCAGCAAGGTGCGAGGCAACCTTGTTGCCCCGCGTGTCAGTCTGGAGGACGGGTCGGACTTCAAGGGCAGCATCGACATGACTTCCAAACCTGCACTGGAAGCAAAACCGTTACATACAGATAATACTGCAGTGAAGCCTCCGACACAGCCGGTGCTTAGACAGGATAGGACCGGGGATAAGGTCTGATTCCAAAGGCGCGAGACGGCCGCCACCCGGCGGCCTGCAGTGAGAACTTTCGACGCAGCATCCCATGACTCTGAGTGCTCCTCGAGAAACCCAGGTTTCGCCGGCAGTGCACAAATCGCTCGGGCTGAATGCGCTGCTGAACCCGGTGCGGGGCGATCGAAGTTACTCCATCCTGGACCTCGGCCCTGCCCTCGAAGCGAACGTGCGGTTCTGGTCGCAATTCTCCTGCCGGCTGCATATCCACGACTTCTATCGCAGTTACCGGGAGTGGAAGGCAGCGGTTGTGCCGGAGGAGGAGTCCGAGGAGGCGGCGTTTTCCGCACTGCTTCCGTTCCGTGACGAAACGGTTTTCGACATTATCCTTGCCTGGGACATTTTTAATTACTTCGATCTGCGGGAACTCGGGGCGCTCGTTCAGAGGCTGAGCCGCTGGTGCCGTCCGGGGACCAGGCTTTTCGCGCTGATCTCATCTCTGCCGAACATCTCTGCGTCACCCACGATGTTCAGAATTCTCACCCCCGAACAGATGATCTACGAAATACCAACCCAGGATACGAGACCATGCCCGCGCCATCAGCCGCGGGATATCGCCAGACTCATGGCCCGATTCACTGTATCCAGTTCCTTCCTGTTGCGTCAGGGCATCCAGGAGTACGTTTTCGCATTCAAATAGGAGAACCCGCGTTCGTTCCTTTTGTTCAGGCCGTTTGATCCGTTAATTTTTGGTTTCTCAAGAGACAGATAAGAGCTTGGGAGGGAGGCCTTTTCGAATGACAAACAGATTGTCTCAGGAGGATAGGTTGAGGGCACTCGCCAAAAAGGTTAGTGATACTCTTGATATATCCAAAAACTGCTCCCAGACATCATTCGCGGTGCTCGAACAAGAATTCGCTCTGGACGGTGGGAAAATCCTCAAAGGTCTCACCCCTTTTCCGGGTATTGCTTTGCGGGGCGAAACTTGCGGTGCGGTCATAGGTTGTCTGATGGCGATTGGATTAGTGTACGGCAGGGATGATCTGGCCGACTGGAAGGGCTACCTCGCCTCACTACCTCCTTCTCGCAGGTTCTGTCGGCGATTTGAAGAAGAACATGGAAGTATCGCATGCGGCGAACTTCTCGAAACCAAACTTGGCCGAAGGTACGATCTTGTCCATCGATTTGATGCGCTTAAATATGCTCTCGCTGGAGGAAAGAAGACGTGTGGCAAAATTATCACCAGTGCGGTTCATACAGCTGCTGTGATTATCATGGAGAAGATATAGATGGCTCAAGACATAGCTTGGAGAATTCCTTCATTACAAAGGCCCAAATGCCTGTGCTGAGATCAGGCCAAATCTTTATCGGGACCGCAGCGTTTATCCTTTACAAAGCCGATAGATTTAATATAATATAGAATAGACTGTGCGACGAAACGCCAGATTATTACGAGGAGGCATTATGAGAAAAGCGATGTCATTGATTCTTGGAATCCTGTTCCTCGTCTCCATGGCTGCCCTGATCTACTCCGAGGGCCAGGGCAAGATGACCCTCAAGGCCGGAGATGAGGTCTACGCCTGCAACTGCGGGGAGAGCTGCCCATGTCAGATGATGGCCCGGCAGCCGGGCAACTGCACTTGCGGCCAGGCAATGGCCAAGGCAAAGGTCAAGTCGGTGGGCGAAGGGACGGCTGTGCTCGAGATCGGCGGAAAAGAGCAAACATTTAAGACCGTCGGCAAGTATATGTGCGGCTGCGGCCCGGCATGCAAGTGTGGTGCGATCAGCCAGAGTCCTGGCAAGTGCCCCTGCGGCAAAGATATGGTCGAAGTCAAGTAGGACGACCTCCGGTATAGAGCAGATTTTCCATCCGGCTGAATCCCTGATTCACGACGTGCCGGATCCAGCGGATGGTGCCTAGCTTGGCCGAGTACTCCATAATCAGGCCGCCGGCGTCAATCGCCGCCCGCTGGGCCCGTGAGATCTCCTCGGGATCGGTCTGGTCAAAGAAGTAATCGTATTCAAGGATGCATCGTTTTCCGCCGTCGAGGGGCGTGATGAACCCCAGATCGTTCGCGAGCCCGTGGCGATCGGCGATCCGCTTGAATCCTTCGCTGATCGCTCTGATTAGCTCCCGTTCGAGGGGGAGATAGATGATGTTAACGGCAAACTGCTTATCCCGTCCCATCCTCGAGCTCAAGATCCTGAACATGTTCAGCCAGACCAGGTCCGTCATTTCTGGCCGGCTGTAAAGTTGCTCAAAGAACGGTCGGAGGTCCGGATCGACCGCCTCCGCCAGGTTCGCCGCAGACGGCGCCAGGGCCGTCTCCGCGATCTCCACGAACCCCTTGACCCTGAGATAAGAAAACGGTTCGCGCGCCGGAAGCTCACCCAAAAGGCCGGGCCACTCGGCCGACCTGAGCGAAGGCAAGCCCAGGCAAAGGGCCTTGAAGAGCCGCTCGTCGAAAACCGGCCGGCCCATGGACAGGACGTTCTGGATCGCGTAGCGATCGCCGATCACCAGGACCAGATAGGCGACACCGAGCTTTTTTTCAAAGACATCCCTGACCTCCGCGGCCAGTTGCTTCGTGGGGGCCAGGAAGGACGAAATGTATCTGCCCCCCAGGATTCCGATGGCCAGGCCGATCCGCCGGATCGCGCATTCCTTGGAAAAGTCGAGGGCCTCTTCTAGCGATTCGAACGGAACGAGGACTCCCGCTTCGTCGCCCGTCACGGGATGGAGCTTCATGCTCACGGCCGTGCAAATTCCGGGGGCCTCCTGGTCGGCCTGCTTGAAGGCGAACAGGTTGGGGGCATCCTTGTCGCTGAGCGAGAAAAACGAGCCGTCCTTGGCTACGAACTCGGCGTCGACGCAGTTGTCGGCGGCAGTCCCGTACGCGGTCAAAAAGGTCGAAAAGATCCCCGAGCAGATCATGTTGGAGCACACCAGGGCCGCCGGCTCGGCGACGTTGACGCGGTAGCCGCGCCGGGCGGCCTCGCGCTGGAGGTCGAAGGCCGGGACACCAGCCCCAACCCTGACGGCCCAGTTCTTTTCGTCGAAAGCGATGTCTTTCATCCGGTTCAGGTCGATGACGGTGCCTTCGCAGAGGCTTAGGCCCACGCCCTGAGACCCGTTGCCGCGGACCACCCACGGGACGTGATGGTTATTAAATAACTTCAAGAGCGCCGATATTTCCTCCCGGGTCCTGGGCAGGACGACATAGGCCGGCATCTTGGGCACGGACAGGGGGCCGGGATCATGGGAATACGTGACGGCGACGGCTCTGTCGTTTGTCGCCCATTCTTCTCCGACGATCTTCCGGATGTCGCGGAGAAGCGGATCCTCCGGGGCCCTTTCGATCACCCCTCCCCCCTGCATATGGGCGGCAACAAGGTCTTTCAGCGCTTCCATGACGCGGGAGGGCCGCAGCTCCGTGACAAAGTAACACTGGTAGTCGCACTTGCCGCAGAGGTCGCAGCTCGCGGCGATGTCGACGCATTTTTCGGTGACGGGGATCTTGTGCTCCGCCAAGGCGGCATAGAGGTCCATCCGCCCCTCCGGATAGTAGCTCACATAATGCTTTTCCAGCCCCGAGGCGCAGATGCCGCTTCCCAGGAAATCGATCTTGCACATCGCGTAGTGCCGGCAATTCTTGGCGGTTTTCAGGACATCATCCATCGCTTTTCTCCTTTCTCGTCGGACCGGCGTCGGCGCCGGACGGATATTTTTTCACGGCATAGCCCATGTACATGATCGCCGTTACACGGCTTTCGACCATCCGGACCCTGCCGGCGAGTTCGCCGTAGGTCCATTCCCCCCTGGCCCTCTTGCGCAGGTAGCCGAGGAGCCGGGGGATGGGAACGTTGGGCATGAGGCCCCTGTGCTCTTTCCACTCCAGGCCGTTTTGCCGGAGGAGCATCTTCATTTCCCCGGGCTTGATGAACATCCTCCAAACATGGAGGTTAGGGGGCATGTAGGCCCACGGCTTCCAGACCTGGCTGATCTTGATAGCGGCCAGGAGGCTCGTCCAGGTGCGGTTGAGGGTATCGTAACAAAAAATCCCCCCCGGCTTTAGAACCCGCGAGATCTCGGAGATGACCTTGGGCAGGTCGTGGACATGCTCCAGGACATCACAACAGAAAACGGCGCCGAAGGACCGGTCCTCGAATGGGAGAGACTCGCCCGCGCCCGTCCCGTAACAGATGTTGAGTCCGCTCTCCCGCGCGTGGTCGGCGGCGGCCCGGACGGACCGCTCGGAGGGGTCGACGCCGGTCGTGTCGAAGCCCATCCGGGCGATCTCCTCGGTCAAGAATCCCCCACCGCAGCCTACGTCCAGGGCGGCCGTGGCTTGGGGATCGATCTTGAGCTCCTCGATCAATTTCCTCTTTGCGTAGCCCACCCGGGCGGGATTGAAGGAAACCTTCATCTGATAAAAGGCGGAATCCGGCTGCCACCACTGGTCGCTCAGGGCGCTGTAGACGCCGTTATTGATGCGTTCGTATATCGCCTGGGTGATCTTCCGCATTTATTCTTCCTGTCAGGATCATAATATCAAGTTTCGATAAATTCTGCCAAAGACGCCGGGCGGCTCATCCGGCCATTTCTTTCTGTTTGACATCAATTTTTTGCTTACGGTAGATTAGAGGAGGAGTATTACAAATTGCCAAGAGAAATTGTCCTGGGCAACGGGAAAACGACGATCTGCCTGGACAACAGGATGAGGATTCGGGATATCTTTTTCCCCAACGTCGGGCTGGAAAACCATCTGAGCGGTCATGAATTCAAAGTGGGAGTCTGGTCAGATCAGAAGTTTGACTGGGTTGGAGAGAACTGGGAAATCGTTATGAAGTATCTGCCGGATACCCTTATCGGAAAGTATCTGGCCAAATCCCGGGACCTCGAGATTGGGCTGGAAGTGAATGATGCCGTCCATCATTTCTACAACCTCTTCTTAAGGAAAGTCGCTATCACCAATACGAGTGATAAGAGACGAGATGTCCGGATTTTCTTTACTCAGGATTTTCATATTTATGGCCAGGATGCGGGCGATACCGTCATGTATGAACCCGTACTTAAGGCCCTCATTCACTACAAACGCCAGCGCTACTTTCTCCTCGGTGGGACGACAGAGGAGAACGCCGGGATCTATCAGTTTGCAACGGGCATTAAAGAATCTTTCGGCTGGGAAGGGACCTGGAAAGATGCGGAAGACGGCGTCCTGGAGGGAAATCTGATTGCTCAGGGATCGGTGGATTCAACGGTCTCGTTCAAGCTTGAGTTGGAACCTCAATCGACAAAGAACGTGTATTATTGGATCGCCTCAGGGACGAGTCTCAGCGAAGTCAAAGAATTGGATGCCAAAGTGAAACATCTCGGCGTCGAACAGATGCTTCTGGAAACGGCTAACTACTGGAGCGCCTGGATCAACAAAGGACAAGCCAATCTGAGTGTTTTGCCGCGCGAAATCACCCGGATGTTTAAAACCTCTCTCCTGATTATGCGCACGCATGTTGACCATGACGGAGCGATTATCGCTTCGTGTGACTCCGATGTCCTCCATTTTAATCGGGACACGTATGGCTATCTCTGGCCCAGGGACGGAGCCATCACGGCCATGGCTTTTGACAAAGCCGGTTTTCGGGAAGTTTCGCGTTCATTCTTTCAGTTTTGTAACCGGGTGATTACGGAAGAAGGCTTCTTCCATCATAAGTATTCCCCGGACGGCTCCGTGGGGAGCAGCTGGCACGCGCTTGTTGATTCCCAGGGGCGTCCCCAATTGCCCATTCAGGTTGACGAGACGGCCCTAGTGTTGTTGGCCTTGTGGAAGCACTTCCAGATCAATCGCGATCTCGAGTTCATTGGAGAGGTCTATCCCAAGCTGGTGATCAAGGCCTCCGAATTTCTTTTAAATTATCGGGATGAAGAAACGGGACTGCCCAAACCCTCTTTTGACCTCTGGGAGGAAAAAAGGGGAGTATTCACTTCATCGGCGGCGGCCGTTTGTGCGGCCCTGGGGGCAGCTTCAAGATTTGCCAAGGTCTTCTATGATCGCCAGCGTCAGGAGACATTAAATCTAGCGGCCCGAAGTATGAAACAGGCGATGCTGACCCATCTCTATGATCAGAAGATGGGGCGGTTCATTAAGGCCATCACGGCCGATGGGGCCCGAGATTATACGGTTGACAGCAGCCTCTCATTCCTCTGGAGTTGCGAAGTATTTAACGCTCGAGACGAGGTTGTCGAGAGGACCATGAGCGCTATCATGGATCGACTCTGGGTTAAGACCCAGATGGGAGGGGTCGCTCGGTATGAAAACGACAACTATCACCGGGTCTCCAAAGACGTCCCGGGAAATCCCTGGTTTATCTGCACGCTGTGGCTGGCGAGATGGCAGATCGCCAGGGCTCATTCTTTAGAGGAACTCAAACAGGGACAGGAATTACTCTCTTGGGTCGTTAGTCATGCTTTGAAGTCGGGCGTTTTGGCCGAACAGATTGACCCCTATAAAGGGAGTCCTCTCTCTGCCTCACCGTTGATTTGGAGTCATGCGGAATTCGTGATTGCTGTAACTGAATATCTGGATAAATATCAAAAATTGGCCACTTTGAAGAGTCAGGGAGATTAACGAGCATAAGGAGGAGAACCATCATGGCCATGACGAAATTGTGCAAGGCCGATTATGTGCCCGTCGGAGAGATGAAACAATGCCAGACCGATGATACTGAGGTTTTAGTGGTCAACCTGAATCATCAATTTTTCTGCTTAGAGGCGCGCTGCACTCACGCCGGGGCACCTCTTTCCGATGGCGAACTCAATGGCAAGATTCTGAATTGTCCCTGGCACGGGTCTCAATTCGATGTGACTAACGGTCGTGTATTACAGGGTCCGGCTGAACAGTCTCTCAAAGTTTATCCGGTCAAAGTCCTCGATGGAGACATTTATATCGAACTCTAGTCGTTGTAAAAAACCCCACCCCGCCGCCCGAAAACGGATTTCAATTTCTTCATAATTATTTGTATCGGGAGCCCCATCGACGGACCGACCGTCGACCGCCATACGCACACAGGGAAGAGGTCTGTTTTCAGTTGACTTGTTCCCCAATTCCTTGATAACCTTTGGTCACACCGATTAGCCGGGGTCAGCTGTGGCCATCACGTGCCCGAAGTGTCATTCTGAGAATCCCGAGACCAAGCGCTTCTGCGCTGATTGCGGGACGCAGCTGGGCCCGCCCGAAGGCCCCTCCATCTCCAAGACCATGACTCTGGAGACTCCTGCCGAGGAGCTCACCCGGGGAACCCTCTTTGCCGGACGCTATGAGGTCATCGATGTGCTGGGCATTGGAGGAATGGGCGAGGTCTATCGGGTCGAAGACAAGAAGGTCGGGCAGGAAGTCGCTCTTAAGCTCATCAAGCCCGAGATTGCCTCGAACAGAAAGACGATCGAGAGGTTCCGCCTGGAGCTGAAGACGGCCCGTATGATATCGCACCGGAATATCTGCCGGATGTTCGATCTTGGCGAGGCGGAAGGGGCCACCTTCATCACGATGGAATACGTTCCGGGCGAAAGCCTCAAGAGCATGATCAAGATGTCCAAACGCCTGGAAGTCGGCACCGCCATTTCCATTGCCAAACTGGTCGGCG
>Ga0315275_10007113_pt1 | contig 10788 bp, 11 predicted proteins | sample YL17G03_0_MG_FD_205557 | JGI IMG/M metagenome (GOLD analysis project Ga0315275, IMG submission 205557) | Sediment microbial communities from Yellowstone Lake, YNP, Wyoming, USA - YL17G03_0 | ecosystem: Environmental > Aquatic > Freshwater > Lake > Sediment | place: USA: Wyoming | collected...
TTTGAATCCTTTGATCCTTGAGTCTTATCTTGTTTTCCTGGAGTTACTTTCTTTGTTCCACCCATAATCTCAGAAAAAAATATTCCTCTTATAAACGATGTATAACACTCGAATCCCATTTTGTAAACCTGATTCAGATCAAAACTGTATTGTTTACGTATAATTTTTTAAATATAAATAACATCTTGTTTATGGATAATCATGGGTATTGTTTCAAAAGGTGCTAAATGCAATGTTGATGGCTGTGAAAAAGACGGTGCTCGTTCATTAAACACCGCCAAAGTAGAAAATGCTGGGTTACATGTAAGTTCGGTAGGCAAAAAATCTGTTCTATGTAAAGATCATTATAAAGAATGGAAAAAAGAATCTAAAGACGATAGAGACTTGGAACGTGCTCGTTTTAACAAGTTTTAGTTTTTCTTTGTTTTTTGTTTTCTGTCGATGTTAGGTGTTTTCAAATAGTCTGCTTGTAGTTTTTCATAATATTCTCCCAATTTTTTATACAACCTTTTTGGTTCTCTTGGTTTTTGATTGCTAAGGACATACAATGCCAAAATAGGAAATGCAATTGTCGCATCTGCATAAACTGTAATCATACCATGATGGGCATCTTGCACCTTGCCCCAACTTTTTCCTTCTTGCAGTGTTGCACCAGATAAACCCCCTGTGTCAGGTCTTGCATCTGTAATCTGTATTACATAGTCTTGCCCTCCATCATTTCTTTGTAATATTTGATCTAAAAGAGGACCTGTCTGCTGTGCTGTGTTCTTTGGAACTCCTCCTCCAAGCTCAACTATTCCTGATTTTTTTGAATTGTATAAAATTGATGCTTGCTCAATTATCTCTTTTACAAAATCCAAACTATACACTTTGTCGTGCAATCTATGCACTGCCAAGTTTAGTGCCAATGATGAGTCTTTTATGGTAGAAATGTATACCGGAACATCATAATCATATGCCGTTGTAATGAAACTTTTTTCTGGATACTTTGATTTCTCTTTACTAATCTTGCCCATCAAATTACAAAATTCAGCAGTTGTAAATGGTTTGTCTATAAAATCATTTGCAAACATTTTTTGTATAATTAGATCCTCTGCTTCTAATGTCTCATGAAATTTTATGTATACGTCTCTGATTCGTACAATCTCATTTTCATATAATTTCATATCATCTACGTCAAAATTTCCTTGCTTTACTGGTAATCCCCATGCAAAATGATCTTCATGATAAACATTAGCGCCAGTTGTCACAATCCAATCTACAAACCCACGCTCAATCAAAGTCTTGATAATTCCACCAAATCCTACAGGTGTCATGGCGCCTGAGACAGTAAGGCAGATTGTCGCATCCTCTTTGATCATTTTTGCATATAATTTTGCAGCTTCTCCTAACTGTCTGCCATTAAATCCAGAACTTGCAAAAACATCCACTAGATCTTCGATTGTCATATTTGGGTCTAGTTTGATATGCGGAATGTCTTTACCATGAAATTTGTGTGGGTCCACTGCTATGAGCAAAATTTAACTGTAAATAATACTTGTGTTATCAACCTTTTACGGGTTTTATCTTTAACACTTTTCAAATTAACCTGTGAAACAAGTTTTAAATGCTGTATCTACTTTTGATCACAAAAAAGATTTCCCAACAAAAATAACTTTTAAAACAAATATTACGTAAAACAAATTCGAATCTTCTGTCCTGACAATGTCTTATTTCATAAGTTTTGGGACAAACATGTACACGAGTAAAATTATTTCAATTCTTCCAAGAATCATCAAAAATCCAAAAACCAACGTTATGAACGGATCAAGTGCAGCACTTACTGTTCCTGCACCATGTCCTGTAGTTGTTATTGCAGAGACACCATCAAAGAATGCATTTTGAAAGTTATATCCATTAGAGGCCATGTATGTTGCAACTAATAATGGGAGGATGATAGATACTGCCAATATTATAATTCCAATTATGATATCTTTTCTATCTGATTCTGATATATTTACAGATTTTTTATTAAAAATATGTCTCAATTTAGCTAATTGCATAAACCTGAAAATCTTTATGCCTCCTGCTGTAGAGAATCCACATCCTCCTATTATCATGGCAATAATCATGATGGTGAATGCCATTGGATTCAAATTCTCAAGATTTATTGTAGCAAATCCCGTGGTGGTACTTGCTGAAACTATGTTGAATACACTATCTAACCAATTTACATCCATTGAGAATATGAATATGATACAAAAAATGACTAAAAGACCCAAATACACTGCAACTTCTTTTGTCAAGTTAATTGTGAGAAATTTTGTTCTAACAAATGCATAATGAAAGCCAAATGGAAGTGAACCTAGTATCATTCCACCAATCATCACGATATATTCTGGTGTTGTAAATCCCTGAAATATTTTAGAGTCTGGACTTGTACCTCCAGTAGAGAGTGCACTGAAGGCCAGAGCAAAATCATCTAATATCTCACCTCCTCCCAAATAAAATAAAAGAAGTGCAATTATTACCGCATAAATAGAAAAAATAATTGTGATTGTTGCAAATAATTCTTTTAGATTGGGAAAATTTCCTGAAATGAATCCCTTCATTGTGCTGACTCGCTTTTCTGAATAAAATGCAGTTACAATTAGATAGATGAAGCTTAGTCCTCCAACGAATTGAGCATAGCCACGATAAAACGTGAAACTTCTTGGCAAGTCTTCTGGATTTGGTACTAGTGAATATCCTCCGGTTGTAAATCCTGCTGAGCTTTCAAAAAATCCATCTGCAAATAATTCTACAGGATCACTGGAATCAAAATCTATTACAAAAAGCTGAGGTATCATACCAAACAGCACCAAGATCATAAAGCTGGTAAAGATCAGAATTGCAGTTCCTCTTAATGTAATGGGTTGCTTTTCACCATACGAATTCATGAAAAAACCGGAAACTATGAGCAGGACAGACATTAGGTATATTCCTGTTGCAACTACCGGATCATTTAGTAACGTTGCAACAATTCCTGGAATAAACATCAAGACCCCTGTAAATTGTAATACAACACCGAGATTCCAAACGACGCCCCAAAGTGTAGATTGTTTTTGTTGTTTTACCAGTGATTTCTTGACAAGATTCATTATTGTGTCCAAGTAAAGCATTCCTACAACTAAATTACTGTTTGAGATTACTGCCAATTTTCTAATCTTTTTCTCACGCATTATTTCAAGTGCCTCTGAAAGAACCTGATCTTCTCTAATTGAAATTAAAGGAAATACCATAATGTCTCCCAATGTTGTGTTTATAGGATTCACAAGAGATTCACTTAACTTTGCCAAAATATCTTCATCTGTAACTATCCCTGTAGGATTATACGAATCATCAACTACAATGATTTCATCCACATCTTTCTTTTTTAATATTGTGCATGCTTCTGAAATCTTTACGGATTCAGATAGCATTAGAATATTATGTCTATAATATTGTGATATTTTTTTACCCAAATAATCTGTAAGATTCTTTTCTTCTGACAATTATCCTAAATCAAGAACTACTACAGATTAAGCTTGTGTCATATGATCTCAAAATAAATGCGATCTAACACTTGTCATTACTTGTGTGAATGTAATAATTTTTTATATTACATACATTTCAAACTAAACTTTAAACTCTGAATCATTTACATTACCTTGAGATTAAAATGAAAAATTCTGATACATCATTTGGATTAAATGAATCACAACTATATGATTTAATTCAACATGATGATAATCTGGTAATTTGTGACTTGAGAAAAAAGGAAGATTTTGCCAAAGGACACATTAAAAAATCAACTCTCATACAATATAATGAAGAAAATCTACTTGATATTCCAAAACTCTCAAAGGTAGTTTTGATAAGCAAAGATGAGGAGCAATCAAAAAAAATGTCTATTGCCTTACGTTCTCATGACATTGATGCGTTTTACCTAATTGGAGGAATAAAAAACTGGTCAAAAGGGCTTTACTACACAAATATTTCTTATGTGGGAACAGGGTACCTATAACACAAAATGAACATTATTGATTTGCATAATCCTCAAAGAATAAACCGTAAACCTGACGGTGTTGATGTGTTGTTTTCATCAGGTAATTTTGTAGACCAGGGATTTTTAGTACATAAAGTTGAACTTCGACTATATCTGGAAAAAACAGACGAAAAATTGGGACCTTATTCACTAATTACATCATTTGTTGAAACTGATAAGGGCTCAGTAGAGATGATTTATGATGAAGGATTTCGTGGAGAAGACTCGCTTAATCGCACGGTGCAGTTTCTTACATCAAATTTGGGTATATCGGGATTAATTTTACGATCAATCATCACTTTACGAGACCGGATTGAAAAACAAAAGGTTTGATCCTATATTTTCATCAAATCACCGCAGACTCATATATCTATATGGCATCTTTTTTTTACAAATAGCCCTCATTACTTGTGTATCAATTATGTGCACACACGGTATTTCATTAAATAATTCAAAAAGTAAACTTTTCAATCATATTTTATTATGATTCCGAATTAAATTCATCTTCTTTTTAAGAATATCATGAAAGGCGATGTTTTACTACAAAATATCAAAGTCATTGGACTTGTTCCAGCATCTGCTGGAAAAAAAGCTAAAGAAACCAAACTAATGATTCGTGAATCAATTCTTACCAAACTAGGAAAGAATGTAGATAATGTAAGAAAAAGATGTGCTGAAAAACCCTTGTCAATTAGTATTACTTTTTTTCTACACCAGGCAACACATACCAAAAAAGATCTAGACAGTCTTTCAAACACAGTTATCAAAATACTTGGTGATCAAATGTCCTCAAAAAAAGATGACCTAAAAGGCTTGGAAATTGTGACTAATACTAATCTGATTCACAGGATAATATTGGAAAAAAATGTAGTTAAAAAAGACGTAAAGGAAGAATTTTCTTTTTCCATATATGAATGGGATTAATGAAACTCTTGAGCATATCTACTTTCTATACTCGATTTGAGTGTCATTTTTTTACCATGCTGAAAACTAGTGTAAAATTAGGCATGTTTAAGCCATTTTACATTATACTTAGGGAAAACTAGCCAAAGATTTAATTCAATTATTGATTGGTTTGAGATTATGCGTATATTACAACTACATTGTGACAGCATAGAATACACTCCGATAAAAAAGGAGATCAAAAGTGCTGAGGAAATTACACCTGGAACAAAAAGACTAGATGAAGTCGTTGTTGCATTTGTAGCAATTGAACAAGGAGATGACTCTTCTGTTGCACAAAATGCAATATCTCAAATAAAAAACTCGATGGAAAAAATAGGGTGTAAAAAATTACTGTTATACCCATATGCTCATCTTAGCTCAAATTTGGCAGCTCCCTCAATTGCATTATCTTTACTTAAAGAAATGGAGTCTTCTGCATCAGAATTAGAAATATCTCACTCTCCATTTGGTTGGACAAAATCATACAAAGTTCAAGTAAAGGGGCATCCACTTGCTGAAAGCTCCAAAGTTGTAACAAAAGAAAGTACTGGCGAAAAAAATTTGAGTGAAGAAAAGGAAATGACTTCTGATGCTCTAAAAGGCGAATCAAAAATTACCTCTTATTGGAAAATACTTTCCCCAGATGGAACATTGAGTAATATCGGTGATTTTAATTTTTCAAAATATCCAAAACTTGAAGTACTTGCAAAATATGAATCTGCAAAAAAAAGAGCTGTAGATGAGCCCCCACCACATGTTGCACTGATGAAAAAAATGGCAATTGCAGACTATGAACCAGCTTCTGATTCTGGTAACATGCGCTTTTTTCCAAATGGTCGTTTGATTAAATCCCTCATTGAACGATATGTCACTGACAGAGTCAAAGAGTATGGCGGATATGAAGTCGAGACTCCAATTATGTATGATTCTCATCATCCAAGTATGGTTAGTTATTTCAATAGATTTCCGGCAAGACAATACAACATTGATTCAGAAGGAAAAAAACTATTTTTGAGATTCGCTGCATGTTTTGGACAATTTCTAATGGCAAATGAATATCAAATGTCATACAAAAATTTGCCCTACAGACTATACGAATTAACTCGTTATAGTTTCAGACGTGAACAATCTGGAGAACTGGTTGGATTGAGACGACTACGTGCATTTACCATGCCTGATTGCCATGCATTTTGCAAAGACATTGAACAATCAATTCAAGAAATCAACGTTAGATTTGATCTGTCACGCGATGTTCTAAAAGAACTTGGCATTGAAGACTCTGATTTTGAAATGGCAATTCGATTTACTGAGGATTTCTATAATGAAAACAAGTCTTCCATTGAAGAATTGATCAAGAAACATGGTAGACCTGTACTAGTTGAAATGTGGAAAGAGAAATTCTTTTATTTTGTTTTGAAATGGGAGTTTAACTTTATCGATAATATGGGAAAAGCATCTGCACTTTCCACTGATCAAATAGATGTTGAAAACGGAAATCGTTATGGAATTGAATTTGTAGATGAACACAATGTTCGCAAACATCCTATAATTTTACACAACTCTCCTAGCGGTGCAATTGAGAGAATAATCTATGTTCTATTAGAAAAGGCAGCACAAGATATCAAGGAAGGACGAAAACCTCAATTCCCACTATGGCTTGCACCAACACAAGTGCGCGTAATTCCACTAAAAGAAGAATTCGCTGGTATATGTGATACTTTGGCTGATAAATTATCATCTCACAATATTCGAGTTGACATTGATGATAGAAACGAAAGCATTGGAAAAAGAATCAGAGACGCAGAAAAAGACTGGATTCGCTATACTCTTGTAATTGGAGAAAAGGAAGCAAATTCAAAAAATCTAAGTATTCGCGATAGACAAACAGGAGATGTTAGAGAATTGATATTTGATGATTTTATTAATGAAGTAAGTGAGCAAACAAAGAATAAACCATTCACTGGATTAAACCTTCCAAAGTATCTCTCACATAGGCCTCAATTAATGGTGTAAAAATGAGTTTTCTAGATTTATACATGAACAGAAATCCAATGATCACCGCTTCCTGTGGTGATTCTGAACCGGTTGCAACTGTTTTTGGAATTCCTTTTGATTCAACACACTCTTACAAGCCTGGATGCAGATTTGGGCCTGATGTCATTCGTGATGCATTTAACAATATTGAGATATTTCACCCTCAATTTGGCATTGATCTGGAAACTGTAAACATTGAAGATTTAGGAAATACAACTCATACCGTTTTGGCAAGTGAGATGATTGACATGGTTGGCAAAATCACAAAAGAACTAGTTGCAAAGAAAAGGCAACTATTCATTTTAGGTGGTGAGCACTCTATCACATATGGTACATACATGAGTTTTCCAAAAGAAACCGGCTATGTTGTATTTGATGCTCACTATGATCTGCGTGATGAATATGCAAACGTCAAACTAAGTCATGCTGCCTATCTTAGAAGAATTGTAGAACAAAGAGGTGCAGATAATATCTTACATGTTGGTGCACGAGCATTTGTAAAAGAAGAGCTAGAATTTCTAAAAGAACACAATATCAAAACAATCTCTGATAGACAAGTGCGAGAAGGACTAGGCCCACAACTTTTAAAGGAATTTGCATCTTCATTTGATTCAATGTATACTAGTTTTGATCTTGATGTCTTGGATCCCGCATATGCCCCAGGGGTTGGAAATCCTGAAGCTGCAGGTATGACCTCTCGTGAACTCTTTGATCTGATTTATTCACTTGAAAACAAAAAAGTAACTGGTGTTGATATTGTGGAACTAAATCCTCAATATGATAATGGGGCCACTGCATCAATTGCAGCAAAGATAATGTCTACCTTAATTGCTATGAATTTATCTCGATTAAACTATTTTCAATGAGTTGTATCTTGATGCTTTTGCAATATGAAAAATTTGTTAATCTGCTAACCAAAGCCACTTTATTAAAAAATCTAACTGGAAAAACCACATGTTAAATAATCTAAGGGGTATCCTACAGCCCATACTTGAAAAGATTGGAAAAGCATTCGCATCAACAGGCCTCTCGGCAAACTTTTGGACTTGGGTAGGTCTTGTATTTGCCCTTGCATCTGCACTAGTCTATGGACTGGGCATTGAATTTGGCTTGATTATTGGTGGAATACTATTACTTGTATCTGGATTTTTTGATATGGTTGACGGGCAAGTGGCAAGAGTAACTGGAAAAACCTCTCAGAAAGGCTCGTATCTTGATTCAATGTTTGATAAAATTGCCGAAGTTGCAATATTTCTGGGACTGTTAGTTGGCGGATATGCAGAACCCTATCTTGTAATGCTTGCAATTACTTTGTCATTACTAGTAAGTTATGCCCGAGCAAAATCTGATGCATTAAACATAAAATTACAGGGAGTTGGTATTGGGGAGAGAGCAGAGCGTTTACTGGTGATTGCAATTATTGGAATAATTGGATATATGGAACCAGCAGTGGTTATTGTAGTAGTAATTGCAGGAATTACACTAGTTCAAAGAATGATTGTGACTGCTAAAAACATCAAAGAAAAAACAGAGTAAATACTATTTTTAAAAAGAGTTTTTCTATGTTGTGTGATTTTGCTTATTAAAATTCAAATTAACTAACGTTTTTTTATATTGAAGAGATTTACTAAATTGCCCAGCAATGAAGAATAATAGAGCATTGATTGACGTACAAAATGATTCACTGTTTCACGATCTGAGCTAGGCAAAAAATTAAAATTTTAAAATAATTCTGACACACCACATACATCTGGAATGATGATATTAATTCATAAATGATTTTTATTTTATTATGAACAAATTATCAATATGACTAAATTATAATTCAAAATCCACAATAATGCTAACGGAGTTTTCCACGATCTCTTCTACTTTCTGCAGATCTAATTTTTAGAATCTTAAAGTGAATTGCACATGAAATACAATACCATTTCAATACCATGGGTGATGCGATGTATGCTCCTTGGGCACGTAGTTCTTTGGCCAAAGTATGTTCTACTAGATTTAATCTGGAGGTAACTTTTTTTGCTTTGTCTTTTGGCACTGTGCAACCACAGTTTGTGCATTGTATAGTGCCTGATGAACCCTTACCTCCTTTTGTACGTCCTCTACTTGCACGCTTAAGTGGCATGAAAATATCCGAATCTGCCTCCTTATAATCTTGCGTATGATTAAGAAAATTTGATGGGCTTAATTTTGTTATTCACTCAAAACCTAATATGTTTTAATGCTAGATCAAATATTTCTTATTGTTAGATAATGCGTGGCTTGTGTCATGTTTGCTTTAGATCAAATGTGGATTTAGTAATATTGAAGGGTAATATGCTATGCACAAAATGTTTTGAAAAAAAGAATGCAAAAAACTAAATCGATATTGTTTGGAAATATAACTAATGAAACTAGCATTATTTTCACACTGTGCAATTGACACAATTACCCTTGATGGTACAAATCATGAACAAATTGGAGGCGCTGCATGTTATGGCGGGCTGACTGCAAGACAACTCAAATTCGATGTAGATCTTTATACAAAATTTGGGAGCGACTTTCCAAAGCAATATTTAATTCAAAATAAAATTAATTTTGAAAATGCAATATCTGAGAAACTTACAACTCGGTTTGCAATAAATATTACTGGTTCTGATAGAACGCTCAAACTACTAAATGAATGCGATCCAATTGAGTACACCACCATAAACGCAGATGGTTCGTTGGTTACCCCAATATATCATGAAATTTCTGCTGAAACATTTACTAAAATAAAAAAAGATTCCAGTTTTACTCTAGTTGATCCTCAGGGGTTTTTGAGACGAGTGGATTCAGACAAAAATGTAATTTTAGAAAATACTGAACTTGATTTAACTGATGTAAATGCAATCAAGGTAAATCCTGAGGAGTCTCAGCGAATTGTTAGTGGCTCTCATGATGAGATGATGATGGCACTACAGAAAAAAGGTGTGGGGCATGTAATTTTTACAAATAAAACTGAAGTTTCATTACTAGTCAAAGATAAAGTCTATTCTATAATATTGCCAAACAAAGAGGTCTATGATACTACTGGTATTGGGGATATTTTTTGTGCGACATTTTGTTGTACCATGCTAAAAGAAAAAGACTTTCTTTGGGCATTATGTTTTGCAGGAGGTGCTGCACAGGCTGCACTTGACTCAAAACAAGTAGGTCTGCTAAAAATACCTCACAAGAATGCAATTGAGACTAATGCTTCTTATTTTTACAATCTAGTAAAGTATAGATCGATTTAGTACTTTATCTTTTTATTGTACACATACTTCATTTCCCTGTGCAAATAGGAATCTATGGTTCTGGTACAACAGACTCTGCAGCAAAGACAATAAAAAAAATTCTAGATGATGCTGAAATTGAATCATTTGTAATTACTGCAAAATCAAAAGCAAAACAAGCTGATTGTATTTTGGTGCTGGGTGGAGACAAGGGAGTTAGAAATTATTTTCATCGACCTTTTGATTCAACATCACCTGTTTTAGGAATAAGTGAGGGTGAATCTAGTGGGTTTTTAGCTCAGGTAGATCTTAGGGAGTTTTCATCATATGTAAGAATACTAAAAAAACAAAATTACACAGTAGAGGAAGTCCCAAGACTTGGAGTAAAAATTGATGGAAAAAATGTCTATCCTGTACTAAATGACGTTGCGGTATTCTCATCAAAAAGTGCAATACTCATGGAGCACACACTACGTGTAAATGATGAAGAAGTATGGCACGATAATAGCGATGGAATTATCG
>Ga0315275_10007115_pt1 | contig 10786 bp, 10 predicted proteins | sample YL17G03_0_MG_FD_205557 | JGI IMG/M metagenome (GOLD analysis project Ga0315275, IMG submission 205557) | Sediment microbial communities from Yellowstone Lake, YNP, Wyoming, USA - YL17G03_0 | ecosystem: Environmental > Aquatic > Freshwater > Lake > Sediment | place: USA: Wyoming | collected...
GTTCCCGTCGACCGTTCCTGCGTACTTGGCAGGGCCACCGTCGAAGCTCAGGAGAACGGTGCCGTCCTGCTGCTGCCACTTCCCGGTTGCCCCACCTGCGAACGTCCCGTTGCTGTTGAACGAGAGGCCGACCTGCGAGTAGGTCTGCGTCGGGCCCCAGCTGTAGTGCAGAACCCAGTTTCCGGAGATCTTCGGCTGCGTGGCCGTCACCGTGATCCCCACCTGCTGCCAGGCGTCGATCGTCGCCTGCTGCTCGGCAGCACCGAAGAGCCGACCGGCGTTGTCGACGGTCAGGTTGGCGAAGTCCTGGAACTGCGCGTTCGACGACAGGCGCGGATCGCAGAGGGTCGTGTACCAGATCAGGCCGGCCTTCTCCCAGGCGTGGCCGCCGAGCGCGACCGCCAGGAGATAGAACGCGTGGTTCGGGATGCCCGAGTTGATGTGGACACCACCGTTGTCGGACGTCGTGGTCACGTAGTGGCTCATGTGCGCGGGCTGCGGATCCTTCCCGAGCACCTTGTCGTCGTACGCTGTCCCCGGCGCCTTCATCGATCGCAGCGCGACCCCGTTGACGGCTGTCGTAAAGAGCCCTTCGCCGATCAGCCAGTCGGCCTGCGCCGCGGTCTGCTGTGGCGCATGCGCGTACTGCTTGACGAGCGAGCCGAAGACGTCCGAGACCGACTCGTTGAGAGCGCCCGGCTGGTCGTGGTAGACGAGGTTGGCCTGGTGCCCGGTGACACCGTGGGTGAGCTCGTGACCGATCACGTCGATCGAGGCCGTGAACCGGTTGAAGTACGTGCCGTCGCCGTCGCCGAAGACCATCTGGGAGCCGTTCCAGAACGCGTTGTCATAGTTCTGGCCGTAGTGGACGGTGCCGATCAGATTCAGGCCGGCGTTGTCGATCGAGTTCCGCTGGAAGATGCTCCAGTAGAGATCGAAGGTCGCTCCGAAGCCGTCGTAGGCTTCGTCGGTTGCGGCGTCGCCGGTCGCTGCCTGGGCCTCCGAGCGCACCAACGCCCCCGGCAGGGTCGAGGCGTGATTCGCGGTGTAGATGAAGCGTTCCTTGTGCGGCGTGGCCAGGGACGCTGTGGGGACGCGGAGCAACTGCTCGGTGACACGCTCGCTGCGCATCGTCGAGTCGACTGCAAGCGTCTGCAATGCCCATTCCCGGTGCTCGGGCCCGCCCGATCTGGCGATCTCTTCCAGCATGTGCGGCGGCAAGATGCAGAAAATCGAGTGGCGGTGCTGGTGCGGGTGCATGGAAGCCCTCCTCGTGGAGCAGGTGTCATGTCCAGGGGCGTCTGCCGCAGTTCGACGCGTAGTCACGCCGGCACCAGGAGCTCGTTGCCGGCCGCATCAACCGTTGCCTCGACAGCCTCGGGCTCGATCCCCACCGTGCCCTGCCTGACGAGGTACCAGGATCCGTTCAGGCCGCCGAACGTCGACATGGCTCCCGAGGCGACGTTGCCGTCGATCGTGCCGCCATACTTCGCCGGCCCGCCGTCGAAGCTCAGCTGCAGCGTGCCGTCCCGCAGCCGCCACTTTCCCGCGCCCGGCCCGGTGAACGTGCCGTCCGCGTTGAGGGTGATTCCGATCTGGGCGTAGCTGGCTGTGCTGCCCCAGCTGTAGTGGAGGTTCCAGGCACCGGTGGCGCTCATCTCTCGTCCTCCTTGGCTGTCGTGCCTCAGGGCTTGCCGAACAGGCTCGCCTCACGATCTCCCGCTGACCTGGGAGGCATCGAGGCCCGGCCGCACACGAACGCCGTTGCCCGACCAGCATTCCAGCGCGCCGGGTAGCCCGTCTATCCTCCGAAGGGGTGAACCCGGGGCGCAACCGGGGGGCTGCTACTTCTGCACCTCAGGACCCGACGCCCCTGACCGAGCCGGGCAGCCGGTGCGATGAAACTCCCTGCAAATCGCAGAATCCGACGCGTGGACGCGAACCGTCGGGCCCTTCGCTGCGAGTCGTGCGCCTACGGCGCGGGGGGTGATAGCCCGAGGATACGCGCCAGCGATTGTGGGTCGACCCGGTGCGGCGAGCGGATGCCTTCGAAGAAGCCGTGCGCTCCTATGAGGTGCACGATCAGGCCCGGCCCGCGGAGCCGGGATCCGTCTGCGAGGTTCCGCAGTTGCCACTCGACGGAGGCATGTCGGACGCCGCCGCCTGCAGTGCACTGGCCGCTGTGCGGGTGTGTCGCCCAGGGGCAGATCTGGAAGCCGGCGAAGAGCTCGATCCGGATCTCGAATCGGTTGTCGACGCGGGCAGACCGTCCGCCGGCCTCTTCTGCAGCATCGAGGAGCCGATCGAGCGGAGCCGCGAGCTCCTCGGCGGTGAGCCCGAGGTCGTCGAGCGTCCGGGCGTCCGACGCGAGGACGTCCACGAGCCGCTCGTCCTCTCCGAGAAATCCGGTTTGCGAGAAGACGCCGGGCCGCATCCGGCGCTCGAGCTCCTCGATGCTGATCGATGTCGGCTCGCTATCCGAGACCGCTCACCTCCCAGGTTGGTTCAGTTGCGCACCTCATTGTCATTGCCGGGGCGGCTGTGGGACGGCCTTCCTGGCGGGCGGCATGATCGTGCCGACGGCGTTCGTGGCCGCGGGGAACACGTGCGCCGTCTTCATGCTGATCCGTTCGTCCGTCGACACGAGCGAGAGCAGCATGATGTACGCCGGTTGCAGAACACGCTGGCTCTCCTCGTAGCCGCGCTCGAAGTAGCCGAACCGCATGTCATAGACGTCGATTCGAGCACTGTTGTGCCTTCTCCAGTAGCGAAGCAGATCGGCCTCCGCGAGCTTGGGAGACCGCAACTCGGGCACCGGGGCCTGAACGGCCTTCGTCTGCCGCCAGATCCGGTCGAAGCCGGTCAGCTCGCGCTCCTGGTTGAGGTAGACGATCAGCTTTCCGCCGGGGCCGTCAACCGGCACGCCATCGATTGTCCGTTGGAACGCGACGCCGACATCGACGATTCGCTCGGTGCCCGCCTTCGCGTCGACGTTGCCGTCGCCCACGGTGAGTCGGCTCACTTTGAGCAGCGTGCACTCTTTCGTCGACGCGAGCTCGTGCTTCCTGATGTGGCTCAGTGCGAGCTTGGTGGCTTCCGCGTCCGTGATTTCCAGGTTCGACTTGCCGTCGTCGATCTGCCAGCGTGTCTGGTCCTGGTAGCGGAGCGCACCCGAGGCCTTGAACAGCGTGAGGACGTGTTGGCCGGCCGTGTACGTGAACTTCACCGGGTCCTGTGCGAGCACGGCTCGCCTCGATTCGAGGCCGAAGCTCCTGGCGAACACGGGCAAGGTCTTCGCCGTCGCGCCCGAGGGGGCAAGAGCGTAGATCTGCGTCTCGACTTTGGGTGGTGCGTCGAGCCGCTTGATGAAATTGACTTCTGGCACATCGACCTCCTCAGGTCCGATACTTCCAGGCCAACCAGTTGGTGGCCGAAACGGGCGAGCCGAACCAGTTGACGGACTCGTTCTCGCGACGGTTGATCGCCTCGCCCTGCGTGGCGCCGGCAGCGATCGCGATCGGGTTGTCGTCGAGCCACCACGAATAGGCGCGGTCGAGCCAGGCGTTGGCGAGACGGTGGCCGGTGCCGGCATCGTCGCCGAAGTCCCGTCCGAGGCCGGCGTTCCACCAGCTGTCGTGACCGTTCCCGATGAATCCGAACACCATGTGCAGGCCCCGCAGGGGCGGGAACCAGACGGCACAGATGTGGGCTGCGCTCGCGTTCAGGACTGCCTGGCAACAGTCGAGCACGAGCCACTTCATCATCCTCGAGCCGAGCTTCCAGGTGTCGGACGAGCCGAGGCAGTTGTTGTGCGGGACCGAGAACGCGATATGCATGACGTTGTCCCAGTTACCGCCGTGATCCGAGTAGAAGAAGAAGTCGACGTTCTCGCTCCAGTGCAGCGCGTCGCCTCCGAAGTCCGGGTGGCGGATATCCGCCTCCCAGGCGTTGTCGTTGCCCCAGTGGAAGATCTTGAAGTGCCCGTGGCTTCCCATGTGGTCGTAGAAGCCCTCGGCGTGATCGTCCCGGTAGTCGAGGTTGTTCTGGTGGCAGGCACCCGCATGGAACGTGTTGATCCATTCCACACCGACGCAGACGGGGACAGTCATTCAGTCCCTCCTTCGTTTGTAGATGCGGTCAGCGCGCCGCGGTCGCGTGACCCGCGCTTGCCGGCCCGCGAGCACGCAAGCCGGATGGGGAGACCGAACGGCACGCCACCGTCTCGGTTCTTCGCCGCAGCAACGAACGTAGCCCAACCCACATGGGGCGGCTCCTCTCTCGAAGCTGGTTCGGACGATCCTCGCAGCCGCGGACATCCTCCACATCACCCGTCCGGGTGGCACGCGAACCCTGACCGAGTGGGATTCAGGACCCGGTTCGTCGGTGGCCAGGCCTCGGCTTCCCTCAACAGCTCTCGACCGCGAGGGTCGGCGTGGCAGAGCAGGCGATCGATTTCGCGCTACCCGAGTTCGACAGCAACACCGGCGTGCTCGGGCTACGGCGCCGACAGCCGAGCCCAGATGTTCCCGAACAGCACGGCTGCGACGGGATTGTCCGAGCCGGCGAAGCTGAGGGTGCCGGCCGCGAAGACGCGTGCGCCGGCGTCGGTCTCGTAGTAGCTCATCTGGCCCCGCACGCGGCCGCCTCGCAGCTGGGGGTCGACCTCCGCGAGCACGACTGTTCCCGATGGAGAGCTGGGTGTGACCGCGTCGTATTCGATGCCGTAGCGCGCCGTCGAGAGCGGTGCGCCCACTGCGACCGGGATCCCGGCGAACAGCCACGGAGCCGCATCGGGCGCGACGACCAGGTACGGCGTCGAGTGGCCGCCGCGGTCGTTGCCGCTGTACTGGACGCCGATCAGCCCGGCTTCGGGCCGTCCCAGGTCGCGCCAGAGCTTGCCACGCCAGAGCCGGTTGTCCGAGCGCACCACGAGCCGGAAGAAGTTGTTCGCGGAGAGAAAGGCCAGGTTGCCCCCGGCATCCCTGTAGCGCTGGACGACGTCGAAGATGTGTGCTGTGACGTATTCCTCGTGGCCCGAGAAGATGACGAGGTCGTAGAGCCGTGCGAGGTCATCACCCGAGCCGATGCGCTCGAGATCCTCATCGGTGAGATAGTCGGCCTGCTTTCCGGTGTGGACGAGGAAGCGGAGGAAGCCGCGCTGGTCGGTGCGGTAGTGCGGCGGCTTTCCGGAGTTCGTGTACGGCCGTCCGAGGGTGACGCTGTTTCGTCGGGCGTCGCCGTACCAGGAGTCCGCCTTCCTGTCGTGGTTCGCGTCGTAGAAGTTGTAGGCCTGCCAGGTATAGGTCGGAAGGACGACGGCCACACGATTTCGGCCCGGCACGGCCGCTCGTAGGACGAGCGGTGCGAAAGCGACCGCCCGCCCTCCGGGCGCGGTAAGCCGTGCGAAATAGAGCCCGCTCTGCCAGGCGCCCGGCCGCACCTCGAGCCGGTGCGTCAGTCCGGCCGAGAGCGTCACCTGCCGCGGCGGCCCCCACGGCCGGCCGACGCTGCTCCAGCCGCGCTCGGCGCCGGCTCTGATGATCTGGAGCTCGAGGTGCCTGAACCGCGTCCGCACCACGAGGTCGCCACGCTCACCAGGGGCGTACGACGTCGCCGTGAACGCCGCCTCGAGGAGTGGTGCCCGTTCGCCGGCGGAAACGGCCGGCGAGGCACCCACGGCGAATGCCGGAACAGCCGCCGTCACGACGACCAGGCCGAAGGCGGCACGGCGCGATACGACCGCCCCTCCGCGGCCCGCGGCCCGCCGGTCCCACAACCACTTGATGAAGTCTCGAATGCGAATCGTGTCCGAGAGTATCGACCCACCCCCAGACGCGAGCGCCCGATGCGAAAGAGAGAAGCGAGCCTGCAGCGATACGTTACGTCCCGAGCGTCGGAACCTCTGCGATCGGTGGGGCGGCGAGGAGTCGGGCTGCGCGCTCGGGGCGCGGCTCCACATATTCGGGCATCATCAATGCAGTGATGCACGGTCGGCTGGTTCCGGGCTGCTTGGCGCTCTCACCTTCTGGGGAGCAATGTGGTGGAAGCTGAACAGCCTCAGCGGCGGCGCCTCGCCGTCCAGCTTCAAGGGCTTCGCGAAGAACCCGACCAGCCCGAGTTGCAGCGTCGGCTGGAGCACCGATCCGGGCAACACCGCACCGCCGCCACCGGGGCCGCTGCCCGCCTACATGGGCGTGCTCGTGACCAGTTCGACGTCGAAATCCGGCACCCGGATCTCCGGCAACACAACGCATATTGTCGTTGTCCAGACAAACGCAGGTTACGCCCCCGACCCCTCCCACCCCGGCACCGGGCGCGTCGCCGCGCAGTACTGCTGAGCCAAGTGGTCTGAACATGGGCAGATAGGGCCGATCCCGCTCCGGCGGGATCGGCCCGCAAGGTCGAGTGCCGCCTTCCGCCCACCTCCGCATGCGAGAGGGAGGGAGGGGCCGCACCGCTTGTCGCACTCGGTCCGGTCGGCTCCCGACGGCGCATCTGCCGAGGAGAGCGTGTGCGCCAGGATGTAAACCGCTCAGCCAGGCGGGTTCGCGGGGGTGTTCTCCCGTCCGTCCTCCCGAGGCTTGCTGGGTCCAGACAGAAACGCACCGAGTCGGTTGCTCCCACCTCGGCCTGGGAGCCAACTGACCTGACGCCGAAACGTCCTGCCACTTCGCTGCCGGGCTCTGTTGCCTTCGTCGGCTTGCGCCATCTCCAGCTGCGAGAACTCCGTGCTCGGTGCTCGACCAACCTACGTCGCCGGGGTGCTCACCGTCAACGAGTTCAAAGCAGGAATCTCCGCAAAATGCGGACGATTGTCTTGGGCCCGCCGTGCCTCCAGCGCGGCGGCGTCGATTCCGCACCCAACAACCCCGCTCCGACCCAGGGCGCAATGTGGCGGCACGGGCATTCAGCGATCCACCAAGACATCTGCCTGATGCCACCCGGCAAGGGTGAACGCGGACATCAGCGGCGCCCGCAGATGCTCACTCGTTCTTGCTAAGCGCTTCACCCATCTGGGCCATGGTTTGGGGCTGCGGCGGGCCCTAGCCTGGTAACCGATCTTCGGCTGGCTCGAAGATCCAATACTGCCTGAGTAGGAGGAGACGCATGAGCCGCCGAAAGTTGTTCGTCGGAGTGGCCGCCGCTTCAGTGATCGCCGCGACGGCTGGAATCGCGCTAGCCGTTCCAGGGGGTGGTGGCGCCATCCAGGGTTGCTTCCAGAAGAACAACGGACAACTCCGCGTCGTCGACGCGGCAACCGATTGCAGACCGAGTGAATCGCCGCTGAGTTGGAGCCAAACAGGCCCAGCCGGGGCAACGGGCCCAGCCGGGCCACAGGGGCTCACCGGATTGACAGGCCCGCAGGGCCCCATAGGCCCCACAGGTCCACAGGGGCCGGCCGGTGACACGGGGGCGACCGGAGCCCAGGGGCCGGCGGGTGCTACAGGGCCATCCGGCCCTGCTGGCCCGAAGGGCGACACAGGCGCCCAGGGGCCGGTCGGCCCGCAAGGCGCGACAGGCCCGGCCGGCGCCGACGCAACGATCACACCACACGAAGAGTCTCGAGTCCTAACGCTCCCGACCGGGGACAACAACGGGATATTCGGCGGCAAAGTCTGTGACACCGGCACGCTGATCAGCGGCGGGTTTCAGCTGCTTCGAAACGACGTGAAAGTCAACGAGAGCTTCATCGGGCCAGGGTTCGGGCTAACCCGCGTGTACATCGTGAACGTCACGAGCATCACCGGCGCCAACCTGACCGCAGGCGACGTTGTGAAGATGTGGGTTACCTGCGTTTGATCGGAACGTACTGACCCGGCTAGTCAGAGATGGGGGCTCGCTCTGGCGGGCCTCCATCTCCGGATCCCAGTAGTCACACGCGGGGCCGGGACGCGGGTTGGCCGAGTCACCCTGCCGGTGCCGGATGAGCTGCCTGCAGAGGTTCGGAGTGGCCGGCCGTCGCGAGCCCGTGCAGGCGATCGAAGCTGGAAGATCGCTGAAGCGGGCCGCAGCCTGCTCAGCGCCCGGGGGACTCGAGCCCTTCATCCCCATCGAGGTGGCCAGGCTACCCTCACCCGTCAGAACAACCTGATGACACTGCCCCCAGGCGCTCTCCCAGCGGAGCTATGGCCCCGCTACGGGCGCATTGTGGCGCCTTCGACCGCCGCGGTCAGCTGCCCCGGGCGACCCCGAACTTCCCCGCCCTGATCGCCTTCGCCATCTCGGCCGACTGCTCGCGCCACCAGGTGCCGTCCTCCAGCTCGATCGCCGGCAGGTGGGCCTGGCCGGTGTGCTCGATCACGTCCTTGCGGCGCCCGCGCGGCAGCAGCGGCTCCTTCACGATCTCGTACTCGGCCCCGGCCTCGTCGAGCGCGTGCTGGACGCGGTAACACGGGTGCTTGTCGGTCTTCGGCCACATCACCGGACAGCGGTGCAACGTCACAGCCATCTCGTTCCTCTCTCCTCGCGACGACCCCACCCCTACGATACGCCGGTGCGCGCCGTCCTCCTAGGCTCCGACGGGGAGCCCTGCCTCTCCGAGATCACAGACCCGTCGCCGCCCGGCGAGCTCGTCACCGTGCTCGCGTGCGGGCTCTGCGGGTCCGACCTGGAGAAGATCGGCGTGTGGCCGGAGGGCGCCGTGCTCGGGCACGAGGTCGTTGCCCGGACCGCGGATGGACGTCGCGTGGCCCTCATCCACCACACCGGCTGCGGGACCTGCAGCCGCTGCCTCGCAGGGCACGCATCGACCTGCGAGCGGTTCCCCGAGCCGACGATCGTCCCCGGCGGCTTCGCCGAGCGGGTGCGCGCGAACGGCTGGGTCGAGCTGCCCGACACGGTCGACGTCGCCCACGGAACCTACATCGAGCCCCTCGCGTGTGTCCTGCGCGGCGTGGAGCGCGTGCCGCGCGGCCGCGTGCTCGTCGTCGGCAACGGCTTCATCGGACGCTTGTTCGGGGCGGTGCTGGAGCGGCGCGGCGACACCGTCTTCGCGGTCGACCGGAACCCGTTACGAACCGGAGTGGCGCCGGACGGGCCGGTGGACGCGGCGGTGCTGTGCGCACCCGGCGGAGTCGAGGTTGCCGTGGATGCAGTCGAGCCCGGTGGGACGGTGCTCGTCTTCGCCGATGCCAGGGCGATTCCCGCGGCTGCCGTGTACCGGCGCGAGCTGACGGTGGTGGGGTCTCGGTCGTCGACGCCGGCGTTCATGGAGGAGGCGGTGGCGCTGTTGCCCGCGCTGGCCGTGCCTGAGCCGACCGTGCTGCCGTTGGAGCGCTTCGAGGAGGGGCTGCGGATGTTCAGGGAGGGAGCGGTGCTCAAGGTGGTGCTCGTTCCGTGAGCGTCGAGCTCCGACGGGCGGCTGAAACCGGACAACCGGCGGACTGCAGCGCGGGCGCGGAACCCAGAGGAGAGGCTGAAGCCTCGCCCCGGCCATACGCCCGGAGCGCCAAGTGAAGGCTTTGATCTTCCACGGGCCCGGCGACCTGCGGCTCGAGGACGTGCCGCGGCCGGAGCCCACCGCCGACGGGGACGTGCTCGTCGAGATCGAGGTCGCGCTCACGGACGGCACCGACCTGAAGGCGTTCCGGCGCGGCCACCCCGTGCTGCTCGGGCCGCCGCCGAGCGCGTTCGGGCACGAGTTCTGCGGAGTCGACGTCGCGACCGGCCGGCGTGTCGTCGCCGCCAACTCAGCCCCCTGCGGCGCCTGCGACGCCTGCCGCCGCGGACAGGAGACGCTCTGCGCCAACCTGCTCCCGCTGCTCAACGGCTCCTACGCCGAGTTCATCCTCGTCCCCGCGCACATCGCCCGCACGAACATGCTGCCGGTTCCGCCCGGGATGCCGCCGGAGGTCGCGGCGATCATCGAGCCGCTCGCGTGCTGCCTGCACGGCGTCGAAGCGGCCGGCGTGAAGGCCGGCGACACCGTCGCCGTGATCGGGCTCGGGCCGATCGGCCTGATGCTCTGTGCGTGCGTCGCCGACGCCGGCGGCTGGCCCGTGGGAGTCGGATCGCGGCCGGAACGGCAGGCACTCGCACCGCACTTCGGCGCCGAGGCAGGCAGCGGGGCAGGCGCCGACATCGTGATCGAGGCCGCGGGCACCGCGGAGGCCTGGCACCACGCGCTCGAGCTCGTGCGGCCGGGAGGCACGGTGGTCGCATTCGGCGGACTGCCGCGCGAGGCGCGCATCCAGGTCGACGCCTACCGCATCCACTACGAAGAGGTGACGCTCAAGGGCGCCTTCCACCACACGCCACGGCACGTGCGCGCGGCGCTCGCCTTCCTCGGCAGCGGCGCCTATCCGTTCGAGCGGCTGATCACGCACCAGGTCGGGCTCGAGGGTGTGCCGGCGCTGCTCGCCGACCCCCCGCGCGACTACCTCAAGGCTGCGGTCATCGTCTCCGGATAGACGGGGAGGCCCTCGGCGCGGGCTGCGGCGCGCTGGCGCTCGTCCCAGGAGACGAGGGTGGGGCCGAACTCGGCGAGCTCGAGTGCGCTGGCGACGTGGATCGCGTCGAGACCCCGGAGGCCGTGCCGCACCCCTACGACGGCTGCGGTGTCGATGACGCCCGGGTCTGCCTCGACGAGGTACGTTCGCTGGCGGAGGAAGCTTCCGTCGACGATGTCCGGGTCGACCGTCCCGCGTGTGTGACGGCCGGCACGAACGGCGGCAGCAATTGAGCACGCCAGCTCCGCGTGTGACACCCTGCTCGTCGCGAGCGCGACGCCGCTGCCCCACAGCTCCCGCACCACCTCCGACCCCGGTTCGTCGACGTGGAGCTTGAA
>Ga0315275_10007121_pt1 | contig 10783 bp, 12 predicted proteins | sample YL17G03_0_MG_FD_205557 | JGI IMG/M metagenome (GOLD analysis project Ga0315275, IMG submission 205557) | Sediment microbial communities from Yellowstone Lake, YNP, Wyoming, USA - YL17G03_0 | ecosystem: Environmental > Aquatic > Freshwater > Lake > Sediment | place: USA: Wyoming | collected...
ACAACGAAACGTCCGGTCAGCAGAAGGTCTTCAGCGAGACCCGCACCTATGAAGGCAAGGCGGAGGCCGTCGAGGCCGCCAAGGACATCCGTTTCGTCTTTCCCCACAACCTTTCCCCCGGGAAAAATTTCGTTGACGTCATTATCGCCGAAAAGGGGGGAAACGGCAAAGCCCGGAAAATCTTCCAGGTCAGGCTCTGACCGCGTTTCCACGGGCGGAGCTTATCGGGGTTTCTGTCGGCAATAAAAAAGGGCCGCGGCCAAGCTTTGAAAACCGGCAGCGGCCCTTTCGGATCCGAACGCGACTGGCTATTTTGGGGCGGGTTCCTTGACCGTGAAATCGAGCGACTTCGTACAGGTCTTGCCGCTCACGTTATCCTTGATTTTAACCTGGAAGGTGTAGGTTCCGGGAGGCAGATCCCGGATTTCCTGGCGTTCCTCGGTTCCTTTTTCCGTTTCTTTCTTGATGTTGAGCGTCTGTTTCAAGGGGAGAGGCTGGCTGATGAAGGGGGTCTCGTATTTCGCCGAGGCGAAGTTTATGGCCAGCTTATCGCCTTGGTTGACGACATACTGGCAGTCGATATCGAATTTGTTCTGGTCGTTCGGCTGGGCGCCGCTAATGTAAAAGAAGAGGTCGAGGACGTCGCCGACGTTGAAGACGTTGTCGAGATTCGGCGTGATCTTGAGGGTGGCCCAGCGGAAGAAACCCTTGTGAATCATGGTCACGTTTTCGGCGACCGGGGCATCGGCGTATTCCTTAAGGAAGAGGATGGGGGTCGTGTCCATTTCCTTGGCTGCCGCCTTGGGGTCGGGAAGCGCGAATTCGACATATTGGGTCCCGATCTTTTTCAAATCGTGCGTCGTGACGGCAAGGGCAAGGACGAACGTTCCCGCCGGAACGGGATAGCCGATGGTGTACCATTCTTCCTTCTCCGGGTTGAATCCGGCGGGGTCCTCTTCCATGACGGCCGGGACATAGACTTCCTTGAGAATCGAGGTGGAAACTCCGTTCTCGGTCTTGTGAAACTGGAGAAAGACGTCGAAGGTCGCCTTGAGCTTGGGTTGGGCGACGACGGCCGCTGCGTCGGCCACTTGAGGGGCGGCGTCGGGGACGAAACCCAGGTCCGCGTTCTTGAACTTCAGGAAGAAAAAGACGAACGATCCCGACTGGGCCGGAAGAAATGTGGTCTTGAAGATGCTGAAGGGAAGATCTTGGCGGGGCTGCCGGGCCGGGAGTCCGGCCAAGAGAACATCCTTGACTTCCTTGGGGATGAAGATTCTGGCGGCCTGTTTCTTCGGTTCTTTTTCTTGAGCCGCTTGGTTTTGGACGGCGAAAGCGGGGGCTGCGATCATGCTCAGGACGAAGGCCGCGAGCACTATCGGAATCACAAGCTTTTTCATGGTCAGGAATCCTCCTCTTTCAAAGCTTATCCATACACGTTCATCTTCCTCTCAGCAAGTTCCATGCCAAGGGAAGGGGTATCGTTCACTCTTCAATCCCCGGACGGACGAGGTGTCAGTCTGTAAACATTCTTTACGGCGGGCTGCCTCTTTGCAGCGTTAATCCGTCCGCAGATTTAAGCATAAAATATACCAGAAGTGCTCTTCGTATTCAATCGAATTCATCGCTGAAATTTTTTCACGGCCTGCCGGTGTTCGGCAAGCGTCCGGCTGAAGTAATGGCTGCCGTCATTTTGTGAAACGAAGTAGAGGTATTCGGTCTTGGCCGGATACAGCGCGGCCTCAAGCGAGAGCGCCCCGGGGTTGCAGATCGGCCCGGGCGGAAGGCCGGGATAAAGATAGGTGTTATATGGCGAATCCAGCTTCAAGTCTTTTGTCCGCAGCCGGCCTCCGAAAGTCCCCTTCAGCTTGAGAGCGTAGATGATGGTCGGGTCGCAGTCGAGCTTCATTCCGCGCGCCAGCCTGTTGTGAAAGACCGACGCGACCAGCTTTTTCTCGTACGGCCGCGCGGTTTCCTTCTCGATCAGGGAGGCGAGGATGACGATGTCGCGAACGTTCATCCTGAGCTCCGCCGTCCGTCGCCGTCCGCGTTCTCCGTAGATCTCTTTGAACTCGGCCGTCATTTTTTGCCAGATTTCGCGGGCGGTGATGCCCTTGGGGAAGCGATAGGTTTCCGGAAAGAGATAGCCTTCCAGATTTTCGGCCTTCGGATCCCACAGGGCGATTTCGTCCATCGCCCGGAATGCCGCGGCGAAATCCTCTGCGGCTCCGAATCCCGCGGCGATGAACTCGGCGGCGATTTCGCTTCCGGTCAAGCCCTCGGCGATCGTCACCGGGTGAAGATAGACGGCCCCCCGGACCAGAGTTTCCAGGACCTCCTTGATCGATCCGGAACGGGGAAGCTGGTATTCGCCGGCCTTGATGGTCCGCGGCGCAAAGAACAGTTTATAAGAAAGGACGAAAGGCCATGCTTTGCGAATGATCGCTTCGTCTTTGAGAGCAACGGCGATCTTCCGGACGCCCCTGCCTTTTTCGATCTCGAATATCGCCGGCTCGCCCTTGGCCGGCGCCGCGGGCCGCGATTCGAGAAAGAGCCAGAACCAGCCGGACAGAATCGCGCATTGACAAACGATGGCCGCGAATTTAGCGATCCTGATGATTATGCGCATCGCTCCGTTTGCGGTCCAGGTAGCTTTGAAGAATAATGGCGGCGGAGATCTGGTTGATGACGGACTTCTTGGCCTTTATCCTCACCTTCTGTTCGTGGACGATCTGGCGAGCCTGATGGGTCGTCAGGCGCTCGTCCCAGAAGACGACCGCGAGGCCGACCGTTTTCTCGAGCCAGCGGGCGAATGCCCGGGTTTTTTCGGCTCTCGTTCCCGGCGTTCCGTCCATGCGCAATGGAAATCCAACGACGATCTCGCTGATCGCCTGTTTGGCGACGAGATCCCGGAAAAAGCGGCGGTCGGCATCATCGCGGTCGGTCAGGCGGTATGTGTTGAAGGGCTGTGCCGTGAAACCGAGGACGTCGCTCAGGGCCAAGCCGACATTCCGGTCTCCGAAATCGACGCCGAGAATCCTCATCTTCCGTCTCTTGCGACGCGCCGTTTTTTCGCCCTGTGCCGCTCGAACCCGAGCTTGATGAGACGCTCGACAAGCCGGGGAAACGGCAGGCCGCTCGCGTCCCAAAGCTTGGGATACATGCTGATTTCAGTGAAGCCGGGGATGGTGTTGATTTCACTGAGATAAAGCTTGTCCGTCTCCCTCTCGAGAAAGAAATCGACGCGGGCCATGCCGGCCGCATCGCAGGCCTTGACGGCTTCGACCGCGAGCTTCTTAACCTCGCGGATCGTGTCCGGGGGGAGGTCGGCCGGTATGCCGAATCCGGTTTTGCCGTCGAGATACTTGTCGCTATAATCATAGAACTCGTTGGCCGGAAAAATTTCCCCGGGCAGCGAGGCCTCGGGTTCGTCGTTCCCGAGCACGGAGCACTCGATCTCCCGCCCCTGGATTCCCTCTTCGACGAGGATTTTCCGGTCATAACGGAAAGCCCGCTCGATGGCTTCCTCCGCCCGGGAATGCGTCGTCACCTTGGTGATGCCCACACTCGATCCGAGATTCGCGGGTTTGACGAATTGAGGCAGGGGGATTTCCCGCCGGATGGATTTTAAAACGATTTTCCGGGAGGATTTCCACTCGGCCTCCATGACGACGAGATATCTGACGACCGGGAGTCCTTTAGCCAGAAATAGGGTCTTCATTACGGCTTTGTCCATCCCTGCCGCCGAGCCGAGCACGCCCGCTCCGACGTAGGGGACATCGGCCATTTCCAGGAGACCCTGGATCGTCCCGTCCTCTCCAAAAGGGCCGTGAAGAACCGGAAAATAAATGTCCGCCCCAAGGGATGGGCCGGAGCGCTTTTGATCCCAGGGGAGGAAATCCGAGAACGGGCTTCGCCGAAGCTCGCCCGCCGGAACGAGAGGCGAGGCAACCTCTTTCCATCGGCCCCGCTTGTCTATAAAAATGGATCTCACCCGGAATTTTTTATGGTCGAGGTTCCGGAATATGGCGGCGGCCGACCGGACCGAGACCTCGTGCTCGGCCGAACGTCCTCCGAACAACAGCGCGACTGACGTCTTCTTTCTCATGGCGGGCGGATGACAGAGAATTATTTTATGGAACTTCGGGCGCTTTGTCCACAAGCCCCGAGAGTCCGGGGTTCATGCCCGGGTCGGTCTACAACGTATTTTTGAACTGACGGCTGGGATTGAACTTGATCCGCTTCTTGTCCGGAATGGCGATGGATTCCCCTGTTTTCGGGTTCCGCCCTCTTCGCGCCTCCCGGATTTTCACCTCAAAGCTTCCGAAGCCGGAGAGGTTCACTTTCTTTCCACGTCTGAGGTCCTCTTTAACCCCGGTGAGGAGCGAAACGAACGCTTTCTGGGCTTGGCTGAGGGTGATTCCGGCGTCCTTGGCCATGCGGGATGTAATATCTTTTTTGCCCATGCCTGACCTCCTCTGCATTTTGCCGATGATAGGATAATTCCATATTAGAAGGATGGGAAATGCTTGTCAAGCCGGGCGGATAATTTTTTTGCGGGCGAACATGCGACAGTTGCGATCGTTTTTAAGAGCCGCTATAATAAAAGGACCTATGGGGCTAAGCTCGGAAGTGAGGTTTGCCATGAAAAAAACAGCGGGAATCTGTCTCCTCGGTTTGTTCCTGGTTTTCGGCCCGGGCGCCGGGCAGGAAAAGACCCTCAAGAACGCCGTCGCCCTGATCTCCGATTCGGATATCCAGTGCTCCTTCTCCGCCATCGCCGCCGTCCCTGCCTTGAAGATCGCGGCGAGCGAGCGGGGCGGAGAAATAATGATCCTGGGGATCGGCGACCTTTTTTACGTCACCAGCGGCGCGGCGGATGCCCTCCGGGTGGGGAACGAATTAACGATTTTGGAAGTGGGAGGCCGCCTGGCCGCTCCCAAGGGGAAAAAAAGTCCCGGCCTTTTGGCCCATAAGCGGGGGAGAGCCAGAATTATCCGGATCGACGCGAAGCAGGCCGTGGCCCGCGTCGAAAAATCCTGTGGTCCGGTCATGATCGGGAACAGTCTCGTGCCCTACACGGAGCGGGAAGGCATTCTCGGCCATGATCTCGGATTTGCCGGCGCCGTTTTCGACCAGGGGGCTCTTTCCGGCCGGATCATTCTCATGGAAAGCGAATTCGTCCAGATCGCGCAGGGGCAATTGGCCCTGATCGACTTAGGAACGGATCAAGGCGTCCAGTTCGGCCAGCAGCTCACCGTCTTCCATCCGGCGGAGAAAAACGCCCCGCCGGAGGCGCTCGGGAACGTGATCATCATTGACGCCGGCAAGACGACGTCCACGATCAAGGTTTTATCGGCCAAGGATGCGCTCCGCCTCGACGACATCGTCCAGGTGAAGTGAGGACCGCCGGAAGGCGGCATTGACAGAAGTCCTTGTTTCTGCTAGTTTAAGCCATGTTTCTGCGGGCGTAGTTCAGTGGTAGAACGTCTGCTTGCCATGCAGAAGGCCGTGGGTTCAAGTCCCATCGCCCGCTCCATTGTTTCGCCCTTTCCACCGGTTGCCTGATGAACGATATGGCGCGGTACCCAAGCGGCTAAGGGAGAGGTCTGCAAAACCTCGATTCGTCGGTTCGAGTCCGACCCGCGCCTTTCATTCTCCGAAGTCGCGGTCAGTTTTCTGGGCTCCCCTTGAATTCCAAGGGGAGAAGAGGGGATTAATATCAATTATTGAGAGTCTTGGACGCGACTTCGGAATGCTAAGAATCTTCGCCGAAGACGCGTGGCGATGACCACTTTTCTTAATCTAGAGCGAGGGGTATGGCGCTCAGAGCCCATCCGAGGGCGAGAGCGGGCACGGTTCGGAAAAACGCAGTTTTTCCGAGAGCTCGAGAACGAGGGCGAGCGGATTTTCCTCGCTGGGGAAAATCCGCGCGGCGATGAGCGCCATACCCCGAGCTCTCCTTGACACCTTTCCCCAATACGTATATATTTTCCCCGACTGAAAGGAGGCACCGAATGGATCTCGTTGCTCGAGCTCAAGCGATCATCTTAAAACCCAAGGAAGAATGGGCAAAAATCAAGGGGGAAACGACCACAGTCTCGCAACTCTTTATGACTTACGCGGCGATCTTGGCCCTCATTCCGACCGTCGCCCAGTTCATCGGCTACGGATTGATCGGAATCCGTGTTCCCTACGCCGGGATGATTCGCGCCGGAATCGGAACAGCCCTGATCCGGGCGATCGTCTATTATGTGGAACAGCTGGCCATGGTCTACGCTCTTGGACTGATCATCAACGCCCTGGCGCCCAGTTTTTCCTCCAAGCAAAGCCAGGACAGCGCCATGAAGCTTGCCGTCTACAGCATGACCGTCGCCTGGGTTGCCGGGATATTTTTCATCATTCCGGCTTTAGGGATTCTGGCCATGCTGGCCGGTCTCTACGGGCTCTATGTCCTATACCTGGGCTTCGCGACGCCGATGATGGAGACGCCCAAGGAAAAAGTGCTTGGCTATCTGATTGTCTGTATCGTCGCGGTCGTCGTCCTGGCTGTTGTCGCGGGAGTGATCTTGAGCGCGATCTTTTCAGTCGGTCGCGTTCCCGTGGGCTTCTAGCTCTTCGGCGATCCTAAAAAACGCCTCTTTGGGGGAAGACGCCTGGGTGATCGGACGTCCGATCACAAGGTAGTCCGCTCCTTTTTTAACCGCCTCGGCCGGCGTCATAATTCTTTTTTGATCCTGGGCCGCAGCCCAGGACGGCCTGATTCCCGGGGTGACGACGAGACAGTCCGGCCCGACCTCCTTCCGGACGAGCTCAATCTCCCGGGCGGAGCAGACGATGCCGTCCATTCCCGCTTTCCTGGCCAGCGCGGCGAGCCTCTGAACCTGGGCTGACGTATCGGGAACCATGCCGATGGAGCCGAGTTCCTCGTTCTTGAGACTTGTCAGGATAGTCACGCCGAGAAGAAGAGGCTTTTCGACCCCGCGTTTTTCGGACTCGGCCCGGGCGACTTCGGCGGCCTTGGCCATCATCTCCAGTCCCCCCGACGCATGAATGGTCATCATGTGAACTCCGTGCCGGACGCCGGCCCTGACGGCTTCGGCCACGGTATTGGGGATGTCGTGGAGCTTGAGGTCGAGAAAAACCCTCTTGCCCAAAGCCTGGATGTCCTTGAGAAGCGCGGGGCCCTCGGCGGTGAAGAGCTCCAGCCCGACCTTGAAGATTCCGGCTTCGGCCAGCTCTTTGACGAGCTCCAGTCCCTTCTCCTTGTTTTCAACATCGAGGGCGATGATGATTCGCCGGCCGGGAGAGAGGCGTGGGTCCATGATTCCTAATCTCCTTAAATCTTGAGCGTTCCGACGAGATCCGATACCCGGGGAATACCGCGCGCTTTGCAGAAATTCCTCATTTCGGCGGAGATCCTGATCGCGGCGGCCGGGTCGACGAAATTCGCCGTTCCGACCTGGACGGCCTTGGCCCCGACAATCAGGAACTCGAGCGCGTCGGCCCCGGTCATGATGCCGCCCAGCCCGATGACCGGAATTTTGACCGCAGTGGCGACCTGATAGACCATTCTCAGGGCGATAGGCTTGATCGCTGGGCCGCTGAGCCCGCCGAAGAGATTCGCCAGCTTCGGCCGGCGCGTCTCGACATTCACGGCCAAGGCCAGGAGGGTGTTGATCAGTGAGATTCCGTCCGCGCCGCCGTCCTCGGCCGCTTTGGCGATGTCGACGACGCTGGTGACGTTCGGCGAGAGCTTGACGATGATCGGGCGATGGCTTGCGGCCTTGACCGCTTTCACGAGGCCATGGGTGCTGTCGGTGAAGAGGGCCGGGCAGAAACCATTCCGCTCGACATTGGGACAGGAAATGTTGAGCTCATAGGCGGCGATCCCATCCTGCCGTTCCAAAAATTCCACGGCCTTGAGATATTCGTCATCGCTTCCGCCGCAGACGTTGACTAAAATAGGCGTGTCGATCTTGCGGAGACGGGGTAAAACGTCGGCGGCGAACGCCTCGACGCCGACTCCTTGAAGGCCGATGGCGTTGATCAAACCTCCGGTCGTCTCAACCAAGCGGGGCGGCGGGTTACCTTCGCGCGGTCCGTAGTAGAGACCCTTGACGACGATCCCGCCGATCTTACGCAGGTCGATAAGCGGGGCGAATTCGAGACCATAACCGAACGTCCCGCTCGCGGTCAACACCGGATTGCGGAGCTTGAGAAAGCCGAGATCGACGGACAGGTCGACCATCACTCCGTCCCTTCCCAAACGATGTCCTCGGCCCGAAAAACCGGGCCGTCTTCGCAGATCTTGCGCCAGGCACCTTTATCGCCTTTCCTGATCCGCTTGACGCAGCCCCAGCAGGCGCCGAAGCCGCAGCCCATCATGGATTCGAGCGATATCTGAGCCGGGATCCCCAGGGCGAGAGCGATCTCCGCGGTTTTTTTCATCATCGGGTCCGGCCCGCAGACGAAAATCTTGTCCGGACGCCGGCGTTTGATTTCGGCTTCGAGCAGTTCCGTCACGAAACCGCGAAATCCGAGCGTGCCGTCATCCGTGGAGCAGCGGACGTCCAAACCCGCCTCCCGGAATCTTTTCCTGAGCGGCAGGTCCGCTTTGCTCCTGCCGCCGTAAAGGACTCTGACCCGTGCGCCTTTGATCTGAAGGGCGCGGCCGAGTTGATAAAGCGGGGCGATCCCCCTCCCCCCGCCGACCAGACAGGCCGATGTTTCTTTAAGATGTCCGCCGAGGTCGAACCCCTTGCCGAGAGGGCCGATGAGATCGAGCGTCTCGCCTTCGCTTTTCCGGGCGAGGATCTGCGTCCCCAGGCCGGCTATCTGGAAGAAAACTTCAAGAGTCTTTTTTTCGCGGGAATGAATGCTGATCGGCCGGCGAAGGAGCGGAAAAGGAGTATCGCTGACCTTGATCATCAGGAATTGACCGGGACGGGCTTTTGCCGCGATGGCCGGGGCTTCCAGCCTGAAGAGGTGATAGCTCCCCCAGCTCTGCTTGAAGATGATGCGGGCCCCGGGTTCGTGTCTCATCGCGCCGCCGTCCTGGTCAAAATAGCAGATTGGGCCGGATTTCGCAACTTCTATTGACCGGCTCTGGATTTTTGAGCCATAATCCCATTGGATTCATAATTTTTTCATAACAAGGAGTCATCCATGGATATCTCCCGGAGAGGTCAGACTGTCCAGGCTTCCCCGATTCGCAAGCTCAAACCCTATGCCGATAGCGCTTTGGCAAGAGGCATTAAAATTTATCATTTGAACATCGGTGATCCCGACATCCCTACGCCAAAGCCCATTCTCGATGCCGTCCGTGGCTACAGCGACCCGATCCTTGCCTATGGCCCGGCCCAGGGATTTCTCGAACTTCGCGAGGGCATGGCCGCTTATTTCGGCGGCTACGGCATCCGGTTGACGGCGGAAAACGTCATCATAACGTGCGGCGGATCGGAGGCGATTCTCTTCACGTTCGCGGTTGTCGGCGACCCCGGCGACGAAATCATCATTCCCGAGCCGTTTTACACCAACTACAACGGCTACGCTTCGTTGTCCAACCTTAAGATCGTTCCGCTGACGCTCAAGGTCGAGGACGGCTATCGCCTTCCCTCGAAAGCGGAGATCGAGTCCAAAATCACGCCCAGGACAAAGGCCATCCTTGTCTGCTCGCCGAACAATCCCACGGGCACGCTTTATTCGCCCGAAGAACTCGAACGCGTCGTTGCGATCGCGATCAAGCACGACCTCTTTCTGATCGGCGATGAAGTCTATAAAGAATTCATTTATGACGGCTTGAAACATAAGAGCATCCTCGAATTCGAGGATGCCGAGGACCGGGTCGTCGTCGTGGATTCGATATCCAAGCGCTTCAGTTGTTGCGGAGCTCGGATAGGCGCGGTGATCACCCGCAACGACACAATCTACCAGGCGGTCCTCAAGTTCGCCCAGGCGCGACTCTGTCCGCCTTCGATCGAGCAGAAAGCGGCGATCGCCGCCTATAAAATGGGCATTGGCTATTTCGAGCCGGTCCGGCAGGAATACGAGCGGCGTCGCGATGTCCTTTATGATGGCCTGCGGGCGATCCCGGGCGTCGTCGTCGGCAAACCCCAGGGCGCTTTTTACATGAGCGTCCGGCTGCCGATCAGGGACGCCGAGCGTTTCGCCGTCTGGATGTTGACCGACTTCAGCCTTGATATGGAAACCGTGATGGTCGCGCCGGGTCCCGGATTTTACACGACGCCGGGCAAGGGGCAGGACGAAATCCGGCTGGCCTACGTCCTCAAGGAAGCGGATTTAAGGCGGGCCCTGGTGATTTTCAAGGCCGGCCTCGAGAAATACAAGGCGACCGTCGAAAAATGAATTCGGTGACAGACAACTCATTACCGAAATTAGGCTGGAAATGCGGGTGAGTTCATAAGAATTTTGGTCATTGGCTTTGCCTTATCTTTTTATAGGTTTTTCAACCCCAAAACCTGATAGGATCATTTTCCCAGGCTTAGGCTTTGCCGTCGAGGAGAGGCGTTTGACCGCGTTTAATTTTCCCGTTATAGAATGAGATAATACATATCATGGCTAATAAGCTATCGGTGTCCGATCTTCCCGACGAAACAATGATTTCCATTTATAAGGGAAAAACCCCGCAGCAGCGCCTCGAAATCGTTTTCGGATTGTGGTCGTTTGCCCGGTCGCTCGTGAAGGCCGGCCTGGAAACACTTCATCCTGACTGGTCCGAACTGTCCATAGAAGAAGAAACAGCGAAGAGAATGCTGAATGC
>Ga0315275_10007122_pt1 | contig 10782 bp, 4 predicted proteins | sample YL17G03_0_MG_FD_205557 | JGI IMG/M metagenome (GOLD analysis project Ga0315275, IMG submission 205557) | Sediment microbial communities from Yellowstone Lake, YNP, Wyoming, USA - YL17G03_0 | ecosystem: Environmental > Aquatic > Freshwater > Lake > Sediment | place: USA: Wyoming | collected...
TACATTTCCTTCGTGAGAGGTTTTCCATGGCTTAACGTGCCCCGAGAACGCGATCCCTGAGGAGGCAAAATATAACGGCGACCTCCGGGTCACCATGCCGGACCCGCCGCGGCGCTGCGGATTCAGGCGCATCCGCAGCGTCCGGCGGCTGCTTGATTCGTGCGCCCTCAGAACGTTAGTTTCAGCGCCCCCTGCCAGGAGCGCGGCGGCTCCTGGGAGGTGATGGTGCCGAAGGCGGCGCTGGTCGGATTGTTGCCCGGGCCGCGCAGGACCGGATGGTTCGTAGCGTTGTAGCACTCGGCCCGGAACTGCATCGTTATCCGCTCGTTCACCTTGAAGTTTTTGATGAGCGAGAAATCCCAGCGCGACTGCGTGTCGTATCGGACGCCGCTGAAGCGCAGCGGCGCCACGCGGTAGTTGTTCGCCGCCGGCTGCTGGGCGCTATTGCGGTTGAAGGCATCCACGTTGAACCAGCGGTCCACGCTGCGCCGGCTGCTGGGCAGCTTGACGTCGCCGGAGATGTAGACGACATTGCCGAAATCCACCGGTTGACCGCTCTGCTTCTGCATGACGCCATTGAGCTGCCAGCCGCCGGCGATGAAGTTCAACGCCGAGTGCCAGTTTGCCCCGAAATGGCGCCGGCGGCCGAACGGCAGTTCCCACTGCCCGCTCCAGACCGCGCGGTGCGTGCGGTCGATGGTGGAGAGCGACCGGTAGGGCATCGGGTCCTGGGCGTTGAGGAAGCTTATCGCATCCATGGCCTTCGACCAGGTGTAGCCCCACTGCATGGTGTAGCCGCGCGACCAGCGCTTCTCGCCGCGGGCCTGCAGCGACTGGTACCAGGAATATCCGGCGGGATCGCCGTTCAGGTTCACCTGGCTGAACTGCGGGTAGGGAAGCATCAGGTTCGAGCGGGTGCGCGTGTTGGAGATGTAGATCTGGTTGGTCCCCAGGAACGGATCAGGGGACGTCGCACCCAGGTAATTATCGACCGCTTGATCGCGCAACAGCGAGCGGCTCAGGTACCCCACCGGGATGTAGTTCACGTTGCGGGTCACGGGGAGCCGGATGGTCCGGTTGCCCACGTAGGAGGCTTCGAACAGGAAGCGGGCCGGCAACTCCCGCTGGATGCCCAACGACCAGCGCTGGGCGTAGGGCTGCTTGCGCTCCATGCCGAAGAAATTGATGTTCTGGCCGATGTTGGTCGAGTAGCCGCCCTCTGGCCCCAGCGGCTGGTACAAGCCGGTGGGGAACGGATTCGCCGTGCTGGCCACATAGGTGATGCCGTTGTCGGTGGTGGGCTGGATCGGCGTCGAGCGGCTGAAGCCGTCCTGGATGGTGTTCGTCCTGTTGACGCCGATGGAGGCGTAGAAGATGCCGTAGCCGGCCCGCACCACGGTCTTCGGCGTTGCCTGGTAGGCTATGCCGAACCGCGGCAGCAGATTGAATTTCTGCTCTTTCCAATACGCGCGTGGGTTGGGGCTCACTGCGGCGAACGTCAGCCCGCCCTTGACCTTGAACTGGTCGGCCGGAATCTCGGGGATCGGGCTCCTGGCGTAGTTGGCCTTCACCTGCGCCTCGATGGGGCTGGCGACGTCGGGGAGGAAGTGGACCACGGCGCGGTTGAAGCGCTCGGTGATCGGCGATTCGTACTCGTAGCGCAGGCCCAGGTTCAGCGTCAGCTTGCGCGTCACCTTGTAATCGTCTTGCATGTACAGCGCCAGGTACTTGTCCTGCTCGGCGTAGCTGGCCGTGCGGGTCATGGTGCCGCCGGGGATGCCCACCAGCAGCGCCGTCAGTTCGGCCCCCACCGGCGCCGCCGAAGATGTGTCGGTTTGCTTGGTGTAGGTGTTTGCGAAGGTGTAGTCCGGCGCTATGTCCGTCTGGTAGCGGTTGCGGAACTCCCGGTAGACTCTCAATTCCGGCCCGAACCGGAAGTTGTGATTGCCTCGCAGCCGGGTGAAGTTGGCGTTCAGCGAGTGGGTCAGCGAGGACGTGACGCCGTCCCCGCTCTCCCAGTTGCTCAACACCGTCAGGTTGCCCACCGTTATGCGCGGAATGGTGGCCACGGCCTTGTCCGAAATCAGATTGAGCAAGCCGGGCGAGAAGCCCAGCGTCGAGAGGTCGAAGCCCCGGCTCACGCGGTGCTCCGGGAATTCCTGCGCTGTGGCGCCGTAGCGGACGTTCAGCAGGAACGTGGGGCTGAACACGTAGACATCGTCCAACGCGATGCCGCGGTTGATGCGGTTCAGGATGACGCCGGTGACGTCGTCGCCGAAGTTGCGGGCCTTATCCTCCTGCCAGTAGTCGCGGTGCACGCGCAGGAAGACGCGGTGGTTCTCGCTGAAGGTGTGGTCCATGCGGCCCATCGTCGTCCAGTAGTCTTCGATGGCCTTGCCCGCCATGAAGAAGTTGTTGGTGAAGTCGCGCGAACCGGCCTGGTTGGGCAGCGGCCACAGCTTCAGCATACTCTGCCCCACCTTGTCCAAGCGATTGGCCGGGATGATGTTGCCCACGAAGGGGTCGCGCGTGTAGCGGGCGCCGATCAGCCTGGTGGACAGCGGGTCGTAGACCTGATAGTTGGCGCCGATGGCCAACAGCGCCGAGAGGTCGCCGCGCCGCGCCGCCTCGCTGGGCACCGTCGAGGTCTGCGCGCCCACGTTCGGGTCGCCGAACTTGTTGGCCTCCCAGGCGAAGAACCAGAAGGTCTTGTTCTTGCCGTTGTAGACTTTCGGAATAGTGATGGGCGAGCCGCCCGACAGGCCGTAGCGGTTGTCCTGGTAAAGGGGCAGCACCCGCTGGCCCGGTTTGGCCGCTTTGTTCTGAAAGATGGTCGGAGCGTCCAGCGCGGAGTGGCGCAGCCACTCGTGGACTTCGCCGTGAAAGGCGTTGGTGCCCCCCTTGCTGCTCACGTTGACCACGGCACCCAGGGTGTGGCCGATGCTGGCATCGAAAACCGAAGTCTGGATCTTGAACTCGCCGATGGCGGTTTGCGGCGGCGAAAACGCCACCCGCGGCGCCGTGCCGTCCGAATAGGTGTTCGACACGCCGTCGATGGTGAACTCGTTACTGTTGGTGCCGCTGCCGTCCGTCGAGAACTGAGACGGGGCGCTGTTGAACGGCGCCTTGCGCAGCCGCAGATCGGTGGCATTGCTGGTGCCGGGCGCCAGGTGCACCAGGTCCATGGCGTTACCCGCGAACAGCGGCAACTCGGTCACGCGCCGCTCGTCCACCACCTGGCCGAGCGAGGCTTCGGCGGTGGCCAGCAGTGGCGTTTCCGCCTTCACCTCCACGGTTTCCGCCACGCTGCCCACCTGGAGCTGCACGTTGACTTCGACCGTGTCGCTGATGCGCACCTGCACCGCATCATTCACGAACTTCTTGAAGCCGGTCGATTCAATGCTGAGCGAGTAAGTGCCCGGCAGCAGGTAGGGCAAGACAAAATTGCCCGATTCGTTGCTCTTGGCGGTGATGGTGACGCCGGTGGCGGTGTTGGTCACGCGGATGTCGGCGCCGGGAATAACCGCGCCGGTGGCATCCGCCACGCGGCCCACGATGGTGCCGCGCGCATCCTGCGCGGCGGCGCCCGGCGCGATTCCGAGTGTAGCGGCCAGCGCCACAAGCATCAGAAGCAGGCCGGAAGGAAATACACGAGAGGCCCTCGAAACACAGTGCGGCATTCCTCGGTGTGTCATTTGCTTAACCTCCAGGTAAGCAGGTTTTTCAAATCGACCGCGCTTTCGCGGCTCCTGTTGGGCCGGGCCCGTTGATCGTGGGAACTCGCCCTGGCAAGCGCACGGGCCAACGGCGCCGCCAGGGCGAGTCGGGCGAGGTCCCTTTCAGAACAGTTCGGCGTCATGGCTTCAGAAGGAATACTTGAGCCCGAACTGGAAGATGCGCGGAGCCCCAGCGCTGGTCACCTGCCCGAAATTCGACCGGCTCAGGCGCGTCTCGACGTTAGCCAAGTTCACATAGTTGAACAGGTTGAACATCTCGCAGCGGAACTCGACCTTGTGGCGTTCCCTGATCTGGAACTTCTTGAAGAGGCCTACGTCAAAGTTCTTGCTGCCTGGCCCGGTCACCACGTTGCGGCCGACGTTGCCGATCTGCCCCGAGCCGTTGGCCACAAACGCCTCCTTCCGGAACCAGGCCTGGATGACCTCACCGCGCGAGCGATTGGGGCTCAGCTTCCAGGGACCCACGACGTTCGGCCGGTCGTTGCTCGGATAGCCGTCCATGTCGTTGTCGGCGTCGGTGAGGATCCAATGCACGATGTCGCCGTCGTAGGAGACGGGCGCCCCGGAGTAGAACGTCGCAATGCCGTTCATCGACCAGCCGCCAAGCATCTTCGAGACCGCGCTCTTACCGGTGAAGAAGGGAAGCTCCCAAACCCAGGAAACAGCCAGCGTTTGGCCCCGGTCGAATTCAGAGCGCCCCCGGTTCAGCGAGAAATTCCGGCCATCCACCCAATTTTGCCGGGTGTCGTGCCAGCTTCCGTTGTCGATTGCCTTTCCGGCGGTGTAAGAGCCGAGCAGAGTCAGGCCGCCGCTGAAGCGCCTCTCCACGCGGGTCTGCAGCGCGTTGTAGGACGAATTGATGAAACCACCGGTGGCGATCATCTCCTGAAAGATCGGATACAGAGGACGACGCTGATGAATGTTGCTGCGGGTGGCGTTGGGACCGGGCAGCGGCAGGTTATCGTCCCGGGTGCCGATCAACTTCCGGCCGCCGTTACCGACATAGGCCGCCTCCAGCGCCCAGTTCCTTCCCAATTGGCGCTGCACCGTCATGTCGTACTGCATGACGTAGCCGTTCCTCATGTTGAAGTCCTGATACTGGTATTGCTGTTGCAGCGGGAATTGCAGCCGGGACCAATCCCGGTTGATCGGAAACGGCGAGCCGCCGATCGAAGCGTAAGGGTCTTCCAGCGTTGCGTTGTAGATGGTCTGACTGTACCCGAAGGGCGTGCTGACTTGCCCGCCCTGCAGCGAGTTGAAGATGCTGAAGGCGTAGCTGATGCCGTAGCCCGCCCGCAGCACGGTCTTGCCGTTGCCAAACAGGTCGTAGGCGATGCCGACCCGCGGGGCGAAATCGTTATGGTCGCCCTTCACCCCGGCGCGGGGGATGCCTGGGTCGCACGGGAAGACGATGCCGGTTGGCGCCTGCGGCACGCATTGCGATTTCTGGCCGGGCACGTAGGCCACCAGCCGGTTATTGGGATTCACCGGCCAGGTGTTCAGCTCGTGGCGCAGACCCAGGTTCAGCACCAGCCGGGGCGAAACACGGAACTTGTCTTGGACGAACCAGTAGAATGCCCAGCTATTCATGCTCTTGTAGCTTTCATCGGCCAGTGAAAGGCGGCTGGCTCTGCCCAGCATCAAGTCGCCAACGGCGTATCCGGTTGCCGTGCCATCGATGATGAACGATCCGCCCATGGCCGGCGACGTTGAGGTATCGAACAAGCGACGCAACCACAATTCGCCGCCGAACTTCACGTTGTGCCGCCCCTTCATCCAATCGAAGGTGTCGGCCACAACATAGTGGTCGGCGATCTTGGGTCCGCCGTTGACCGCGGCGGCGTAGAAGAAACCACTCACCTGGAGGCTCGGAGGCATTTTCGGCCCGCTGGGAAGTGGGGAGAATCTCGCGCCCAGGTCGTTCCACGTCACATCGGCGGGGTAAATGTGGCGGTCTCCCGCGCTTCGCGAAAGCGTTGCCCGGAAGTGGTTCATCTTGTTGGGACCGATCGTCCAGTATTCGTGAAGGTTGAGATTCTGTTGCCGCGACTTCATGTCGCGGTAGGAGAAATCGACGTCCACGTTGGTCTGCGGAAAATGCTGGCCGTCCACCGAATCGCTCAAGAAGTAGGCGCCCGACAGCTTGTGGCTGGCGGAGAAGATATGATCGATCTTCCCCAGGTACTGCTTGCTGGTCCTTGGATTGCCGACTCGCTGCTCGAGATTGGCCGCGTTGCCAGCCAAGTTCGGCAACGGAAGAGCCAGTTTCACGTAATTGAGCGCCACCTTGCTCAGGCGTTCGCTGGGGATGATATTGCGGGCGAATGCCTGGCCGGTGAGCGGGTCGCGAACGGTAATGGCCCTTCCCTGCCGGTCCAGCGACTGGGAGAAGTCGCCCTGGCGCTCGGCCGCCGTGGGCACGCGGGCGGTGTTGCGAAAAGCGGTGGTGCGCTGCCGGAATTCCTGGTAGGTGCCGAAGGCGAACGTCTTGTCGCGCCGGATCGGCCCGCCGAATGTCCCGCCGAATTGATTTTGCACCAGCGGCGTGGTGTTCGGTTCGAAGAAGTTGCGCGCGTTCAGGCTGCGGTTGCGCAGGAATTCGAAGGCGCTGCCGTGAAACTGGTTGCCGCCGGAGCGCGTGATCACATTGATGACGGCTCCGGAGGAACGCCCGTATTCCGCGTCATAGTTGTTGGTGATGACGCGGAATTCCTGGATCGCATCCGGGTTGGGCACGTCATTGCCATAGTTGCGCAGTGGCGCGGTGTTGTCCCCGCCATCCAGCAGCCAGTTGCTGTTCTCCGGTCGCGCCCCGTTCACCGACGCCCGGTTCTCGATAAAGCCTTGGAGATTGCTGGTCTGGAACTGTTTGGCGCCGGGCACCAGGCTCAGCAGGCTCAGCGCGTTGCGGCCGTTGATGGGCAGATCGACCACGCGGCGCTGATCGACCAGCGCTCCCATTTCGCTGCTGGTTGCCTCCACCAGCGGCGCATCCCCGACCACCGTCACCTTCTCGGACAGCGCGCCCACGGTCAGCTTGATGTCCAGCCGCGCGTTCCGGTTCAGCGACAGCTCGATGCCCTGCTGGATCCAGGTGCGGAAACCTTCCAATTCGCAGCGAACGGTGTAGCTGCCCACCGGCAAGGCGGGCAGACTGAAGTTGCCGACCTCATTGGAGCGAGCAGCGCGCGCCTCGTTGGTCAGCGTGTTGGTGGCAATGACCTTGGCATCCATAATGACCGCGCCGCTTTCATCGGCGACGGTACCGAAAATGGATGCCGTCGTTTGCGCGCAGCAGGGCGCGGCGGCCAGGGCGATCAACGCCAGGCACAGCAGCATTCCTCGACGAATCATGCGATCAGCCTCCAAGCGAGCAATCTCTGCGGATCAATCTCGCCTTGGCCGGCCATGTTGGATCAGGAGAACTCTCGCGGGGAGTATTTCACCGTTAGTTAACGGTACGGGGCGGCGCAAGCCGTTGCGGATGCGCCGCTTGGCACGGCGGCGCCTGCTCGGTGCTATAATGCGGGGGCCATAGGCGGGGTAGCCCGGTTACAGTTAGAAACGGTACGACACGGTAAGAACGACCGGGAGGTGTCGGATATGAAACGGCCCCCTCCTTCACCAAACGAAGACCTCAATGCTGCCGGCGAGCGCCGCGCGGATTCCGGCTCCGGCATTGCCATCGATTCCATCCGGGCCCAACTGGGGAAGGTCCTGGCGGGCGAACCGTTCTCCCACTCGGAACGTCTCTGCCGCTTTCTGCGCTTCACCGTCGAGGAGGCCATTCAGGGGCGCGCCGCGGGGCTCAAGGAGTACCAGATCGGCGTCGAGGTCTTTGACAAGAAAGGCGAGTACGATCCCCGCATCGATCCCATCGTCCGGGTGGAAGCCGGAAGGCTGCGCTCCAAGCTGGAGGAGTATTACCGCGGGGAAGGCCGCAACGATCCGGTCCTGATCAAGCTCAAAAAAGGGGGCTACGCCCCGGTGTTCGAACGCGCCGAAGCGGCCAGCGCCGGCGCGCCCGGGATGGGAATCGCGGCCTGGCTGCGCGCGCCGGAGAACAGCAAAACCCTGGCCCTGCTGGCCGCCCGGCTCGCCGCCCTTCTGGTGCTAGGCGGGGCGATTCTTCTCTTCGTCGAGAATCTCGGGCTCCGCAAGCAGGTTCGCGAGCAGAACCTGAAGTCCGTGGCGCCGGAGTTCTCGCGGCTCTGGGGAAGGTTCCTTGCGCCCGGCGCCAACAACTTGGTTATTTTCGGCAGCCCCGCCTTTTTTGCGTCTGACCGGGAGGGTTTGTTCCTGCGCTGGCAGGGGCTGTACGAGTCCGCCGACTACGCGGCCGATCCCCACTTCCAAAAAATGCAGCAGCGCTTTGGGCCTCTTTCGGTCCCGCGCCACGATTACGCCTCGATGGGCGACGCCCTCGCTCTGCACCGCCTCACGGCTTTCTTGGCGCGCGCCGGAGTCTCGCTGGCTGCTGTGCCGGCCAACCTGGCCAACTGGGAGGCTTTGCAGGACTCGAACGTCATCTTCCTGGGCGCCCCGCGGATGATCCCGCTGCTGGCCCGGCTTCCCGCCCAACAGGATTTCGAGTGGGACGCCAACCACAACGTGGTCAATCGCAAGCCGCAGGCGGGCGAGCAGGCCACTTACGTCACAGCTTCCCACTATGACGAGGTTTCCTACGCGGTCGTGGCCCGCTTCCCGGGCCTTGAGGCCGACCGGCAAATGCTGCTGATCACCGCGCACAGCGCTCCGGGCATCGTCGCCGCCGTGGACCACCTGACGCAGCCGGAACGGGTTAAGGCGCTGGCCCAGAAGCTCGGGCTCGGCGCGACGGCCGAGCCGCGGGATTACCAGGTGCTGATCCGTGTGCTCGTCGATAAGGGCTCGCGGGTGAAGTCCGAGTACGTGACTCACCACAGGAATTGAATCATTGCAGGTATAATCTTGCGGGTTTTGTTTCCAGCCTGGCGGCCCCTGGCCGGCGCTGAAGGGAGATGATATGAGCAACGACGGTGTCATGCGAGACGCTGTTACGGCCGGCGACGGGATCGTGCGTCTGGCTCCCTGCTGGGTTCCCCGGTCGTTCTTGATGCCGGGCGGACGTTTGAAGCTCGATCCCCGCGACCTCTACGCGCTGGGCGCCCAGCGCGGCGGCATCGACGAGCGGTGGTTCTCCTCGACCACCAACGCCGACAATGGTCCCGGCACGCCCCCCGACGAGGGCCTCAGCTACATCGCCCTCAACGGCAGCCGGGTGCTGCTGAAAGAAGCCATCGAGACCATGGGCGACGCCTTCCTGGGCGCGGAAGTGATGCGTGAGCACGGCGGCTGGAACGTGCTCTGCAAGTTCTTCGACAATCTCGGGCCCATCCCCCATCACATGCACCAGATGGACGAGCACGCCCGCAACGTGGGACGCAAGGGCAAGCCGGAAGCCTATTACTTCCCGCCGCAGTACAACTTCACCGGCAACAATTTCCCGTACACCTTCATGGGCCTGAACCCGGGCACCACCAGGGACGACGTGCGCCGGTGCCTGGAGCGCTGGAACGAGGGCGACAACGGCCTGCTGTATCACTCCCGCGCCTACAAGCTGAAACCGGGGACCGGCTGGCAGGTAGACGCCGGCATCCTGCACGCCCCGGGCTCGCTGGTCACTTACGAGCCGCAGGTTAACTCCGACGTGTTCGGCATGTTCCAGTCCATGGTCGAGGGCCGGCCGGTGCCCTGGGACCTGCTGGTCAAGGATGTTCCGCCGGAGAAGCACCACGACCTGGACTACATCATCAGCATGCTGGACTGGGAGGCCAACGTCGATCCCCAGTTCGCCAAGAACCGCTGGCTGCAGCCCAGGCCCGTCCGCGATGAGAACGAGATGGCCGAGGGCGGCTACTCGGAGAAGTGGATCTGCTACGGAACGAAGTTCTACTCGGCGAAGGAACTGACGGTGCTGCCGGGCCGCTCGGCGGTCATCCGCGCCGCCGCCGCCTACGGCCTGATTCTCACCGAGGGCCGCGGCGCGGTGGGAAGGCTGGAAGTGGAGACGCCGTCGATGATCCGCTTCGGCGAGATGACTTGCGACGAGCTGTTTGTGACGGCGGACGCCGCCCGCCACGGCGTCAAAATCACCAATACCAGCGACAAGGAGAACCTGGTCCTGTTGAAGCACTTCGGACCGGGCAATCCCGACGCGGCGGCGCTGATCCCCAGAGCCGGCTGACAGCCGTCAGCCGATTCCCATGCAGGTGCGATTATGAAGCGAGTTTCGATTGGCTCCTGGGCCTACACCATCGGCCCTTATGCCAAACACCCCATCGATTTCGACACGGTGTGCGAGCAACTCCGGCAGCTCGGATTCCAGGGCGTGGAACTGGGCGCCTTCCCGCCCCACCCCAATCCGGGCAACCCCAGCGGTCCCGATGAGAACTGGCCGGGCGCCATGCCCGAGAAGTCGCAGCGCGCCGAGCTGAAAGCCAGGGTGCGCGAGAAGGGGCTGGGGTTCAGCGGAATCGCCGCCAACCTGTGGGGCGAGAAGCTGATCAACACCGACGACCAGTCCAAGTACATCTCCGAGTTTCGCAAGAACGCGGAGTTCGCCGCCGACCTGGGCATTGGAGGCATCCGGGTGGATTGCGTCCAGCCGCCGACCATTCATCGCCAGCTCGATTACCCAACGGCGATGAAGCGCGTCGTGACCGCGTGGAAGACCTGCTGCGACATGGCCGCCGATTACGGCCTGTACGTCACCTGGGAATTCGAGCCCGGCTTCGCCTTTAACAAACCCGGCGACATCGTGCGCGTTCACGACGCGGTGGGCAAGCAGAACTTCGGCCTGCTGTACGACACCTGCCACGGCCAGATGGTGGGCGTCAACGGCGCGCGGCAGGAAGGCGAAAAGGAAGTGTTCCCGACGCAGGCCGATTTCATCGAGTTCCTGTCGGGCCGCATCAACCACGTCCACCTGATCGACTCCGACAACACCTGCCACAAGGACGACGCGGGCAACGACGAAACTTCGGCCCACCCGCCGTTTGGAATG
>Ga0315275_10007123_pt1 | contig 10782 bp, 12 predicted proteins | sample YL17G03_0_MG_FD_205557 | JGI IMG/M metagenome (GOLD analysis project Ga0315275, IMG submission 205557) | Sediment microbial communities from Yellowstone Lake, YNP, Wyoming, USA - YL17G03_0 | ecosystem: Environmental > Aquatic > Freshwater > Lake > Sediment | place: USA: Wyoming | collected...
GCACACGCGCCGCAAGTACCGCAACGCGCTGCGCACGCTCGCGAAGTAGTTTCGCCAGCCAACTTTCCATGACGGATCCCACCTGGGTGCCGCTGCGCGCCGCCCACGTGGCGCCCATCGCTAGAATTCAGCGTGCGCCCCCGGCCAGCGAATCCCCATGAGCTTTCACGCGCTCGCGATCGTGACGTGCATGGCCGCCTTGTTGCTCGGCTACGGCTCGTTACTCGGCGAATTTGGACTGACCGATTTTGACGGCAGGACGGCGGGCTAGCCCCCGAATCAGGGTCGCGGATATTTTTGTGTGGACGGGTGTTACTACGCTGCTGTCCAACGGACGTAGTCCAGTTCTCTTTTAGCCCAGGTATCCAGCCGATGAGCACTCCTTTGGGTCTATTGGAACTGGCCCGCCCTGAACGAGGCAGGCGGGTACGCTATACCTTCGTAGGATCATCGACTTACCAGGTCCTTGGAACATATATCAAAGGAGGATATACTTGGAAAGAGACGACGAAAGTAGCCTCGAGCGTCTGCTCGACTTCGATCGGCGTCGGTACTGGCTTCGAAACGACTGGAGCGTGCGGTTTCGGGTCTATCGTGTGAAGGCGCATTCGGGTCGGCCGGCGGGAATCAAATATTCCTTCACCTTGCACGATGACACCGGGGAGCGCCTCCTCGGGTTCGACAATGCGCATGCGGTCGGGGCGGCCGCCGCGTTCGATCACCGGCACAGGTTTCGCAATGTGCGGCTGGTGAAGCCTTACGACTACAACGGACCAGACCGGTTGCTGGTGGACTTTTTCGAGGCGGTGGAGACGGCGTGCACACGCGACGGGATCGCTTTCGAATTCGACGACGAAGATCTCTTGGAAGACGGACTGATGGAGGACGACGATGACACGTAAATCACTAGCGGACCTGCGGGACGAGATGCGCGCGGTTGCTCGCGGTGAGCGTATGCCATCGGCGCGACCCGCCGCATCCGTGCTCACGGCACTGACCGAAGAGACCCTTGCACTGCTGAACGCGATAGCGACCCACCCGCCGACTACTGTCAGCGGGTTGGCACAGCGTCTCGGGAAGGCCCAGTCCAACGTCTCGCGTTGTCTGCAGCGGCTGGCGGGCCACGGCCTCGTCAGGCTGGTGCGGGAGGGACGCGAGGTAAGGCCGGAGCTCGTATCAACGGAGATCAGGGTCAACCTCGTAAACAGGACGGTGCAGGCCGTCGAGCCGCGTCGAGCGGCTGGATAATCCCCAGAGTCCAATTAGGCTCTCATTTCAACGCTCCACCTTGTGTGGAGCGTTGTCTTTTCGGGTCGCAGTAAATGCTCGCGCCGGGTGGTCGTACCGCTCATGCCGTATTGGGGGGGTCCTGCCCGTCGCGCCAGGCTCACGGCCGTCCCGCTCCCGGCCGCCGCCTGGCTGTTGCTCTCTGGCCTGGTCGGCTTCGGGGCCCTGGGTCGCCGCAAAGCCTCGGCCTAACCGAAAATCCGGCCTCTCAAGTCCGCAGCGATGCCTGGTTCTCCAGGAACCAGGCGTACGTCTGCCGCAGCCCGTCCTCCAGCCGGACCGTCGGGCGCCACCCGAGTCCCTGCAGCCGGCTCACGTCGAGCAGCTTCCGCGGCGTGCCATCCGGCTTGCTGGTATCGAAGCTCAAACGCCCTGCGTAACCCACCACGCGCGCCACCAGCGTGGCGAGCTCGCGGATCGTCAGGTCCTCGCCCCAGCCGACGTTGACCGGCGACTCGTCGCTGTACCGCTCCATCAGATAGAGCAGCGCATCGGCCAGGTCGTCCACGTGCAGGAACTCGCGGCGCGGCGTGCCGCTGCCCCAGACCACCACCTCGGGCGCACCACTCGCCTGCGCGTCGTGAAAGCGCCGCAGCAGCGCCGGCAGCACGTGCGAGTCGAGCAGGCTGAAGTTGTCGCCCGGCCCGTACAGGTTGGTCGGCATCGCCGCGATCGCATCGAAGCCGTGCTGCCGCCGGTAGGCCTGGCACAGCTTGAGGCCCGCGATCTTGGCGATTGCATACCACTCGTTGGTTGGCTCGAGCGGTCCCGTCAGCAGGGACTCTTCTTTAATGGGTTGCGGCGCGAGCTTCGGGTAGACGCAGCTCGAGCCGAGGAACAGCAGCTTCTGCACGCCATTGCGCCAGGCGGCGTCGATGACGTTGGTCTGGATCTGCAGGTTGTCGCGCAGGAAATCGGCCGGATAGGTGTCGTTGGCGCGGATGCCGCCGACCTTTGCCGCCGCCAGGAAGGCGAGCGCGGGTAGAAGGGCGTCGTCTCGCGCTGCGGCGTTTCCTGCACCTTGCCGAACATTTCGGAGGTCGAGGCCTGGTAAAAGCGGGTGCGGTGCTCGAGGCCCAGGATCCGGATCGCCTCGAGGATGCGCAGCGTGCCGAGCGCGTCGGCGTTCGCGGTGTACTCGGGCGTCTCGAACGACACTGCCACGTGGCTCTGGGCCGCCAGGTTGTAGATCTCGTCGGGCTGCACCAGCTGGACGATGCGGATCAGGTTGGTGGCGTCGGTCAGGTCGCCGTAGTGCAGGTGCAGCTTCACCCCCTTGTCGTGAGGGTCCTGATAGAGGTGGTCGATACGGTCGGTGTTGAACGACGACGCGCGCCGCTTGATGCCGTGCACCTCGTAGCCCTTCGCCAGCAGGAACTCGGCCAGGTAGGCGCCGTCCTGGCCCGTGATGCCCGTGATCAATGCCTTCCTGGACAAAACCTGCTCCTGAATCGTGTTTCGACGAGGTTTGAACGAGCCTACAAGCGGCCCGACGTTTTAGGAAGCGAGTCCGGTGCCATAAGTGCTACGGCTGCCATCACTTATCCAATGCTCAGCAACCCTGCTTCGGCGGGGTCTCTTTCCTGATGCCGCGTGGCGGCGTCCAATCCCGCAAGTTCACGACGGCGCCGTGCGGCTGCGCGGTCCCGGTGTAGCGTTCATCCGCGGTAACGAACACCCCGCCATGAACGAGCGCTGTCGCATGGTAGGCGGCGTCATAGAACGACACGGGGTAACACGCAGTGAGATCGAGCACCTGTGCCAGCCACCGCGGCGAAATGGGCGCCTCCTCGAGTCCGAATTTCACGAGCGCGGACAACCATGCACCCGCGTGCGTCGGGAAGCGGCGCGCGACGGTATTGCCGACTTCGTAGAGCCACAAGCTCGGTACAAGGGCGCGAACCAGATCGTCGCGAATCGCGTTCCTCAGCAGCAGCGCCCGGTCGGCATCGGGTTCGTCGCAGGACGGTAACGCCCACTTCAGGATGACGGACGCGTCCGGCACGACCACGTTCATCGGTCAGTGCCCCTGCTCCCGCTCCTCCCGGATCCACCTGGCCAGCTCCGCTGTGCTGGCGGTTGGAAGTTGCACGCGCAGGGCGTCGAGTTCATTCACGGCATCGTTGCGCCGGCGGCGCAATACCCACGTGCGCAAGGCCTCATTCACTGCCCGGCTGCGGGCACCAGAAGGAATCTTGCCAAGGACACGCCAGGTGTCTTCGTCGATCATGATGTTGATGCGCTTGCCCATTGCGTCTGATCTCTACTGCCCACAAGTGTGTATACCATTACACACTCCGGAGTTGACGTTCGCAAGCGGCAATTCTGCCGACTTTACGGTGAAACTAGCCCTGCTCCACCGCAGCACCTTGCCGAACATCTCGGAGGTCGAGGCCTGGTAGAAGCGCGTGTGGCGATCGCTTCTGGGGCAACGAGTACCTGTTCCGCTGGAAACGCAAGGGATCACGCGGCGACCTGCAACTTGAATACACCGAGCAGCCGATGACGTTCGGCGCGTTCGAGTTCGAGGCTGCCACCGGCACGCCGGGTGGCAGCTTTGGCCCGGGGCGCATCGACACGCGCGTGTACGTGAGTCACCGCGTCACGGGCGCCATGACCTGGGACGCCGCGCGCAGCGACTGGAGCCTGCAGGCGTATTGGGATCAGCGTGAATACGCGGCTGGCGGGCAGGACGCGGTGACTTTCACGGAGGGCGAGACGTACTCGGGCATCCGCGCCGCAACCCGCTGGCAGGCATTCTCGCGCACCCGGGTTGATGTCGATGCCTGGTGGGAAAAGCGCCGCCTCGCACAGGGAGACCTGGGTCTGCTCGAACTGACCCTGGCGCTGGTGCGCAACCTCACGCCGCAGATCGAGGCACGCCTCGCGGTGACCTGGTCCGAGCAGAACGCGAATACCGCGACACTGCCCGAGTTCAAGGCTGGCACTGCGTTTCTCGGGATCGTCTGGCGACGCTAGCACCCTGTTGGGTTGCCGCGTGCAAACGCGGTTGAGATCAGGCCGCGCGCTTCCGGTCGGGCTCTGACCTTTCCTGCACCTGGTCCCTGAGGAAGCCGTTCGCCGGCTTCCATTGCACCGACTCGAGCTTGCGGCGCAGCGCTTCGCTATCGCCATCGTCGACGAGGCGGGCCCTGGTGGGCACCTTGAGGCTGTGGTCACCGAACAAGCTGAAAATCATCCGACCCACTTCCGTTGCTGACTTGGCGATGTGTGAAGCATGTCACACACGGGTCACCCGATTGCGTGGTTGGTGACATAAGCGACGCCGCTTTGCGTCGGACCGTCGCCAGGCAGTCGCCCTTCAGTTTCACGCCGTCAGCTTTTCCAAGCGGGCCCGCAGCCCTCCGGCTGGCAATCCGGCTACACTCGGTTCGAACAGGGAGCGACCGCGTGACCGATGCGACCGAGGGTGAGGGCGACAGCACCTGGGCCAAGCTGCGCCGCCGCAAGGTGGTGCAGTGGGGCATCGTCTACGTCGCGGGCGCGTGGGGATTTCTGCAGGGTCTCCAGTACGTAAGTGAAGCGTTTGGCTGGCCCGGGCAGCTCCGGCAGATCGCCATCCTCGCGCTGCTGATCGGCTTGCCGATCGTGCTCGTCATCGCGTGGTACCACGGGGACCGCGGCGAGCAGCGTGTGAGCGGCACCGAGCTCGCTATCATCACGCTGCTGTTCTTTCTCGGTGGCGGTATCTTCTGGCGCTACGACCAGGCGAGCAAGGAGTCACCGCCGCCGCCGCAGGCCGCTGCGCCAGCGTCCGCAGCAACGCCCGCCGCCGCAGGCCCCTCGATCGCTGTATTGCCTTTCGAGAATCGGAGCAAGGTCGAGGATGAGGTCTTCTTCGTCGACGGCATTCACGACGACATCCTCACGCAGCTCTCCAAAGTCCGCGCACTCAAGGTGATCTCGCGCACCTCGGTGGAACAGTTCCGCGACACCAGGCTCCCGACCAAGGCAATCGCGGAGCAGCTCGGCGTGCAGAGCATCCTCGAAGGCGGCGTGCAGCGCGCCGGGGATCGCGTGCGCATCAACGTGCAGCTGATCGACACCCGCACGGACGCCCACCTCTGGGCCGAGACCTATGACCGCGAGCTCACCGCCGAGAACATCTTTGCCATCCAGAGCGAGGTGGCTGCGGCAATCGCAGCGGCGCTCAAGGCGACCCTGACACCGGCGGAAAAGGCGCGGGCAAGCGTTGTGTCGACGCACAACCTCGAGGCCTGGGAGGCTTACCAGCTTGGCAGACAGCGCCTGGCCAGGCGCACCAGCACAGGGCTCGTCGAAGCGGAGACCTTCTTCCGCAAGGCGATCGAAGTCGATCCCAACTTTGCGTTGGCCTACGCGGGGCTGGCGGATTCGCTGGCTCTGCGAGTCAGCTACAGCGACACCTCCATCACCCGCACGCTCGAACGGGCACAGGCGGCGGTCGAGATCGCAATGAAGCTCGACCCCGGGCTCTCCGAAGCGTGGGCTTCTGCGGGGTTGATCGCCGACTACCGCGAACAGATCGACCTGGCGGAGCAGATGTATCGGCGGGCGATCGAGCTCAATCCCAACGATGCCATGGCGTTCAAGTGGTACGGCAAGCTGCTCGTCTATGCGAGCCGCATGGATGAGGGCCAACGCGCCCTGGAAAGGGCTGCCAGCCTCGATCCCTTGTCGGCGATCGTCCATTTGAACCTGGCCGAAGCGCTGGAGTTGCAGGGTCGCTTCCCGGAGGCGGCCTCGCATCAGCGTCGGGCCATCGAGATCGATCCATCGATGCCAGGGCCCTATTCGGACCTGGGGTACCTGACGGCCTATGCCTTGAATCGTTTCGCCGACGCGGTGCCGCTGGTGCAGAAGACACTGGAACTGGACCCGGGTGGTCCAGGGTGGGCGTGGGGCCTCGCGAGCCTGTACCTCGATCTTGGCGATGAGCGCGAGACTTTCGCGACGACCGAACAGGCGGCGAAGCGGTGGCCGGACAGCTGGGGAATCCAGCAGATGCTGGCGACGATCGACCAGAGCCGGCGGGACCACGCCGGAACCGTGCGGCATGCCGAGCGCTCGCTCGCCCTGTACGCGCGCAACCCTGGCGCGCTGCGCATGCTGCGCAACGCAGACCTGGCCAGTGGTCGTTACGAAGCTGCGCTCGCGCGCTATCAGAAAGCGTACCCGGAACTCTTTGTGCAGGGCACGCCGCAACTCGACGGATTGAACTACGGGGTCGCCGTCGATCTCGCCTTGATTCTGCAGCAGCGCGGCGACGAGGCGAGAGGCAAGGTGCTGCTCGATGCCGCGGCGCAGGCCATCGGCAAGCTCACGCGACTGGGCGCCGGAGGCTACGGGATCACGGACGTGCAGATCCACGCCCTGCGCGGCGACACGGTCAGGGCGCTCGCAGCATTGCGCGAAGCGTCGACGGCCGGCTGGCGCGGTCCGTACTGGGGCTACGCCCGTGACTTCGACCCGAACCTCGCCTCCATCCGCAACGAACCCGAATTCAAAGCCGTGTTCGCCGACATCGAGCGCGACATGGCGCGCCAGCGTGCCGAGCTTGCCGCGCGCCCGCAGGATGCACCGCTCGCTCTTGGGGAATCGCGCGATTGACCGACGCGCTGACAACCGATCGTCAGTGACGTTCGCGATGCTGCATACGGGAACCCTGGGGACAGGGTGGGTGCGGGGACGGATTGCACGGTGCCGCCGCATAAACAAAGAAAACCCGGCGCTGGGCCGGGCTCGCTGCAATTGGTGGCACCACTCGTCGCGCCGCGGTGATCCGAGCAGGCAGCTGAGTTGCTATCAGCGCTGCGTCCCGCGTGGTGCCGATTCGATTCTGTCAGTCCTTAAACCACACCGAGTCCCGCGTCACAACGCTTTGCAGACATAACGTCCGCCTTTCTTGGACGCCGAATGCGTTATGTCACATGGCCCTGGCGGCGCATGACTTACGAACGCTCACTCATTGGTTGAGCGCGCGAAAAAATTCGACGCACGTCACAAAAAAAACGAACGCCGGCCGCGATGTGACGCAATTCTCGGTAAGCTAGCGGCGATGGGAAACCAAGGAAAAGTTCAGCGCGTCATCCGGGAGCTCGTGGCCACTCTGGTGGAAGAGGTTGGCGCCGACGAAGCTGCCCAGATGCTCGAGACTGCGGCGGCTCGATTGCGGGGCGCGGGACGCAGCCACAGCCAGTCACCGGCACATGCAGACAGGACGGCTAAGACCCAGCCGAGAATTGCCGCCAGTCGGTAACTGCCGGGTCTTGAAACTCAGGACCTTGCCAACTCACTCGATGTTCTGAACCTGCTCGCGCATCTGCTCGATCAGGACTTTCATGTCCACGGCAGCGCGAGTGGTGTCGGCATCCTGCGATTTCGATGAGAGCGTGTTGGCTTCGCGGTTGAATTCCTGCATCAGGAAATCCAGCCGACGGCCCGCGGGTTCCTTGGCATCGAGGATCTGCAGGGTCTCCGCGACGTGGCTGCCCAGGCGGTCGAGTTCTTCGGCAAAATCCATCTTGTAGGCCAGCAGCACGAGTTCCTGCTCGAGGCGCGCTGGATCGACGGTCCCGCCCAGCTGCGCGACACGCTCACCGACGCGTTCGCGGATGCGGGCGGCAATCTCCGGCAGCCGCTCGCGCAATTGCGCAACCGTCTGCGCGAGCGACTGGCAACGCCCGAGCAGCATCTCACGCAGCCGCGCGCCTTCGCGCGCACGCGATTCGTTCAATTCGCTAACCGTCTCGTGCAGCAATTCGAGTGCGACCGCCTGCACGGGCTGCAGGTCTTTTTCGGGCTCCCGGATCACGCCGGGCCAGCGCAGCAGATCGAGCGGGCTCACCGCTGCCAGCGAGGAGTCGGTCATGCCGGCCACGTCGCGTGCGGTGCGCGCCAACTGGTCGACGAGCGCACGGTTGATCTCGAGCGTGCCCGCCTGTGCCGGCTGCCCACGCAGGTACACGCCGACGTCGACCTTGCCCCGGCGCAGCGCAGCGGACACGGTCTGCCGGGCATCGCCTTCGAGGCCACGCAGGTCTTCGGGCAGGCGCAGGGACAGCTCGAGATACCGGTGATTGACCGAGCGGATTTCGCACGCGAGGGTGCCCCAGGGGCCCTGGCGTTCGCGCCGCGCGAAGCCGGTCATGCTGCGGATCATCGGGCCTCGGGGGTGGGTGCGAACAAAACCGACACGCTGTAGCGCTGTATGTGCGCCACGCTAAGTGCTATAAATCACTGTTAATTCTACATGACAACGGGCGTGCCGGAGCGACCCTTGCAGATCGAGCACGCAGACCTGAGCCTCATCGGGCATCGCGAAGAAAACCAGGATCGAGTCGCCATTGCGGACGCCGAAGGCACCGTGATGCTCGCGGTCGTGGACGGCATGGGCGGCCACGCCGATGGCGCGCGCGCAGCCGAAGTGGCCATGCGCGCGATGCTCAACGAATTCTGGGAGATGAGCCGGCCGCTGTTCGATCCGGAGGGCTTCCTGCACCTCACCGTGGGCCGCGCACACGAAGCCGTCGTCGCCCTGGGTCAGGGCCTGCCTTCTGAAATCCGTCCGCGCGCCACCTGCGCGCTCTGCCTGGTGCAGGGCTCGAGCGCGTACTGGGCGCACGTCGGCGACAGCCGCATCTACCAGCTGCGCCACGGCAAGGTGTTCCAGCGCACGCGCGATCACAGCCACGTCGAACTGCTGGTGCGGGCGGGCCGCATCACCGAGCACCAGGCGCAGGGGCATCCCATGCGCAATTACGTCGAATGCTGCATCGGCGGCGATCCTGCCCTGCCGGAGATGACGCTGAGCGGCCGCCGCGTACTGCTTCCCGGCGACGTGCTCATGCTCTGCTCCGATGGACTGTGGTCGGGACTCGACGACCAACAGGTGGCGTCGCTCAGCATAAGTCCAAGGGATCATCTGCGCGACGCGCTCGTCCTGCTCGGCGGGCAGGCCGTTTCCAATTCCGCGCCCTACGCGGACAATACGTCGGCCGCAGCCATCCGCTGGCTCGGCCCCTGAGACTGGCCGCGTCGGCGGCCTGCCTTGCACTTCCCGGAGACCCAACACCTTGAGACCGAGTGGCCGCGCGCCCGACCAACTGCGTCCCGTCCGCATTACGCGCGGGTTCACCAAGCACGCTGAAGGTTCCGTGCTGGTCGAATTCGGCGACACCCGGGTGCTCGTCACGGCCACCGTTGAAGAAGGCGTGCCCGGCTTCCTGCGCGGCAAGGGCGAAGGCTGGATCACCGCCGAGTACGGCATGCTGCCGCGCGCGACGCACACCCGCAGCGCGCGGGAAGCGGCGCGCGGCAAGCAAGGCGGCCGCACCCTCGAAATCCAGCGGCTGATCGGGCGCTCGTTGCGCGCCGTCGTCGACATGCGTGCGCTCGGTGAACGCACCGTCACGCTCGATTGCGACGTGCTGCAGGCCGATGGCGGCACTCGCACCGCATCGATCACTGGCGCCTACGTGGCGCTCGCCGATGCCATGAGCACGCTCGTGCGCCGGCGCTCGCTCACCGCCAGCCCGCTGCACGGACAGATCGCCGCGGTCTCGGTCGGCATCGTGCGTGGCGAGCCGGTCGTCGATCTCGACTACCTCGAGGATTCATCGGCCGAGACGGACATGAACGTCGTGATGAACAACGGCGGCGGTTTCGTGGAGGTGCAGGGCACCGCCGAAGGCCACGCCTTCCGCCGTCACGAGCTCGACCAGCTGCTCGACCTGGCGGCAAACTCGTGCCAGCAGCTCTTCGCGGTGCAGCTCGAAGCGCTGCAGGCTCCGCTCGCGGTGGTTCCGGAAGGAGCGCCGCGAGGCAAGGCGCGCTGAAGCCTCGTGAGCATTCCCGCGCGCCTCGTCCTTGCCACCGGCAACGCCGGCAAGCTGCGCGAAATGCGCGAGATTCTCGCGCCCTGGCAGGCCGACGTGCGCTCGCTCGCCGAGTTCACGCCGGAGTCCGCGGACGAAACCGGCCTGACCTTCGTCGAGAACGCGCTGCTCAAGGCGCGTTTTGCCGCGCGCGTCGCGGGGCTGCCGGCCATCGCCGACGATTCCGGTCTCGAAGTGGACGCGTTGCACGGCGCACCGGGTATCTACTCGGCGCGGTATGCCGGTCCCGCCTGCGACGATGCGGCCAACAACGCGAAGCTGTTGCTCGACCTCGCGTCGATCGCGGACGCCGCGCGCACCGCGCGCTATCGCTGCGCGATGGTGTACCTGCGCTGGCCCGCAGACCCGTCACCCGTGATCGCCCAGGCCGCCTGGGATGGCCGCATCGGTCGTGTCGCCCGCGGCACCGGCGGCTTCGGCTACGACCCGCTGTTTCTCGTGGATGACGGCGCGCGCACCGCGGCCGAACTCGCACCCGCCGACAAGAACCTGAGAAGTCATCGCGGCCAGGCGCTGCGCGGCCTGGTCGCCGCACTCGCGTCCGGCGCGCCATGATCGACGCGCGACAGCTGCCGCTCGCGCTCTACGTGCACCTGCC
>Ga0315275_10007125_pt1 | contig 10781 bp, 5 predicted proteins | sample YL17G03_0_MG_FD_205557 | JGI IMG/M metagenome (GOLD analysis project Ga0315275, IMG submission 205557) | Sediment microbial communities from Yellowstone Lake, YNP, Wyoming, USA - YL17G03_0 | ecosystem: Environmental > Aquatic > Freshwater > Lake > Sediment | place: USA: Wyoming | collected...
TGCGGCCTCAGTCGCCAGAAAGGCGGTAGTTTCATCATCTGTGGTGATGTGGCGGGTTTTGATGCCGGTGCGCGTTGCGATCCATTCAGCGGTGGTGTCCATCATCCTGGCCAGGTCGTCATTGGTGAGAGTTTTTGGGGGTACGAATGAGCCGTGTCCGGCGATGACTGCGCGATAGGCAGGGGTACGAGTTTCAGTCTGTCTGTCCATCAGGTGTCCTTACGGTTGATACGGAGAGATACTCGGCGATCTTGTCGTTGACTCTCTCGGCGGCACATTTCTTTGCGGCGAGGATGGCGTTCTTGATGGTTCTTGCCTTGCTGGAGCCGTGACATATTAGGGCCGTGCCATTGATGCCGAGCAGCGGGGCGCCGCCGTACTCGTTGTAGTCGTATTTCTTGTAGATTCTTGTCATAACGGGCTTGAATTTCATTGCGAGTCGGAGCTTCTCTTCAAGCAGCTCGTGCTTAATTGCCTTGAAAAGCCCGTCAACGAGTCCCTCGGCGAGCTTGAGCATCACGTTTCCGACGAAGCCGTCGCAGACGGCGACGTCGCAGACGCCTCGGAATATATCTCTTCCCTCGATGTTTCCGACGAAATTCAATTTTGAATCGGATTTAATCAGCTCACGGGCCTTTTTCACGACTTCGTTGCCCTTCGCGTCTTCCTGTCCGATGCTCATAAGGCCGACGCGAGGATTTTCGATTCTGAGGAGATTCTTTGAATACATGCCGGCCATAACGGCGTATTGGTAGAGGTTGATGGGTTTGCAGGCGATGTTCGCGCCGACATCGCATATAGTAACGGGGCCTTCAAATGTTGGGAAGATGACGGCAATTCCGGGTCGATTGACACCGGGGAGGGTTCTCAATCTCATCTGGAAGGCAGCGACGCAGGCGCCGGTGTTTCCGGCGGAGATGACGGCGTCGGCTTCTGCGAGCTTTGCGAGCTTTGCGACGACGGCAATGGAGCTTCTGGGCTTCTTGCGGAGGCTCTCGACTGGCGGCTCGTCCATCGCGATCACGTCGGGGGCGTGGACAACGGCGATTGCGCTGCCGCGTGACTTTGGAGAAGGTAATCGGGGCTCTATGACGTCTTCGGGTCCGACGAGAATCAATTGGTCGTCTTCCGCCAGGAATTCAATTGATTCGAGAGCGCCGGCAATGATTTCGTCCGGGGCGTTGTCGCCGCCCATTGCATCAATTGCGATACGCATGGGTTAGGTGCTCTCCTCCTTGCCGAGCTTCAGAGTGATATTGGGATTAAGGTAGCCGCAATTATCACAGGCGGCGTGCGGCAGCTTTGCGTGGCTGCACTTGGGGCAGACCGAATAGTTGGCCGGCTTTAGGCGCTGGTGGCTTCGGCGCGTTCGGATCCTCGTTTTACTGGTTTTCTTGACTGGTAGCATTATCAAATACTCCAAATACTGTTCAGAACTGCAATAGGGAATACACAGAAACAAGTAATAAGTAACGAATTGGCGTAATCTTGTCAAGGGAAAATTGGGCGCATGGTGGGATGGGGTGTGAAATCATTTTCTGGCAGTTAGGCGGCGACGGCATTTTGCAGGTGCCAGTAAGTCTTCCATTGGCTGCTTTAATCCATCGCGGCTAAGGCCATCATGCCCTGGGCGGATGCGTCCCGGTATGGGGGAGCAGCGGGAGTCATTCGCAGCTTTTGAGCCAGTAGTCGGCCAGGCGCGCGAGGTCTTCTGCGTCGATGGCGCCGTCAATGTGAATGTCGGCGGAGAGCGGCGGGGCGGTCGCAAGCCACTGGTCGGCGAGGACGGCGAAGTCGTCAAAGTCAACGGGTCCCACGGCGTTGAGGTTTGCGGCGGCGCAAGGGGTCAGGGGGTTGGAGATGGTGACTTTGACTGGGCCGGCGCTGTCGAGGCTGTAGTTGTTGGCGGAGACTGCGTGGAATTTTGTCGATTGACCGGGCGCGCCGACTGCGTGGACGGTAAGAGTGACCTGGCAGCTCTGGCCGGGATCCATATCCGTGTTGGGACAGGGTTTCGGGTGGTTGTCGGTTGTGTATAGGATTGCGGGGCCGACGGTGTTCGGAAGCTGCCCTGAGTAGGCCCCCGGCTCCGACATTATGGCGCGGATCATAAGATTGCCGCAGTAATCCGGGACATAATCGCACCAGTAGTCCAGGTTGAACCAGCCCCATCCGGGCAGGAAGCCCCAGCTACGGGCGTACGCATGATACGAGGTGCCTCTCATGTCGAAACCGACCTGATTGAGCTTGCCCTCTTCTATCTGGCGGAAGCCAATGTAAAATTCTCCGCTGTTTATGACGATGTTTCGGGCCGACAGGTCAACGTCGAACCAGGCAACCTCGTGGCCGGGCACTGCCGCGGACGGTGAGACGGGGTCAACTGTCAGAGGCGACATCAACTGTAGCCCCGGGGCGCCGGGAACACCGAGCCAGTCGTTGCCCTTATCGTTCCAGACGCGGAGCTCGAAGGGATACGCGGTCTGGTCCCAGACGTAGAAGCGAGCGGTCTTTAGCTGGGCGGGGTAGGCGGCCGGCTTGAACTTGGCGGCGAGAAAGCCGCTGGTTGAGCCGATGTCGCCGTAGTCTTCGGCAGAGGCGTCGTCGTATATCAATTCGTTGGGTTCATTGAGGCGCAGGCTGAGGTCAACGTTGGGACATTCGGCATCGAGGCAGTGGACACCGGCCTGGACATTGAAACTGCTGCTCTTGGGTATGGTTATGTTGCCGGTTGGGCTGATGAGGTAGGCGTCGAGGGCGCCCCAGGGGATGTTCCAGATGATAGTCTCAGTGTCGGTATTTCCGTCGGAGTCGCGGGCGGTTACGACGATTTGCCACTGACCCGAGTCGGATATTTTAAAGAAAGGATTCGTATCCTTTGTAAAATATCCCCCGCTGTAGGCCAACTGCTCGTCCACGAAGTTATTGTTGTCGGGGACGTTTGTGAGCGTCAGGCGGACATCGGGCGTGCCCTGCGGGTCGGTGGCGTCGATTCGTATTTTTTGCAAGGTGTCCCCGTACTCTGCCGTTTTGCAGTCCTGCCAGGCGGAGTTTATCATGCAGTCAACGCTGTGAATGACCGGGAGATTGGGGTCGTAGATGTTGATGACGACTGTGTCGGACAGGGCGACAAGGCCCACGTCGTTATTGGCCAGGACTCGCAGCTTGAAATCACCGTCGCCATTGGGCAGCAACAACCATCCGGCGCGACCGCTGTTGAGGCCGGACTTGAGGTACACGTCCAGGCGCGGCGGATTTGCACCTGAGCCGGCATCGACGGTAAAGAGGTCATCCTCGCCTTGCTCGTTGATAAGGAATGCTATTTCTGCGACGCCGTTTTCTATGGCGTCTTCGAGGACGGCTTTGACGTTTATTTTCTTGAGGCCGGTAGTATCGCAGGCAAAGCTCTTTATGGGGTTGGTCAGGGTCGAATAGTCGGCATCCTGGGCCTCGTAAATGGTATAAGGGCTGGTGGCTGTGTTGTAAGTGCCGTTGACAATGCTGATTTCTGCGACGGAATCCACGGCAGGCTCGGTGACGTAGAGATTTAGAGTGGCCGAATCAACCTGCGTGTCCGTTGAGAGATCGGAGATGTCAAACTTGACGTAATACCTGCTTACGTGGTCATTGTTGGGGTCGATCTTGTACTCGACGATTACCTCGATATCGCTGAAGGTGAGGAAATCCTGTCCGAAATCGTCTTCATCGACATCGTGGGAAACGAGCTTTATGTAGTTTGTCCCGCCGGGATTGAGGTCGGCGAGGGTATTGGTGTCGCTGGAGATAAACCAGCAGTCGGGCGACGGGGCTTCACCGCCGCCGCCTTCAGCGGGAATGCAGTCGCCCACCAGATGCAGGTTGTCGCCGGCGGTATTGGAGGTATAGACGTACCAGCCTGCGAACGGCGGATAGACCTGCTGTACGACGATGTAGTTTTCCATTCTGACTTTGAGCGTCTTGATGCTGCCCGAGGGCAGCTCGAATCCGTACTGCACCGCGACGTCTTCGCCGATAGCGCCGACGCCGTCGTTCGGTTCGAGGTCGCCGGTGTTGTACTCGGGTGCAAATGGGGCGCCGATTACCGCCGAAGCAGGGTTGTCGTCTCTTGTATAGGTGTCCTGCGAGATATCCCGGACGATTACGGTGTCGTAGTTCAGGTTGCGCGGCCCGCTGTTGGGGTCGCTGGCGGAGTTGGGGTCGGGCGGTCCGGGGGCCTGCGTGACCTTCTGGGAAATTGTGAGGATCGGCGGGTTGTCACTGCTGTTGGCGCTGAGCGCGACCAACTGGTCTGTGTCATACTCGCTGATTTGGAAGGCGATGGAATCGTGTCCGCCGAGGAGGGTCTGCTCGACGGCCGCCTTGACATTGAGGCCGACGGTTCCGGCGTTCTCGCAGCTAAAGGTCTTTATCGGGTTTGCCAGGGTCAGATAGCAGGGGTCGCTGGCTTCGTGAAGGGCCTGGGCCGAGTCGCTCGGCAGCAGCGTATTATCGGCGAGGTGCAGCTCCCCGACAGAGTCCGCTGCGGTCTGCGTTACGTTGATTTTGAGGCGTGCAGCTGTCAGTTCAGCCGAGGCGTCAATATCGTTGAGGTCAAACTTGACGTAGTATTTGTACACTTCGTCGTTATTTGGGTCGGGTTCGTATTCGACGATGACCTCAATATCGTTGAAAGTGAGGAAATCTTGGCCGAAACCGTCGTCATCGACGTCGTGCGAGACGAGCTTCATGTAGCTTGTCCCTCCGGGATTGAGGTCGGCGAGGGTATTGGGGTCGCTGGAAATGAACCAGCAGTCCGGAGAGGGGGTTTCGCCGCCGCCGCCTTCGGGGGGAATGCAGTCGCCCACCAGATGCAGGTTGTCGCCGCCGGTATTGGACGTATATACGTACCAGCCAGCAAAAGGCGGATAGACCTGCTGCACGACGATGTAGTTTTCCATTCTGACTTTCAGTATCTTGACCTTGCCGGGCGGCAGGTGGAATCCGTACTGCACGGCGACGTCTTCGCCGATAGCGCCGACTCCGTCGTTCGGTTCGAGGTCGCCGGTGTTGTATTCGCCGGGCATGGTCGAGCCGACCAGCGACGTTGCAGGGTTGATTGATTTTGCGTAGGCGTTTTCGGAGATGTCGAGGACCGTCTGGGCGTCAAAAATAACGGGCACATCGGTATCGACGGCGTAGCCGCTGAGGACGCCGAGGTCGTTGGGGTTGTTATCGAGCGTGGATATGGTGGTGAGCGAGTTGATGTCGATAAAGTCATTGCAGTCGCGTCCGCTGCAGAGCTGGGCGTGGAGCAGGACATTGCCGCAGCCGTCGCCGCCAAAGCAATCGACCTCGGCGGCGAATCCGAATTGCTCGTTGACCATAAAGCTCTCTGAGGCGTTGGGTTCGGTGATTCTGACGGCCAGCGCGCCTGCTTGGGGGGGGATATTTTCGAGGGCCTTTTGGATATTTATTCTGCCCCAGCCATAAGCATTGTCCCAGCCGGGCGTTCCGAGGTCGTCTGCATTCTGCTCGAGCACCGTTTTGACCTGAGCCGGGGTCAGGCCGGGGTTCGCCTCGAGCAGCAGTGCTGCCGCACCGGCGACGTGCGGTGCGGCCATCGATGTTCCCTCGGCGCGGATGTAGCGGGTCCCGTCAACGACAAAGTATTCATCCCAGCACTCGTCGGTAATCAGGTAGAGGCAGTACAGAGGATTGTTCGCCACCTCGGTGCTGAAGGTGGAGACTATTTCAGGGAAGTTCTTTCCGCCGAGCTGATCGCCGCCCGGCGCGACGACGTCAAGCCCCGCTCCGCCGTCGGAGTAGGATGCGACGTTATCGACTTTGTCAACGGCGCCGACTGCAATGACCTTTGACGCGCAGGCCGGGGATACCATTCGAGTCAGATCGCCGTCGTTGCCTGCGGCGCAGGCGACAACGACGCCTGCGTCAACGGCGGCGTTCACCGCCTGGGCCATCTCGTCGGAGTCGCAACTCCCGCTGAAGAGGCCTTCGCCGACGCTGAGGTTGATGACGTCGGCGCCCTGATCGACGCACCAGTTGATGCCGAGGATCACATCGGAGGCATAGCCGTTGCCGGTGTAGTCCAGCACCTTTGCGGCGAGGAGCGAGACGTCATGGCTGACGCCGCGATAAACAAGACCTTCGGAGGCGATTATGCCGGCGACGTGAGTTCCGTGGCCGCTATCGTCCATTGCGTCCTCGGTCTCCATTGTGGCGTCGTATTGGGCGATGACCTTGTTGAGCAGGTCGGGGTGCGTGTAATCAATTCCGGTATCGACCACGCACACCTTGACGCCCTGGCCGGTGATGGCGTTGTCCCAGGCGTAATCGGCCTTGATCTGATACGCGGAGTCTTCGAGAAGGGCGTGCACGCGTCGGTCTTCCGTGAAGCTCTTGAAGCGGGGCAGCTCTCTGAGCCTCTTCGCCCTGTCCGGCGATATTTCAACCACGATTTTGTTCTTGAGTCTGCCGTAGTTGTGGATGATTCGTCCGCCGATGCGCTGGGCGGCTTGATGGAAGAACGTCTGCTGCGACTTCAACGCGGTTTTGGAGAGCCTTTTTGAGAATTCCGGTTTTTCATCGAGCTCGACGATATAACGCTTGAGCTTGGGTGAAGGGTCATCGGGCGTTTGCGCCGCGAGGCGGTCGCAGGCCTGCATATTATCGTAGGGGGTGTCGGGATAGTAAATCTGTTCGCCGGAGAGCAGGCGCCATACGATTATCTCGTTGAATCGGCCGACGTATTGAATCAGGCCGGTTTCGTCAACGAATACGCATAAGGGGATTCGCTTGACTGCGTAACGAGTGCTGACCTCGCCGTTGGGGTCGGGCAGGATACTATACGGCGGGATGCGGTCGCCGAAGAAATCTATCAATTCGGCGGCGTTCTGACCTACGGCAACGAAGGATACAGCCAGTTGATCGCCGACGGCTTCGTGGATATCCTCTAAGGTCTCAAGTGCCGTGCGGCAGTGCGGGCACCAGGTGGCCCCGAACAGCAGCAGGGTATTTCGACCTCGTAGCAGGCTCAGGTCAACGGTTTCGCCGCCGAGGTCCGTGAGAGAGAAATTGGGAGCGGGCCGGAGCGGCCCGGCGGCTAAGGTCATTGCAAATGAGACGCCGGTGGGAAATAGCAACAGTATTGCGAATACCGTCAGTTGCGAGATGATTTTGCCGTGTCGCACTGCCATTTTCACGTGCACCTTCTATAACCGATTTCCACGCCTATTATACACGATCCCGGCTGAGATTTCAAGCCGGAACACTATTCTACAGGCCTCTATTACAATTTACAGGCGCAATTCGGCCAATGTTCTTGGTTTATCGGCTGTTTTGCCCCAATAGAATAGACTATGGGTAGGCTTTGACCCCGGCAGGTCAATTGGATACAGCGTTGGTCTGCCGAGTCGAAACCGAGCTTATAGATGGTTCCCCTGCCTGTTCTTACAAGCGTTTTTTGGCGTCAGAAATGGGTTGTGCACTCACCATAGACTGACGGTACACTGGTAGCCAACACACAATTCAGAAGAAAGTGACGCGAGAGTGACGCCGAGGCATACCAAGCGGGGAGTACCGGCTTTGGTGGGTACGGTCAAGCGGCGAGACTGAAAGAATTGGCTACCCTACCGTACTACTCACTATTTCTCACACGTCTTGTCCTCCGCAAGGCCAAGCCGGCGAGGCCGAGGAGTAGGACCGTTGCCGGTTCGGGGATAACGGCGACACGAAACCCTACATTGATGTCCTCCATCCACGCGTCCACGTCGTGCCGGAAGGACGGCCTGAGGTAATCGTCGCTGTATAAGTACGACCCACCACGCGGGCCGGGAAGGTGAACACTAGGCGAAATTTCATTCCACTCCCAGACGTTACCCATCATATCAAATGTGCCATTCTGCTCTTCTGTGCCATTGCCAACACCCACATCCCAGGGCTGACCAATTGCCATATCATAATTCGTATCAACGCCTGCTATCGGAGCAGCATCCGTTCCGTTGGCATAAGTTGAATAGCCGCTGCCGGTATAATACGCCGCCTTGTACCATTCATCTTCTGTGGGGATGACATAGACAATTCCATAAGTCGAGACAGCCGAAGCCCTGTCGATTCCTTCAAAGTCACCTGGATTGGAATTGTTGCCGCTGAACCGATACGCACCCTGACTTTTATCACCGCTTGTAAGGTAGTTACAGAACTGAGCCACTTCATAGCAGCTTACCATATTGGTGGGTATGTTGTCGCCCGTCCAATGGGCGCTTTCATCATAAGCACTGCTCGGATTGCCGGTGGGTGCACCTGCCGCTGTGACAAAATCGTACCACTGTGCATTGGTTACTTCGTACTTGCCGATTTGGTAAGTATAACCAACTGAACCACAGCCGCTTGGATTTGCTTCAGGTCTGGTATCCCCCGGATTACCCGGATTGCCGATGGTTAAAAAATCGATGGCAATACCCTGTACCAATTCTGCCGAGGCAATACTCGAAAGGAACAACACACACAAACTTATGTGTAAAACTCTTCTCATCACGCACTCCTCTTCTACAAATTGTATCCTTTGACAACAAACTGCGATTGCGAGAGAAAGCCGGGAGTGAAAACCCTGCAAACCTTCTCACCACTCCTCCATGAGCATTCTTACTATACCAAACGTGCCGCAAAAGTCAAGCAAAAAGTCCGAAAAAAGGCTACTTTGTGTAAAATCCCGTAGTTACCACGTGTTTTTTGGCCCAAAAACGCGGCACAAAGCGGTTTTGCGGTAACAGTTGAACCTACTGCCCGATCCAGTCTTCGTCAAAGCGAACGTACTTGATGGTTTTATTGGGGGCGTCTTCGCGGTCGTTGTGATGGTAGCTATAAACGACGTGCAATGCGCCATCGCGGCCCTGGATGATGGATGGGTAGTGGCTTCTGGCGGCAACGGCCTTGTCTCGTGAGTCTGTTTCCAGATGCCGAGAGTGCTTCCAGGTTTTTCCTTCGTCGGTGGAAATCGAGACGGCAAGGCTGTGCCGGCCCTCTTCAATGTCGTTATACGCCAGAATCCAGTGGCCGTTTCGCAGGGTGACAATATCCGCCCCTGAGCCGGGATTCGGCAGCTCGGAATCGCGGACGTTGCTCCAGGTCAGGCCCTTATCCATTGAAATACTGATGTGGAGACGCTTGGGCGACGGGCCGTTGTCCCGCATATATGCAACGAGTGTTCCATCCGCCTTCTGTGCAATACTCGGCTGTATGTTTCCGGGTCCGACCAAAGGGTCGCTGAATTTCCAGGTCTTGCCAAAATCATCCGTTATCGCCATTAAAGAGAAACTAAAACCGTCCGAATACAGGGGGACGACGATTCGATTCTTGTCAACGATTACGGCCTTGTTCTTGGTCTGCCAGCCCATGCGTCTGAAATACGGATAGCCGAGCTGTTTTTCGGTTTGTTCGCCGGATGTGCCGATGAGGATGCCCTTGCCCATCATGTCTTCGCCACGGGCCTTGCTGAGCAATCCCTCCCCCCACGCCCTCCAGAGTTGCACCTTCACGCCCGCCGCCACCAACGCGCTTGCAGTATCGGCGTTTTCAGAGAGATACTTGGCATATTCTTCGATCTGCCGTTCGACGGACTTGACGAACCGGTCGTTGGGCTGGATGCCTCGCTCAGCCGGGTCGCCCGGCTTTACGTGCAGAACCTCCTGCCACAACCACTTTGGCGGCCCATCCGGCGTCGCGTAATCTTCGCTGATCCGGTATTTCAACAGGGAGGTCTCCCACTGGTTCGCCATCACCGTGTACCACATCAGCCACAGCCGGCCTTGAGGGTCGATGAAGAGAATCGGGTTTATATCCGGGAAGCCGGGCACGTCCGCCATCACAAACGGCTTGCTCCATTCTTCCTCATCTCCGGGACGGTTCGGGTCGCCCGCTTGAAGCCGTGCCCCCATAATTGCCACGTCATCCGCCCACCGCTCGCCGGAACCTTGAAACCAGGCGGCCAGAAGGTCGCCGTTCGGCAGCTCCACGATTGTCGAGCCGTGCACGTGCTCCTTGACAAGAGGAAATATCTCCATCGACCGGTGAACTGCACCAAAGCCGGGTGCGGCAAGCAGCAGCAAAGCCAACACGATTCGCTGTTGACGCGATATCGCCCGGCAGACGCCTTTGCGCCGGGGTCCACTTCGCAAAAGCTTGTCTTCGACGAATTCAACCATGTTCACGGCCCTCTGAGTTTCATTGTGCCAATGAAGCGTATGACAAGTATAACATATACGACCCTGAAAGCACATACTCCCGAAAAGGGCGGATTGGTGAGTGGAGAGCAGAGGCTTTCGCGGGGGCACTTAACCAGTCACTAATTAACCAATTAACCGGTCCCCCTTCCGGCGATTTTTTGGGAATAACATGTTGCAGAAATGTCAGCAAGCACCTATAATATAGCGGTTTATGTTTTCTCGTCCCCGTAGCTCAATTGGATAGAGCGTTGGCCTCCGGAGCCAAAGGTTGAAGGTTCGACTCCTTTCGGGGATATTTTGCGCCACACGTGTCCGTAGCATAGCTTGTTAGTCTTCGACTTTGCTGTGTGAATACAGGAGAGTTGTTTATGGACAAACAGAGGGGATTTACGTTGGTGGAGCTTTTGGTGGTGATTGCCATTATTGCGCTGCTGATGGCGATTTTGCTGCCGTCGCTTCAGAGGGCCAGGGAGCAGTCGAAGAGAGTTGTCTGCGGCAGCGGTCTTAAACAAATCAGCCTCAGCCTGCACATGTACGGCGAGGAAAACGACGCGAAGCTCCCCT
>Ga0315275_10007127_pt1 | contig 10780 bp, 9 predicted proteins | sample YL17G03_0_MG_FD_205557 | JGI IMG/M metagenome (GOLD analysis project Ga0315275, IMG submission 205557) | Sediment microbial communities from Yellowstone Lake, YNP, Wyoming, USA - YL17G03_0 | ecosystem: Environmental > Aquatic > Freshwater > Lake > Sediment | place: USA: Wyoming | collected...
TATGAAGAGGATACAGTGAAAACCCTGAAGATTACCGGGGAGAGATTATGAATGGCATTGCGTCAGCGGCACGTTTTAAACAATATGTGACCAGGGCTTTCATGGTGCCGTTACTGATCTGTGGCTTTGTTGCCGAGTCACGGGCTGTGACGAGGTTTGGCACGGGGACGGGAGAGAAAAGAATACCTGCTATCGGGAGGTTCGATGATGTATGGTTTTACAATCGAGAGAAATCGAAAGTAATCCCTGAAATCAACCCCCACTGGATTGCCGTCGTCTTCAGAACTCCCGTAGACGCGGGTGGCAGTTCCCTCCCGGAAAAAGCAAAAACAATCCTGACCAGACATAGTGAGTTCGTTGACCTGTTTTATGACAACAATCTTGCAGAAGATGCCTGTTTCTTCAAACTCCGGGAGGGAGTCAAAACAGATGCCCTTCAGTCTCTCCTGAGAAAGCTCAACGGCGAGATAACGGTCGATTATGCCCATCCTGCTCTTACTATCCGTGACAGGACGTACACTTATTTCAATGTGCTCGAGATGAAATGGAAGACAGGAGCTGAAAAAGGGTACCGTGAAAGCCTGTTAAAACAAGCTCGCGTCTCCTATGATGAAAAGGAAAACGTATATCGGGTGAATATTCACGAGATACCATTTTTCAAAGCTTTGAACTTTCTGGCAGAGGATATTACCGTTTTAGAAGCTACTCCTTACCTCGTTGAATTGAAGCCGTCTATCCGGGCTTCCCTCGTGCTCTCACTCCACGGCGGGAATATCGGGGATACCATACCGTTTTTATTGAGCGTGGAATTCTCAGATCGGGTCAGTCTTGATCCGAGTTCTTTTGCAAACATTGATTTAAGACCTGAGACCATTCAGAAGGAGCTGTTTGAATTGCAGTTTGATCCCTACGATTATGTTAAGGCTTCTTCCACCAGTCCCATCCGCATTACCGGCTGGATGAGGTTCTATGCCCCCGGTGAGTTCGTCATCCCCGCCATGAAAGTGAAATATACCTGCTCATCCTGTTCCGGTGGAGAGGTGCGGTCCTTTGAGACGGATCCGGTACATTTCAAGGTTGCTTCCATCATACCTTCTCAACAGAGAGGGAATACATTGATCGTGCCGGCAGATACTCTTATTCCTGATTACCACCTGGGGGATTACCTTAAAAAAGGGAATGTAAATATAGTTATCTCTCTGATCTCCTTTCTCCTGGGACTCGGCTGCATTGTCTGGGTGGTGTTGAACATCCGTGCACTCAGGATACAGCGGGCACGGGCAGGGAAGAAGAAAATGGAGGATATTTTACTTGAAAAGGTAAGGCTTCTCTTATGTTCTCAGCCTTCGGGGCCTCACTGGGTCTACCTTGGAGAGGTTGGCAGTGCGCTGAGAGAGTATATAGTTGCAAAATATCACATCGCGCAGGATCCTCATGGGGGGAGTGGGGAGGTGTTTTTTGATACCATCAGACATACCATACCTGGAGCGCGGTGGGGGAGAATACACGCGGTATTGAAGGAGGTTGACAACAGTATCGCACTTGAATTAGAGCGCTATCCCGGGCTCGAACACCTGCAGGCTGAAATCAGAGAGATCATTGATGCTCTCTAAACGATAACAAGAGTATCACGGGTGTCACTCTGTCATGAAAAGCGTCCAGTTTGAATATCCCTGGGCCTTGCTCCTGTTTCTCCTTATCCCAGGGGTACTGTATCTGAAGAGAAGGTATATCCATGCTGTCGGCTTTTCACAGGTATCATTTATCCAGAAGGATTTAGTCCCCAGTTTCATAAAACGCTCCTGGGAAGATGTGTGGATTATTCTCTTTTTATTTTCATCCGTCCTTGCCATATTAAATATTCAGTACTCAAGTTTCTGGCAGAAGAAATACCTGGAGTCAAAATGGATTATGATTGTCCAGGACCTTTCTGGCTCGATGAACAGGCCTGCTGGCGAACGGGGAGAGGACACCTTAGGGGACATTGCCCTCCAGGGTGCGAGCGCTTTTATGGACATGAGGAATAGAGATGATTTGGTTGGGGTCATAGGATATTCAAGCTTCGCTCAGTTGATTTCTCCACCGACCTTTGACCGTGATATTCTGAAAAAGAAACTTGCATTATTGAGCAGGAAATCAGACTCGGTTATCTTCCGGGAACTCACCGTGGGTGGTGCTACCAATGCATCCTATGCTACTTGGCTCGCCCTCTGTACATTCTTTATGCTCCTCCCCGAAGAAAATCAGCCTGCCTTCAGGGAAATCAATGAATTCCGCTATTCTCTGATGGGAGAAACTGCCAGGAAGATAGAAATTCCTCAGAAATTGCAGAAGATTGACTTCGGCCATGGTATGGCAATCGTGCTCTTTACCGATGGACGTATTGAAGCCAATAAGAGTGATGAAGATGTAAAAAGAGGTCTGCCCAACTTTGTGAACGTGATACGGTTGATTGAAAAACTGGGGGTGAAACTGTATCTCATTGCAGTGGATCCGGATATTACTCATGATGTGAAGGTGGCGATTGAAGATACGGGAGGAATCAAAGGCTCAAGCCGGATATTCTATATGCCCCGGACCTTCAATATGGGGAAGATAAAGGAGGTCTATGATAAGATCAACCAGATGGAAAAAAACAGGTTGCTGGTTAAGATTTTCAAAAGGAAAAAGGATACTCGTCTCGTCTTCACCTTTTTTGCGATTGGTATCCTGATTTCCTATTGCTTTCTCAAGGTGACACCATGGCTGAAAAAAATATAATCGCGCAGGATTCTCTTCTCGCAATACGGAAACACGAGGGTATGATCCGTTACCTGCCCGCCCTGGGCGCCCTCTTTTTTATCGTATTCGGGATCAATGGTCTGCTCCGGTATTACCATTATAAAAATCTCGAGTCACAGAACAGGCAATTGCAGCGTGTGATTCAACGTGTGGATACCATTCCTGATGACCGTGAGGCAGTAGCCAGGTATAGAGCATTATCTCCCCGTATTCCGGAAGTGAATCTGAGAGTTCTGCAGCGACAGTGGTCTATTGCCCTTGAAATCCTGCACCGGATCCAACTCGCCAGAAATAACGAAGCACTGGAACAGGATATCCCTCAATTCACGAACGAACTGAAGGATCACCTTGATGGCATGAGAGATGCGTGCAACACCATCCTCGCAGAGAAGGAATCCCTCCCGGGGGATATCGTATGGCGGATCTATAACCTGAACGGTGCGGTCAAGCTGCTGACGGCATTTCTGGTGTTAGAGAATGAAAGGAATGTTGAGAAAGTTCAGGGTCTTTTGCGCGAGGCAATAGCTGATTTAAAATCCTCCATCGCCACGGTAGATACCATCCGGGGAGCAACGCTTATGAAAAACATTCCCCGGTGGAACCTGGAACTCCTCACCGCAGAGCAATATGTACGGAAATTTGAAGTTTCCAGACTTGAGGATGCAGCCCGTCTGAATCTGAGGGACAATTTAGAGGCCCTGATTCCCGAGAAAGGTGGGTATGCACCTGGTGAACCCTTGGAGAGAAGGATTAAAAAATAGGATCTCCGAACCATGAGTCTTGAGGATGTCCGTTATCTCTGGTTACTGGGTATCATCCCTCTCTTTCTGTACTTTTCCATACGATCCTACCGGAGATCGAATGTCTGGCTGTATGCTTTTACGAGAAAGAAAAAAGACGCAAGCTTCAATGTGCTCAATACTTCTCTCCTCTGTCTCTCTTATATTGTTATCACACTCTCTCTGGCAGGCCCAAAGGTTCAATACGAAAAAGTTGTTTTTAACCGCAGCGGTATTACAATCGTACTCGGTATTGATGTATCAAAGTCCATGCTGGCCGAAGATGTAGTGCTCCCGGTGGAAGGGAAGAAGCTGTTTAATGTCTCCAACCGGTTAAACCGAGCGAGGTATTTCTGCCTCGATACCCTGTCCGAGTTACAGGGAGAGTGGATAGGGGCGTACATGTTTGCCAGCAGTGCGGTTGAGGTTGTACCCTTCACGAGAGATTACGGTTATTGCCGGTACATTCTGGAGCACATTAACGACACCGATATCACAACCCCGGGGAGTGATCTGGGAGAGGCAATCAGGGCAGGTGTTTCTCTGTTTGAAGATCCCCGCTCCAGGAAGGGAGTGAAAATCCTCGTTCTCATATCAGACGGGGAAGATATCAGCCCTGATAAATCGTCCCTCTACGAGTCAGTAAAACTGGCTGCATTCAAGGGGATAAGCATATATACGGTTGGTACCGGAATGGGCAGAGAAGCATTAATTCCCATGAGGAGTAATGAAGGGACATTTATTATAGATTATTTTCTTGATGAAGATGGTTCGTATCTCAAAACCCGTCTGAGTAAAGATACCTTAAAGGATATTGCCAGCATGACAGGGGGGGAGTACTTTCAGATATCTGACGAAAACGCTTCGGAACAGCTGATGGGGGCCATCGTGCAGAAAGCGAAAATATATGAACAAACGAGGGGTGTCGAACTCGCATGGTTTGACCTGTCCCCATTTTTTCTCTTTACCGGGGTGTTATTTTTTATTGTAGCCCTGTTCTTTGACCGTTAATTTCATGGAGAAACAGGTTTGATTGCCTCCATGATTTCCAGTCCCCTTAACCTGAGAAGAGAATGGAGGTGATGCTGCGTCTCAGTGAGAATTTTTGATCTTCAGGAACAGTTCTTACCGGTGGTGTGCTGTGAAGATAAAGGCACATCCAAAAATGCCCTCTCAGGTCAAGTGCTCCTTGAACAGGAGAGAGTGAAAGGATAGGAGGATCGAATATGAAAAAGGTATGGTTATCGCTCTTTGTTTTTACCATCGTGGCCGCTTTCTGGATCAATGTTGCTCAAGCGGCGCAGGAGACCATACGGATTACCTGCTGGGAAGGGTACGCAGATGCCACGATAGTGAAGGAATTTAAAGATCTGGTAAAAAAGAAATATAAGATAGATGTGGATGTAAAGACGTACTATCCAACTGACCAGGATGAATTTTACAAGGCAGCAAAGGACGGAACCGCTGACCTGATTTCCCCCCCCGCTGATTTAGCAAAAACGCCAAGATTTTATTGTTTTAAGGAGGGGGATTATTTGCTTTCAGAATTGGATCTCAACAATATCCCGAACGCAAAAAACATGCTGCCCTTCTTTGCTGCGGATAAGTCTCTCATAAACAAAGATAAACGATACGGCCTCCCCTATAACTGTGGTCCTTACGGATTAGACTACAACACTGAAGTTGTAAAAGAGGCACCGAAGAGTTGGAATATCTTCTGGGACCCGACATATAAAGGGAAATATACCATCAATAACAATTTCCATAAATGTAACATCTGGATTACCGCCCTTGCACTGGGGTACAAGTACGATCAGATATTCGATATTGACAAGCTTGACCGGAAAAAGATTCAGGAGAAGTTGAATATTCTGGCCCTGAACGCAAAGAGCCTCTGGGATGGCTCGGCCAATCCTGATGAGTTCCCTCAGTTAGCGCTTGCTACCGACTGGGGCTTTGCTGCAGCACAGGCAAACAAGAAGGGTGGAAAGTGGTTGATTGCTGCCCCCAAAGAAGGAGGGACTGCCTGGATTGACTACTGGTGCGTAACCCAGGCTGCAAAAGGGCAGAAGAAGAAGCTCTGTGAAGAATGGATCAATCTCCATCTGTCACCGAAGGCCCAGGCAGCGGTTGTAAAGAATCAGGGTGTTTCACCGGTCGTAAACAATGTAGGAAACCTTGTAACCCCGACGGAAAAGACCCTCTTCCATGTGGGCGATAATGACTATTTCAAAACCGTTGCCATCTGGCAGGTAATGAGTGAAAAAACGGAAAAGGCGTTTGGTGAGATATGGGCAGAGGCGAAAAAGTTGAGAAAGAAATGACGCATAAGAGGGGAGACATGATGAATGTCTCCCCTGGTACAGCAAGCTTTTACTGAGAAAAATCAAAGAGCACTTTATCACCTTCAACCAGTCCGATTTTATCTGAACTACCTTCCTTGAGTTCCAGGACGTAGAGTGCTTTCTTCCCAGGATTTATTACAGGACAGGGATCCATTCTGCACGGCTGAGCATCCCTGTGTATAAAAACGATCTCTTTCCTGCTGTTAATCCAGAGTATGTCCAGGGGTATGAAGGTATTTTTCATCCAGAAAGGGTAAACATTTTCTTCCTCGAAGATGAAGAGCATTCCTCTGTCGTCGTCAAGATGTTTCCTGAACATTAAACCCCGTGCCCTATCTTCAGGTGTTGTGGCTAATTCCACTTGAAAGCAATGGTCGTTGATACAGACTCGGGGCTGTTGAGTGTCCCTGCAGCCGAAGAGAATTGCACAGGAGAGGGAAAAAAGTAAGATAAAAAATTGATGTCTTTGAGAGCCAGAGGAGATATGGAACTGACCTTGTTTCATCGGTTGAGAAAATACCAGCATATTCATCGATAAAACTCACCTGCCGTTATGGAACGCAGCGGAATAGCGATCAGGGGGAGCGCCTTGTCAGTTGGTCTAGAAATATCCTTTCCATATAGTCGTACTCCCTGCTGCGCTCAAGGAAGAGGATATGCGCATCGGCAAACCTTTTCCTGTCCCACGTTCCGTCGTCGTATTTCTTGCGGAGATCGTCATGTGGCGTCGCTGAGACGATGTACGAATCCATCGTTATGTCCTTCCGCTTGCTTCTCGTGCCTATATCCTTCGCCAGGTCCGGCAGAGCTTCATGTAGGCGGGCTTTCTCGTCGTGTTTGTACGCCTCCGCGTGAAGCATTCCGTGGGGCTCCACAAAGACGATGTGCTGCTTTTTCCCGTTAATGATCCACAGGATGAAGTCCGGATAGAAGCCCCTTTCCTCAAAAAAGCCGATTCCCGTACCTCTACTCAGGTTCCGCAAGAGGAACACGTTCACCGTGGCCAGTGATTTACCCTTTTCTTTTTCCCAGTAGTTCCTCATATCCCGGACAAACTGCGATTCGCTCTTGTTGAGTCCCGGGGGAGTCATCCTCACCTTGTCTCCATGTTCGACAAGCAATGGCTGGTAAAGGTGGCGGTCGAAATGGATACGAGGCAGTTTCCCCGTTTCTTCCTTGTAGAGGAGGTCAACCTCATCGATGAGTTTCTCGACAGCGGTTACCAAATCACTCTCGGACCGCTGTATCTTGACTACATATCTGCTGGACGCGCGCTCCCTGACAAGATCTCGGTTGAAGCTGAGGTTCGGATCGCTCTCATCGAGAGTCTTGTATACCATGTGATGGGAGTCCCATTGTTCACGTCGTACCCGATAGAAATTATCCGCGTATTTACGCAGAATGTTCACCGCCGCCTCCTGCAGCAGGGCCGTTGTGGTGAACGATTCCGGTCTGACAACCGATTCGTCGGCGACAAGACTGTAGAGTCTCTCCGGCTCGGTGGTAGCAAGGATTCGCCTCGGCACGTCCGGCAGGATGGCCAGGTTCGTCAAACCTTTCCGCTCCTTGTACTCGAGCAGGTCGAGATAAGCCCGTTCCCAGTCTACAAATTCAAGGCTTTCGGCCGGGATAGGACATTCACCCCCTGCCTGCGCGTCAACGGCTGTGAAGCCTTCAAAGCTGCTTTCCAGTGCCTGGACCTTCAGAGACATGTCAACCCGCACCCGCACAGCCGGGTCGGGCTCCAGCAGAATGTCCGCCTCCGTCGCGAAATTGCAGTCCTCCGGCACGCGAGGCACAACCAGTCCTTTGCCGAGGAATTCCTTATTGGGCCGGATGAAAAGGGGCAACTCTACTGCCCCCTCCGTCTCCACACCCTCCTTCTCCAGGTACTCACGGAACTGGGCCATATAGTTGGCACGGACAGCGAATATGTTCAATGTCTCCAGCAGACTCAGGTGGTCCGGATGTTTGCCGTCCAAGGATGAGCTGCGCTTCAGCGAGAAACCCTTGCCCCGCAGGCGCACACCACGCCCGAAGAGCTGGATAATCTCAGACCCCTCCTTGCGTCCGATGTTCAGCAGGCCCATGTTCGAGACCCGCCAGGAATTCCAGCCCTCCATGAACTTCTTTGCGCCGATGAGGATGTCGATGCTCGTATCCGGTTCGTTGATGCCGTCGAACAAGGAGCCGGTGATAGCGTCCTCCTCCAGCGTTATCCCCGAGTCGTCTTCCTCCACGAGCTTCTTGAATGTACTGGTGTCGCCGATGTAGATCAGGCCGCAGTAGTCTTCCGCGCCGCTTGCCTTCAGGCCGAGTTCACCGGCGCTGCCCCGGATGTCGCATAGGTGCAAGCCGCCGCCCGTTGGTGCGTGAAGCACCTTGGCAAGGATGTCCTGATATGCTTTTTCGGGGGGCAGGCCTGCTGCACGAAGGTACTTGAACTTGCCCTCGAACACGTCTTGTCCATCCGGCGTGACCAGGCCGGTCTTGCCCTCGATGAGCTTTTTGATCGTCTTGACCGCCCAGCCGCGCTTGTTCTCCAGGAGGTGGTGCAGGAACCGGGCCACGATCAAAACGTCGCTCCGTTTCTCTTTGTTTTCCGTATAGACCGCGTTCACGGTGCTGCCGACGAAGACCCAGAGCGGTTTCTCCAGGTTGTACGGCCGCAGGGCTTCGGCCTGCTCCTCGAACACGTGCTGCTGCTCGTAGAAAGACAGCAGGTTACCGAGCAAAAGGGTCTCCGTCTTGTCCTCCGTCGTCTCCTCCTTCAGGTTGAGAATGCGGAAATCTTTGCCGTATCCGTCGCCGTGGAAATAGCGGTAGGAGTAGTCGAAGACGATGGCCTTTCCGTATTCCGCCGTAAGCTGGTCGTTCCGCGCCGCAGTCAGGGCCTGCCCGAACGTTGCGCTGTACTCGAAGGTGAATCCCGTTTCGCCCAGCGCGTCGCGGAAGCTTCGCCACGCCTCGCCGCCCGATCCCTTGTGGCCCTCATCCACGAAGATCAGGTTGTTTCCCTCGAATGCCTCCACCGGCACGCTCACGCCGCCGCCGCGCTTCTCCTCCACCAGCTTCGTAATCTCGATGATCCGGACCACGTCTTTCCCGGTCGTCATCAGACCGCTCTCGTTCAGGTCAAACCGCCGGCAGGGGATATCTGAGGCCGCCATCTCCGCCAGGTGCTGCTCGCTCAGCCCTTCGTTCGGCGTGATCAGCAGGATGTTGTCCAGCGGCCTGCCTGCGCCGGAGCTTCGGCAGGCAGGCAGGTCGTTGTAATGCAGAAACTGCCGGTAGTTGATGTGCATGATGAGCGTTTTGCCGCTGCCGGTCGCCATCCAGAAGGCCAGCTTCTTCAGGTCCGATTCCGAGAACTTCGCGTCTGCCTGACCGGCAGACAGGTCCTTCGGCTCACCGGCTGTCTTCGTGGCGTTGCTTGCCTGCGCCGGGCGGAGCGCGGCAGGCAGGCGTTCCTCGACAAAGGTATTCAGCGAGCGGAGCATCTCTCCCCGGCGGTGGAAGTACCAGTCCAGGAAGATTTCCGTATAGAGCGCCGCCAGATGTTGGAAATACCTCAGCGTAATCGGCTCGGGCCTGCGGGCGTTCATGGCGTGCAGGTGTTCGCGGATGTTATCATCGTAGCGGGACAGGTCGGCCAGGGGAATCTTTACCTTGTCCCCGCGCGCCTCCAACTGGTGATAGACGTAGCTGCGGCCCGAGGCATCGAACCCCTCGCCCGCCGCCTTGATGTCTGCCAACAGATCGCGGTTGTTCTCATAGCCGAAATGCCCGTTCAGCCAGGCCAGCAGGACCAGCCGCTGCTCGAGCTTTTGGAATGATGAGTGTTGAGTCATCCTCTGCTCCGGGCTTTGATCGTCTTTACGCTGGCGACCAAAATTGCGGTTAGTTGATTCGCTTCTTCCATCAGGTCGGACAGCAATTCGGCTTTGACAATGCCGGAATCCACGAGCAGTTCAAACCAATACATTGTTTCTTCAAGCTCCTGTAATGCCCCTTCAGTCTTGCTGATCATTTCGGCGTCTGAACGACTGCGTTTGCCTTCCCGAACATGTGCGCCTACCGATGTTCCGGCTCGCAACACCTGTTTGCCGAGCACCTGCGCTTCGGTTGTCTTTGGCAAAGACGCATACAACCGGATTACCCGCAGCGCGAATGCCTTCGTTCGCTCCAGAATATCTTGTTTTTCATTCATCATTCATCGCTCATCATTCATCTGGGGCGGGGTCGGTACCAGGGGTTCCAGGAGCGTTATTAATTTCGGGACTCGTTCCCGCACGATTCTGTAAATCTCCGGGTAGTTGACCCTGTCGTACTCATGGCTGATAACATTACGCAAGCCGACCATTTCCTTCCAGGGAATCTCGGCATGCTCGTCGCGGAAGCGCAAGCTGACTCTGCGCGCCGCCTCCCCGAGAATCTCCAACTTTCGCTCCACCGCCAGCCGCGTGATCTGCCTGTTCCTGTCGGCCGCCAGGAATTCTTCCAGTGTTAAGTTCTCCGTGAAATCCACGACGGCCCGCGCCGCCTCGAGCATGTCCCATAGGTGGGCCGGATCGCGCTCCTCAGGCCGCATAGATCACCTCGCAGTTGCTCAAGATGTGGTGCCGACGGAAAGGATTCCTTATTGCTCTCTTCTCCACCAGGTCCACGTTCCGCCCGAAGATCTGTTTCAGCTCCTCCTCGGCCTTCATGTGGTCGAAGAGATCCCACTCCGCATCATCTTGAAATACCACCAGCACATCCACGTCGCTGTCGGTCCGGAAGTCATCTCCGAGGGCCGATCCGAAGATGGCCAGTTCCTTGATCTGCCATCTCCGACAGAACTCCACCACCGTCTCCTGCGGTATCCGTAACTTT
>Ga0315275_10007128_pt1 | contig 10780 bp, 11 predicted proteins | sample YL17G03_0_MG_FD_205557 | JGI IMG/M metagenome (GOLD analysis project Ga0315275, IMG submission 205557) | Sediment microbial communities from Yellowstone Lake, YNP, Wyoming, USA - YL17G03_0 | ecosystem: Environmental > Aquatic > Freshwater > Lake > Sediment | place: USA: Wyoming | collected...
ATGCAAAGAGATTGCAAGAAGACCTAATCAAGAACGTCCATTAGGTCTTCTCCCGGTTATTTTTTCAATCGCCCGTTTTTCTTTGAAGGCGGAAGGAAGTTCTCCCCGGTCACAACACTTCGCCCTAATTCCTTTTCAGTTTCTTTGCGTGCGGTCCCGGCTACTCTCCCGCCCCGTTTAGCAACTTTTTTGCTCTTATCAAAAGTCTCCGGTTTTTCTTTTTGTGAAATTTCTGTCGTCACTCTTTCTCACAACATTGTAAAAATAAGCTCCAGGTCGGTCATGTGGTCTCGGAGGTTTTGATTTTTCTTTGTTAGTCCTTTCAGAGTTTTGTATTCCGTGGGTGTTGTTCCAAAAGTTGCCTTAGATATCTCCGCCGTAAGGATAGCATAATTGCGTTCGGTTTTGATCCCTCGTTCCTTCCATTCATCTGTCAAATTCTGACGAATGGCAATGCCCCGCAATCGTTTATCAATCCAGTCCTTAGGATAGCCTTTGAGTTCATATAATTCTTTCATCCGTTCCTGTGCCAGTTCAGGATTTTCAATTTCTTGAACTCGATCATATCCTACTTGTGCCAGCCATTGTTTAAAAGGCTCGGCTTTGGGCGATGGAATGGACTGAATGATGCGAAACATGCTTTTGGTATTGGCGCAGTCGGTTGCATATTTTTTACCATCAGGTGCTTCTAATTTCAGTCCGTGACAAAATGTCACGACCTCACTTCCTTCCTTATTCAGGCGTTGTTTTAATTTCCGCCAGTAGGCGCCAGCATCGGGGCTATCTGTTAAAGCCCCGCAAACATCAACCACGGAAAAATACCAATCCTCATTATGCCAGATGCGTCTGATCTTTTTGCTTTCAAAAACAACAATTTTATTTTCTTCCATTTTTATGGTGTTCTCCGACAATTTTCATCTCCTCTTCCGTTAATTTAGATGGTTCATATAACATCTGGTCAATCTACGCAGGGGCCCGGGATGTCTTGCCATGCAGACGCCATTTGTAACCACCATGCAAAGAGATTGCAAGTTGACCTAGTCAAGAACGCCTCTTAGTCTTTACTTAACTAAATTTGATAAAGTCTTAAACATCGCCACGCCTTGTTCTGTAAATGCCCTCGGTAGCCCCGAAGAGTGCTTGAGTCTTTGCAACCGGTCACAATTTGTGACCAGTTCATTTTTTTCCGCCTTCGTCAAGCGAAACATGAAATCAAGAGGAAATCTCCGGGCGTTTCGCTTAACAGCTTGATTTAATGCTTTTGTTTGAACACCATAAAGAATTGCAAGGTCAGCATCTAACATGACTTTTTGTCCGCAAATAAGGAAAATTGCTTCCTCAATCGTTTTTGCCGGAACACATACACTTTTCGCATCCATCTCTACCTCCTTTTCTTTTTCTCTCCATCTCCAAACACACCCTCGCCGTAAGGCGGACGTCATCCAACGCACGGTGCAATCGTAAGCCTTAGGGCAATTCCTCCAACAGATGCCGGGCCACGGTCTCAAGCCGATGATTCGGAAGGCGCGGGAAAACAACAACTACGCATCGCGCGGTACGAAAACCTGGGCTATTTTCACCACTATTGCTTGCCATTAACTCATTTTAAATGTTGATTGATTTTTAATTTTTAAAAGTTCCAAAACAAAAAAACACCTATTGGTCATTCAAACCAACAGGTGTTTTTAGTTGTTTTTCTTTCATCCTCTAATTCCCTTTTTTTTCAGGTTTCTTATTTTTTGATTTATTAAATAACTTTTGGAAAAAGTCAAGAAAAAGAAAATGTTCTGGAAATCAAGAACCCCCGCCAGTCTCTCCAGAAGCTTAAAGGCTTCTTTATCAAACTTGGAAAAGGCGAACCATGCCTTTGATGGTATCGCATTTTGCGATACCATAAGTTCAGCCTCTTTATCCATGATCAGGGCATTCAGCTGAATTTTTTCCTTCATCTGTTCTTCGAGTTCCAGCTTGCACTCCTTCCACGGTTGATGTGTTTGTCGAATTACACTCATTCCTTCACCTCTCCACCAGCGGGCACTTCGACAAGCTCAGTGTCCGCTTTTGTCTCAGCCGTTTCGAGAAGTTCAGTGTCATTTTTTCCCTCGGTCGTTAAGCCTGTCGAAACGACTGGTCGTCCAAATTGCGTATAATTCCTCGACAACTCAGGCAGCCGTTGATTATTGCCCCCCTATTCTAATTTTGACAGTTTAATTATTTTTCCCAAAAAACTGTTTACATTCCAAAACCAAAACTCACCGGTTTTGCGATAAAACTCTTCCATTGTTCCGTCATCATTGTTTTTGACGCCAAAAACCTTAGGAAGGAAGCTAACACCCAGCTTTTGGCTGATCACGCTCTCTTGGCCGGGGAAAAGAGGAAAAGATACTTGATACCTCTTCCGAAATAAATCAACGTCGTGAGCGTAACTGTCCAGGATGCCAATTATCTTAATTTTTTCTTTCAGGTCAGGACGGGCTTGGATTGCCAGATAAAGTTCGTTAAGCTTTGGGGCAGTATTCCGGCAGTGGGGGCAATCCGTGGAGAGAACTTCAATAATAATCACCGGGCTTTTAATTTGCGTAATCTTAAACTTTCCCGAACCTGATATTCCCAGGTAATTCTTTTGCGCATCATTTTGAGGGATCGGAAGTTCAAAGACCGGAAAGGGTGTTTTTTTATCTGAGGTTTGAGAGATCTTCAGTGGAGAGTTTGGTGTTACTTGAGGATTGGAAGATACACACCCTAACAAAATTATTACGATAAGAAAAAAGAAAACGATAACTCTTCGATATTCAGATAACCTCATTGCAAAACCCTCCTTGGTGAGATGGTTATTTATTTTAATTATTCTTTTTATCATTATATTATTTCTGTGGTCAAAAATAATTTTAATTCATAACTGACAAAGGGTCAAGAAAAGATACTATTCCGAGAAATAAAAAAACCCCTCCGAAGCAGGGGTTCAAAAGGAAATGGAGGATCGTAATCCTCTTTAAAAAAATTATCAATGTTTCCACAACTCCCTGATCCGCTCTGCGAAAAGCCGGTCCAGGTCATTCCGGTTCGTCGGATGAAAACCAAAAACTTTTTCCCAAACGTCAGAACTTTCCATGCAGAGATAAATAAACTGTTCGGGGTTATATGCTTTTATCCAGTCAACTATTTTTCGGTACATCTCAACCCGAAGGGTTTTGAGGTAGCGGAATTTTCCATCCGGACCAGGCAAAAGCTCTCCACAAAGTATTTTGCTCTGAGGAAAGCGCTCACGGATTATGGGTTTTAAAAATCTCGGGTAACGAAATCCCCCTAAGCTTATCCACATAATCCGATCCGGTTTAAGCGAAGCATAAATGGTGCTCACCACCGCGTGGTATTTTTCCTCCCACCCAGGATAGAGAATCATGGGGTCAAAGTGAAAACCAATCAAATATCCTCTCTCCATACAGCGTGCAGCGGCTTTTAAACGAAGCGCTAACGTCGACGCTCCTTTTTCCTCCTTCTGAATAATATCCTCAGGGTTGACCGACCAGGATATCCCTACCCTTCCCTGTGGATCAAGTCCTAAGAGTGTTTCTATGTGATGAGCCTTGGTTTTGATTTCAAAGAAACCGTTTTGCTGGGTAAGAAAAAAGCTTGCCAAAAGAAAAGAAAACCCCGTGTATTCCTCCAAAGCCAGACTATCCGAGAGTTCACCTGTCCCAAAACGAAAAATATGAAGAGGATCGGTTTGAAGAAGCTCTGTGACTTGAACTTTTATATCGTCAAGGTTTACGTTGATGGTAATAAAAGGATTGTTAATATACCCCTGAAGAATACAGTAACTGCAATCGATCGGGCAGTTCGTGATAATATTAATGACCCGATACCGGCAGCAAAGCTGCCTGGGAGTAGCAGGACATTCCTTGACCAGTTTTCCCGAAGAGGAGGTTAAAAACCAGATGTTTTTGCTTGCAGCCATGGGGTCAGGTTCTGAATCTAAATTAATTTCGGGATGATTTTTTACTTCCTGAGGCACATCTGCCAATTTACCCAAAATAGTTTGAGTAAGAGGGTTGTCGAGAACCGCAGGATCAATATAAATTTTTCGAGGCTTAAAAGATGACATGGTTAGAGCATTTCAAAGATGTCTTGCAATGATTTCTTTTCAATTGTCTTATCCAATTTTTCCACAATCGCTCGCAGTTCCTCAGGAGAGTGGAACTCGAACGTTATTTTAAGCTTGTCTCCTTCAAAAGAATCTGGAGGAGCAAGACTTATATGGGGAGGCAAAGAGAGTTTCTTTTTATGTTCATAAAATTTTTTCTGCTTCCGACTGAATTCTGGATACCGTATCGCCTTGAGTGTTTTTCGAAACTGCTCGGTCTTTTCAGTGATGTTGAGATCACCCTGCTGCCCCAAGAATTTAAAATGCTCAGAAGAAAAAAGCTCGCTGAGCGAGATCTCATCTCGCTTGCAAATCTCTTCGGTCATCTCCAGAGACTCCCGTAATTTGTTTTCACCTAATTTCAATCCCGAGAGCACAGTCGCAAAGGCTCTCTGGTCAAACGATGAAAACGAAGAAATTTTCGCGGCATTGAGTAAAGAAATTTCATTTTTTATAACCAGCTCCTTCCATTCGTAGCTTAAGTGGCTGAGAGACTGAAGGGCGTGAAAAATTTTTCTACCCGAATGAAAACCAAGGCGAGACAGTACCTCTTCACTGATCTGTTTTTCATGTTTTCCGCATTGTTCAAAAAATCCCGCCACGACCATTGACGCTTCAATAAGGTTAAAGCCCCTGGTCCCAAGGTTTTCATAAAAACTTAAGAGGAACCCATCACAATGGCTAAGCTCATCAGAAGTATAGAGCGCAGCTTTGATCCCTTCCCATTCCAGGCTTTGCGCTGCTAATACCCTCCGATACCCGGACACAATCTGATAACGCTCTCCACGTCCCCGAAGGATGACCGGATTTATCAGGCCGATTTCCCCCATTGAGGTTTTAAGCGCACCTAAATCCGGACAAAAGCTCATCCGGAACGTTTCATCTCTATAATCAATCAGTGTTAAAGGAACTGATTGAGTTTTTTTATCTTCTTTTTTTTGTAGTGCCTCGGGTATCATGAATATTTTCCTATAAGACGTTGGTAATAGTCTGCTTCCGATAATGCTCCTCTTTTTCGGAAGCCATTCTCTAAAATAATACTTTTCTTGACCAGTTCATGGATGGCAAGCTCTTTTTGCTGTTCTTTTATCATCCCTTCGTTAATAATTTTTTCCAGAGCTTGCACCCGAAAACGGTCATTCCCCCAAAACCGGTGGGAAAGCTGGTCTTCGTGCCCTCCTCGTTTGATAATCAATTTTTGACTAATAAAAAAAACCGGAAACCGCGACGTAATGCGAAGCCACAGGTCATAATCCTCACATACCGGAAGCCCTTCATCAAAGAGCCCAACAATATCAAAAACTTCTTTCCGCAGCATAACCGAGGAAGGACTTATGATACAAAGGGGAAGGCTTTTTTCAAAAATCCAGCCTGAGTATTTCTGATGCCTTTTTCTGGGATTGACTCTTCTTCCTTTTCGGATCCAGATTTCGTCGGTATAATTCAGTTTGAACGCGGAAGTTTCCTGCATGACGCTTACCTGGACGGCAAGCTTGTTGGGGAGCCAAAGATCATCTGAATCCAAAAAACAAACAAACTCTCCTTGTGAAAGCGCAAGTCCTTGATTTCTCGCCCGGCTTATCCCCTGGTTTTCCTGGTAAAAATAATTGACCTGGTTATATTTTCTAAGAGCATCGTTTGTGCCGTCAGTCGAACCATCATCAACCACGATAATTTCATAGTCAAGGAAATCCTGTTTCAGGACTGACTCAATCGCATCCCCTACCATTGCACAGCGATTATAGGTGGTGATGATTACTGAAACTAAAGGGGTCATGTGTCTTTCATACCAAGAAAAAAAGCCTTACACCCACGTCAGGGGGCAAGGCTTTTCTTTTATTGGGGGTAATGCTCTATTCAACTGGCTCTTTTTTTTATCACTTTTTTTGTAGTGTTTTTAAGACATCATTTAAAATATTTAATTGTTTCTCATTCTGGAAAAAAACTCCTATCAATACGAGAATAAGAACCATCAGCAGACCCTCCATCTGTGGAAGACGGTTAAAAATCCCGATACTCAAGCAAAGAAGGATCGCCAACCCGACGAGGCAATAGCGTAATATTAAAAAGCCCATATCACTCCTCCTATAAAAAAATTAATAACCTACTTCATTCCGATTTTTTAATGTCTGGCTTTAGTAATTATTATAAATATACTTGATTAAACCCTCATGCGCAAGACATTTTACTACCCGTTCTGCTTTTTCTCAGTTGCGAACAAAATATAGAAAGAATGCATAACATATTTGAAAGATTGGTAGAAAGCAACCTTTGATTGGTTCTGAAATCAGCTTGGGGCGGATGATGATCAAACAGAAGCAGTTCAATGGATCATGATGTTTCCCCGGACCGAATCCCCATCAACCAAAAAATTGGGACAGTATTTACACGTAAAACTGCGCCAATTTTTTAGGGCCGCGATTTTTAGGCACAACTCATAAAAAATGCACCAAAAGCAGCGGTGTTCATCGATTTCATCAACCTTCTGATCAATCAAATTAAAGTATTGGAGAGTTCGATTAAGTTCTATCGGTCCAAACATTGCAGTTAAATAATTTCTTATTACTAACAACCGTCTTTGCCCCATAAAATAAAAAGATTATTTTTCTAACTTATTTTTCCCCCTCTGTCAAGTAAGCATTTTTTCTCATGGAGCTAAGGTGAGATCTTTTTAGACTTGATTTCTTCACAACACCTCATGAGGGATGATTTTTACCACAATTACTCGCTTATGAAGGGCACATGACATTTATGCACTATAACGATTCGGGTTGGTAATGAAGACTATAAGAGAAATTAATCCCTGTCAACACATTGATTATGTTATATTATCTTTATTTTTCTTTGGATGCGAGGTATAAAGTTAATCATTCTGTCATCACCGTAAGAATGTCGGTGTGTCTTCGTATCGTTGTTTCCCACTAAAAAGCCTCTATCAAAAGTTTCTGGTAATGATCAATCAATTCTTCGGGAAGAAGATGTTGGGATTTTGCGATCACATTTTCCATCCTGCTGACCTGTTTGGGATTGCGAGAAAGAATTAAAAACTTTTGCTGGACATGAAATTTAATCAGCGCATCTCGGCTCGGACTTTTCTCCAAAAATTCACGCCATCGTCTAAAAACAAAAATCTTGTCGATGAAATTTTTAAAAGTTTTTGGATTATGTATTCCTTTTTCGTCCGCAATTGGCACAAGGGGAAAATGTTCCCTAAAAACCCGGGCGAATAATCCCCTCCCCTTGTTAATTGCCACCCCATTTTTATCGTAGACTTTAACCCGCTCTATCCCGCAGCTCGGTGATTTACTTTTTAAAATAAATCCCCACATATCTTCTTTTTTTAATATTACCATCCGCTTCCGCGCCCAGTGGAGCATTAGTGGCGTATAGTCCTGCCTGGTATGAACGGAAATTAAACAAGACGATTCCGGATCACCCACTAACCTAAGCGGTTCACGAGGAACACCAAAACCACATTCTACTTCCGGACAAATTGAAACAAACTTCACCCATTTCACCAAGACGCTGGTAATAAACTGATCCCTGGTGTGAGCGCCATCATAGCGGGTCTTCTCCCCGAGCAAACAGGAACTTACTCCCAACGTGATTTTATTCTTCATGACATAATTTCCCTGATCCTTTTAGGGGGTCTCCTATACCTTTTTGATTGCTGATAAAACCTGAGAATGAAGCTTCCCGTTCGTTGCTACCACGCCGTAATTTTGACTTAATGTTCGCCCTTGAGAAAAATCAAGGGGTTTGCCATGAATATCCGTAACCTCTCCTTCAGCTTCCTTTACTATCAACCAGCCCGCAGCATGATCCCAGATTTTTTCTTCATACCTTTTTTTTGTCGGTAGTCTTAAATAAATCGTAGCTTCACCGCGAGCCACAATTCCATATTTACCCTGGCTATCCATGCGAACAGGAGGTTTTTTAATCCCGAGAATTTCGGCGATCCGGGCGGAAAGGGTGTGGGAGGAATGGGCGTGCTCAAAAGACTCGCAAAACAAAGCCTGCGAAGAATCAAAAACAGGGGAAACCTTAATTGTGCTCTCCGCAGAATCATAAAGGGATCGTATTACTGATCCCTGACCTTTGCCAGCTACAAAAATTGAGCCTCTTTGACTATCATCGATAGGAAGATTGGGACAACCGAGAACACCTAATACGATCTCACCCTCCTCAACCAAAGCCAACGCGATTGCGTATTGCTCACCCCGAATAAAGCCTTTGGTTCCATCCACCGGATCAAGCACCCAGAATCGCCCCCGTGGTCCGCCCTCATAGCTGCAGCGTTCAATCGCCGCAAAAATTTTATCCGTCCCAAGGGTAGGAAAAAAAGTTTTCACCTGCAAAACCACTTTCTCCTTAATGTCATCCCCCAAGCCCGCTAAGCCCTCTTCTGCGGCTATAGCATCATGAGGAAAAGCCTTAGATAAATCTAAGCTGATTACTGCCTGGACGCTCAAATCAGCTCCCGTAACCGGAGACCGATCTTCCTTTTCCTGAACTTCATCGGGAAGGTATGTTTTCCTTATGGACTGGCAAAGACAACAGGCTTTTATTACTGCTTCTATTGCCACCATTCTTTCCTGTTCGTAGCGCATTGCATTCTCCTTCTTTCTCTGTATTCCAACCACAACAAGTCATGACCAAATGGCAAAAAATCTAATCAATACCTCAAAGTTGATGAAGCCGTAAAAAGTCAAAAATCAGACGGCACAGTAAAAAGCTTCAGATGCAAGGCGCGCAAATCCGACGGAATGAGGCGTACTTACCTGTACGCCGCAAATGATTCACCCCGTTAAATAAAGAATTTTCGGAGATCGGCAACCTCAGGACCCGAAACCCTTACGTTAGCTTCTTCTGCCTCCCGAAACGAACATTTAACGGGGCAGGGATGCAGCGCCTGTCTTCGTGCATCGCACGGAGGCAACGCCGCAGCTGGACTTTTTACGAAGCCGTCAAAGTTGACTATCGTGAGCAAGAGTGATAGGGTGGTCTTACAACACCTTTTATCAGGAAAAAAAACGATGGTCAAAGAAATAAGTACATTAATCGAAGGTTCGGAACTTCCTCATACTATTGGCCGCTATACTATTGCTCGGGTAATTGAAAAAGGAAGCATGGGTATTGTTTACCAAGGGATGGACCCTTACATCAAACGCCTGGTGGCCATAAAAGCAACCTTACCTGAAGATACTCTTCCAGAAAATCAAATCCAGAATTATCGGGAACGGTTTTTTACTGAAGCCCAGGCAGCAGGGTCATTGATTCATCCAAACATTGTGACAATTTATGATGCGGGTTTAGAAGGTAAGAGTTGTTATATTGCGATGGAGTTTGTTGAGGGAGGGAATTTAATTAATTTTTGTTCCAAAGATAAACTTCTCCCTCTTGATAAAATTTTGGATATAACTGCCAAAATTTGTGAGGCTCTCGATTTTGCCCACCAGCAAGGAATCATCCACCGGGATATTAAACCTGCGAACATCATGATCACCCAGCGCGGTATTGTTAAGATAACTGACTTTGGAGTCGCAAAACTCCCCCGCCCTGACCTCTCCGAAAGCGGCGGCATCATTGGTTCCCCTGCCTACATGGCCCCGGAAATGCTTCGCGATGGACAGGTAACGATGCGGTCAGATTTGTTTTCGCTGGGAGTTACCCTTTACGAGCTTCTCACCGGGGAACAACCCTTCCAAGCCGAAACCATGGTAGAAGTAATCAACAAAGTGATTCATCATGAACCAACCCCTATTTACCAATTGAATCCCACCGTGCCAGAGAGTGTAAGCCAAGTCGTCATGCAAGCCATGGCCAAAAACCCTATCCACCGTTTTCCAGGAATCATGGAGTTTCTGTTTTATCTAAAAACCGCGTGGAAAGAATCAAAAGTGAAATCAGATGCCGAAAAACCAGATGAACGCATGAAGTATTTGAAAGCCCTTAAGTTCTTTAAAGCATTTAAGGACGAAGAATTGGCTGAGGTTTTGAGAATCGGAACGTGGTTTCATTACAAGCAAGGGACCACCATCATTAAGGAGAATGAAAAAGCCAATTATTTTTTTATTGTTATTTTAGGACAGGTTCAAGTGGAAAAAAAAGGAGAAGTAATTGCCATTATCGATCGCGGAAGCTGTTTCGGAGAAATGGCTGCCCTAACCAACCAAAAGCGGACCGCCTCAATTGTGGCTACCGAAGATTCTGTGGTTATGAGGATCGATGCCAGCATCATTGATAAACTTTCTAAAAATTTACAGATCAGATTTTATAAACAATTCATCACTACGCTGATCTCCCGCCTTGAATCAACCAGTGAAAAACTTGGGCAGTAAACCCCGTTAGAAGGCTTTCACACGGGGCATTCATCCCGTTAGAAAATTTTCTAATGGGATTTACCCCGTGTGAAAAATCGTAAGCATCTTTATAATTCCCAATCTGTCACTCCGAAGGCGGGAGTCCAGTAATTTCGATTGGTTCTGGATTCCTGCTTGCGAGACTGTATCACAATTCATTTTTGTGTCATTTCGAAGCGAAGCGAGAAATCTTGGTTTCAATAAATTCAGCACGTTAAGATTCCTCACGGAGCCTGTCCTGAGCCAGATTCTTCAGTCGCTACGCTCCTTCAGA
>Ga0315275_10007129_pt1 | contig 10780 bp, 9 predicted proteins | sample YL17G03_0_MG_FD_205557 | JGI IMG/M metagenome (GOLD analysis project Ga0315275, IMG submission 205557) | Sediment microbial communities from Yellowstone Lake, YNP, Wyoming, USA - YL17G03_0 | ecosystem: Environmental > Aquatic > Freshwater > Lake > Sediment | place: USA: Wyoming | collected...
AGCTCACCGGAAGCTAGCGCGATTTCCTCGCCTCACTCCGCAAAATCCAGGCGTTCGATGTGAACCTCGTCCTGCCGGCGCACGGGGGTGTCTTCCTCGACCACCGCCATCGCGCCAACCAGATCATCCAGCATCACGACTACCGCACGCAGGAGATGCTTGATGCGGTGCGCCGGCAACCGCGTACGGCGTACGAGGTCGCCGGCATCGCTTTCAGCTTCGATCTCGACAGTTCGATCGCCGTGCAGTTCCCCGCCACCTTCGAGACGCTGGCGCATCTCGAATACCTGCGCTCCTTGGGCCGAGTCGTGCGCGAGGAGCGCGGCGAGCGCGTCTTCTACCGGGCGGCCTAGAGACTCGCCGGACGCCTACGCCACTTTCTTCGCGAAATACGTCCCGCAGCGACAGTGAAACTGATTGCATTCATTGGGCGCCGCGGCCGAAGCCTTGTCAAGATGGGCCGGCGGCAGGCGGTCGCGCGTCAGGCAGCGTGGCGGGTGGGTAGAATCGAACGCTGGCTCTTCCGCTGCACTGGCGTGGGGATTGGGGTTCCCCGGCCCGGTGGCACCGGTTGAATCGGCCCTTGGCCATGCGCTATTGATGCCTGGCCGCTGGATTTTCCCGGCGGCGAGCCGCAGCTGGTCTGTGTCCTCGAGCGGACGTAGCTGGCGGCTTTGTGACTTTACTTAGGCTCGGGTGAGACAAAGGGTCAGATGATGCAGAAGAATTCTTTTTTCGCGGGATTAAGGCTGACTCCGCAGCGGCTGTGGGCGGCTGTCTTCCTCGGCGTGCTGCTTGGAACCGCCGCAGCCGGGCAGGCCAAAAACGTCGGGAAGGGCAAGGCTGGCGCGGCGAAGCTCGATATGTTCGTGATGTCGCAGTGCCCGTACGGCGTGCAGGTGGAAAACGCAGTTGCGCCGGTGAAGAAGCAGCTCGGCGACAGGTTGGAGGTGTCGATCCACTACATCGGGAAGGGTGACAAATCGAATCTGCAGTCGATGCACGGACCGGCCGAAGTCAAGGGCGACATCCTACAGCTGTGCGTGAACAAGCTCGCGCCGGCGAAGAGCCTCGATTTCATCGCCTGCCAGAACAAGAACCCGCGCGCTGTCGACAACTGGAAGGACTGCGCGAAGGAGATCGGTGTCGACCAGGGAAAGCTTTCGGCCTGCGCCGAGCACGATGAGGGCAAGACGCTGCTGGCGGCCTCGTTCGAAGAGGCCAAAAAGCGTGGCGCCACAGGCTCGCCGACTATATTCCTGAACGGTAAGCCGTACGAGGGGGGCAGGAAATCGCGCGATTTCCTGCTGGCGGCGTGCGGCACGTTCTCCGCCGGCAAGCCGGAGGCCTGCAATAACATCCCGGAGCCGCCGGTCGTCAACGCGATCTTCCTGTCGGATGCGCGCTGTGCCAAGTGCGACATCAAGGCGCTCGAGCCGCGTCTCAAGTCAACACTGGGCGGGTTGAGGGTCAAGCACGTCGATTACATGAGCGACGAGGGCAAGACGCTCTACGCTGAACTGCACAAGGCGCAGCCCGACTTCAAGTACCTACCCACCGTGCTGCTCGACAAGGCGGTTGAGAAGGACGAGGAGGGTTACCCCGAACTAAAGAAGTTCCTGCGTCCGATCGGTGAGTGGGAGGAGGTGCGCCTCGGGGGCCAGTTCGACCCGACGGCCGAGATCTGCGACAATGGGATCGACGACAACGGGGACGGCAAGGTCGACTGCGATGACGAGCAGTGTCGTCAGGCGATGGTGTGCCGGCCTGTGCGGCCGAAGACGCTGGAATTATTCGTGATGTCGCAATGCCCGTACGGGGCGAAGGCGTTGATCGCCGCCAACGACGTCGCTCAGCATTTCGGGAAAGACATCACCCTCGAAGTGCACTTCATCGGGAGCGGCAGCGAGTCCAGCTTGCAGTCGATGCACGGACCGGGAGAAGTGGATGAGGACGTTCGCGAGCTCTGCGCCCGCGAGCATTACAAGGCCGACCACCAATTCATGAAGTACCTAGCCTGCCGAAGTAAAGACCCCCGGAACCCCGAGTGGAAACCCTGCGCGAAGGAGGCGGGCCTCGACGAGGAAGTGATGCAGAAATGCTTCGACGGCGAAGGCAAAAAGCTCCTGGCCCAGGATTTCGGCGTGGCTCAGGCGCTGGGGATCGGCGCCAGCCCAACCTTCATCGCGAACGGCCGCCGTCAATTCAATGCCATCGATGGCGGCACGCTGCAGAAGCAGTACTGCCAGGACAACGCCGACCTGGCGGCGTGCAAGACCGAGGTCAAGGCCACGGATCCGGCTGCAGCTGCTGCACCGGCGGCTGCGGGCGCGTGTGGCAAGCAGTAGGCTGCAGCTGGTATTTGTTCCGACCCACCGACAGAGCCAAGTGCGGGCCGCCGCACTTGGCTCTGTCACCTTCGAGCGGAAAGATCCGTGACACCCCACCGTTGACAATCTCTGCGCGGCGGGCTGAGGCCTCAGGGGGGTGCAGCGTAGCCTGACCAGCGGCTGGTCACCCACCGGGCGCGAAGCCGGTTGAGGGTGGGTTGACGTCGTGCTAACACGTCGTCAACCCCGCGGGAAAGAGAGGAGATTTATGAAGCGATACGGCTTTATTGCTATGGCAGCATTCGCAGTGATCGGATTGGGCGCCTGGCTGACGGCAGCGGCCAGCGCTTCGGATGACGCGGCGACGCAGAAGCTCATCGAGTATTTCCGCCGTAAGCAGAACATCGCGCCCAGCATGCAGGTGGAGGTCAAAGACCTGAAGCCGTCGAAGATCAAGGGTGCGAAGACGGGCGTGCTCAGCGTCGGCGGCCGGTCGGTGGAGTTCACCATGTCCGACGATGGCCACTACGCCTTCTTCGGCGAGCTGGAGGATCTGACGGTCGACCCGTTCGCCGGCGTGATGAAGAAGATCTCACTGAAGAATGTCCCATCGAGGGGACCGGCGAACGCGAAAGTCACCATCGTGGAGTACTCCGATTTCCAGTGCCCGTTCTGCTCCCGCGGCTACCAGACGCTGGAGAACCAGGTGCTGAAAGATTACGGGGACAAGGTCCGCTTCGTGTTCAAGAACTTCCCGCTGCCGATGCACCCCTGGGCCGAGCCCGCCGCGGTCGCCACCGAATGCGCCCGGGAGCAAAAGCCCGACGCCTTCTGGAAGCTTTACAAGTTCTACTTCGAGAACCAGCGCGACATCACGCTGCAGAACTTGAAGGACAAGAGCCTCGAGGCGCTGAAGGATGACGGGGTCGATCCCGCCAAATTCAGCGACTGCTTCGACAACAAGAAAACCCTCGACCTCGTCAAAGCCGAGCAAGCCGAAGGCGGCAGCGTCGGCGTGAACGGTACGCCCGCTTTCATCATCAACGGCCGCCTGATCAGCGGCGCCCAGCCCTACGAAAACTTCAAGGCCGTCATCGACGACGAGCTGGCGCGCGCCGAAAAGAAGTAGCCCCGTTCATTCCTCGGGCGGCTCGCCGTGCCGCGAGCCGCCCGAGCAGCTCTTACCCTCACAGTCTTCATCCGCGGGCCGGGCCGGCACCGTGCCGATTGACAGCCGTAGAGCGCTGCGCCATGCAGGTACGGCTGCGACGGGCATTCACGGCCGCAGCACGCGTTTGCAAAAGGGGAATGGTCAACCATGTTGCGCACCGACATCTGTGATCGTCTCGGCATCGAGTACCCCATCGTCTTGGCAGGAATGGGCGGTGTGTCGATGCACCAGCTCACGGCTGCCGTTTCCAACGCCGGCGGCCTGGGTGTGCTCGGCGGTGCCACGGTCGACGCGGAGAGCTTGCGTCAGGAGATTCGCGAGACCCGCACGCTGACCGACAGGCCTTTTGCGGTCGACTTGCTCGCCGTCATCCCCGACATGATCCGGCCGCAGATGCAGGTGATTTTCGAGGAAGGCGTGAAGATCTTCGTCGCCGGGCTCGCCGTGCCGCAGGAGTTCATTGCCGAGATGCACGAACGTGGCATGACGGTCATCGTGATGGTCGGCAAAGTCCGCCACGCAATCAAGTCGGAGCAAGCGGGCGCCGACATCGTCGCGGCGCAGGGAACGGAGGCCGGCGGCCACACCGGCGAAGTCGGCGGCCTGGCATTGATTCCACAAGTGGTGGACGCCGTAAAGATCCCGGTGCTGGCCGCCGGCGGCATCGCCGATGGCCGCGGGCTGGTCGCCGCCCTGGCACTGGGCGCCCAAGGCGTAGTGATCGGCACGCGCTTCATCGCCACTCCCGAAGCGCAGGCCGCGCCGGCGTACCGCCAAGCCATCCTGCATTCGAACGAAGCCGATACCATCCGCACCCGTTGCTACACCGGCAAACCAGCGCGTACCATTCGCAACCGCTACAACGAAGAGTGGGAAGGCAAAACAGGCGAGATCCAGCCCTTCCCGCTGCAGGCGGCGTACTCTTACCAACAGGGAGTGATGGATTATATGGGCATCGCCGGCGGCGGCGATCCGGAACGATCGTTCATGCCTGCAGGCCAGGGCCTCGGGATGATCCGTTCGCTGAAGCCCGCGGCGCAGGTCGTCGCCGACATCATCAAAGAAGCCGAAGCCGTTCTGACGCGGCCGCCGCTCGCGCAGGACGGCCGCGCGTAGCTCACCAGGGCCGCATCCACCCAAGGGCTCCAAAGCTTATTCAGCGGTGCTGTAGCGCTCTTTGTAGATGCGGAAGAAGGCCACCACCATGGCGATGACGACCGGCGCGAGAAACACGCCCAGCAGCCCGTACGCCTGCAGACCGCCGAGAATGCCGAAGAACAGCAACACCGTCGGGATCTCGGCGCGCTCGCCGATCATCAGCGGCCGGATCACGTTGTCGAGCACCCCGAGGACCGCCGTCCCCCAGATGGCGAGCAAAAGCACGCGCCAGAACAAGCCCAAAAACAACAGGTACACGGCCACCCCACCCCAGACGGCGGTGGAACCCAACGGCAGCAACGAGAAGAATGCGGCGGCGCAGCCGAGAAAGATCGCGAAGGGCACGCCCAGAGCCCAAAACCCCAACCCGAGAAACACGCCTTGCAGGGCGGCAACCGCCAGCGTCCCTTGCACCACCGCGGACAGCGTGTCGTACAGGCGCCGCAGGACCAGATCCTTGTATTCGGGTTCCATCGGCAGCATCCCGCGAATGCCGCCGACGATGCGCGCGCCGTCGCGGAAGAAGAAGAACAACGCAAAAGTGGTGAGAAAGAAATCAACAACGAATGCCGCCACGTTCTTCGCGATCCCCGCGGCTTGCGACACCAGGAAGGTGCTGAGGGCATTGCCCGCCTTCATCGCCACGGCGGCGATGTCGATGTTCCACGATTCGAGCATGGGTATGAGGGTCCTGGACGCCCGCGCCGGCGCAGAGGCCTTCAGCTTCTCGAAGAGCTGCTGCAGTTGACCGCTCGCCACGACTTCGCTGCTGCTCTGGTACAAGGCCACGGATTCGTTCGCCAACAGGATGATCAAAAGCACGGTGGGAACCATGACCACGAGGATCACCAGGGTGGTGAAACAGAAGGCGGCCAGGCTATTGCGACCCCGTAGCGCAACGGTCAAACGGGCATGCAGCGGGTAGAAGATGAAGGCCAGAAGCGCCGCCCACGTCAGCGGCACCAGGAAGACTCCGAAGATGCGGTAGAATTGGTACAAGAGGAAAAAGAAGACGGCAAAGAAGAAGGCTGCGAAGAGCTGCTGCCTTGTCATCGGATCCAGCACGCTAACAACATCGCCTGATGGTCGCAAACGTCCGCCAGCAACGACCCGTGCGCTCGTAGGACCCGTGCTTTCTTGACCGTGCGGGGGGAAATTGGTAGCTGATGAACTTCTCGGCGCTCACCTTCTTCTGAACACACGACGGCGATGGAGAAGGCGGGGCGGAGACACGCAGGCACGTAGCTCAGTGGGAGAGCGCTTCCTTGACGCGGAAGAGGTCGGCGGTTCAATCCCGCCCGTGCCTACCAGTACTCTCCCCGAGCCGACACATAACCGTCCTGAGCCGCGGGGTCAGCCGGGAAAGAAAACGCAGGTGATTACTCAAACATGGCCAGCATTACTGTGACGATGCCGGACGGGGCGAAACGGCAGGTCGAGATCGGCACACCGGTTGCCGAGGTCTTGAAAAGTCTCGGGAGCTACAACCGCCAGGTCGTTGCGGCCAAGGTCAACGGCCGCATCGTTGATCTATCTACACAAATATGTGAAGACTGTGGCGTCGCGCCGGTCAGTGTCGAGTCACCCGAAGGTCTCGATATCCTGCGCCACTCGACGGCACACCTGATGGCGCAGGCGGTGAAGCGGCTGTTCCCTGAGGTGCAGATCACCATCGGCCCTACGATCGCCGACGGCTTCTACTACGACTTCAAGCGCGACCAGCCATTTACGCCGGAAGATCTCAACAAGATCGAAGAGGTCATGCGCGAAATCGTGGCCGCCGCCTGCCCGATCCGGCGCGAGGAGATGCCGAGGGCTGCCGCCATCGAATTCTTCAAAGGCCTGGGCGAGCAGTACAAGGCCGAGATCCTCGACGGGATTCCGGAAGACGCGGTGTCGCTGTACCGGCAGGGTGAGTTCGTCGATCTCTGCCGCGGCCCCCACGTGCCGTCGACAGCGGCGATCAAAGCCTTCCGGCTGACCAGCGTTGCCGGCGCGTACTGGCGCGGCGACGAACGCAATGAGATGCTGCAGCGCATCTACGGCACTGCGTGGCCGAGTAGCAAGGAGCTCGATGCGTACCTCAAGCGCATCGAGGAAGCCAAACAGCGCGATCACCGCCGTCTCGGACCCGCGCTGGACCTGTTTTCGTTGCACCCGATCGCCCCAGGCTCACCCTTTTTCCACCCCAAAGGCGCGGTGGTGTACAACGCGTTGATCCAGTACATGCGCAGCCTCTACGGCCGCTACGGGTACACCGAGGTCATTACGCCGCTCATTTTCAAGACCGAGCTGTGGCAGACCTCCGGCCACTACGAGGCCTTCCACGATGACATGTTCCTGATGAAGGCCGAAGAAGAGGAGTACGGGGTGAAGCCGATGAATTGCCCCGGGCATTGCTACCTCTTCGCCACCCGCAAGCACTCGTACCGCGACTTGCCGGTGCGTTACGCAGACTTCAGCCGGCTACACCGCTTCGAACGCTCCGGCACGCTTGCCGGCCTCACGCGCGTGCGCTCGATGGTGCAGGACGACGCTCACATCTACTGCACCCCGGCACAGCTCGACAGCGAGCTCGAGCAGTTCATTGCGATGACGCGCGAGGTGTATGGCGTCTTCGGCTTCGACCGCATCGAGGTGACCCTGCAAACCCGGCCCGAGAGGTTCCTTGGGCGCATCGAGTTGTGGGATGCCGCCGAAGCGGCCCTACGGCGGGTGCTGGAGCAGGCCGGCTACCCGGTCACCGTGCTGCCCGGCGAAGGCGCATTCTACGGCCCGAAGATCGGTTTCGATTTCCGCGACGTGCTCGAACGGTCCTGGACGCTCGCCACCATCCAGATCGACTGCGCCATGCCGGAGCGTTTCGGGTTGAAGTACGTCACCCCTGAAGGGACCGATGCCGTGCCGGTGATGCTGCATCGCGCCGTGCTGGGCTCGATCGAGCGCTTCATTGCGATCCTCATCGAGCACACGGCCGGCAGGTTGCCTCTGTGGCTTGCTCCGGTGCAGGTGCGGGTGTTAACAATAACGGAGCGGCAAGACCACTATGGCCGGGAGGTCACGGATCGCTTGCTGCGAGCCGGTCTCCGAGCCGAGCTGGACAACCGGAATGAGAAGCTCGGCTTGAAGATTCGTGAGGGGCAGCTGGAGAAGGTGCCATACATGTTGGTCGTCGGCGACAAGGAAGCCGCCAACGGGACGGTCGCGCCGCGTAGTCGCAGCGGCGAGAGTTCGCCAGCGCTGCCGCTCGATGCCTTTATCGACCGCTTGCTAGACGAGGCGGTGCCGGGAAGGCGGTCCGAAACACCGGCAAGCTAGCTGGACGGCCTGCCTTGACGTACAGACAACGCGTAGGTTGGAGCTAAGAACAGCCAGAGGACGGTGATCTCATGCCCAAGCAGAAGACGAGCCGCGGCGCGGCCAAGCGTTTCAAACTCACGGGGACGGGCAAGCTCAAGCGTCGCAAGGCGTATTTGCGGCATATCTTGACAACCAAGACGCGCAAGCAAAAGCGCAACTTGCGCCAGGCGGTGGTGGTCGATCAAACCAACGCCAAGGCGATCAAGCGCCTGCTGCCGTATCTGTAACCTTGTTCCGATCCGGCTGAGGTGCTACCCGAAATCCTTCTCAGGAGACCACACATGCCACGCGTGAAGAGAGGCACAAAAGGGCGCCATCGCCACAAGAAGATCCTGAAGCTGACCAAGGGATACGTCGGCGGCCGCCGCAACCAGTACCGGCAAGCCCGCGAGACGCTCGAAAAGGGGCTCACGTACGCGTATCGCGACCGCAAGGTGCGCAAGCGCGAGTTCCGCGGCCTGTGGATCGTTCGCATCAACGCCGCCGCGCGCCAGCATGGGTTGAGCTACAGTCAGTTCATGCACGGGCTGAAACAGGGCGGCATCGGCGTCGACCGGAAAATCCTGGCGGATCTTGCCGTCCGCGACCCGGCCGGCTTTCAGCAATTCGCGGAACAGGCCAAAGCGCATCTTGCCGCCTAGGCGTGTCACACACACAGTCACGATTGCCCGGCAGGCAGCCAGACAAATTGGCGGGAACTCAGTTCCGAGCCGGCAAGCTGTGCCGGCCGTGGAGTTATGACGGCATGAGATGAAAGCAACTCTGGAACGAATTCACCGCGACGCCTTGGCGGCCCTGCAGACAGTGCAAGCGGAAGCCGAGGTCGAGCAGCTGCGCATTCGCTTCTTGGGCCGCAAGGGTGAATTGACCGAGGCCGTGCGCGGCTTGCGCGAGGTGGCGCCCGCCGAACGCCCCGCGATCGGCGCTTACCTGAACCAGATCAAGGACGAGGTCGAGCGCAGGATCGAAGAGAGCTTGACCCTGCTGCGGCAAGCCGAACGCGAACGCCGAATCGCGGCCGAACGGGCCGACGTGACCGCGCCCGGCCGCCACCGCATTCCCGGTCATCTCCATCCACTCACGCAGACCCTGGAAGAAATCGTCGACATTTTCGTCGCGTTGGGTTTCAGCATCGCCGAGGGACCGGAAATCGAGGACGAGTACCACAACTTTACCGCTTTGAATGTTCCCGCGGATCACCCAGCCCGCGACATGCAGGACACCTTGTTCGTGACCGACGGCTACGTGCTGCGGACGCACACTTCGCCGGTGCAAATCCGCGTCATGGAGACACACCAACCGCCGCTGCGCGTCATCGCCCCCGGCGCATGTTATCGCCACGACTACGATGCCACCCACTCGCCTATGCTGCACCAGATCGAAGGCTTTATGGTCGATCGGCGCGTCACCTTTGCCGATTTGAAAGGCGTGCTGACACTGGCGCTGCACCGTATCTTCGGCGGCCAGACCCAGCTGCGCTTTCGCGCCAGCTTTTTCCCCTTCACCGAACCCAGCGCCGAGGTCGATATTGGTTGCGTGCTCTGCCAGGGCAATAACCGGCAATGCACGATGTGCAAGGGCAGCGGCTGGCTCGAGATCCTAGGCGCTGGGCTGATCGATCCAAACGTGTTTGCTGCCGTGGGGTACGATCCTGAGGCGGTGTCGGGCTTCGCGTTTGGGCTTGGTGTCGATCGCGTCACCATGGTCAAGTACCAGATCAACGACATCCGCTTGCTCTTCGCCAACGACATGCGTTTTCTGCAGCAATTCTAGCGCGCGCCATGAAAATCGCCTGGAACTGGCTGGCGGAGTTCGTTGAGCTGACCCTTCCGATCACGCAAGTCGCGGAGCGGCTCACCATGGCGGGGCTGGAGGTGGAGTCGATCGAGGAAATCGGCGATGCGCTGTCCGCAGTGGTGTGCGCCGAAATCGTGGAAGTGCGGCCGCATCCGCAGGCGGAGCGCTTGAACGTGTGCACCGCACGCACGGGTCCGGATACGACATGCACCGTGGTGTGCGGGGCTGTGAACGTTCAGGCGGGGAGCCGTGTGGCCTATGCGCCTCCCGGGTGCACTTTGCCTGACGGCCGGCGACTCGAAACGGCCGACGTGCGCGGCGTTACCTCCGCCGGAATGCTGTGCTCGGAGGCGGAATTGGGCATCGGAACGGACACTGGCAGCATCCTGCTGCTGCCGAACGACGCCGCCATCGGCGCGCGGGTCTCCGCTATCCTCGGTCTGGAAGACACGGTGCTCGATGTCTCCGTCACCCCCAATCGCGGCGACTGCCTGAGCGTGATCGGTATCGCGCGCGAGATTTCCGTGCTGACCGGGCAGCGCTTGCGGCGCCGACGCTTGACCGTGCCCGAGTCCGATGTTGCGGCCGCCGATTTGATCGCGCTCCGTATCGACGATCCCGAACTATGCCGCCGCTACGTCGCGCGCGTGCTTTCCGACGCAACCATCGCTCCCTCACCGCTATGGATGCAAAGCCGATTGCGGGCCGCGGGCATTCGGCCGATCAACAACGTCGTCGACGTGACCAATTACGTCATGATCGAACGTGGGCAGCCGCTCCACGCCTTCGATTACGATCGGCTGCCGGCAAAGGAGATTCTGGTGCGGCGCGCCCAGACCGACGCCGCTTTTGCGACGTTGGACGGCCAGGCGCGGACCCTGGATGCCGACGACCTGATGATCACCAGCGGCGGCGAACCCGTGGCGATTGCCGGCGTGATGGGCGGAGCGGACACGGAGGTGAC
>Ga0315275_10007130_pt1 | contig 10779 bp, 7 predicted proteins | sample YL17G03_0_MG_FD_205557 | JGI IMG/M metagenome (GOLD analysis project Ga0315275, IMG submission 205557) | Sediment microbial communities from Yellowstone Lake, YNP, Wyoming, USA - YL17G03_0 | ecosystem: Environmental > Aquatic > Freshwater > Lake > Sediment | place: USA: Wyoming | collected...
CGATACTCCGGCGGATCAATGAGTCAGTAGTCCACATCCATGACCGGATGCAGCTGATGCAGGAAGTATGCAAGATAATGGTCCAGGAGGCGGGATTTGTGATGGCCTGGGTCGGATTTGAAGATCCCGACACCCGCAGGATTAATCGTGTTACCGCAAGTGGGATAGTAGATGATTTTTTTGTCAAGGTCAGATTATCCTCAGATGATATTGTCAATGGACAGGGTCCCACCGTCACTGCAATCAGAAAGGGAAAGTATAGCATATGCAATGATATCCAGGCGTATCCCGCAATGGAGATGTGGGAAGAAGATGCCCTCAGGAAGGGATACCAATCTGCAGCTGCATTCCCATTAAGTACTGGAAAAACAGTACATGGAGCGATTACACTCTATTCCAACGAGATAAACTTTTTTACCGACTCCGAGATCCGATTGCTCAACGGAATTTCAGAAGATATCTCATTTGTGCTAAAAACAATGGAAATCGAGGCTACTCAAAGACAGGTACAGGAAGAACTTGAAACTTCGGAGCGCCGACTGATTGAAATTATCAATTTTCTCCCGGAGGCAACATTTGCGATAAATACACAAGGCACCGTCATCGTCTGGAACACAGCAATTGAGAAACTTACAAAAGTCAGTGCCGAGAAGGTACTCGGACTGGGCAATTATGAATATTCTTTCCATACGTTAGGAGAACGAATTCCGGGACTCCTTGATCTGGTTTTTGCAACCGACACAGAACTTGAGAAATACCACTACTCGGCCATACAACGAAGCCATAATTGTATCAGAGCACAAATACAGGTCTCCAGCCTGAAAGGGAAACCCGCCACCCTGGAGCTGATCGCTTCTCTGATATTCGATCAAAACGGGCAGCTTTCCGGTGCGATTCAATCGATGCATGATATCGGGGAACTGCGTCAGAAAGATGAAAAATTCCATCGGTTGTTTGATTCCACAGATCATGGCATCATTATTCTTGAATCTGATACCAAAAAGATAATCGATGCAAATTCATTTATTTTTACGCTAACGGGGTATTCGCTGAAATATCTGCTCGGCAGAAATCTTGAGGAAATAGGTTTTTCCAAAGAAGCACTACCGGCTGAGCAATTCTTTGCTGAGTTGGAAAAAACCGGATATATTCATTACAACGACATTCCCTTAGTTTCCAAGAGCGGCAAGATTATTGACGTTGAATTTATCAGCAAGATAAATTCTCTCGATGATCATCCGGTTATCCAGTGCTCAATTTATGATATCTCCAATCGGAAACGGGCTGAAAGTGCCAAAAATCTTGCAAGAAAGAATCTCGACATGTTTTCCAGCATGATACGGCATGATATCCTGAATCAGCTGATGGTTGTCAGCGGCTCTCTCGAACTTGCAAGTTATGGTATTCAGGAACCTGATTTGTTGAAACATCTGGCACGTGCCCAGACAGCAACAAAAACCATACAACGTCAGATTATCTTCACCCGGGAATATGAAAATCTCGGAGCAGCTACTCCCACGTGGCAACAGATATCAACGGTCATACGCCGGGCATTCCTGGAAGTAGAGACAGAATCAATTATTCTGAACATACAACAGGATAGTCCTGAAGTCTTTGCTGACCCGCTCTTTGACAAGGTTTTTTACCATCTCTTTAATTATTCATATAAATATGGGGAGAGAGTAACCCGTGTCGAAGTATCTTTTCAATACACAACGACAGAACTTATCATAACGGTTTCTGATAACGGAATTGGAATATCACCGGAAAACAAAGTTCACCTCTTTGAGTGGAGATCAGGGAATGAAAAGACCCTCGGCCTCTTCCTGGCACAGAAAATCCTCGCAAGTACTGGTATAACGATCAGGGAGACCGGAGAGTACAAAAAAGGTACACGATTTGAAATTATTGTTCCGATGGACGGGGTCAAAACCGGATCAAAATAACTATCATGAAAATCCGGAGAAAGAAAGAAAGACAATTTCTTTTCGCACTCTTTGCCCCTTTTTTTAATTACCCTTGAATGAACAAAAAACTAAATCCTTGACGAAACAATAATAAAATCAATGATTTCCCTCCTTTACGTAGATGACGAGCCTGATCTGCTCGATCTCTGCAAACTTTTTCTTGAGCGGGAGGGGGAATTCTCTGTTGCCACGGTTACTTCTGCAAGAGAAGGCCTACAAATCCTCGCTGAGGGGGGGATAGATGCCATCGTTTCTGATTATCAGATGCCGGGAATGGACGGTATCGAGTTCTTAAAACAGGTGCGGAAGGATTTCAAAGATATCCCGTTCATCCTTTTCACCGGCAAGGGACGTGAGGAAGTTGTTATTGAGGCTATCGATAACGGTGCTGACTTTTATCTCCAGAAGGGAGGAGATCCCCGTGCCCAGTTTAGCGAACTAAGTCATAAGATACGTCAGGCATTCAGAAGGAAAAAGGCAGAGGAGGAGCTTCGCATGATGAAGGCCACCGTCAGCAACGCTGCCGAGGGCATTCTTTGGATTAACGAAAACGGTGGGATTACTTTTTTCAATGACACCATTTGCTCAATGCTTGGATATTCCCGGGAAGAATTTAACAACCTCACCATCAGAGATATCAGTCCACGGTTCATCGACAACCATTTACGTACTCTCTGGTCCGGGGTGAGTAAGGGCAAATATCTCACCGTCCAGGATACCCAACGGAAAAAAGATGGCTCGTTTATTCCGGTGGAAATTCTTCTCAATTATATCGAATTTGGGCCCCAGGCATATGTTTTTGCATTTGTGCGGGATATTACGGACCGCAAACGCGCTGAAGATGAACTGAAATCTGCCTATGAAAAGAACAAGGGGCTCATGGATTACGCAAATGATGCAATCTATATTGCAGACGCAGAAACCGGCATGCTTCTCGACGCAAATAGTAAAACACAGGCGCTGATTGGCAGGACACTGTCTGAAATCCAGACCATGTACGAAAGTGAACTTCACCCAAATGAAGAAGAGGAAAAATACCGGGCGTATTTCAAAAAGCATGCCCTGGAAGGAATGGGATTACAAGAGGAGGTTGTTGTTGACCGAAAAGGGAACCGCATCCCGGTAATTGTCAGCAATGCAATACTCAATCTGGGAGGGCGACGGTGTATGATGGGGATATTCCATGATATATCAGATATTAAAAAAGCTCATGATGCCCTTCAACTCGCCAATAAAAAACTCAACCTGCTGGCTGAAATCACCCGGCATGATATCCGGAATAAACTTACGGTACTTGGCGGATATCTTGAATTGTTCAATGATCACCCCCCGGAACCCCAACACTCAATGTATCTTACCAAGCTGAAAACCGCAGTAAGAATGATCGCGGAAAATATTGAATTTACCAAACTCTATCAGGATCTCGGGGTCGTTGAACCGAAATGGCAGAATGTGACGGGTTTATTCTACCGAGTCTGCATCCACATCGACATAAAAAAAATACGGTTCGAGGCTCCTGATGATGGATTGGAGATATTTGCCGATCCCCTGCTGGAACGAGTATTCTACAACATTGTGGAGAATGCTGTAGAGCATGGCGACCGGGTATCTGTGGTCCGGCTATTATCTGGAGAATCACCCGAGGGTCTTTTGATCCGGATTGAAGATGATGGCATCGGCATTCCTGTGCACGACAAGGAAATGATTTTCGAGCGAGGATATGGCAAGAATACGGGGCTCGGATTATTCCTTTCCCGGGAAATCCTTTCTATTACCAATATTTCTATTAAAGAAGCCGGGGAATTTCAGCGTGGCGCCCGCTTTGAAATGAATGTACCAAAAGGAGTTTACCGGTTTTCCAGAATGGGTCACCGCACGTAAAGGTATTTTTTATCACGACCACAGGATGATCACCATTATTGTTGTCACGATTGGATTGTCCTGTAGTATATGACGCCATGGATGTTGCGATCCCGTTAGTTTTTCAGGATTACGCCTCTACAGAAATTATAAACCAGTCGTTTCTTTAAAAAAAATAATACCGATCATATCCGGCAAGGTATGATAACGCAGAATTGCAACAGAATCTTTGTTCGATGTTTGTATCTGCTCACTTCTCCCTTTCAATAATAAATCCCAATTTTTTTATGTAATCGTGTCAGTCAAGAGGGATAGTCTCCAGTTGCGACACGAGCTCCCAGATCCTTGTCCGGGCATGAATCGGCATATTGGGATCATTGGAGATTTCATCAATCTTTGAAATTGCTTCCGCAGCGCGCAGTCCCATTGCCTTGGAATTGTTTGTAAGCAGCGTCCGGGTCTCATCAGCGACGCGCCGGATATTTCGGGGTATTGAGCTGTCTTCCTGAATGCGCTGCAGCATCAGAATACAGTTTTCCATAGTTTTTTCAGGGTTGGGCATGGTATCTTCTTCCTGGTACCTGTAGTTAATACGTAGAACCGACATATATAAGTTAAATATTGAGTCGACGGTGATAGTATTCCGGCACGAAAGGAAGACGAAATCATGGCAGAATACCTCCTTAAAGGAGGGAAAATGCTCGAAAAGTCCTGTAAAACCTGTGGATGCCCGCTCTTTGAAGTCAAAGGCAAAACGCTTTGTGTCGTCTGTGCAGAGAATGCAACTGGGGAAAAACCCGGCACTGCAGCGGCTGCACCAGCACATCACGAACAGGGAAGTGAATGCAGCTGCGGTGAGCACCATGAAGAATCCTGCGAAGGCGGATTGCTTACCGATGAACTTGCGATGACTATCGTTTCGCTCTGTGAGCGCATACAAAACGAAAAGGACCCGGATAACGTGCTTGCCCTGATGAACGCTGTGAAAGCAGGTACCGAAGCGCTTCAGATCCTGTGTCAATTATAAGGATGGCGGCAGAGATCATAGATCTTTTGCGCGGTCTTCCCCCCTATTCCTTTTATTGCGAGTAACTCAAGGAGTTCAGCGTTTACAATTGCCTGAACTGACCCGAAGTGAGAGAGCAGAAGGCGTGCGTTTTTCATACCTATCTCCGGGAATGAAGAAATGATGTACTCCTGATCCTCTCGAAGAGAACTGTGTGATTTATGCGGGTGAACCTTGCGCTCACCCCGTTCACTATTCTCGCGTTTTGCAAGGACAAAGATCATCTGTGCAGTATCCTGCTCATCCCGTGTAAACAAGAGCGAGACCCCCATATCAATGGTAAGTGCTGCCAGCACTCCCTTGATCGCATTCGGATGGATGTCACGCTGGGTGTAAAGATCACCCCCTTCAATAATTACCACCGGGCGCGGGACTGTCTCGGCCATTGCTTTAACCTGACCAAGTAAATCCCGGTTGATCAATGTATCCACAAAATCCCGGGCTGTTTTTCGTTCGATTAAGATACGGTCGCCTATAGCATAGTCACCATGTGCAAGCCGTTCGAGACGAATGGCGGCACCGAGACCTGAGAGCAGCTCTACGACTTTTGATGATGTTTCGCGGTCGTCAATGCTAATCCTTGGTCCCTGTACGGTGAACGCATCGATACTGGCCTGTTCCGCCAGAACAGACTTTTGCAGGGTTGGATTCATGCTACCCATCACCTTCATGCTCTTATGCATCCTCGTCTCTTTTGCCTGGCTGACATGCCGGAACACTTCATCCGACGTCCCCTTGGTCACCAGCACAACTACTCTTCCAGCCCGAGACCTGCCCGTCCTGCCCTTACGCTGGATAGAGCGGATTTCTGATGGCACTGCTTCATAAAAAATAACCATATCCGTGGAGGGAACATCAAGACCTTCCTCGCCAACAGATGTTGCGATTAACACCTTAAACTCGCCTTCACGGAAACGGGTGAGCGCCGCGATCTGCTTTTTTTGTGAGAGCCCTTTCTCGGTGTCTTTTGTTGCCTGACCCACAAACCGTTCGCACGCGATATCATTTTTCACGAGATAATCCACCAGGAGTTGCACGGTATCCCGGTAGGTAGCAAAAATAATAATCCTGCCATCTGGATGCGCTTCTAACTGTTCTCGTACCAGACCCAGTGTGATTTCAGGTTTTGGATGGAGTTCCTGTGTCCACGCAAGCGATCGTTCGAACAGTTCGCGGAAGGATTGATCTTTTATCAGGCCCTGGCTTGCTTTGCTGCCTCCAGAACCCGTACCTTCAGCGACCAGCTTTGCGAGATATCCTTTCAGCACTTCGCTTCCCTGGGACTCAGCAAGAGTGATTGCGTGTTTGAGTTTCATACACGCGGCATATATCGATGCTGCTGAATATGCCACAGGATCGCGGTTTGCGATTCGCTGCTGGATCTGGGCGTTGATTTCATTCAACGCTTTCATGGTCAGTTTCTCGCGCTTTGGTACAGTAAAGTGAAGTGATGCAAGGAGTGCAAGACGCTCTTCGATAAGTGCATTGATAATCGTGATTGCCACTTTGAGATCGGGAGGGAGATCGATACTGATATATTCAATATCCCGCTCGAACACGTAGGGGCGCACATCGGGATCATTTTCAGTCCGGTTCTCGATATGGGCGATACCCAGATTGGTACAAACATCCTGCACCTTCTCCTGCACACCACCCGGTGATGCGGTCATCGCGAGAATCAGGGGTTTGTCAGCAGTAGCAAGGTATCGTTGTGCGAGAAAGACATAGGCATAATTGCCTACTGCACGGTGGCATTCGTCAACAATGAGAAGCGTTACATCTTTCAGCGTGTAGCGTCCGGCAATAAGGTCATTTTTTACGACCTGGGGCGTTGCAAGAATTACCGTTGCACGGTTCCAGTCTTCAGTGCGCTCGCCGGGAGGGGCTTCGCCCGTGAACATGACAAAGGGCGATAACTCCGAACCCTGATGGCTCTTTATGAGCAGATACCGTTCAAAAAAACGGAGGTGCTGTTCCACGAGCGGTTTTGTCGGGGCGAGCATAAGCACCCGCCCACCCTCGTTATAAAGTCGTGACGCCGCAACGAGCAGCGCCACGGCAGTCTTGCCAAGACCGGTCGGCAGGATTACCATCGTATTTGCATCCAGCGCCCGCATCGCTATCGAAAGCTGGTACTCCCGTGACTCGATCGTATCAGGCTTGATGAGGGGATGACTGATGCAGCTCATAGGGTTTTGTCAGAGTGTGAGGGATGTGAATGTGATGCTCCTATCCACAAGAGCCCCGACTATCTCTGGTAATTTTGTGATCGGAATACGGACCTGTTTCATGGTGTCCCGGTCCCGGAGTGTCACGGTATCGTTCTCTTTGGTTTCGTAATCAACGGTAATTGCAAATGGCGTACCGATCTCGTCCTGGCGCCTGTACCGGCGCCCTATGGCACCGCTGTCATCATATTCAGCGAGTATGCCCCGTTTATGGAAGGTGCTGGTAATTTCATCAGCGATGATATCAAGGCCATCACGGGTCATAAGCGGAAAAACAGCGACCTGAACCGGTGCGACGTTAGGTGAGAGGCGCATCACCGTCCGGGTTTCACCATCTGCAATGTCCTCATCATATGCCTGTTCCAGGACCGCATAACACATCCGGTCAATACCGTACGAAGGTTCGATCACGTGAGGGACAATATCTTCACCGCGTATATCTATGATTTCATTGCGGACTTCGAAAAGACTGGCAGGAATATGGATTTTTTCACCATCCACCACGATATCGGCACCTTCCGGGGTGGGTATCGCTGTTTCGAGTTCAGCAAAGATCGCTTTTGCTTTTGTGCGGTATTGTTTACCCAGCACGCTCATATTCGGGATGATACGACGGCGTTCAGTTTTCTTCGGTTCATCATACTGGATGAAGACCGTCATGGGAGTACCGCTCTGTGTTGCATGAGCGTTAAGGTCATAATCAGTCCGGTCCGCTATACCAACCGTTTCCACCCAGCCAAAACGCCGGGAAAAAACTTCTGCATCCCAGCAGTCAGTGGCATAATGCGCACGTTCATCCGGGAGATGCTGGCGGAAGCGCAGTCGTTCGGGTTTAATGCCGATCGTTACCAGAAGCTCATGAGTAAGGGCTACATAATAGGCAACGTACTCGTTGGCGATTATACCTTTGTCGACAGCATCACGCATCGTGATTTCAACAGAATCCTCGCAATTCTGCTGCCGGACATACGTGAGCAGAGGTACCGGGTATTCTGCGTAGCGTTTGAACGAGGGGTGATTATTCTTCTCATCGGGGTGAACAAAGATTTCTGCTTCCGCCTGGGTGAACTCGCGGAGCCGGATCATTCCCTGACGGGGAGATATCTCGTTCCGGTAGGATTTGCCGATCTGCACTGCCCCAAAGGGGAGCTTGTCGCGGTAGAACCTGAGCAGGCGCGCAAAGTCAACAAACATTCCCTGTGCGGTCTCGGGGCGCAGGTAACCAATCCGCTGTGAGCCAGGACCTATGGTAGTTGAAAACATAAGGTTGAAATTGAACACTGCAACAGCACCAAGAACCGCTTCGCAGGCAAGGCATTTGCAGGAGATGATCGCAGCAGCGAGGTCCTCGTTCTTCATGATCGATGCGTTGCGTATATTTCCCCCCTCGGCAACATGGTCCGCACGCAGGTATTCCTTACAGTGCGGGCACTGGCACATCTTATCAGAAAAACCCTGGACATGTCCGGATGCAATAAAAACTGCCTCTTGCGCAATGGTGGGGCATTCGATCTCGTAATAACCTTCCTGGATGACATAAAAATCCCGCCAGATATCCTCGACCCGCCGTTTCATCATCGCGCCGAGAGGACCGTAATCGATGAATCCGGCCACGGAACCATAGCATTCCGATGTAGGCCAGATAAATCCACGGCGTTTGGCAAGTTCCATCACGTTCTCAAAAACATCTTTAGAACCCTGTATCACTGGTTACCCCTTCTTTTTTTTAAGATTGTTTAATTCAATTATCCCTCGCTGATATTATAACTCTCGTCACAGGAACGTGAAAATAGGGGGAATTAATAGCGCGTTTAGCTGATATTCATGCACCTGCCTGAAGTCCCCGGGTCATAAAAATACTCGTGAAATATTCCTTTTTTCTCCAATCTATCGTTATTTAATCCGATGAAAAACCGCATTGCACAAAAGAAAAAATATACTCTGCTTAAAAAAGGATAGAATTATTGTTTCCCTTTGTCAAACAATTACCCAGAGGTGTATTAATGAGTTATTTTGTACTTCGGGTGAAAAATGATAGGGAGTTAAAATCTCGAGTCTTATACGCTATTCTTAGCGGAAATACGACATACACCGTGAAAGAATATAAGGAGGAACCGGATCCTGCGGATAATAATTATCACATTATCAGTCTGACTGCCTATGAAAAAGGTCCCTATTGCCATATAAGGAAAATATTGGGTGAATTTATAAAAAATAATGAGATCCAGTGCCTGAATGGATCGTCGTCAGATCTGTTTTAATAGTTTTTAAAATAAAAAAATGTAGTTTAAAAAAACAAATTACCCCGGAGAAGATGTGATCCTGCTTTATTTAAAGGTTTTTTGGTCAAACAATGCTTAAAGATAGCATTAAATAGAAGGCGAAGTATTGTATATCCTAATCCCATGACGGGGTATGCAATGACCGAAGACAAACGCAAGGTACAGCTTCTAAAACTTTTCAGTACCATCTCCGGTAAGACAAAGATTGTCGAGCCGATGAAGAATATTCATGGTACTTTGAGAGATAGCGACGCGATCGAACGTGAAGTTGCTCTCGTAATGAGAGAGATCACAGAACAGGGAATTTTCAAAACCTCCTTAAAACCGATCCAGCTTGCAAAACTTGTCACCTTGTTTTACGCGGGTAAGAATGATACCGAAATTGCCCGCCAGCTTGGGGATGAGAAACTCAGCAAGACCGTTGCACGTGCACGCGTAAGGCTCAAGCTCTTCCGTGAGCTCGATTTCAAGATGCCTTTTGACAAGATGAAGATGGAAAAACTGATCGAGTCCGGGAAGACCATGAAAGAGGTTTCAGAGGAACTTGGCATCAGTCCATCGACACTCCGCGAATACCGGCACGTGATTGAGGAGCAGGAAGATCCCACCATCGACCCGTACATCAACAGGGTCCGGGACGTTATGGAAGACAGGGATTTATCCGAGCAGATGACCCGAAGCGCAACTGCGGATAGTCTTGGGGATTCCATCGACATCACAGAAGCTGAACTGGTTGATGTAATGTAAGGGTATACCCCTTATGTACATCTGACACATTTTTTTAGTGAACCTACGCTCTCGGGCTACAGGGATCCTGCATACAGATGGTAAATTTCATCCCAGCAGAGAGATATCTGCATATATGCAACTTACCTGGCTCGGGCATGCATGCGTACTCCTTACCGGATCGAAAAAAATTCTTATCGATCCTTTCATTGAGGGCGGTAGTATTCTTGATACTAATCCGGATATTGTTGTCGTTACCCACGGGCACGAAGACCATATGGGTGAAACAGTGGCGCTCGGTAAAAAAACCATCGCAATTACCGAGATCGCGAAGTACCTCACGACAAAGGGTCTGCCTGTTGAGGGCATGAACCTTGGGGGAACTACGATTGTTGACGGCGTGTCATTTACGATGACTCCGGCCGTGCACTCGTCATGGATAGAGGAGGCAGGTATCGGGTGTTATGGTGGTGCTGCGGCAGGGTTCGTAATCGGGATGGATGGAGTGAAGATCTACCATGCTGGTGACACGGCGCTTTTTTCTGATATGAAACTCATTGGAGAACTCTACCATCCCGATGTCGCACTGCTCCCGATTGGTGGGCGATACACGATGGGCCCCGCAGAAGCTATGATGGCAGCGAACTTTA
>Ga0315275_10007131_pt1 | contig 10779 bp, 10 predicted proteins | sample YL17G03_0_MG_FD_205557 | JGI IMG/M metagenome (GOLD analysis project Ga0315275, IMG submission 205557) | Sediment microbial communities from Yellowstone Lake, YNP, Wyoming, USA - YL17G03_0 | ecosystem: Environmental > Aquatic > Freshwater > Lake > Sediment | place: USA: Wyoming | collected...
CTCGGCTCCGAGCAGGGACTGGCCGCGTCGAAGGAGCTGCACAAGGCCGTATACGCGAGCGAGGACGCCCGGGAAGGCCCGCGCGCGTTTGCCGAGAAACGCACTCCCGTCTGGAAAGGGCGCTGATGACCATGACCAACGAACGCGATTCCGTGCTGCTCGGGCATGGGTATTTCTACGACCAGCTGCAGGTCGGCTTCCGCTTCCGCACGATGGGGCGCACGATCACCGAGACCGATCTCGTCACGTTCATCAATCTGATCTGGTTCACCGAGGAGGTGTTCGTGAACACGCACGATACGGCAGGGCGCGCCCTCGGCGGCCGCATCGTCCCCGGGGCGCTGGTCTACGCGTTCTCCGAAGGGCTGCTCACGCCGAGCATGCAGTTCACCGGGCTTGCGTTCCTGAACGCGGAGATCGACGTGCGCAGCCCGACCGTCGTGGGCGACACGATCCACGTGCGCGGCGAAGTGATCGAGAGCAGGCCGGCCTCCACCGGGAACCGCGGGCTGGTACGCACGCGCAACGAGGTGGTCAACCAGCACGGAGAGGCCGTGCTGGTGTACTCGCCGCTGCGGCTCGTGAAGGGCAGCGCGGCCGCGACCGCCGCGCACGCCGGCACCATCGCGAAGTAGCCGCGCGATGGTGCGGCCGTGCAGGTCGCCTCCGTAACCGCGCCTTCCGCTCCGACGCGCGCGACCCCTGCGCGCCTGTTGCCTGCTGCCACCCCCCATTTCCGATCGATCACGCCGATGCCCGCACGCCGAGCCCGCAAGCTTCGAACCCGCGCCACGGAGCACCGGACGCCGCGCAAGGAGGAGATCCTCGACGTGGCCGCCGCGTTGTTCGCCGAGCATGGCTTCGACGCGGTCTCGCTCGCCGACATCGCCAAGACGGTAGGCCTGTCCAAGGCCACGCTGTACCACTATTTCTCGCGCAAGGAAGAAATCCTCGGCACGATCGTGGTGACGACGATCCGCGAGCTCAAGACCTACATCGATCAGGCGATCGCCGACGTCACGGCACCGGAGGCCCGGCTCATCGCGTTTCTGGAGGCGCAGGCCGACTTCTTCGAGCAGCACCAGACGTGGTTCCAGGTGCTGGTCACGCGCTTCTCCAACCTCACTGAGCCCAAGCTGCGCGACGAGGCGGTGGAGTGGCGCGTCGACTACGAGAACACGATCAAGAGCATTATCCGGGACGGGGTCAACGCCGGCGTGTTCCACGCCGAAAGTCTCAATTCGGTGGTACGCGCGGTGCTCGCGTCGGTGTACTGGCTGGCGCGCTGGTATCGGCCCGACGGCCCGCAACGCGCGCGCGACATCGCCCGCGCATATGCCGATGTCGTGCTCTACGGCGTTTGCGTCAAGCCGCGGCCGGGGTTGCCAGCGGAGGGAACCCCGGATGCGTTGACTCCAGATGGCGCGAAGATCGGGTATTCGACAGGACCGTAGCGTTCGGGAGCGCGGCACCCCGGACACGCGATGCCGGCGTCACGCAACAGCGGCGACGGTCGGATGCCTCAGCGCAACGATCTGCCGCACCATCACCGGCACGACCATGGCCACCCCGATGAGCGTGCTGGTGAGGCCCGGCGCGACCATCAGAATCGCGGCGGCAGCGCACACCACGCGCTCCCACATCCGCATCTGCACGAGCAGGTATTTCGACAGGGCGGCGGAAAGGAACGTGATGCCGAGGATGCAGCCCGCGAACGCGACCGCGAACTCCTGCCACGTGAAGCCCGGCACCACCAGCAGCAGCGACGGCGCGAAGACGAACACGAACGGCACCATCACCTTGCCCAGCCCGAGGCGGAAGGCCGTGTTGCCGGTCTTGAACGGGTCGGAGCCGGCCATGCCGGCTGCGGCATACGCCGCCAGCGCCACCGGTGGCGTGATGTCGGCCAGCACGCCGTAGTAGAAGACGAAAAAGTGCGCCACCAGCGGCGCGACGCCAAGCAGGCCGAGCGTCGGCGCAGCCACCGTCACCATGATGATGTAGTTGGCGGTGGTCGGCACGCCGCACCCCATGAGGATGCAGACGAGCGCGGTCATGACCAGGGCGGCGAGCAGCGTCAGCGACTTCAGGTCGGCCCAGCCCGTCGGCAGGACATCGACCACGCCGGAGGCGATCGTCTGCGCGGCCGAGGTGACGATGAAGGAGATCTTGAAGCCGACGCCGGTCAGCGTGACGACGCCGATGATGATGCCGACCGTCGCCGCGGCGGCGCCGACCGCCAGCGCATACTTCGCGCCGGTCCCGAAGGCCTCGAGCAGGTCGCCCGCGTGGATCCGCGACGCGACGGCCAGTACGCGGTGCGCGAGCGGCACGACAACGAGCATCGCGCCGAAGACCCAGACGTTCCACTCGCCGAATTGCCCCGTGATCAGCGCCAGCAGCACGAGATGCGAAACGAGCAGCGCCACGACCTGCGCCAGGGTCGTGCCCTGGCGCGTGGTGAACAGCCCGACCAGGATGCACGACGAGATGCCGGTGAAGGCCGCGAGGTACGGTGTCGAACCGCCGACGATGATCCAGATCAGCAAAGCCAGCGGAATCAGCGTCGGCCAGTTCGCCTGCAGCGACCGGCGCAAGTCGGGCAGCTCTTCGGCGGTCAGGCCGCGCAGGCCGCGGTTCTTCGCCTCGAAATGCACCTGCATGAACACGCCGAAGAAATGCATGAACGCGGGCACGATCGCGGCGACGATGATCGTCTGATACGGCAGGTTCAGGAATTCGATCATCAGGAAGGCCGCGGCGCCCATGATCGGCGGCGTGATCTGGCCACCGGTGCTCGACGCCGCCTCGACCGCGCCCGCAAAGTGGCGCGGGTAGCCGAGCCGGATCATCGCGGGAATCGTCAGCGAGCCGACGGTGACCGCGTTGGCGACCGACGATCCGGACAGCATGCCGAACATCGCGGACGCGAACACGCTCACCTTCGCCGGGCCGCCCGCGTAACGGCCGGCGATCGAGGACGCGATGTCGATGAACAGTTTGCCGAGGCCGATGCGGGTGGCGAGCACGCCGAACAGCACGAAGTGGAAAACGTAGGTCGCGACCACGCCGACCGCGATCCCGTAGATGCCCTGGCTCGTCAGATAGAGGTGATTGACGAGATTCGGCCACGACGCGCCCGAGTGGCGAAGCAGGCCGGGAAAAACCGACCCGTAGAGCGCGTAGACCATGAAGCCGATCGCGATCAGCGGCAGCGGCCAGCCCATCGCGCGCCGCGTCGCTTCGAGCAGCAGCACGACCAGCACCGAGCCCATCCAGACATCGAGCGGCAGCGGGTTGCCAACGCGAAACGCGAGGTCCTCGAAGATCCACGGGATGTACAGCACCGACACCGCGATCGCCGCGGCGAGCATCCAGTCGACCAGCGCCACGCCGCCGGGGGAGTGCCACGCGGACGGACGCCCGCGCTCGAGCAGCGCCTTGCGCGCCGGAAAGACGAGGAAGACCAGGCCGAGCACGAAGGCGAGGTGAACACCGCGATGCGTGGTCTCGCGCAGCAGGCCGAAGCCCGCGGTGTAGTAGTGAAAGCCGGAAAGGACGATCAGCAGGCCGGCGACGATGAGCGTCGCCGGGGGAAGCAGCGGCCGGAAGCGCATCTCCGGATCGAATTTCTCCTCGAGCTCCGCCGTCCTGGTGACGTCGATTTCCTGCACGCCGTTCCCCCTGCCCGGGGGTGGATTACTTGAGCATGCCTTTTTCCTTGTAGAACTTCTCGGCGCCCGGATGGAACGGGATGCCGGCGCCGGCGGTCGCGGTCGCCGTCTGGATCGCCTTGCCCTTGGCGTGGCCGGCGTCGAGCAGCTTGCGCGTGTTCTCGTTCCACAGCGCCTTGGTGACCTCGTAGATCAGCGCATCGGGCTGCTTGGTCGAGGTGACCCACTGCGCGCCGACCGAGATGGTCTTGACCTCGCCGATGCCCTTGTAGGTATTGGCAGGAATCGTGTCGGGCGCGAAGAACCCGTATTGCGCGCGCATCTTGTCCACCTCGGGGCCGGTGACCGGCACCAGGTCGATCCCGCCGCCGGCCGAGGCGAGCTCCGAAATCGCGCCGGTCGGGTAGCCGCCGACGAAGAAGAACGCGTCGAGGCCGCCGTCGCGTAATTTGTCGCCGGACTGGTTGGGCTTCAGGTACTCGGCCTTGATGTCTTTTTCAGTGATTCCGAACGCGGCCAGGATGATCCGCGCATCGACCAGCGTGCCCGACCCCGGTTCGTCGAGCGACACGCGCTTGCCCTTGAGGTCGGCGACGCTGTTGATGCCCGAACCCTTGCGCGCGACGATGTGGATCGACTCCGGGAACAGGTTGGCGATGAGGCGCAGATCGGCAACCTTCGGCTTGCCCTCGTAGGTGCCGGTACCCGTGTAGGCCCAATAGGCGACGTCCGATTGCGTGAACCCGGACTCCAGCTGCCCCGACGTGATGCCGTTGATGTTGGCCACCGAGCCGTTCGACGCCACCGCCGTCGCCACGAGGCCCGGCACGCCGCAGCTGCCGCCCTTGTCGCATTCGCGCGACCCGGGCGGATTCGAGATCGCGTTGGAGAGCAGGCCACCGATCGGGTAGTAGGTGCCGGCGGTGCCGCCGGTGCCGATGCGGAAGAACTTGATGTCCTGGGCCATCGCGAAGGTGGCGAGGACGGCGGCGGCGAAGGCGAGCACGGCACTGCGGGAAACCAAGGTCTTGAGCGACATGGAGAACCTCGTGACAGGTTGCGGGAAGGCAGCGTATCAGTGTCGCACGCGGACCGCGCCGGGCTCAAGGGGGCCGGGCTGACCGGGGCGGTCAGGACCGCCGCATCCGCTCCCCGGCCGGGTCGTACGGCGCGCGCGGGACGAGCGATGCCGGCCGGCGCTCGCCCAGGATTTCCACCTCGAAGCCGGTCGCCGCCTGCGCCAGCGCGGCCGGGACATAGCCCAGCGCGATCGACTTCCCGACGCAGTGCCCATATCCGCCGGACGTGATCCAACCGACGACTTTGCCCTCATGCCACACCGGTTCGTCGCCGATGGCGTCGGCTTCGGCCGCGTCGACCACCAGGGTGACCAGCCGCCGCACGGGGCCCGCATCCCGCGCCTGGCGCGCCGCGGCGATGCCCACGCCATCCTGCCTGTCGAAATCGACGCCGCGATCGAGGCCGGCCTCGGTCGGCGTGTAGCTCGGCCGGTACTCGCGGGCCCAATTGCCGAAGCTTTTTTCCAGCCGCAACGAATTGAGCGCGCGGGCGCCGAAGTGGCGAATCCCCAGATCGGCGCCCGCCTCGCGCAGCGCATCGTAAAGCCGCGTCTGGCCGTCCGCCGGCACCCAGATCTCGTAGCCCAGTTCGCCGGTAAACGAGATGCGGCCGATGCGCGCCGGCACCATCGCCACCTCGGCGGCACGAAACGACAGGAAGGGGAACGCCGCGTCCGAGACGTCGTCGGGACACACGCGTGCGAGCAACTCGCGCGAACGCGGCCCGGCGATCGCAAAGCCCAGCATTTCGGTGCGCAGCGACCGCAGGCCGACGCCGGACGCGGGCAGGTGCGACTCGAACCAGCGCAGGTGATACTGCTCGGCGATGCCGGAGCCGAAGATGAAATAGCGATCGCCGCCGGCGTTGGCGAGCGCGAAGTCACCGATCAGCCGGCCATTGCCGTTCAGCATCGGCGACAGCGTCATCCGGCCCTCGCGCGGCAGGTGCCCCGCGAGCACGCGCTCGAGCCACGCGCGGGTTCCGGCACCCGTCACTTCGTAGCGCGAGAAGGTGGCGATCTCGAGCAGGCCGACCGCGTTCCTGACCGCGCGGCATTCGTCGCCGACCACCGCGTGCGCGTTCGACCGCCGATAGGTGACGTCCTCGACCGGCGGCATGTCCGCAGGCGCGAACCACAGCGCGTGCTCGAGCCCGTACGCGGCGCCGAAAACCGCGCCCTGCGCCTTCAACCTGTCGTAGACCGGCGTCGTGCGCAGCGGCCGCGCGGCCGGTAGCTCCTCGTTGGGAAAGCGGATGCGAAAGCGTCGCGAATAGTTCTCGCGCACCTTGGCGTTGGTGTACGCGGGGGTGGCCCAGTCGCCGAAGCGCGCCACGTCCATCGCCCAGACGTCGAAGCCCGGATCGCCGTGCACCATCCAGTTCGAGAGCGCCAGCCCCACGCCGCCGCCCTGGCTGAAGCCGGCCATCACGCCGCACGCGACCCAGTAGTTGGGCCGGCCGCGAATGGGGCCGAGCACCGGGTTGCCGTCCGGCGCGAACGTGAACGGGCCATTGACGATCCGCTTGATCCCCGCGCGCTCCAGCGCCGGGAAATGGCGGAAGCCGACTTCGAGGCTCGGCGCGATGCGGTCGAGATCCGGCGGCAGCAATTCATGCGTGAAATCCCACGGCGTGTCCCGCTCGGCCCACGGCACGCCCTTCTTCTCGTAGGTGCCGATCAGCATCCCGCGCCCTTCCTGGCGCATGTAGATCTCGCCCTCGAAGTCGATGCAGTGCAGCACCTCTTTTTCCGACGCCATCACTTCCGGCATCTCGCCGGTCACGAGATACTGGTGCTCCATCGCCAGCACCGGCAGCTCGATGCCGACCATCCGCCCCACTTCGCGCGCCCACAGCCCGCCCGCGTTGACGACGTGCTGCGCGTTGAGATTGCCCTTGTCGGTGATCACCTCCCACGAGCTGTCCGCGCAGGGCGTGAGGGCGGTGACGCGGGTGAAGCGATAGACCTCGGCGCCCATGTTGCGCGCGGCCTTCGCGTACGCCTGCGTCACGCCGGCCGGATCCACGTGCCCTTCGAGCGGGTTGTACAACGCGCCGACGAAATGCCGCTTGTCCATCAGCGGGAAGATCTTCGCGGCCTCGGCGACCGAGATGATCTCCATGTCGAGCCCGAGATAGCGGGCGCGCGCGCAGGCGAGCTTGAGAAAATCCATGCGCTCGGGCGTGCCCGCGAGATCGACGCCGCCCGTGATGTGGATGCCGCATGACTGGCCGGAGGCGTCCTCGATCTCGCGATAGAGCTTGATCGTGTATTCCTGCAGCTTGGCGACGTTGGGGTCGCCGTTCAACGTGTGCATGCCGCCGGCCGCGTGCCAGGTCGAGCCCGACGTGAGCTCGTCGCGCTCGATCAGCACGACGTCGGTCCAGCCCGCCTTGGCGAGGTGGTAGAGGACGCTGGCGCCGACGACGCCGCCGCCGATCACGGCGACCTGAACGTGGGTTTTCATCGCGCCTTCCCCGAATCGAGATCGCGAATGCTGCAGCCGTTGAGTTCGGCCAGGATGCCGGGGAGCACCGGCATGAACCGCTCGCCATGTTCCATCAGCCCCACGCGGATGTAGCCGATCCGTTGCTTCGACACGATCAGGTTTCTCCACTGCAGTCAATCAAGAACGACGCCACGGCGATGCAACGAGTGAAGTGACGCGGTCGCAATTGTGCCGGGAATGGCGACTCATGTCGCGGCGGGACGACGGGGTTATCGGCTGAGTACGTCCCCTTGCTGCCGGCCGAGTTGACGTCGCCAACGGCCGCAATGCCGCGACCGCGGCCATTCAAGTCGGCACGGTGTGTGTCGGGCATCGGCCATGAGGGGACGGTCGAGTGGTACCCCAAAAGAAGCGCAGCCGGATCGCCTGGGACTATTGGGGTTTTGGTTGCGCGTGATGCGATACGATCAGCCAGTGGCCGTTAGGCTGTTTCTCGTAGACATTCGCCACGAGGTAATCGCTCTTGATTGTTCGGCCGTCCTTCATTGTGTTCTCCCCGGTCTCCAGGCCCATCTCCCAGGCGAGATTGCCATTGACGTGAATATGTTGATCCAGCAACAAGGTTTGTCTCGTTGAGAAACGCTTGTTGTTCTCTATCCAATATTCCTTTTGGGCATCCCACCCGACAATGATCGCCTTGCTGCGCGGGCCGACAAAGGTGACGTAGGGCGTGTTGGCCCACGCCTTTTCCATGGCCCTGCCATCGTCGATCACCGCCAATGCCGAAAAGAAGGCCTTGCTTGCCGCTTTCACCCCTTCCAGGTCCCCCGCCGATTGGGCGAGTGCGCTGTTCGAGCAGAGAGCAACCAGCGCAGCGATTAGCGTAAGTGTGCGGCGTATGTTCATGCCATTTCCCTGTGAAGTTTGAAATGCTGGCGATGCGAAGGATAGGGAAGTCGATTGAATACATCTCGCATCCGGGCCCCTCCCCACTTACCGGTAACTCGCTTCGATCCAGGGGACGTGGACATGGGAAAGACTAACTGAAGTGCCTTCTTGTGCACAATTCGGCGCAAGCTCAGCCGATCATAGGATCACTGCCCCCCCCCCCGTCAAGAACGCGCCAGTCAGCTGCCGATGGCGCAAGCGGGGGCATAATAGCCGCCCAATTGGGGGGATAAATGAACAACCGCCGCAAATTGATCGTCGCGCTTGGCGCAAGTGCGCTTGCAGCGCCGTTTCGGATTTGCGCTCAGCCAGTCAAGAAGTCGGTCGTGGTGGGAATCCTGGGAGGTCAAGACCAACCCGGTGCCGAGCCCCTTCTCTCTGCCTTCAAGCAGGGGCTACAGGAATTCGGTTATGTCGAAGGGAAGAATCTCACTCTGCAATTGCGCTTCGCAGACGGGAAACTCGAGCGCGTGCCCGGACTTGCGACCGACCTGGTAACTCTCAAGGTAGACGTTATCGTCAGCTTCGGAACGGTCACCACCATCGCCTTGCAGAAAGCGACCAGCACGATCCCTATCGTCATGGCAAACACCTTCGACCCTGTGGGTACCGGCATGGTGAAAACCCTGGCGCGGCCCGGCGGCAACATTACCGGGCTTTCCAGTCTTGGTGGCGATATCGGTGGCAAGCATCTTGAAATGCTGCTCAGCGTGGCGCCGAAACTTTCCCGTGTGGCTGTACTGTTGAATCCTGGCAACCAGTCGAATCCCTTGCTTCTCAAGAGCATCCAGTCTGCAGCACTGACAACCAGCGCAAACATACTGCCCCTGGAAGCACGGACCGCGCCGGAGATCGAAAATGCCTTTTCCGCAATGACCCAAGGGAAAGCCGGTGCCGTCATCGTGGCGCGTGACGGACTTTTCATCAGCCAGACGCGGCAGATCTCGGAACTGGCGCTGAAGAACCGGCTGCCGTCCATATCTGAGCAGTCCGAACACGCAGAGGCTGGCGGACTGATGAGCTATGGAGTGAATCAAAGGGAACAATTCCGGCGTGCCGCAACCTATGTGGACAAGATCCTCAAGGGAGCCAAGCCAGCCGACCTTCCCGTGGAGCAACCCGCGAAGTTTGAACTTGTCATCAATCTCAAGACGGCCAAGGCACTTGGTCTCGCCATCCCGCAATCGCTCCTGCTGCGCGCGGACGAGGTGATCCAGTGATCAACCGATCCCGGCGTCGAACGACCGCTTGGTAGAAGAACGACCGGCTGCTGTGGGCCGGAACCGGCCAGCGGCGGCGCAGCCACGTCCCTGGCGAGTGTAAAAATATTCGACAAGTTGCGACCGGCCGCTTTCTGGAACGGGCTATGACCGCAGTGGGTCGACTCGAGACGACCGGTCGTTCGTCTGATGTCGGCCAAGAACCGGTCAAGGGGCAGGTCGGCTCAATATCCCCGTAAACCGTCGCTGGTTCAGTCGCAGCGGCGCGTGGCGACCGAGTCAGTGCGACGACCCCATTGCTCGCCAGCATGACGACATCTGGGCGCGCTTCTTGCTTGATCGCTATCGAGCGCAGAACCGATGAATCGCCCGCAACATGCCACAACACCGTCGCGCGCGTGAGGCGCAGTCTGTAGTCCACGTTCGCCCGACCGCGGAGTGGCTGGACTTTGATCTATCGCCGAACTATCCGACGCTCGAGGAGATCGAGATTGCCGATGAGCTACGCCACGACCTGGAGCTGAAATACCTCGGCAAAGCCGACCCCTGCTGGGACTCCGGCGCGGCCCATCCGCGCTGGAGAACCGACGAGGACGCCTGACCGCGCCGGCCGCATAGCTCGGTGATCGAGTGCGTCGAGGCCGTGGTCTGGATCGTCCACACTGCCGCGGCCCCGCCGTATCGAATGCCGTGGTTTGCGACACATCCGGCTCCCGACCAGACGCGACAGCCCTTGCAGAAACTCATGAAGAAACGCCATACGCTGAGCCAGCGCCTCGCCCGCGAGGTGGACGCGTCCAAGGCCGCCCTGATGGACCTGGGCCCTTCGGTTGCCATCTTCGGCAGCGCCCGCGTCACGCCCGAGAATCGCTACTACGTCGCGGCACGGGAAACGGCGCGGCTGCTGTCGGCGCGCGGGATCGCGGTCATCACCGGCGGCGGACCCGGCATCATGCAGGCCGCGAACGAGGGAGCCAAGGCCGGCCTGGGCGGACGCAGCGTTGGCCTCTCGATCCGGCTGCCCGTCGAGGAAAAGGCGAATCCGCACCTCGATGTCGAGGTGAATTTCGAGCACTTCGCCTCGCGCAAAGTGGCGTTTTGCCGGCATTCGCAAGCCTTCTTGTTCTTTCCGGGAGGCTTCGGCACGCTGGACGAGCTGGGAGAGGTGCTCACGCTCATTCAATGCGGAAAGTCGCCGTACGCGCCGGTGCTGCTGTTCGACAAGGCGTTCTGGCAAGGAATGCTCGACTGGATGCGGCACCGCATGCTCGCGTTGGGGCTCATCGGCGAGAATGACCTCGACCGGTTGCTCTTCTGCAATCAACCGGAGGAAGCCATCTCGACGCTGATGCAAAGGGATGGCAGGCTGCTCCGCGTCGCCTGAGCCCCTATCCTGGCGCACCGAGG
>Ga0315275_10007132_pt1 | contig 10778 bp, 11 predicted proteins | sample YL17G03_0_MG_FD_205557 | JGI IMG/M metagenome (GOLD analysis project Ga0315275, IMG submission 205557) | Sediment microbial communities from Yellowstone Lake, YNP, Wyoming, USA - YL17G03_0 | ecosystem: Environmental > Aquatic > Freshwater > Lake > Sediment | place: USA: Wyoming | collected...
ATCTATGTAAATCCTTGAGAGTACCGAGTTCTTGAGACAATATTAACTCTTATCAAGAGCAATGTCAAGTTTAAGTTTAGCATGCCGTATGGATAAATTAACCCACCTTTTTGTTAACATCTTGAAGATCTTGTAATTCCTAATCTGTTTTTCTACATCCCTTACAAATTTTTTCCTTATATAATTTGAGTGGCTTTTCATATTGAGTGTATAACTGATTTGGTAAAAAGGATACTTTTTCGTGTTTGTCGGGATTGTATGATACTGGATAGTCAGCACCCCGGGTCTCATTTCATCAATTTGCATTAATTTCTGCTTAATACTTCTGATTTGCTTCTCTACTTTTACAAGTTTGTTTTGCATGATACCCTCCTTTTTTATATAATAGTAGCATAATAAAGCTACTATGTCAATAGAAATCGTAAAAGGAGGCAGTGTTATGGAACTATGGCAGAACTGGTGGAAGATGGTGGAACAGTTGCGTCCCGCCTGTATTCGGATGCGGACGTTTCTGTGGCTGGCAGTATGCATGGCAGGGGTAACGGTTCGGACGGACCTCTCTGGGGTAAGCAGTATTATCCGTTCACTCGGGCTCAAGGGACTTTTCTATGACCGTTTGCTGGACCTTTTTCACACCCCTGCAGTTAACCTTGATAAACTGACTCATTTATGGAAAGGCATTGTTTTTCAGAACAGGTCATCACTGTTACAAGTAAACGGCAGAATACTCCTTGTAGGAGATGGGCTTAAGGTTCCCAAAGAAGGAAAGAAAATGCCTGCCGTAAAGAAACTACACCAGGGGTCGGAGTCAAATTCCAAGCCGGAGTATATATTCGGACACTCCTGCCAGGTGATTGCCATACTTGCAGGAACACTCAACAGCGTGTTTGCTATTCCCCTGATAAGTAGGATACACGAAGGGGTTGTTTTCTCAAATCGTGACAGGAGAACCCTGCTGGACAAGATGATTGAACTGCTTACATCCCTGCAAATTCAGGAACAGGTTTATTTTATCGCCGATGCGTATTATGCCTGCAAAAAGATGGTCACTGGACTGCTCTCTATGGGCAATCACCTGATTACGAGGGTAAAAAGCAATGCTGTCGCATACCTGCCGGCAGATAAAACAGGTAATAGTAAAAGGAAAAGGGGACGTCCCCTGAAATATGGAAAGAAAGTACGGCTTAAGAAATACTTTGATGCTCCTGACATGCAGAATGCCCGGAGTCCAATCTATTCTGATAAGAACGTCCTGCTTCAGTTCAAAGCGGTTGACCTGTTTTGGAGAGCGGCAGGGGTCCTCGTGCGGTTTGTCGTAGTCCTCCATCCTACAAGGGGCAAGATTATCCTGATGAGTACCGACACAACCTTATCTCCGCTTGAAATCATCAGAATCTACGGGCTCCGCTTCAAGATTGAGGTTTCCTTCAAGCAGGCTCTCTCTACTCTCGGCGCCTACGCCTATCATTTCTGGATGAAAGTGATAAAACCCTTACGAAAAAACTCAGGCAACCAGCATCCACACCGTAAATCTGATAAGTTCCGCAATGCCATGAGAAGAAAACTCTCCGCTTATCACTGCCACATCCAGATTGGTATTATTGCCCAGGGTATTCTCCAGTGCCTTTCCCTTTCTTTCCCCAAAACCGTTTGGAACTCGTTCGGCTCCTGGATTCGCACCCCAAGAATGCATTTGTGCCCTTCTGAACAGGTTACCGCCATCGCATTAAGAAACGTGTTCCCGGAATTTCTCGCAGGTTCCGTTAAATCCTCAATCTTGAAGAAATTCTTGCTTGAAAGGATTGATTTTGATAGAATTGAGGGGGTCAGGATGGTTGCTTAGCTGACTTTTAAGTAGTTTTTACCAGAAAAGTCGGGACTCTCAAGTTATATTGTCAACGGCAATTAAAGGAATTATTTTTATCTCTCCCACCCCTGCCTCTGTCTCTTCCCTGGGATTTAGATTTGGAATGGTGGCGTTCTACTTCCTTGATTATCAATAAGGTTTGATACCTGGAAAATTACACAATTCTAAGGGACTAACCCAATTTGTGTGTCCAACGATAAAGGCTGTTACGGAACTACGGGAACACGGGGATACCCCCCAATGTTTTGCTGTGTAAAACAATACATGGGGCGGGTAGTCCCCCATGCCTTATTTTGCCTTGCAAAATATTGGGGGTGACTGTTGCGGAACGACGTAATTGTCCGCTTCCGAAGTGGACAATTATGCTTTAGGGAGGGTGAAGATGAATGCAGAGCCTTTTTTGAGTTCGCTTTCCACTCTTATTTTTCCGCCATGGGCTTCAACTATGTATTTAACTATCGCCAGCCCCAGCCCTGTGCCTTTCTGGCCTGCAATATTATCGCTTGCGCCTTTTACCTGTTCAAATTTTTCAAATATCCTGCCCAGGCTTTCTTTGGGTATGCCCATGCCGTTATCTATAACGCTGACTTCAAGTTCTTGCGGCCTTTCCACTATTTTAACCGTAATATTACCCCCTTTAGGAGTAAATTTAACGGCATTGCTTAAAAGGTTGGTTATTACCTGATTTATCCTTTCCGGGTCTGCATTTATCTGTGATACCTCGGCCCGGGTATCAACGTTTAACGATATTTCCTTTGCCTCAGCCTGAGGTTTCATCAACTCCATTATTTCATGCACTGAAGTGAGCAGTTTAAACGGTTCTTTGTTTACCTGCATCTTGCCCTTTTCCAGTTTGGCAATATCAAGCAGGTCATCTATGAAGCGGGCAAGCCGGTTGGCGCTCCTTTTAATTACTTCCGTGTACTCCGTTTGTTTATCGGTAAGTTTGCCTCCTGCTCCTTTTGCCAGCAGTCCAATATACATCTTCATAGAAGTCAGCGGTGACCTTAATTCATGCGTGACTGATGAAACAAAATCCTTTTTCATCTCGTCAAGCTCTTTGAGCCTGACAGCCATGTTGTTGAACTCTCTTGCAAGCTTGCCCAGTTCATCTTTTCTGCGGACGGTTATATGATAATCAAGTTTCCCCTGCCCTATTTGTTCAGCGCCGCGAGACAGCTTTTTTATCGGGCTAACCATCATCCCGGCAAGAATGAAAGAGCCGATGAATCCGATAAAAAGCGATATCACTGCAATTACCATTATCCGGCTGGAAGTATTCTTGAGGTTCTCCTCTATTTTACCGTCAATAAACTCCCGCGAAAATCCCACTCTTGCAATCGCCGCTTTTTTATCATCAATGATAACCGGCCTGCTGACTTCATATATCCCGTTACCTTCATCGTCAGATCGCAACTGCACTAAAATATCCGTTGCTCCTTTTGCCTTCTCTCCAACAGTGTCCTTATAGACGCTTCCAAGCAGATTCATGTCGGTATGGGCAAGTATTTTATCATCCATATCAACAAGCATCGCATGAGATATTCCTTCCGTGCTTCCCAGGTTTTTTATGTAGTTTGTCAGGACTTTCTCGTTCTTGGCTACCAGGGATTCCCTGCTTACCTGGCTGAAACTCCTGATAACATTCTCCTGATTTGCCCTCATCTGGTCAATCAGCATCTGCCTTTCGGAATAAAAAAGCATAACACTCACACCTGCAATTATTATCAGGACAAGCAGGCTTGCAGAAAAGCTGAATTTAGTCCGAAGCTTCATTTTTTAATTTATTCCTCTTTTTAAGGGGAGGGGGGGTGTTATTGAAATTACAATTTTTCAACATAATCTATAATATTTTTTATATCAAACGGTTTATAAAACAACCAGTCGGCTCCTTTTATTGCTTTTTCCGTTATAACATTATCCGTAATATTGCCTGTTATTATCACCACCTGAGTTTCAGGGCTGATTTTTTTTATTTCTTCCATGGTTTCCAACCCGTTCATACCCTTCATAATTATGTCCAGAAAGACTATGTCAAAATGCTCTTTTTTAACTGCTCCCACCGCATCAGCACCATTATATACGGCAAGAACGGTATGCCCGGTATTATCAAAAACAAGCTCCATAAGCCTGCATATTGCTTCTTCGTCATCAACTACCAGGATTTTCTTATTGTCCATCATTAATGTACCACCTATTTATCACGACATTTTTCTATTTCACCAGTTATTGCTCTGATGTTTCAGGCAGATTAATTATTAGTCTGGCACCTTTACCTTTTCCTTCAGACTCGGCCCTGATTTTCCCCCCATGTTTCTCTATGATACTGTATGCAACGAATAAACCAAGCCCTGTTCCACTGCCAATTTCCTTTGTGGTGAAGAACGGGTCAAATACCTTTAAAACATCAGTGCCATCTATCCCTGCCCCGTTGTCTTCTACCTCAATCTTTACAGTGCCATCCTTATCTTTACAGGTCGTTATTATTATCTTCCCTTCCCCCGTAATCGCCTGATAGGCGTTAACGAGCAATTGCTGAATAACCTGTTCAAGAAGAGAACTATCGCCTTTTACCATTAAAACATTATTATCAAGTTTGCTTATTATTTCTATGTCTTTCATTCTCAACTGGAGGCTTGCAAGCTCAATAGCCTTGGTTATAACATCATTGATATTCAGTTGCTGTGTCTGTAGAGTCTGTTGCCTGGCAAAACCAAGCAGGTGTTTGATTATTTTCTTGCACCTGTATGTCTGTTCTTCAATTTGCTGCAAACTTGTCCTTATTCCTTTGTCGTTTATACCCCGCAGGAGTATTTGTGCATGCCCGAGAATAACGGTCATAGGATTATTAAGTTCGTGAGCGGCGCCGCTGGCAAGCTGGCCTATGGCAGCCATTTTTGCGGATTGTATCAGCTGGTACTGGGTATTTTTTAATTCCTGTGTCCTTTTTTCAACAAGTTTTTCAAGAGACTGGTTTGTTTTTTTGATTTCTTCGTTTGCCTTCATCACTTTTTCTTTTTCATACGAAATCAGTTTCTGGTAATAATAACTTATTGCGCCCATCATTACCAGAAACATTGTCCGGACAATCACTATACCTATGTCCTCGGCAGTTATATTTTTTATATTGAAAATAAAGATGTATAAAGGATAACCGATGCAGGGCAGTACCCAGGTGAAAATAACTAATTTCTTATCATCATGCATGGTCGCTTCTGCAAGCGGCATAGTAAATAACATCAGGAATAATGGGCTTTTATACCCTCCCGTACTGTCAATGGCATAAGTTATCATTAACAAATCCATGACATTGAAAATATATTTCCATGAAATGTTTACTATATCAAACTTGATTATAGCCTGCATCAAAATATAGCATGTTATAACCATGACTGTTATTATTACCAGCCTGATGGGAACGATATTTATGCCAAAAAACATCAGCACAACACAAAGAAACACTGCTACGATAGTAATCCAAAGTCTGATGTCCATATCATTCTTTAAAACAGCAATTATTGCTTCTTTATTATCAAGCTTCATTAATTATTTCCTTATTTCCTTGATTAAGCTATTAAAGCCGCTGCTTTTGTCTGGTAAGAATTCTATTCCTCCTGCTTCAATTTCTCAGGTGTTGTTTCTTCAAGAATGAGTTTGCAGATATTTTTGTAACCCAGTTTGCGGTTTATTTTCAATAGGTCTTTTAAATCTGAGTATGCTTCGGGGTGCTCCTTTTTAAATTCTTTAATTGCTTCATTGACTGCCTTCAATTCTTCAAGTGTGCATATTGCCGCCATTTAGTTAATGCCTCCTTTTAGTAACCGTATACGTATACCTATTTTTCTATTCTCTGGTAATCTTAATGATTTCATACTCAATTATCCCGGCAGGAATGGAAATTTTTACCGAATCCCCCACTTTATGGCCCAGCAAACCCTGCGCTATAGGTGAATCAACGGAAATCCTGCCCTCAGCAACATCAGCTTCTTCAGATGATACAAGCGTCCATTCAAGCTGTTCCTTGTTTTGAATATTTTTTAAGCTTACTGTTGCGCCTATATACACAATATCCGAAGGCAGGTTTTCATCCTCTATCAGCCTGGCGCTGCGAAGCTTGTTTTCAAGCTCAAAAATTCTGCTCTGCAGGTGAGCAAGCGCTTCTTTTGCGGCATGATACTCTGCATTTTCCTTCAAATCCCCGAGTTCTCTTGCAACGCCAATTTCTTCCGAAAGCGCGGGCCTTTTTTTCTTTAACTCTCCCAGCTCTTTCCTCAACTTTTCGTAGCCTATTCTGCTCATGTGAAAAGCACCCTGTGGCATTTTACTCCCTCAAACCGACTTAGCATTCTACCAACCCGCGAAGAAGCGGGGTGGGCCTGCCCCTGAGAATCCACCAAGAATATTTAATTCCCTACAAAGAAGTATATACCATATTGCTGGAATTGTCAAGTAATGGCATTTTTTATTGGACAAATGGGATATATTGGAGTATAATCTTATAAGAAGTCAGTATTACAGAATGGCGGTTTATTTAATGAGAGATTCAGTATTCTACAGAATATGGGCAAAGTTCCTGGAAATGTTCGGCAACATCATGGTTGCCTTTAAGCCTCCCCGCGTCAAGGCCGAGCACCTCAGGAAAGCCATGGAAACAGCAAAGCCCGGCATGATAATATGCCGCAGGTTTACCTATTATCTTGATGCCCACTTTATAAAAGGAAAATACACGCACAGCGGGCTGGTGATATCCGATAGGGAGATGATACATGCGGTTGCAAAAGGCGTGGAAATCGTGGATATTATTGATTATCTTAAGGACACGGACGGATTTTTAATACTCCAGCCGCCCTACCGCAATGAGGATGATATTAAAAAAGTCATTGAATTTGAAAGAGAAGCGGTTAAGGCGCGTAAACCCTATGATTACCTGTTTGACAAAGAAGATGACAGGGCATATTACTGCAACGAACTCATCTGGCGCGCCTTCAAGTCCATCGGGCTAAAAATTCCTGTAAAAAAAAGAATCATTTATGCAAGCGACATCATCAAGTTCTGCAAAATAATCTACGAAACCCCGTTTTAAGTAATTGTCATTTATTAAAAAGATTTTGGCATGATTTTGGCGAAAAACCCTTGACAGATATTGCTCATAATGTATATAATGTTTTAATATAAAAATAGAAATAATTTACATTATCCCAGACAATAACTTTCGCAACCGAAAAATCTTGAAATATGAAATATAAGAGTTTAATACTAACAACCATTCTCTTAATATTCACAGTATATACCGCATATGCCCATCCCATTATGCAGAAGCCCTTATACAATCCTGACAGAGAATACGAAAAAGCAGGCAGGCAGAAACCAAAAATACCCAATTGGGCAATTGCGATGATTGATAATAAATACATTGGCAGGTCTGACTACATTAACTGGCTTGTTGACAGGGCAGGCAAGGAAGAACTCTTTGAGCAGTTCATTACGGACATATTGATAGAACAGAAAGCAAGGCAGCTGGGAATCAGGGCAAACAGGAAAGAAATCCAAAGGATGGTTGAAGAAAAGACAGTATCGGAAATGGAAAAAGCGAGGAGCAGCCCCTACTATAAAACAATGATTAAAATGTCAGCCGTCAGCGAGAATGAATTCCTTAACCTGCAGAAAGTGAAAATCAGGAAGGAAGTGGAGAAATATTATATCCCGTCACTGATTATCTATCACACGAGGGAGATCCCTGAGAGCAGCATAAGGAAAAAGTTCGTTGAGAAATACGGGAAGGACGGGAGGAAATACCTCCTGAAGTGCATATTCGTCTCCGCAGGAGAAAAACTGCTTAAGAAAGGCGAGCCTGGATATGACAATTCAATAGCAGAAATGGAAAGGGAAGCAAAGGATGAGCTTGGCAGAGGAGCAGTGGAGCTGAAACAGGGAAGGAGTTTTGAGGAAACAGCCCAGAAATATTCAGACGACGAAGAGACAAAATACAATGGCGGTTACCTTGGAGAATTTATTAAGGGGAAGTTCGGCGGAGAGTTTGACCAGGCTGTCCAGGCGCTTGCCATAGGGGAAACCAGCAGAGTCCTGAAATCCAGGAGAGGTTTCCATATTGTTAAGGTAATTAATAAAACCGGAGACAGGATTGAAATAAGCCATATACAACATTCCGTGAACTGGTTTTCTGTCCCTGACCTGGATTTCAGGGCAGGCGAGAGGGAAAAGGCAAGGGAGAAGATTGACAGGATATTCTCAAGAATAAAAGCAGGCGAGGATTTCTATAAGATAGCGGAAGAGGAATCGGATAATCCTGAAAAATCATACAGGGACGGTTTTTTGGAAGGCTGGTCTAACAATTGGGATATTATGTCAGGCAGCAGCCTTACAGGCCTTCAGAAAGGAGACACAAGCAGCATCATTGAAACGGACAGGGGGTTCCAAATTGTAAGGATTGAAGATTTAAAGGCCACAGAATACAGTAACCGCATAAAGGAGTCCCTGAAAAAGGAAATAGCTTACGACACTGCTGTAAAAGAATTCAGCGGGCTGAAGAAGGACTTGATAAATGACGCAAAAATCATACGGTACTGAATGCTATACCGTTATAAGAAATATCTTTTATGTTACGGGTTGTTTGTTTTTTCTATTGCTGATTTCAGCAGGCTCAAAACCCGGAGAGTTCAATGAGAATGAATTCATTTCACATATTAAGGAACTGCACAGTAATATATATAACGCTTTCAATTACAGCAATGAAAGCGAGATTTATAACTGCCTGGCTTCAAGTTTTTCAGGAGACGAGCTTGACAGGCAGTTCTATGAGTTTCTGAAGGCAATCAGGGAGTTTGAGTCGGAAGGCTACAGGAACTATATCCAGGAGATTGATTATGAGAACGTAACCATTGAAAAGAGGACTGACAGGCAGATAAGAGTATATATGAAATGGAAAGTAATGGGCCTTGTGAAACACCAGTTGCACGAGCACAACAGGATAAACATATACGAGGCGGTTTACAGGTTTGAAAAATTGAAAGGAGAGGACGACTGGAAAATAGTTGACACCCAGGTACTGAATTCAGAGCGTATAATATTCCCGAAGAGGTACTATGACCAGCCGCAGCCATTATGATAACCATTGAGAACCTTTATTTTAAATACAGGGAAGCGCAGGGTTTTGAACTAAAGATAAAGGAGTTGAAGATTGCTGACGGTGAGAAGTGCTGCATCGTCGGCCCGAGCGGTTCAGGCAAGACCACGCTGGTAAACTTGTTGACCGGGATATATAAACCTGTGAGCGGGACAATAAGGATTGACAATATGGACATTAGTGACAGGAATGAAAAAGAAATAAGAGGGTTCAGGATAAACAGCATAGGATATATTTTCCAGGACTTTGGCCTTATAGATTATCTGAACGTGGAAGACAATATCCTTCTCCCTGTTTATCTCAGTCCGGGCATGTCTGTGAATCGTTCAATGAAGGAACGGGTTGATTATCTGCTCACGCGCCTGAATCTGGGGGATAAACGCTCAAGTTTTTCAAGACAACTGTCACAGGGGGAGAAACAGAGGGTTTCCATTGCGAGAGCTGTGCTTCTGAAGCCAAGGATAATAATTGGTGACGAAGCTACCGGCAACCTTGACGCCAAGACCACGGAAAAGATAATGGAACTGCTGTTAGAAGCAGTTGCAGAGTCGGGCTCCACCTTCATTTTTATAACGCATAATTTATTACTGATGAAATATTTTAAGCGGGTAATTGACATAATTGAGCTGAACAAATAAGGGGCACTAAATGAAAATGGTTTTAAAAATATTTAAACTTGCGCTAAGTTACCTGAAATACAACAGGTTAATGTCCTGCGTGATTATAGTATGTATAACGATAAGCATTTTCCTCCCTCTGTTTACTATAAGGATAAGCAACCTTGCAAGAGCAATCCTTACAGAGAGGGCACAGCAGACGCCCCTTGTCGTCGGGAGGAAAGGGTCGCCTCTCCAACTGGTCCTGAATACTCTCTATTTCAAATCAGACACGCCGGACGTTTTGAAGTTCAGGGTATACAAGGACATTGTCCGGAAAAAAACAGGAGTGGTAGTGCCTGTATACAACAGGCACACGGCCAGGAATTACCCGATAATCGGGACTACTCTTCAGTATTTCAAGGTGAGAGGGCTGGAAATCCGAAGCGGCACCATGCTGCAGATACTGGGAGACGCAGTGCTTGGTTACAACGCTGCAAAGAACCTGAAGCTCAAGCAGGGGGATATTCTAATTTCCGACACAAAAAGTCTATACAATATTTCGTCAATGTATCCGCTCCAGATGAATATAACGGGCGTGCTTGAAAAAAGCAATTCGCCTGACGATAATGTAGTCTTTGTTGACTTCAAGACGGCATGGGTAATGGACGGAATATGCCACGGGCACAAGGACCTGCGTAAAGCAGAGGCATTAGATGTCCTGGCAAGGGAGAAGGATAATGTTGTTGGCAGCCCGAGTGTATACGAATTTACAAAGATAACTCCTGAAAATATTGACTCTTTCCACTTCCACGGCGACGAAAGCGAGTTCCCGCTCACAGGTATTATAGTGATACCGGAGACGGAAAAGAAAGGCACAATACTCAAGGCAAACCTGAACCTTACAGAGACACTGCAGGCAGTGGCCCCCGGCAGTGTTATAGGGCAGCTGATAGACCTTGTATTTAACATAAGAAAGATAATGAGCGCATACTTCCTGCTCGTTTTTATATCAACGGCCCTGTTCTTGTTCCTTATAGTGGTCCTGTCCCTGCAAATAAGAAAGAACGAAAGGCAGATAATGCAGATGGTAGGGGGAGGCAGGAACACAATTTTTATATTGCTGTTTACCCAGCTGTTCACTATAGTTGCCATAAGCTTTGTAGTGAGC
>Ga0315275_10007133_pt1 | contig 10777 bp, 7 predicted proteins | sample YL17G03_0_MG_FD_205557 | JGI IMG/M metagenome (GOLD analysis project Ga0315275, IMG submission 205557) | Sediment microbial communities from Yellowstone Lake, YNP, Wyoming, USA - YL17G03_0 | ecosystem: Environmental > Aquatic > Freshwater > Lake > Sediment | place: USA: Wyoming | collected...
CCGCGTAAGGGGTCGACGCACCGGGAGCAATCCTGGGCGAGAGGAAAGAGACGAGACGGGGAGCCCACCATCGACACGAGTTGGATCGAACAGCCTCTCAACACCATTTCTTCAGCACCCTGCTAGCCCGTAGATCGCCTGTCCCTCCCCGAAGACGTGGTTTCAGCCGTAGGTCGGGGTCTTCAGACCCCGACAGCGATTTTGCGCGAGGGGCTGAAGCCCCTCGCCTACATCAGGACATCAACCCCAGCCCGGTTCTCCATGCCGCACCTTTCAAGGTGTGGCATACGACCTCATTTGCCGCCCCCCCACCCCCGGTGCTACGATCCCTTCGATGGCTACCAGACACGCCAGCTTAGCCCTCTACGTCCACATCCCCTTCTGCCAGGCCAAGTGCCCCTACTGCGACTTCAACTCCTACGCCGGGCTGGAGGGCCTGATGACGCCCTACGTCGACGCCCTCATCGCCGAGATGGCCCTCTGGCGGGAAGCGACCCGCGACGCCAGGGTGACCACCGTCTTTATCGGCGGCGGCACCCCCAGCTTTCTGCCGCTGGCCGAGACCGAGCGCCTTCTCACCGCCCTCCGCTGCTCCTTCTCCGCCGGAGGCGGACCCAACGCCGAGATCACGGTCGAGGCCAACCCCGGCTCGTCCGATAGCTCCCGCCTGGCCGGCCTGCGCCGGCTGGGGTTCAACCGCCTGAGCCTAGGCGTCCAGTCCTTCCAGAACGACGAGCTCCGCCTCCTGGGGCGCGTCCACTCGACCGCGGAGGCGCGCGAGGCCTATGCCGCCGCCCGGCGGGCGGGCTTCGAGAACGTGAACCTGGACCTGATCTTCGGCCTGCCCGGCCAGGCGCCGGCGGCCTGGCAGCGCACGCTGGCCGAGGCCATCGCTCTGCGGCCCGAACACCTGTCGCTCTACGCGCTCACCCTGGAGGAGGGCACGCCCCTGGCCGCCGACGTCGCGGGCGGCCGCCGACCCGCGCCCGACCCCGACCTGGCCGCCGACATGTACCTCTGGGCCGGCGAGGCGCTGGCCGCCGCCGGCTATCAGCACTACGAGATCTCGAACTGGGCGCTGCCCGGCTATCGCTGCCGCCACAACCTCGTCTACTGGCGCAACGAGCCCTACCTGGGCCTGGGGGCAGGCGCTCACTCCTGCCTCCCCGGTTTCCGCTTCGCCGCTGTCCGCGACCCGCGTGCGTACATCCGTGAGGTGATGGCCACCGGCGCTGCTCCGTCGTCTGACGGGCTCGCCGCCTACCTCACGGGTCTGCGCCACCTGGAGAGCGTCGTCCAGATCACAAGCGCCCGCGCCATGGCCGAGACCGCCATCCTTGGCCTGCGCCTCGTCGAAGGGCTGAGCCTGGCGGCGTTTCGCCGTCGCTTCGGGATGGGCCTACTGTCCGCCTACGGCCCGGCGGTGGCCGAACTCACGGCGCTGGGCCTGCTGGAGCGCTCGAACGGGCGCCTTCGCCTCACGTCCAAGGGGCGCCTGCTGGGCAACGAGGCCTTCGAGCGCTTCCTGCCGGACGCGTAGTCGCCAAAGAGCTTCGTCAGGCCGGATCGCTGACCCTCACGATTTCGTATAATGAAAAGAGCTACGCGCGATTATACTTTCACTTCTCGGCTTGTCCGCTAGATAGGAGGAGCACATCTCGGGCCGAGCGAGCTCGTCCAGTACCACGAGGCGTAGCGAAACCGACTGACGTACGCAATCCCGCGGTTCAAAAGGAGGAAGACATCGTGGCCAATCCATTTGTGCACGTTGAACTGCAGACCAAAGACCTGGACAAGGCGAAGAAGTTCTACCAAGGCCTCTTCGACTGGAAGCTCGAAGACATGCCAATGGGCAACGGCATGTCCTACACCGTGATCAACGTGGGAGAAGGCACCGGAGGAGGGATGATGACCAACCCCGCCCCTGGCACACCCTCCCACTGGTTGACCTACGTGGACGTGGCTGACATCGACGCAACCACCGAGAAGGCGCAGTCTTTGGGCGCCACCGTGGTACAGCCCAAGACCGAGGTTCCAGGCATGGGCTGGTTCAGCGTCATGGTCGACCCCACGGGAGCCGCCATCGCCCTCTGGCAATCCAAGCCCGGCCAGTAGACCGGCCGCGCGCCACAGCCAGTGTGTAGTGAGGCCATCCTTCCTCTGGGGAAGGATGGCCTCGACGCTAGTCCCCCAGCTTGTGCAGCCCCCGGATGGCCGCCAGCAGCGGCTCCACGTCCGGGCCGTCTGACGAGGGCGCCGGCCCATGCGGATCGGCGGTGAACCTGTTCCCCAGCAGCACGTCGAGGCAGGCGCGCACCCCCCAGGCCAGGGCCTTCAGGTCGTAGCCCCCTTCGAGCGAGAACACGATACGCCCACCGCATAGCTCCTCAGCCGCTCGGCGCAGCATCAGCGCTAGTTCGTAGTAGCCGGCGCAGCTCAAGGCCATCCAGGCCAGCGGGTCAGCGAAGTGCCCGTCGAAACCGGCGGACACCAGCAGAAGCTGCGGCCGGAAGCGCCGCAGGGCGGGCAGCAGCACCATCTCGAAGGCCCGCCGGTACTGCTGGTCGCCGCTTTCCATGGGCAAGGGCACGTTCACCGTGAACCCCAGGCCGGGGCCGGTGCCCGCTTCCCGCCAGCTGCCGGTGCCGGGGTACAACGGCGACTCGTGGGTCGAGCAGTAGAGCACCGTGGGGTCGCTGTAAAAGGCATCCTGGCTGCCGTTGCCGTGATGCACATCGAAGTCGGCGACGGCGACCCGCTCCAGCCCCCGCCGCTCGATGGCGTGGCGGGCGGCGATGGCCACGTTGTTGAACAAACAGAAGCCCATGGCGTGGGCGGGCGTGGCGTGGTGGCCCGGCGGCCGCACCAGACAGAAGGCCGAATCGATTTCGCCGGCCAGCACGGCGTCCGTGGCCCTCAGGCAGCCGCCGGCCGCCCGCAGCGCCGCCTCGTACGAGCGCGAAGAGACGGCCGTATCCATGTCCAGCGCCCGTTCGCCGGCCTCGATGCGCTCCCGCACCCAACGGATCATCTCCGGCTCGTGCACCAGCTCGAGGTCGGCCAGGGTAGCGTCGTTCGCCGCGACGGGTGTGAGCTGAGAGCGCAGGCCGCTCTCCTCCAGCAACGCCATTGTGGCCTGGAGGCGCTCGGCCTTCTCCGGGTGACCGTCGGTATCGTGCTCCAGGTAGAGGGCGTCGTAGACCAAGCCCACACGCGCCATGGCTGGCGGTCCTCCTGGCATCATCCTAGGGGAACCGCGGGGAACAGACAACCGCTCCCAAGCCCCGCCGGTAGGGGCGCTGCTTGCTGCGCCCCATTGCCCGGCCCCTGCAGACAGGCCCAACGCCGTAGGGGCGGTTCGCGAACCGCCCCTACGAATTTCCGCCCATCATAACCTGGGCCAGCTAGAGACAAAACGCCCGCGGTGTGCTAACATCTTTCGCCGAACAGATGTACGTCATAGGCACCGCCGGCCACGTCGACCACGGCAAGTCGGCCCTGGTGAAGGCCCTCACCGGCATCGACCCCGACCGCCTCCAGGAGGAGAAGGAGCGGGAGATGACCATTGACCTGGGCTTCGCCTGGCTGCGCCTGCCCGGCGGCCAGGAGGTCAGCATCGTCGATGTCCCCGGCCACGAGCGCTTCGTCAAGAACATGCTGGCCGGCGTGGGCGGCATCGACCTGGCCCTGCTGGTCATCGCCGCCGACGAAGGGGTCATGCCCCAGACCCGCGAGCACCTGGCCATCCTCGATCTCCTGGACGTGCGGCACGGCATCGTCGTCATCTCCAAGAAGGACCTCATGCCCGACGCCGAACTGCTGGCGGTGGTGGAGGCCGAGATCGCCGAAGCGCTCCAGGGAACCGTCTTCGAAGGCGCGCCCGTCGTTGCTTGCTCGGCGGTCAGCGCCGAGGGCCTGCCCGAGCTGCTGGCCACCATCGAGGAGGAACTGGCCCGCACGCCGACCAAACGCGACCTGGGCCGGCCTCGTCTGCCCATCGACCGCGTCTTCACGGTGGCCGGCTTCGGCACCGTGGTCACCGGCACCCTCATCGACGGCTCCCTCCGCCCTGGGCTTGAAGTGGAGGTCGTGCCCGGCGGGCTGAAGGCGCGCATTCGCGGCCTCCAGACCCACCAGCACAAGGTAGAGGACGCCTCGCCCGGCCGCCGCCTGGCCGTGAATCTCACCGGCCTCTCGCCCGCCGATTTGCTCCGCGGCATGGTGGTCACTACCCCCGGCTGGCTGCGCCCCACCGCCGCCGTCGATGTTCGCCTGCGGGCCGTGCGCTACTTGCCGCGGGCCATCCGTCACAACGTTCAGGTCACCTTCCACACCGGCGCCAGCGAGGTGGCCGGCCGCCTCCTCCTTCTGGACTGCGACGAGCTCGCCCCCGGCGGGCAGGCCTGGGCCCAGCTCCGGCTGGAGGAACCCGTGGCCGTAGCCCCGGGCGACGCCTTCGTCATTCGTTCTCCCAACGATACGCTGGGCGGGGGCCGCGTGGTGGACGCCCACCCGCGCCGCCACCGTCGCTTCCACCGCGCGACCCTGGAGACGCTGGACAAGATGGAGCGCGGCTCGCCGGAGGAGGTGCTTCTCGTGGCCCTGGCCCGCCTGGAACCCTGTGAGGCGGGCCAGCTCGCCCGCCACACCGACCTCGCCGCCGCCGAGGCCGAGGCGGCCGCCGCCGCCCTGGTGGCTGACGGCCGCGCCGTGGCCCTGAGCGAAGGCGAGCTCACGCCTTCGACCCTCCTCTTCACCGCCGACGGCTTCGCGCGGCTTAGCGCTCGCGCGCGCGAGCTCCTCTCCTCCTTCCACCGGCAACACCCGCTGCGACAGGGCATCGCTCGCGAGGAGCTGCGCAGCCGTCTGGGCCTGGAGGCCCGCCCCTTCGACGCCCTGCTCGCCACTTGGGCCCGTCGCGGCGAGCTGCGCGAGGCGGCGGGAAGCGTAGCCCTGCCCGACCACGAGCCCCGCCTCTCGCCCGCCCAGCAGTCCGCCGCCGACGCCTTCCTAGCCACCATCAAGGCCAACCCCTACTCGCCGCCCACCGAGCGCCAGCCGGAGCCCGAGCTCCTGGCCCACCTCGAGGGGGAAGGGCGCATCGTGCGCGTTGGCGACGGGATCGCCTTTGCCCGCGAGGCATATGATGAGATGACGGCCCGCATCATCGAGCACCTGCGGGCATTTGACACCATCACCCTGGCCCAGGTGCGGGACATGTTCGCCACCAGCCGCAAGTACGCCCAGGCCCTGCTAGAGCATCTGGACGATCAGCGCATCACGCGCCGCGTGGGCGACGAACGGGTGCTGCGCAAGGGAGGCTGACGAGTTGTCATGACCCTGGACTTCCAGCAACTGGCCGCCCAGCTCGACGACTTGGGCCCTGAGCTGCGCTCGCAGGGCGAGAAGGCGGGCCAGGTTCTGGCCCGCGCCCTGGAGGCCGCACACGCCTGGGCCCGCCGGCCGGACGACCTGCGCCGCCGCCTGGCCGAAGCGCAGACCAGTTGGCGACCGGCCGAGCCCCTGAGCGAACCCCTGGACGCCTCTATCGACGCCCCGTCCGCGCCGGCCGACTACGTGGCCCTGGCCACCGATGGCTCCCACATCGACGTGGAGCGCCACAACCCCCTGCCCTGCTATCTGCTGAACCTGGGCTGGGCCCGTATCCGCTATGGCCGCTCGCCGGACGCCGAGCTCTCCAGCCAGCCGGAGCTGGCCTACGGCGACCAGCGCCTCGTGCTGGGCGACCCCGCCGACGCCAGCCGTCAGGCGCCGGTGCGAGGCGATCTTCTCGCTGCGCTCCGCGCCGTCGGCGAAGTCAAGCTACTGGCCGACCTGGCGGCCGCCAGCGACCCCGAGCTGCCTGTCCTAGCCCTGGTGGACGGCACTTTCCTCCTCTGGGGCCTGGCCCGCGAGGAGATCACCGCCCCGGTCAAACGCTACCTCCTGGACGACGGGATGATCCCTGCCCTGGACCGCCTTCGGGCCCTCGCCCAAGAGCGGGCGGTCCTGCCGGTGGGCTACGTCAGCCGGCCCGACCGCGGCGAGGTCGTCCACTCCCTGCGCGTGGCCGTCTGCCCCATGCCGAGAGTGGATTGCCGCGCCTGCCCCCGCCGCGAAAACGGCTCGCGCCCCTGCGACGACGTGGGCGTCGCCTCCGACCGCCAGCTCTTCGCCCATCTGCTGGCGCCGGGCCAGCGCTCGGCCGTCTTTGTGCGCCAGCCCACGCCGGGCTCTATCGAAGCGCAGTACTACGGCGAGCACCGCCCGGCCGCCTTCTACCTCCGCACTCCTCCCGGCGGCGCCGACGAGATCGCCTGCGTGGAGATGCCCCTCTGGCTGGCCCAGGACGGCGGACGCGTGGCGGCGCTCCACGCCCTCCTTCTGGACCAGTGCCGCCGCAACATGGGCTACCCCCTGGCCCTGATGGAGGCCCACGAGCAGGCGGTGATCACCGGGCCCGAGCGCGAGTCCTTCCGCCGCCTGCTGGAGGCAGAGGTGGCCGCCGAGGGCCTGGCGGTGAGCACATCGGCCAAGGCGTTGAGTAAGCGAGGGCGCTGGCTATGAACGAAGCCTCATCGGACATCATCGGCCAGGTGGTGCAGGCGGACATCGCCGGCTTCACCGCCGGCTGGCCGTTGCTCCAATCGCCGCCCCTGGGCGGCCTGCTCAAGGTGGCAGACGGCGGCACCATTTTCGCCGTCGTCCACGACGCCCGCACCGAGAGCATCGACGGGCGCCCCCCGGTGGCGCGCCTGTCCGGAGAGACGGACCTGGAATCGTACCTGGAGAAGCACCCCCACATCCGCCATCTCCTCCAGACCACCTGCGAGGCTGTCGTCGTCGGCCACCAGGACGGCGCCCAGGCCCGCCACTACCTGCCATCGGCGCCCGCTCCCCTCTTCGCCCCTGTCCGCCTCTGCTCCGCCGAGGAGACGGCCCGCTTCAGCCAGGAGCTCGACTTCCTGAAGCTCCTGCTGGCGGCGCCGACCCATGCCGACGAGATGACCGCCGCCTGCCTGCGCCGCGCCGCTGCCGCCCACGCCACCGCCGGGGGCGGATCCGCCTCTGGCGGAGACAGCCGCGCCTTCCTGGTGCGCGCGGGCAAGGAACTGGCGCGCCTGCTGGGGGCCGAGCCCCAGCGCCTCACGTCCATCCTGAGGAGGGTGCGACCATGAACGACCACGACTCGCCGGTACAGGACGCGAGGCGGCTGGGGCTGGTGGTGGGAGGCTCCCTGTCCGAAGGCCTCGACGTGCGCCTCGACAGCGGCCGTTCGGTGGAGGACATGGCGGTGGGCAAGTACGTCATCATCCAGGGCCAGCGCTCGCGCTTCTTCGCCATCCTCAACGACGTGAAGCTGCGCTCCACCAGCCAGGAGTTCGCCTGGTCGCTTCCGGAACTGGCCGACGACTTCTCGCGCGAGGTGATGGCCGGCACCGCCACCTTCGGCAGCCTGCACATCGTGCCCTACCTGAAGACCGGAGCCACGGCCGACGCACCCTTCGAGCCCGCCAAGACGGTGCCCGGCCACTTCGCCGAGGTGTGGGACGCCTCGCAGGAGGACGTGGAGCGCATCTTCGGCCAGGACGACGGCGACCACTTCGTCATCGGCAGCCCGCTGGACATGGAGGTCAAGGTCTGCCTCAACTACCAGCGCTTCGCCGAGCGCAGCAACGGCGTCTTCGGCAAGAGCGGCACCGGCAAGACCTTCCTCACCCGCCTCATCCTGGCCAGCGTCATCCTCAAGAGCAGCGCCCAGCGCGACGCCCGCAAGCGGGTGGTCAACCTGGTCTTCGACATGCACAACGAGTTCGGCTGGAAGGGCACCAGCGAGGGCCCCAGCGGCGAGGTCAAGGGGCTGAAGCAGCTCATGGGCGCCAGCGTGGCCGTCTTCACCCTCGACCCCGAGAGCTCCCGCCGCCGCGGCGTCCCCACCGACGCCGTGGTGGAGATCGGCCTTGATGAGGTCGAGCCCGAGGACGTGGGCGTGCTCCAGGAGACCCTGAACCTGACCGACCTGGCCGTGCAGGCCTGCTACCCGCTGGAGCGCCGCTTCCACAAGCGCTGGATCGAGCAGACCATCGCCCTAGACACCGCCGACGAAGAGGGCCGCGCCACCCTCAAGGACATGAACATCGACGAGCGCTCGCTGCGCAGCCTGCGGCGCGGCCTGGAGCGCCTGACCCGCCTGGCCTTCCTTCGCCCCCACAGCGAGCAGAGCTCGGTGCAGACCATCCTGGGCTACCTGGAGAAGGGCCGCAACGTGGTGCTGGAGTTCGGCCGCTACGCGGACGACCTGACGGCCTACATCTTTGTGGCCAACCTGCTCACCCGCCGCATCCACGAGCGCTATCGCCAGCAGACGGAGTCGGCCATGGGCGAGAGCGCGCAGGAGCCCATCCACCTGATGATCACCATCGAAGAGGCGCACAAGTTCCTCAACCCCGCCGTGGCGGGCCAGACGGTTTTCGGCCAGATCGCCCGCGAGATGCGCAAGTACAACGTCACGCTGCTGGTCGTCGACCAGCGTCCCAGCGCCATCGACGGCGAGGTCATGTCCCAGGTGGGCACCAAGATCGCCTGCCTCCTGGACAACGAGGCCGACGTGGACGCCGTGCTGGCCGGCGTGGGCGAGAAGCGCGAGCTGCGGTCGGTGCTGGCCCGGCTGGAGTCGCGGCAGCAGGCGATGATCTTCGGGCACGCCGTCCCCATGCCGGTGGTAGTGCGCGCCGAGGAATGGGGCTCGGAGGAGTGCTACGCCCGCTTTGCCCGCCCCACCTTCCGCGAGCGGCTGGAAGACATAGTGAGCGAATGAGCCCGTAGGGGCGCTGCTTGCTGCGCCCCATTTGGCCAGCAAACCGCCTGGGCGCGCCAAGGGGCGCCCCTACGATGGCCGCCTCGCGCGTGCGGCCGGCCCGGTGGGGGCGGTTCGCGAACCGCCCCTACGAGCGATGGCCGTCGTCCGTCGCACCGGCGTCCCTTGACAAGCCGCCTCCGCACCGTATGATCGGGCCACGGCCTCGTACAACGTGTTGCCCTGCCAATCACAGGCCAAGAAGGAGTCCCCGCTGTGCTGAACAGAAGCCTTCTCTTCCTACTGCTCGTCGCCCTCGCTCTCCTGGCGTCCCCCGGCCTCGCGCCACCCGCTGACGCCGCGACAACTCTCATCGTCGACGACGACGGAGTCGACTGTCCGAGCGCCGGCTACACCACGATCACCGCCGCTCTAGCGGTTGCCGGCCCCGGCGATACAATCCAGGTCTGCGCGGGCAACTACACGGAGCCGTCGCTGGTGATCAACGACGCCGAGCTACGCATGACCGGCACGGGGACTGCAGTAACGCACGTACACCATGGCGGCGGGAGCAGCGCCATCCTCACTATCCGGGCCGCGTGGGTGGTCGTCGAAGGTCTGGACCTGGATGCCACGCCGCCGCCATTGTTCAGCAGCGATACCAGCGGCATTGAGATCAATGGCGCCAGCGTCACGATTCAGAATAACGAAATCCGCAACGCCACCAGCGCTGCGGTGTCACCGTACGGCTCCTCCAGATACGTCCACATCATCAACAACAACATCCACGACAACCAAGACGGCGTCATCTCCTATGTCGACGACTCCGTGGTGGCCGACAACACCGTGAACGTGACAGACCGCGCTCTGGAACTGGTAGGCAACGGGGGCAACGTCACAAACAATGAGTTTAACCATGGTCGCGTGACCGCCATCGGCGATGGCATATCCATCTCCGGTAATCAGATGATGGGGGATGCCGCCGGTTCGTACGCCCTACTCGCCTCCGGTAGTAGCACCGCTGTCATGGACAATAGTATCGCCATCACAGACAACACTTTTGGCGGCGCCGCTGCCTACGGCATCGAGGCGCAGCCCGGCTCGACCTCCACCTCCTTCACCATCATCCGCAACACCTTCAATCAGGTCGACAGGCCCATCTACCTCGATGACCCCAACCCCAACGATGCCGCCATGGTCGTAGCTACCATCGGCGGCAGCGAGGACAACGCCAACACGTTCGTGGACTCGGGGGGCACCCTCGGCGACAGCAACTATCTGGTGGACATGGACGGCCCCACACTCCCCGTCGACGCCGAGTACAACAACTGGGGCCTCTGCACGCTGGCCGAGATCGAGCAGGAGATCTTCGACCACGCGGACGACCCGGCGCAGGGCTTCGTCGACTACGATCCGTTCATCGCGCCCAGCGGTTGCTCGGCGACGCCGACGCCGACGGCTACGCCCACACGCACGCCCACACCTACGCCCACGGCCACACCCGTCGCGACTGCCACGCCAACGCCCGGCGGTACGCGAGCGGTGACCATCCCCGCCGGGAGCTGGGCCAACTTCGCCTGGACCGGCGCCAGCTCTCCCCAGACCGTCGCCGACTGCTTCGGCGCAGGCAACATCGCCGTCATGTACCGGCTGGACGCTGCCACCCAGACCTTCCAGCGCTGGATCCGCGGCCGCGATGATCTGTCCAACATGGGCGACGTGCAGCGCTACGATGCCCTGCTCGCCCTCAACGCCGGCGCCCAGCCCGCCACCTGCAACATGCCGCAGCAGTTGCTCGTCCAGGGATACACCATCCCACCCGAGAGCTGGGCCAACTTCGCCTGGGTGAGCAATGGCAGCTATGCGGTCGCGGGAGCGGCCGACGCCTGCGGCGAGGGCAAAATCGCGGTCATGTATCGTCTGGACGCCGCCACCCAGACCTTCCAGCGCTGGATCCGCGGCCGGCCGGACTTGTCGAAC
>Ga0315275_10007135_pt1 | contig 10777 bp, 9 predicted proteins | sample YL17G03_0_MG_FD_205557 | JGI IMG/M metagenome (GOLD analysis project Ga0315275, IMG submission 205557) | Sediment microbial communities from Yellowstone Lake, YNP, Wyoming, USA - YL17G03_0 | ecosystem: Environmental > Aquatic > Freshwater > Lake > Sediment | place: USA: Wyoming | collected...
AAGACATCCGAAATGCGGCCGGCGAGGCCGCCGCGTTCCAGGGCAAAGGCGGCGGGGCGATAACCGCCGCTGTGCGCGCTGACGACGACTTTGTTCAGGCGCGCTTCCTTCAGCACCCGTTCCTGAAGCATGGTCTGAAGCACGTCCTCGGCGAGCATTTTCAGGCCGCCTTCGTCCTCCATCTTGCCGCCAAAAGAATCTCTGGCCCGATAGGGCCCTTGCGGCAGCACGAGGAGCGCATTGATTTTTTGCGCGATCAGCGCCTGCGGCATGCCGTACTGCTCGAGCACCCCCAGGTTGTCGTTCATGTGGCCGTGGAAATGAACGATGAGGTTTGCCCCGTCCTCCGTTTCCTTGAACGATTCGGGGACCACGACGACGATGCTGTCGTCGGCATAATGCGGCGAGAACGGGTACCCTGTGCCGTCCGATCCCCGGAAGCCCTCCATCCTTGCAGGATGCGGGAACGGAGCCGCCGGGGAGCGATAGATGGCCCAGCGGCCGCCGGGGAAAGTATTCCAGTCCACCTGGTGCGGCAACACCCGGTGCATTTCATATCCTCTGGCGCCCGTGAAATGGTTCCAGATGGCTCGGGATACCTGGGCCCCGAGCAGCGTCGCGCGATTCTCGACATCTTCCCCGTGGTCGGGATGCTTGTCGAGGAAAATCGCCAGGGCGAGGTTGGCCTTGTCGGAAAGGATCAACGCGACATCGATTTTGCTCTCGTTGACGGATCCCGTCTTGTTCCCGATCTGGAGAAATTTGCAGTCCTCCTCCGGAAGCAGCCTCGGGATCATCTCGCGGTACATCTGCTGCTTCAGAATGTCCATCATGGTTTCGCAGGAGGCGGGCTCCACCAGCGTCCGGGCGTACAACGCTTCCATCAACGAGACCATATCCTCCGGAGTCGAAACGCCGACCCCGTAACGTAGCGCCTCCGGCGTTCGGGCTTTGGTCGCCACGGAAAAAAGCCGGTTCAGGATCCGCGTGTTCTTCAGGCCCTTCTGCGCAATGAAGTCGTTGACCGTGGCCAGGCGCTCCGCATGCGTGGGCGCGATTCGGTCGAGCACAAGGTTCGTCGCCGTGTTATCGCTGAGGACGATCATCAACTTCACGGCGTCCAGCAGTGAGATCATCATGCCGTCGGACATAAACTGGAGGACGCCGGAGCCGGGCTTCTTGTCCTCTTTCGCCAGTATTACCCGCGTGTTCGCATCCAGCTGTTTCGTGTCCACGAGGTGGAAAAATGCGGCCATGACCGGGAGCTTGATCGCGCTTGCGGTCGGAAAACGCTCGGCTGCGTTGTAGCGCACCACCTCTCCGGTATTCAGGTTTTTAGCCATGACTCCCAGGTGGCCGCCATACTCCCCTTCAAGTCTTGCAATTTCCTTCAGGATCGCGCCCGGATCATCAGCAGCGGCGGGAGTCGCGCACCGACTCAGGGTTATGAAACAAAGAAGGAGCAGAGGGCTTTTCACACGCATCGCGATCCTCTCCGACGGTTATTTAAGGGAAAACTGGGGCTCGGATTCATTGCGAACATATCGATTTTGCGGAGGCCTTTCAATCACCCCTAATATGCCTTGAGCCCCAAGTTGTGAATGCCTTCAAAGCGTGAGCCGGACACCGCTTCTGGTGGCCGGCATTCACGGCTCGCAACGAGCCTGCAAAAACACTCGCCTTGTATCCGGCATTCAGCTTCGGCACAAGAGAGCGTCTTTCTGTCGGTACTATTGCGATTGTACGCTGGTGCATGCCCGAGATGCGGAATTTAACCAACCCCTTCATCTTAAAAACGGGCAGGTCTTTCCTCGAGGAAGGCGGGTGATGCGTTCAAAGAATTCCGATTCGCTGATTTCTGAGGGCCACTGAAGCCGAAGGGATACGGTCCAACGATTATCCGCCACCTTCTGTATGTCAATTGCTTTCAGATCCTGTAATCCGGAAACGTCGCGAATCAGTGCCTTCCTCCAGTGTTTCACTCCAGTGTAGTGCGAGCCGATCTTGGCAACTAGCTGATGAAAATCAATTGAATCAACATCAAGTAGTAGCTTTAGTATTTCAACTTGGCGTTTTGCTATAACCCTCTTCCTGGTGCTTATCAAACGATTAAACAGATCGTACATCGGGTTGCGAAACATCGCCTTTGCTACGTTTTTTCTGATTTCCGCCGATAGTCTCTGACATTGGATTGCCATGCCACGCAGTCCGAATGCCAAAAAGGGCGTGAGATCGTGATTGCCGGCTCGGACCGCACTTAGGGACTCAAGGCAGGCCTTCTTTTCATCGTAATAATAATTGGACATGGCAATGAATGTCGTTTCACGTAGTCCCGCCCGCTGAAGGCCCAGTGCCTCCAGGGCACGTGCCGTTCGGCCGTTTCCGTCAAGGAAGGGATGCATTGCTGCGAAATGGTAGTGAAGAGCAAGCGCTTGAATCAGGGGATCATGACATTTGAATTGCGATTGGATCGCTTCGGTCAGTTTTGAAAAGGCCTCCTTGCAGGGATCGCCGCCCTCGCACCCTCGGTGCGGGATGTTCCCGCAATTTCCCTTTTGAGTTGAATATGCTGCAATTCCTCGGCCCAACTCTTCTGGTAAGGCACCGTGGTCAGTGCAAGAACGGCGGCCTTTGCATTAACCAAATCCGTGGCCACCGCCAAAATATCGTATTTTATCCAATGGGCGGGCTGCTGATATTCAATCATTGTGAAAGAATAGGAATGGACACATATCTTGTCAAGATATTAAGTAAGGTATTATATATCTGATATAAATACACTTATTTTGTTTTTTTACTATCTCATTTCCGTTAAATATCCTTATTCATATCGACTATATTTCCACCGCTGTATCCATTACCCCGGAGACTGAGATCCGATGCGATCCGCGGACTGAGACGGTGCGCGAATGCATAGGTTGCCGAACTCCGCGCAAACCCCTCAGACTCCGGATGGAGATTGCCCTAAGGCGGATGCCAGTAAGATCCATCCGAGACCTCCTCGCCGTTCATGCACAGCCAGATCCCCCGGCCCGGGATCCGCGGTCGAGACAGATTCCTGTACGGCTTTGTTAGGTCTTGGAGGTCCGGCGTCTTGGTGGTAATGTTTGATTCTCGGCGGTAGCGGTAGGAATCCACAAACATTCCGATCGATGGAGTGGTGCGATGAGAGGTTGCACCGCTATGAAGAAACCTATACTCAACCAGCGCGTAGGACTTGTCGCGGCCGTTCTTGGCTTTCTGCTTGCCAACGCTGCTTTAAGCTTCACCCAGCAGAACGGGATCGACGCCTATCGCGAGCCCGCGACCCGGATCATCGGGGCCGCCCTCGGGGATCGGTTCGCGTGGGAGCGGCTGGCCGAACTGAGTGACAACATCGGAAACCGGCTCAGCGGCAGCCCGCAACTCGAGCAGGCGATACTCTGGGCTGTCGACCAGATGAAAAAGGACGGTCTCGCAAACGTGCGAGCCGAGAAGGTCATGGTGCCGCACTGGGTGCGAGGCAAGGAGAGCTGCGAAGTCACCAGCCCCGCGCAGCGTCCCCTGGTCATGCTCGGACTCGGCAACAGCGTGGGCACGCCTCACGAAGGAATCGAGGCCGAGATCCTTGTCGTTCGAAGCTTCGCCGAACTCGACGCCAGGGCCGATCAGGTGCGGGGGAAAATAGTGGTTTACAACGCCCCCTACACCGGATACGGACCGACCGTGCAATATCGCTCTGCCGGAGCTTCTCGTGCCGCCAGGCTCGGGGCGGTAGCGGCTCTGGTTCGCTCGGTAGGGATGCCCGGTTTGAGGACGCCGCACACGGGGGCTCTGGACTATTCCGCCGATGTTCCCAGAATTCCCGCGGCCGCGATCACCCTGGAAGATGCCGAAACGCTTCAAAGGATGCAGGACCGCGGGGTGCCGGTGAAAGTCCGTCTCAAAATGGAAGCACAGATGCTTCCCGATGCGGAATCGGCCAATGTCGTCGCGGAACTGGTCGGAAGAGAAAAGCCGGAGGAGGTGATCGTCATCGGAGGCCACCTGGATTCGTGGGACGTCGGGACCGGGTCGACCGATGATGGCGGAGGGTGTGTCGCCGCTTGGAGCGCCCTGCGCATTCTCAAGCGCCTTGGGATGCAGCCGCGGCGCACCATCCGTGTGGTTCTGTTCACCAATGAGGAGAACGGACTGCGGGGCGGGATGGCCTATCGGGATAGATACCAGGACCAGCTCGCCAATCATGTGCTGATGCTCGAGTCGGATTCCGGAGTGTACCGGCCGCTCGGTTTTGGATTCAGCGGCAATGACAAGGCGCGCGCTTCCATCCAGGAGATCGCAACCCTCCTGCGCGGCATCGGCGCGGATCGGATCAGTGCGGGAGGCGGCGGAGGGGACATCGGCCCGGCGGTAGTGCAGGGGCGCATTCCCAGCATGTCCCTGGAGGTCGACGGGTCGGAGTATTTCCGGGTGCATCACACCCCCGCCGACACGATCGACAAGATCAACCCCACGGACCTGGCGCTCGGAGTTGCGGCGATTGCCGTCATGAGCTATGTTGTGGCGGACAGGCCCGCCCGTCTGGGACAGTGATAGTGTTCGCAGTTGGCACCGAAGCGCGGAGGATCTTCGCAAATTGTTGTCGCGCGGTTTCTGAGGTATTCTGTGGATAATTCTTTTCTTATGGGCGGCGCGGTAAACCGCCGGTAATGCATTCTCGGGTTCCAATAACGGGTGTTGGGATCCTCCCAGGGAGCTGGAGAGCGGGGTAGTCCTCGGGTGTATCTTTTGCATAAGCAAACCGGCAGCTAGGATTGTTTGTCATGGAAAAGATTGTATTGATCGACGCGGATTCTGAAGCGCAGCTGGTCGGGCAGGGCACCCTGGAATACGCCGGCTACACGGTTTTTACCGCAGGCGAAGGCAACGCGGGGATGCAGCTGGTGCGGCAGCATACGCCGGATGTCGTTATCCTGGACCTCATGACGCCCGGAAAACACGGGTACACGCTGTGCCAGGAGATCCGCAGCGATCCCGCCCTGAAGCACGCCCGGATTATCGTCTGCTCCATGAAAGCCTATCCGTCGGACATCAAAAAGGCGAAAGAACTGGGCGCGGATGCCTATCTTCTGAAGCCATACCGGGCGGATGAAATAGTGAACGAGGTCCGATCTGCGCTCAACCCGGCCGGTCCCGAGTTATCGGTCAAGTTCTGGGGCACGCGCGGTTCAATTCCGACGCCCGGTGCCGCAACCATCCGCTACGGGGGCAATACCTCCTGTGTCGAAGTGCGCGCCGGAAACGATCTCCTGATGCTCGATTGCGGCACCGGCGCGCGCGAAATGGGGATCGCCCTGAACCGTGAATTCAAGGGCCGCCCGCTGGATCTGCACATTTTCATCAGCCACACCCATTGGGATCACATCCAGGGCTTTCCCTTTTTCGCCCCGGCCTATACCCTCGGCAGCCGGCTGACCCTGTACAGTTCACGCGGAGCCGACAAGAGCCTGGAAAAGGTCTTCACCGGGCAGATGGATGTCAGCTATTTCCCGGTTGCCCTCAGCGACATGATGGCACGGCTCTTTTTTGTCGAGCTGGATGGCCCTGCGAAAGTGGGCGCCATGACGATCTCTCACTTCTACCTCAACCACCCCGGCCTGGCCATAGGCTTCAGGATTCAGATCGGGCCCAAGACCATCGTCTATCTGACCGACCACGAATGCTATTGCCGGATGTTGGGTGAGAATGAACATAACCGTAGACTCGACCGCGAAGTGACGGAGTTTGCCAGGGGAGCCGACCTTTACATCCGCGAAGCCCAGTACACCGATGAGGAATACGCCGGAAAGCGGGGTTGGGGACACAGCACTATCACCGACGCCCTCCAGTCCGCACACGACGCCGGGGTCAAGCAGCTGGCTCTGTTTCATCACGAGCCAATGCACGATGACGATACGATGGACCGCATTCTGGCGAATTGCCATGAGATCATGCACGAGCGAGGCATGACCTTCACCTGCTTCGCCGCCGCCGACAGCCAGCTGATCAAGCTCTAAGAAAATCGACAACCCCCTCGCCCCCACCTTCAATTGCGGATTTTGAATTGGGAATCGTCGAGCCGGTGGGATGTGCTTTTCATCAGCAATTGTGTCGTGAAAAGCACGGAGGGCCATCAAGGACATCATTCCGCAATCCGAAATCCGCAATCCGAAATCGTCGGCGGTGAGCATTTAAGGCGCGGCGATCGATCATGAGCGGTAGCGAGAAGGAATTGGACAATTTGCTTGCCTCCCTGGAGGCGGCTGGCGTTTTGCCGACATTCATGCAATCGGCAGTTCGGCTGCTGGAGTCTGCAGAGGAAGCCGCATCCCTTCGCCGTGCCGAAGAGGCCGGCGAGATAATCTGGCGCCGCTATCTTGAGATGACGGGCAGCTCCCGTTTTCTTCAGGCCCTCCCCGATCGCGAACACCGCTACCGCTGGGCGCAGACCTGTATCCGGGCGATCCTGCTTTCACGGTACACGCTCGAGGCGATACTCCAGGACCGGGTGCGAAAGCATCCGGAGCGATTCCTCTTCCGCGAGACGGCCGGGGAGACCGGGTCGGGCTGGACCTACGCGCAGAGCGCCCTGCGCCTGCGCGCGATCGCGGGGATGTTTTGTGCGGTCGAATCCGAGCCGCGCGTCGCGATTCTGTCCGAGAACAGCGTGGAAAGCGCGTGCTGCGATCTCGCCTGCCTCGTCCACCGGATATTCGACACACCGCTGAGCGTCCACTTCGATGCGACGACGCTTTCCTGGATTTTCGACCGGCTCGCGATCAACATAGCGGTCGCCGATACGGAAGAGCGAATTCAGCGCCTTTGCGAAGTGAGGTCGAAAACCGCGCGCCCGTTCCGGATCTTTCAGCTCGGCGTTCCCGGCGCCGAAGGTCATGCAGCGGGGGGAGTCGAGTCGCTGGACGGCGCCTGCGCCCGGTTTGATCTCGAGCGGTCCGGCGCGCTACTGGCTCCGCGCAAGAACCGCCCGCTGGCCGATGTCGCCACCGTCATGTTCACCTCGGGAAGCACCGGGGCGCCCAAAGGTATTGCCTTCACTCTCTATCATCTCGTGGCCAAGCGTTTCGCGCGGGCCGCCGCCTTGCCGGGAGTCGGGAACGACGAAGTCCTCGCGGTGATCTGAAGGTGCGCATCCCGCGCTGGTTTTTCAGCGATTTGGGCCTGCTGGAGAGCGATATCACGGCCGGCACGGCGGGACTGGTCGACACCTCTTCCGGGCGCAGGCTCCCGATCGAGGCCGGCGCGGAATCGGGGGTGGTCAGGATCGGCGACCTGGAATACCCCATCACGGGCTCCACGATCGATCTGGGATTGTTCGCGCGCCAGCCGCGGCTTTGGGTCGGCAATGCGGCCCTGGCGGCGTTCTGCCCGGTCAAAGACGGCTGGGATCTTCCCCTGACCTCGGTTTCCTCCCAGATACTCTTGCCCTGGCACCGCCCGGAGCAAAAGCCCGACGCGGTCGACGACGGATCCTTGGCCGTCAAAGACGCCCGCCAGCCGCGGCTGCACCGGATAAGCGCCCGGGCCCTGTTCTCCGGCACAGATGCCGCCCTCGCGGCCGTGAGCCGCCTGAGAGAGGAACTGAGCGGCGCCGAAGAGCGCAGCGCCAACCTGATCCGGAGGCGACTCGAGGCGCTTGCGCGCCATTCGGCCGAAGCCATGCGCTGCCTCGCGTACCGCATTCTCCTCCCGGACGAACCCATGCCCGATTACGGCAGAGTGTTTCCTTCATTCGTCGAGTCGGGTCTGACCTTTCTCAACGAGGAGTCCATTCGTGCGATTGCCGGATCGGGCTGAATCAGTCACTCGCAGCGGCGTGTGCGCCGGGGTCCGCCGGGGCGCCCGCCCCGCACAAGTTCGTGCTCGAAGACGGACTGCCGCCCGCGGCCGCGCAGAATCTGGAAAAGATACTTGGCGACGGGACCTTCCTGAAGCAGTCGGTCATGCTCGCATTCGACGAGGAAGACCTGGATTACTCCCAGGTTGCCGATTCCGGGATCTGGATCTCCCGCGTGCTCTCCCAGCATCACTTCGATCTCTACCGCTGCGGGATCAATCTCAGAAACGGCAGGCACTTCGATCTGCTCCTGGTGATCGGGGAGGCGTTTGCGGACGCCCAGATGCGCGACACGCTCTACTGGCTCATGGCGCTGTCCGAGCACCCGTCGCGCGCACCCGTTTTGCCTCGCTTTGGCGCATGCCGCCCGGATCTCGGCGCGCTTTCCGTGGCCTATATCAGCGATCTGAGGCGGAGATTGATCCGCCAGCCTTGCGCCCCGGCGCCCCACCTGGAGGAGCTGTACGAGCTGCAGGCATCCCTGGGCGATCTCGCGGATCGCGAGGTGTTCAGCCGGATGGTGTTTCCGCGCGCGCCGCGAGCAGCGGCTGGAGGTCCTGGCGATCGGCGCAAGCGAACACAAGCGGGTGATCGTGCGTTCAGAGATCGAGGACCGGCGGGGCATGCGCTACGTGGTGCGCGATCCGGTCTCTCCCGCCGAAATCGGGCACCTCTACAGGCTCCTGCACGAATCGAATTACCCGAAGAAGATCTCGGAGCAGGAGCAGCATCTCGTCGTGACCGATGACAGTGAGCAGGTGGTCGGCGGCCTGACCTGGCTGCCTCAGGGTAAGGACGTCGTCTATCTGAGCGCGCTGGTGGTGGCGCCGTCGCTCACGGGGAGGGGAATCGCCAGCGTGCTGGTGGAGGATTTCTGCGTTCGCATGACCGCGCGCGGAACGAGGCTGGTGAAGACTGATTTTCTGATCCGGCGCTTTTATCAGGCGCGCGACTTCCACGTCGATGCGCGCTGGGGCGGCCTCGTCCGTCACCTCATCACAGCGACCTCGAACCCCTGAGCACGGAGAAGTCCGCAATCCCGCCGATGGCATTGAGCATCCCCGTCGCTTCAATGGGGCCGCGATCAGCTGATCGCGGAAACAGCATCTCGCCCAACCCTCAATTTGTCAAGGATCTGCCGTCTGGATTCCGAGCGCAACCCGCGAGTAAGGCCGAATTTTGCTGCCAGACCGATTGTTACTCGCATAAGTGCTTGATTCTCCTCACAGTTCCGGGGCGCGAGCGCCCTCTGTGTTTTTCTCATCACCCCACCGCTCGCGGCGCCGCTCAGCGTGTTACGAAAACGGGATAAGCGCCGATTTCACTTTGCAGATACCGGGCAAGCAGCCGGGCCTGGATCTCCAGCAAGCGCCTGTAGCTGACGCGATAATCAAAAATCGGGTGCGTTACCAGCGTGTCCATGCGCAGCTCATAAGAGTGGAGCAATCCCTTTCTTCCCGCGACCGTGAGTGAGACTGCGGGGCCGGCGGCCACGAAATCCTTCGGGCGCACCATCCGGTTATTTATGGCGCTCAGCGCAGCCGACTCGGCGATCAGCGGCCGGAAGGGCTCCATCAGATCCAGCGCCAGGGCCGGACGGCCGAAGCGCGGCTGATGGTAAAACCCCATCATCGGATCGAAGCCCACGGCGTAACAGGCGATGGTGCAATCCTTCGCGAGCAGGCTGTAAGCGAACGACAGCAGGGCGTTCACCGCATCGCGCGGAGGGCGCCGGTTCCTCTGAGAGAAATTGAATCCGAACTGCTTTGGAGCATCCGGTTCCTCCTCGGTCTTGATCATCCCGGCGAAATCGCCGAAGTAGAGCCGCGCGGCATTGCCCTCGATTCCCAGCAATTCCTCGATTTTCTGCGCCTGCTCAGCCCGTTCCGCCATGCTTTTCATCTGCTGCAGGGTAACCGCCTTTGGCTCAATATGGTTCCTTTGAAGCATGGTCCTGTGGTTTCGAATCTTGCCGGCGACGAGCTGCCTGGCCAGGGAGAGCACAAACCAGTCTTCCTCGGCCAGACGATACTGAACTTTGCGCAAGAAGACATTCTTGGTGTTGAGTCCCGTGGTGATGCCGTAAAACCAGCCGCCCTGCGAAAAGTAACAAACGGGCACACCCGCATAGCAAAGGCTCTGGATGGCTTGCGTCGAGACCTGGATGTTGCCCATCAGGTTGAGCTGGGAAATCTCGCCGATCCGGATCTCCTGTTTGAGTTCTTCCTTTTCGCGAACCTGCATAACCTCGCCCGACTTCCCAACGCGCATTCCCTGGGTGTTCAAATAAGCGGGCCGCAGGTCGTCCCTGGGCGCGACCAGCCTCCGAATGCCCGGCGCCGGCGCCTTTTCGGAAACAGCTTGTCGGCCGGCTACAGCTCGATGCCCTTATCGGTTTCGTGCGGGTCACCGTGTTTGTAATCCACCGGGGTAACAGTTCCGCCGCTTGCCTCAACCAGATCCATGCGCGCTAGGGGTATAGGCCCTTCCGAGGGCGCTGATCACTCGGTCGCCGCGCCCCTCGGCCGGGCCAAGATTCACGAAAAGGACCTGGTCTTCCCTGTGATCGATGTTGGCAGCGAGCGCAGTCCGACAGCGCGCCAGATCCATTGGAGTGAGCTGGCACTCAAAGACGGAGTACTGAAGATGATCTCCATAGGCGCACATTTTCTTGAAGACGGCTCGCAGCCTCTTCTCGTCGCAAATGTCGTAGCAGACCAGATAACTCATGCGCATAGAAGACTTATCGGCGTGCAGCGGTCACACGATCAGATATCATGCGCTCGCCGCGTTCAATACCGGCCGCGGAGCTTGCGCTTGATTTGCGCCAGGGCCTTCTGTGTTCCCGGATCGTTAGCATCCTGGAGGTTGGCCAGGTAAACTCCTGCCCGGGTCACGAGC
>Ga0315275_10007136_pt1 | contig 10777 bp, 8 predicted proteins | sample YL17G03_0_MG_FD_205557 | JGI IMG/M metagenome (GOLD analysis project Ga0315275, IMG submission 205557) | Sediment microbial communities from Yellowstone Lake, YNP, Wyoming, USA - YL17G03_0 | ecosystem: Environmental > Aquatic > Freshwater > Lake > Sediment | place: USA: Wyoming | collected...
AAGGAAAATCCCAAGCTCAAGCTCTTTTTCATCGCCAAGCGGCACCCCAACCCCCTCCTGCCCGAGTTCGAGGCGGCCAATGAGGCGGTCCGGCTGTCGACCGAAATGGGTCTCCTCGACAAGCACGTCTTTTTCAACGAGAACTGGATCGAATACCGGAGGAAGGGGCTGTATTTCCGCGAGGCGGACATCGGCATCTCGATCCACATGACCCATTTCGAAACGTATTATTCCTTCCGCATCCGGCTTTTGGATTATCTCAAGTACCATCTGCCCATCATCTGCACCGAGGGCGATTTCTTCGCCGGGCTTGTGGAAAAGGAGGGGCTGGGCATCACGGTCGTCTCGCAGGACCGGAAGGATTTGACCAAGGCCATCCTGAGGCTGGCCGACGGCAAAACCGAGAGGGACATGATCCGGGGCAAGCTGGCCGAGGTGAAGACGCGGTTCTTGTGGGACAACACGACGAAGCCCCTGATCGAGCATTGCGCGCGGGTGCTGGGCGGCGAGGCGAAGAAGAAGACGCGGCCGAGCGCGGAGGATATCGCCTTCGTCGCGGCCGCGGGCCAAAAGCCGTCCGCGCCGCGGAGCTTCGGCCAGCGCTACCTGGGCGAGTTTCTCATGAAACTGCCCTTCAACATGGGGGCCCGGATCAAGCGCTGGCTGAGGCCGATTAAGTGAGAAATATTCTTTGCGAGGAGCAAAGCCACGCGGCGATCCAATTTTTATTGCCATCCTGAGCGAAGCGAAGGATCTCATCCGTTATGAGAATCGCTTTGATCGGAACCCGCGGTGTCCCGGCCCGTTACGGCGGTTTCGAAACCTGCGCCGAGGAAATAGGAAAGAGACTGGCCGCGCGGGGCCACGAAGTCTGGGTCTACGGCCGGTCGGCGTATTACAAGGAACGGCCGAAACAATACCTCGGGATGCGCGTCCGTTATCTTCCCGCGATTCCCATTAAATTCGTCGAGACGCTTTCGAACGCCCTGCTGGCGCTGCTCGATGCCGTATGGCGGCCGTTCGACATCCTCCTCGTTTTCAACAGCGCCAATAGCCCGCTCCTCCTCCTCCCCAAGCTGTTCGGCAAAAAGGTCGTGCTTCACGCCGACGGCCTCGAATGGATGCGGGGCAAGTGGGGCCCTTTCGGCAAACGATATTACCGCTGGGCGGAGCGGGTCGCGACGAGGCTGGCGCCGGAGATGATCGCCGATTCCCGGGCGATCCAAAGATATTATCAAGAGCGCTACGGCAAGGACACGTGTTATATTTCCTACGGCGCCGAGATCCGGACGAGCAAGGATCCGTCGATCCTGCGGCGATGTGGTCTCCAACCAGGCGGATATTTCCTCCAAATCACCCGCTTCGAGCCCGAGAACAACTCCTTACTGCTCGTCAAAGCCTTCGAGACGCTTGAGACGGATAAAAAGCTCGTTTTAGTGGGTGGAGCGAAGTACCCAACGTCCTATTCCGACGAGGTCTGCGCCACGAAAGATCCGCGTGTCAAATTCCCGGGTTTTATCTATGCCCGGGACATTTTGGATGAGCTCCTCTGCAACTGCTACGCATATATCCACGGCAACGAGGTCGGCGGGACCAATCCGGCCTTGCTCGAAGCGATGGCGGCGGGCTGTTTCGTCATGGCCCGCGACGTTCCATTCAACCGCGAAGTCCTCGGCGAGGCGGGGGCCTATTTCAGGAAAGAGCCCGAAGACCTGACGGACCGAATGCGCTGGACGCTCGACCACGCGGCCGAGCTTCCGGCCGCCCGTCAGGCCGCCCGCGAGACGATCCGCTCCAGATACGACTGGGGCCGGGTCGTGGATGCGTATTTGACTTTATTTCTCAATTAAAAGGGGGACGACGCATCCAGTCCCCATTTTTTCCGTTGATACGTTCGACGGCGCCAAACCCCGATTTTTAAATCGGGGTAAAAAGCGCCGCTCAGTATCAACCCTGAGCATACCCCGGGCTTCAGCCCGGGGAGTCGAATGGGTTGATTTGATCCTTTTCCTCAGACAGGAGTAAATGGGGACAGGATGCGTCGTCCCCCTTTTAATTTTAGCCGAGTGCAGCGTCTTCGTAAACCGCGAGCGTTTTTCGGGCCGCGGAGTCCCAAGAAAATAATCCCGCCCTCGATCGTCCTTTTTTCCGGCATTCCTCCCGGAGGGCGGGATCCGTCGCCATCCGGATGAGGGCCCGGCCGATGACGTCCTCGTTGAGGGGATCCACCAATATCCCGGCATCGCCGATGATCTCCGGAAGGGACGTGGCGTTGGAAGCGATGGACGGGACGCCGGCCGCCATGGCCTCGAGGAGGGGCAGTCCTCCGCCCTCGAAGAGCGAGGGATAGATGAAAATGTCGGCTTTTCTGTAAAGGGCCGGCAGGTCCGCGTCGGGGACGTATCCCGTCAGGACGATATCCCGGCGGATATTTTGAATGGCGGCGAGCGTTTGGGTGGTCTCGAAATCCTCCTTGCCCACGATCACCAGCTGGTGGGGAAGGCCGGCCTCGGCTTTCATCCGTTCGAACGCCCGGGCCAGGGAGACGAGATTTTTTCTCGGATTTAAGCGGCCGACGCAGAGAACATAGGGAGGGTGGAGGCCGCGCGCCGCTATAACTGCGTCGTCGCGGCCGCCGTCGCCCCGGCTGAATTCCGGCGAGACTCCATAAGGAATAATTTCGATCTTCCGCGGATCCAGGCCGTACTTACCGACGATGTCGTCATGAGAATAGCGGGATCCGGTGATGACGCGGGCGGCTTTGCGGGCCGTCCGGCGGACGAACACTTTGGACCGCCGGACGAAGAATTTCGAGAACGTTTCGGGAACATGGAGAAAGGCCAGGTCGTGGATGGTGGCCACGAGCTTTCCCCGGTGGAAAGGCGGCGCGACGTATTGGACATGAAGAACGTCCAGCTTGTCCCGAACCGTGGCCCGCGCGAGAAAAACGGGGATACGAATGAGCGCTTGGCTCACCGGGATCTCCCGGAGCCGGATGTTGGGCCGGCGGGGGATCTCGCCGTAAAAAGAATGGTGCTTATCGGTCGCGAATAAAAAGAAATCGTGCGGCGGATCGAGGGCGAACAGCGCTTTCAGGGTCTGGCGGATGTACGTGCAATTGCCTGAGCCGTCCGCCTCGGCGGCGTGGACGTCGATCCCGATATTCATGCGGTTAGAAGGCGCCGTGACCCGACGCGGTGACCTTCACCGTCTTCATCAGGATGAGCAGGTCCATCCACAGCGACCAGTTGCGGATGTAGTATTCGTCGAGCCTCAGCCGTTCCTCGAAGGGCACCAGCGACCGCCCGCTGGTCTGCCACAGGCCCGTGACGCCGGGCTTGACCTGGAAGAGGATGGACTTCATCTGCTTCACTTCCTCGAGCTCTTCGTGAAGATAAGGCCGGGGGCCGACGAGGCTCATGTCCCCGAGGAGGACGTTGAGGACCTGGGGCAGCTCGTCCAGGCTGAATTTGCGGAGAAGGGCGCCGACCCTCGTGACGCGCGGGTCCGACGTTTTCAACTTTTTGAAGGTCGTCCATCCCTCGCGGGCGTCCGGATTCCGCTCCAAGTATTCGTTCAAGCGCCGGTCGGCGTCGAGGTGCATCGAGCGGAATTTGATGACCTTGATCAGCTTGCCCCGCTTGCCGTAGCGCTCCTGCCGGAAAAAGGCCGGGCCCCCCGAGTCGAGCCTGATGGCCGCGGCGATGATGAGGAAGACCGGGAGAAGCGGGACGAGGAGGATGACCGACAGGATGAATTCGAAGATCGTCTTCATCAGGATGTTCCAGGGCTTGTGCAGGTTCTTCCGGACGACAAGAGACAGAACCTTGCCGATGTTCTCGATCTCGATGCCGGTCGTGATCAGATCTCCCGTCCGGGGGATATAGCGGATGGTGTCGCTCACGCCGTCCCAGCGTTTGAGGAGCGAGATGAACTGGTCGCCGGGGATGTCGGGGAGGGTGACGATGATGTCTTCGAATCCGGTCCTTTCCTTCCACGTCTCGATCTCATCGTAATGGCCGAGGATGGGCACGTTGGAGAACACCAGACCGATCTTCGAGCGGTCGTCGGTCAGGCAGCCTACGATGTCGTACCCCAGGGTCTTGTTGCGGCGGATCGATTCGATGACGACCGAGGTCCCGTTGGCCGAGCCGATGATGATGACTTTCTTCTTCCAGAGATGAAGGCCGGTCAGCAGGCGCTTGGTCATGGCCCGGAAGACGGGGAGGACGGCGATACTCAGGAGCCAGGCCATGACGATGATCGCTCGGGAGTGGAGGACATAGGATTTCGTGGCGAAAACGGCCACCATGATCAGGGCCGAGGAGATGGTGGAGCTTTTGATCAGGGCCCCGGTTTCCTCCCACATGGCATGCCGCTTGGTATAGAGCTTTTCGTAGCTGAAGACAGCGATCCAGAGGAAAATCAGGTAGAAGCGGCCGAGATAGATCGACCACACTACAGGGCGGGTGAGGAGGGCCGGAAAAATGTGGGTAAGGACGTCCCGCCGGATAAGAAAAGCCAGAAAATAACAGAGGAAGATGGCGGCTCCGTCGGCCGCGATCAGGGCCAGCAAGCTCACAATTTTCTTGGCCATGGTCGATATTTTCATCGATTTAAGCATACTTGCCGGGCGGAAGTCAATTTCCTCCGGTCCCGGCTTTTCTCAAATATCCCTTTGCTTTATTCTTTTTTTTAAGATAATGGAAACAGGCCGGCCTGTCAAGACGATTTCGCCCTGGGCGTCGGCCGCAAAGTGGACAAGGTTGCGCGGGCCGGGCCGTTCGGGTAGAATAAAATCGTCAGGAAGACGGATGGGCATGAGGAGTTCTCAAAAGGCGGTCCGGTATTTCATCGCCGCGGCGCTGTTCGCCGCCGGGCTCTTCTTGTTCTATGAAAAATATGTGCCGCTGATTCCTGGCTTTCAACTCCTCTACCTCCCCGCCTGCCTGGCCGTCGGAGGGCTCGCCGCCTGGAATTTTCGGATAGGCACGCTGGCCCTCCTTTTCGCTTTCCCGCTCGTCAACAATTGGCCTTACTTTTTCCGCTTGGATGAATCCATCCCTCAGGCGCCCGCGGCGCTGGGATTATTCCTCTTTTATGCTTTGGGCCGGCTTGTCCAGCGGGGATTAAAGCGCGTACCCGCTTCTCCCGAAAATCCCGTTCTCCGGCCGATGGTTTTGGCCGCCGCGGTGGTCGTCGTCTCGGCCTTGCTCACCGCCTGGAAATTCACGAATTTCTATCCCCTGGCCTCTGGGGGAGTTTATGAGCTCGTGACCAACGTCAGCGGCGTGACGGCCGGCGGGGCTTTGATGAGCACGCTCTTCAGCGCCTTGAACTATCTCACCGGAATGGCCTTTTTCGTCTTCCTCTGCGCCGTCTTGGACCGGGCCGCCTTCCGGACGCAGGCCTTGACCGTGATTTCGATCAGCCTTCTTTTTTCCGTTCTCTTCGGATTCGTTCAGCATTTCTTGGCTCCCGCCGCCGGGAACACGGCCTTTTGGGTCGGCCTGGGCCAGATCAACGCGACGTTCAAGGATCCCAACGCTTTCGGGGCGGTCCTGGCCATGTTCACCCCGCTCGCCTTGGGGGCCGCGTTCCACTACCGGGGTTGGCGCAGGATCCTTTCCGGCCTTTTGGCGGTCTTGGCCGTTTTTATCTTTCCATTCATCGGGGCGCGGAGCGCCCTATTGGGGCTTGGGGCGGGGCTCCTGGTCATGGCCGCCGCGCGTTTGGCCTGGCGATCCCGCAAAGGAGGGGCGCTGACGGCGGCGGAGGCGCCGGGCCAATCGACCCGCAGAAAGCCGCTTTGGGCGGCCGCCGTGATCTCCGGTCTTTTGATCGTCGTCCTTGGCCTTGCCATTCTCGGGAAGTCCAAGGTTTTCGAGAGGCTGTCCCAAAGTCTGAAACTTGTCTCGTCGGGAAGCGGGCTTGTCGGTCTTTCTCCTGAGCGCCATTTCCTGTGGAAAGAGGCTTTGGCCATGGTCATGGACTTTCCCCTGACCGGCGTCGGGGTGGGGGCCTATATCATCGAACTGCCGAACTATTACACCAAGGACACGACCGTCTACACCGGCGGATTTGAAAATCTGCGCCGCAACGATTCGGCCGAGAATTATTTCCTTCAAGCCGGTTCGGAACTCGGGCTGATCGGGCTCCTGGCCCTCCTCTGGCTGTTGGGGACGGTCCTCCGCGAAGTCGGACGAGGTTACCGCAGGGGAGGACCGGCCTGGGGGCCCGACCGGTATCTTTTTTGGGGGGCTTCCGGCGGCCTTCTCGCTTATGTCCTGAACATTTTCTTTCATTCTTATATCGGCAGCTTTGAAACCGTTTACGGATTTTGGTTTCTCGCGGCGCTCGCCGTCGGCTTGAAATATCACAAGGAAGACGCTCCCCGACCGGAGGCCGTTTCAGGCGCTTCCCCGCGGCTCAAAACGCCCCGCTTTTTTGCCGCAATTCTTCTTGTCTTTGCCTCCATCCATGCTTGGAATTCCTGGCATTCGCTCTCTTTGGACGCCCGGACCCGGGAATTTCATCTCCAACAGAATTTCGGCCTCTACCAGGCTGAAAAAACGGCCGATGGACGGGACTTTCATTGGACCCGTGAATACGGCGGCATCGCCCTCAAGATGGAGGGTTCCGTGATCCAAATCCCCCTTTTGGCCTCTCATCCCGATCTTCAAAAACAGCCCGTCGACGTCGATATTTTTTGGATCAGGGGCTTGTTCAAAGAAAAGATCCGGTTGGGCGGTGTCCGGCTCAGAACAGACGAGTGGATCGTCCGCGATTTCCCCGTGCCCGCTTGGGTCGGACAGGAGGGCATTCTCTTCGTTACCGTCAGCCGGACCTGGGTCCCGCTCAAGGCGAGCGGCGTCCCGGACGCCCGCCGATTGGGCGTGGCGCTCGGGAGGGTGACCTTCCGGGAATAAGGCTATTGTTGCGTCTCAATAACGGATTTACAATAATCCTGGAACTGTCATTCCCGCGACCGTCATTCCCGCAGGGGTAAGCTTGTCCCCACGAAAGTGGGGAGCGGGAATCCAGGCCTTTTTAAGCTGGACTCCGGATCAAGTCCCGAATGACAACATTGGCGAGTCATTGCCGATATGTCACACTAGATTGATACGTTCGACGGCGCCAAACCCCGATTTTTAAATCGGGGTAAAAAGCGCCGCTCAGTATCAACCCTGAGCATACCCCGGGCTTCAGCCCGGGGAGTCGAATGGGTTGATTTGAGTCCTGGATTATGATAATTTTGGGCCGCGTCGAAACGGCGAAGGACCCAGGACATGAAAGGCATCATTCTGGCGGGCGGGCGGGGGACCCGGCTCAATCCGCTCACCTTAAGCATCAGCAAACAGCTTCTCCCGGTCTATGACAAACCGATGGTCTATTATCCCCTGTCCATGCTCATGCTGGCCGGAATTCGGGATATCCTGGTCATCTCCACGCCGGAGGCGATGCCGGCCTTCCAGGCCCTGCTCGGCTCCGGGCGGCAGTGGGGGCTGGCCTTTCAATATAAGGTCCAGGCCGAGCCGCGCGGCCTGGCCGACGCATTTCTCGTCGGCCGCGAGTTCGTCGCGGGCCGGCCCGTCTGCCTCATTCTCGGCGACAATATCTTTTTCGGCCACGGGCTGGCCGAACAGATGAAGAACGCCGCCCGCCTCGAGTCGGGAGCCCTGATCTTCGCCTACGCGGTCAAGGACCCGGAACGGTACGGCGTCGTCGAGTTCGACAAGAACAGGCGCGCCCTGAACATCGAGGAAAAGCCGAAGCGGCCGAGATCGCATTACGCGGTCCCGGGGATCTATTTTTACGACGGCCGGGTGTCGGACCTGGCGGCCGAAATGAAACCCTCGGCGCGCGGGGAGATCGAGATCACCGATCTCAACCGCGAGTACCTCCGGCGCGGCGAATTGAAGGTCGAGATCATGGGCCGGGGGGTCGCCTGGCTCGATGCCGGAACGCACGAATCCCTGCTCCAGGCCTCCAATTTCGTCCACGCCGTCGAAGAGCGTCAGGGGATGATGATCGCCTGTCCGGAGGAGATCGCTTTTCACCAGGGATATATCGACAAAGCCGAACTGCTCCGCCAGGCCGAGGAGATCCCCAATTCCTACGGCGGCTATCTGGCGCGCATCGCCGAAGAGGGTATTTAAGGAAGGAGTCGGACATGATCGACGGCGTGAAGATCAAGAAGCTCAAGGTGATCCCCGACGAGCGGGGCCGGCTCATGGAGATGTTCCGGGCCGACGACGAGTTCTTCGAGAAGTTCGGCCAGGTCTATGTGACGACGACTTATCCCGGCGTGGTCAAAGCCTGGCACAAGCACGAAAAGCAGGCCGATAACATGGCCTGCGTGGCGGGCATGGTCAAGCTGGTGCTGTATGACGCCCGGCAAGGATCTCCTACCCACGGCAAGATCGATCAGCTCTGTATGGGCGTCCACAATCCGATCCTGATCCACATCCCCGCCGGGATCTACCACGGCTGGATGTGCCTCAGCGACGGGGAATCGATCGTCGTCAACGCGCCGACCGAGATGTACGATTATAAGAACCCGGACGAGCAGCGCCTGGACCCGCACGGCGGCGAGATCCCCTACGACTGGAAGAGGAAGGACGGGTAATGAAAGAACGCACCCTCGACGGCAAGACGATCCTCGTCACCGGCGGGGCGGGCTTCATCGGCAGCCGCTTCATCCGCCTGATGCTGGGTCGATACCCCAAGCTCCGGATCATCAACCTCGACGCGCTGACCTACGCTGGGAACCTGGACAACCTGCGCGACGTCGGCTGCGATCCCCGCTACGAGTTCATCCGGGGGGATATCCGGGACAAAAAGCTCGTCGCGGGCATCTTCGAACACGTTCAAGCGGTCTTTCATTTCGCCGCCGAGACCCACGTCGACCGCTCGATCGTCGACGCCGGGGAGTTCGTCCTGACCGATGTCTTCGGAACGTTCATCCTGCTGGAAGCGCTGCGCCGGGCCCCCCACGTCGAGTTTTTCGTCCATATTTCGACGGACGAGGTCTACGGCAGCCGCGACGAAGGGTTTTTCAAGGAAACCGACGCGCTGAACCCGTCCTCGCCCTACGCCGCGAGCAAGGCCGGCGCGGACCGGCTGGCCTACGCCTATCACGTGACCTACGGCCTGCCGGTCGTCATCGTCCGCCCGAGCAACAATTACGGGCCGAACCAGTATCCCGAAAAATTCATCCCCCTCTTCGTCACGAACGCGATGGAGGGCCGATCGCTGCCTCTTTACGGCAAAGGCTTGAACGTCCGCGACTGGCTCTTCGTCGAGGACAACTGCCGGGGGATCGAGCTCGCGGCGCGCCGCGGGGCGTTCGGCGAGGCCTATAATATCGGGGCCAACGACGAGCATCGGAACATCGACGTGGCCAAGCGGATCGTGAAGCTCCTCGGCAAGAGCAAGGACCTGATCAAGTTCGTCCCGGACAGGCTGGGACATGACCGGCGCTACGCCCTGAACTGCCGCAAGCTCCGGGCCCTGGGCTGGCGGACGGAGGTCTCCTTCGAGGCCGGCCTTGAGCGAACAGTCCAATGGTACGTCGAGAACGAGGATTGGTGGCGCAAGATCAAGGAGCGGAGCGCGGACTTCAAGTCGTTCTACGAGGCGTATTATAAAAACCGGAAATAAGGCGTGATCGCCGCGTCATCACGCTCTCGCGTGATGGCTCGCGATGACAATCCCTTTTTAATCGCCGGAAGCGGCGTTTTTGAGGGTTACTCCCCCGTCGCTTAACAATCCCGAGCGGAGGAGCTCCACCATCTCACGGACCCCTTCCTCGACGCTGATCCGGGCCTTGAAGCCGAGCCGGCGCTCGATCTTGTCGAACGAGACCTTGATGTCCCGCATGTCGCCGTCGAAACGGAGGTCCTTGTATTCCACCTCGAGGCCGGGGACGTATCTCTGGACGAGACGGGCGATCTCCTCCTTCGAATAGTTCCCCCGGTTGGACCCGATGTTGAAGACCTGCCCCCGGATTTTCGCGAGGGGCGCGGCGAGGGCGAGCCGGACGGCCTCGACGACGTCCCGGATATGGACGAAGGACCGATTGTATCTCTTTTGATAGATGACGAGCTTTCCGGCGCGAATCGCCTCCAGGACGAACTGGTTGATGATGAGATCGAACCGCGTCCGCGGCGAGGGACCGAAGAGCGTCGCGAACCGGAAGACGACCGGCGCGCAGTGGGAGCGCGCCGCTCGTTCGATCAGGAATTTTTCGGCGGCGATTTTCGTTTCGGCGTAGAGGGACTGCGGATAAAGCGGGGAGTCCTCCGTGACGGGCCGGCCGTCTTCGGCGACGCCGTAGTTGCTGTAGGTCGAGGAGAATAGGAACCGCTCCGCCTTCGCCTCTTCGGCCATCTCGAAAACGTTGCGCGTGCCGTCGAGATTGCAGGCGAAGGAAGGTCCTTCGCCCAGCTTGGCGCAGGCCGGATAGCCGACGATGGCCGCGAGATGAACGACGTGATCGACGCCGGAGAAATACTTGGCGATCCCCTTCTTGTCGCTGACATCGGCCTTGTGGAAAGCGAACGAGGGATGGCTGAGATAGGCGAGAAGCGAGTTCCCGCCGAAGAGGAGACTGTCGAGCACCGTGACGCGATAACCGCGATGGAGGAGATCGCCGCAGAGGAGCGATCCGATATAACCGGCGCCGCCGGTGACGAGAATATGCTGTTGTTTCATTGGGCTATTGAGAGAGAAAAACGGGGACACCTACCCATTTGGGAGATCGCCACGTCTCTTC
>Ga0315275_10007137_pt1 | contig 10776 bp, 11 predicted proteins | sample YL17G03_0_MG_FD_205557 | JGI IMG/M metagenome (GOLD analysis project Ga0315275, IMG submission 205557) | Sediment microbial communities from Yellowstone Lake, YNP, Wyoming, USA - YL17G03_0 | ecosystem: Environmental > Aquatic > Freshwater > Lake > Sediment | place: USA: Wyoming | collected...
GCATAAGACTCTTTGACGGCCAGCGAACGAATCTCCCCCAGATCTTCCCAGCAAGGATGGAGGGCACAGGTCCCTACGATCTCACCATCCTCCTCCGAGACGAAAAAATCCCTCACCCTCTCGTATAGCTCGCCCAGAGAGCAGGGAAGCATTTTCCCCCGATCGGCATAAAAATTGATCAGGGGCTGAATCTCCTTGATGTCAGATAGCCGCGCCCTGCGAATCATCCCTGCTCCCTCTTCCACTCGGCTCGAGCGATCCCCGCTCGCAGGATATCTTCTGGCCGCGGGCCAGCGGGGTTGCCGGTGAGACCGTTCAGGGCAAAGAGCTCAACCCCCTTTCGGGTATCCAGGTAGCAAACCCAATAGGGATAATAGAGTTCACCGGCTTCTTTCAATTCGACCTTGATCTCCTTTACCCACCAGGACTGGCGACGAAGCACAAAAGATTGAACGGCCTTCCTCGCCTTGTTTTCGGCTTCCTCTTGGGGGACGATCCTCTCCAGGAGGAGTTCGCCCGAAACCGAGAACTCCTTCAGTTCGAAGGACCCACGGATGAACTCCGAGAAGCCCAGGACCCCATCTACCAGAACATCGTAGAGATAATAACGGTTCAGGTATCTGGGGTTGACGAAGCGGAAATAATAATAGGGCACATAGACGAACTCCTCGGCAACCACTCTCGGCTTAGCCCAGGAGAACCTCCCCTTCTTCTTCACTCGTTTTTCCGCAAGCTGTCTGAGATGAGAAGGGGAAAGGCATACCCCCGGGATGCGAACCCTTGCCTCTCCCCAGCCCCAATCCGTATCCGGCATGAGCTAACTCTAATTTCCTCTATTTCTTGACTAACTGGGCCTCCATCTCTCGCAGATTGCCCTTCTTCTTGGAAACGTAGATCCACGTCACCATCATAATCCCAAGGAGAAAAACAGCCGTGATGACCTCCGACCAGGCATAGAAGCTCTTATCCTCCTGGGGGAGAAAGAAAAGGCCCGCAATGCAAGCTATAGCAAAGACCAGGAAGAGGAACACCAGCACCATCCCGGAGGTCACTTCCATCCGGAGCTCAAGGGCGGCCTCCGCCGGGTCGCATGCCGTCTGCAATGTCCAGAACTCAACCGCCTCCCGCTCTTCCGTTTCCTTTTTCTTGACCATATCCTTACCTCCGTTTAGACCTTGCCAAGATCAGGCAGGCCTTCGGCCTACCACCAGTAGATGGTCCAGACCACCAAGTAGATGAGCATCACCCAGCCCCAGAACGCCACGCCCTTGTACCAGGGGATTCCCTCGGTTCCATAATAGGGAATATCGGTCTCGACGCATTCGCCCCGCTCATTGATCCGCTCCACCCGCTTGGCCAGATAAGGCTTCACCTGGGGCGGGAAGGTCCCGACTGTATACCCCTCGATGTCCTGATAGCTCGTCCGACCCCCAACCGCATTCGCGATCAGGCTCCATACGATCATGAGAAGGCTGGTGAAGAGGATATTCCACAGGGGAATGGTCAGCCAGTAATAGAGCCAGGGAACATTGGGGAAGAAGCCCTTCGCGAAGACGGCGAGAAACATACCGAAGATGCCCCCTCCGACCAGCCCCACAATCCCCGCACTCCGGCTGATGAACTTGAATAGAACCCCCAGGATGAACACCGCGAAGAGGGGGGAGATCAGGGCCCCGGTGATCTTGATATAGACGACGATGTATCCGCCTCCCTTTTGCACGAAGGGGATGAAGAGCAGCCCCGCAAGGAAGCCGAACGCAGTCAGGAGCCGGGCCACCAGCAGGTAATGGGCATCGGTTCCATCCTTCTTGATCAGCTTGGCGTAGATATCCCGGGTGAGGATGCCCGCACAAGACTGAGCATTCGAAGGAACGGTGGAGAGCGTGGCCGCGAAGACCCCGGCCATTACCAGGCCCACCAAGCCCACCGGAAGCCAATCCTTCATGATATAGGCATATACCGCATCGGGCCTCCCGCCCATGGCCGGGTTAAAGAGCTTATTCATGTAACCATAGACCACTACTCCCATCGCCCCGATCGGAACGATGGCAAACTGGTGGATCAGGGCGACCCAGCCCGCCAACTGGTATCCCATGCGGCCATCCCACTCGCTACGGGCGGAGAGCGCACGCGTAACCTGCTCCGCCTGAATGATGGGATAGGGGATGGTGGAGGCCAGCATCCCCAAAAAGGCCAACCCCGGAAAGAGCCAGGGCGCAGAGGGGATCGCGTGAAACTGCCACCAGCCCGCGGTGATGACCTGGCCGGTGATCGCATGCTTGACCATTCCCGGACCGGTAAGCTCCAGGAGCCGATGCCATCCTCCCACATGGTGCAGGCCGGCAAAGAACAACACCCAGGAGGTGATCGTCATCAAGGCCTGCTGAGCGGTCCCGGTGATCATGGCCGCCGAAATGCCTCCCAACATGGTATAGCCAATGGCCAGGGCCGCCCCGACGATAAGACCCGTCATGAACTTCGTCCCGGCGACGATCTCCATCATGATGCCCATCAGCACCAGAATCGCGCCGATCACATAAACACGCTGCAGGACAATGAGGCAGGCCCCCCAGATCCTGGCGGGATAATTGTACCGAAGCTCCAGAAATTCCGCCGGAGTCCATACCCCTGCCCTATACATCTGGGGGATGATGGTATGCGCCCCCAGGAGCCATCCCGCCTGTAAGTTGACGGTATAGTTGGAAAGCCCCAATGCACCGTGCTGATAAGCATAGCCGGCGCACCCAAAATAATCCGCGATATCGGACTGCGTGGCCTGGCAGTTGGGCGCGATGATCCACCAGCGCTGGGTCCTACCTGCCAGGAGGTAGTCTTTCACTGATTTCACATATTTGCGGTAAGGAAGGCCAGCGATCACCACTGCCACGATGGTGGATATGACGATAATCCAGTCTATCGGATGCAATTTCCCCTCCTCTCCTTGAGTTATGGCGCCAATTCCCTTGGAGCAAAATCAACCGATTCTCCAAATTCCCTCGCATCACCCCCTCTGCCCTGGATAGCAAATCAGATCTTCCATTCCTCCCAGATTTTTCAGCTTGTTAGCTTCTTCACATCCGTCAGATCGGACGCAATCTCCCGATACGAACGTCCCTTTACCCAAGCAGGATAGAAGGAGAAGGCAATCTTCATCTCTCCTTCTCCCGTATTCCCAATACAGTGCGGATAGCCTGCAGGAACAAAAAAGGCCCGCCCAGGTTTGAGTTCATAACGCTGCAATTGTTCCCGGGATGGACCCAAGAGGACGTAGCCCTCACCGTTTACCACATACTCTGATTCATCATATTCCTGGTGGGCGTGAGGGATCATCAGCTCCGACTGGCCTGGCGGGATGACCATCGTACCCAGCACCGCATTGGCAGATCCAGTCGTCTCCGGATCGAAGAGCGTGCGAATGAAACAAACGGCGGAGGAGCCTTCCCGCTGTACCCTCAATGGGGGAATCACTTCCTCATCGGCGAGGAACTTCCGCTTCTCCATACACTCAGCCCCCCTTCTCAAATATTTTGCCCTTCTTAGCACAAGCCATACCGCTTGTCAATTTTTTCTTACTCCTCCGCAGATTATCCTCCTTCGGGGCAAAAGAGGATGCTTTTCAATGCAATGGGAGGACCTTCCATCCCGATTTAGCCGATCACTTTTTGGCTTGATGGGGGTTTCTCCATCTGTTAATATCCGGTGGAACTGCGTGAATTCTTGTCAAGGAGGGATTCATTTGAAGCCAACGCTATTTGATCTCACGGGACGGGTGGCCATCGTCACCGGCGGAAATCAGGGCATCGGGCTGGCCCTGGTTGAGGCCCTGGCCCTGGCGGGTGCAGACATCGTCATCGCGAATCGCCGCGAAGACGAAGGAAGGAAGGTCGCCCAGACTATCCAGCAGCAATATAAGGTCAAGGCCCGAGCAATCGGGACGGATGTCTCCGATCGGTCTTCGGTGACCCGGATGGTGGAGGAAGTGGACAGGTTCCTGGGGAGGATCGACGTCCTGGTCAATAATGCGGGGGTCATCGTGAGGAAGACGATAGAGGATACGGAGGAGAAGGATTGGGACTGTCTGATGGATATCAATCTGAAGGGCTGTTTCCTTTGCTGCCAGGCAGTTGCCCCTGCCATGAAAGCCCAGGGCCGGGGCAAGATCATCAATGTCTCCTCCACTTCCGGTCTCATTGGCATGAGGGAACGGGTCGCCTATTGTTCCAGTAAAGGTGGGGTTTCCCAGCTCACGCGCGCCCTCGCTATCGAATTTGCCAGGGAGAATATCCAGGTGAATGCCCTGGCGCCCGGTTTCATTCGCACCCCCTTGAACAGTGAATACTTCGAGAAGAACCCCAGCCATTACGAGCGGTTCGTCTCCAACATCCCCATGGGTCGAGTCGGCAATCCGGAAGAGCTGGCAGGGATCACCATCTTCCTGGCCTCCGACGCCTCCAGCTATACGACAGGGCAGATCTTCGTGGTAGATGGAGGGTGGACGACCTGGTAGGAAATCTGGCCCATATAAGCAAGGAGAAAGGAACAGGAGGAGCTATGGCGACCATGACCCACCGGGAGAGGGTATTGCGGGCCCTGAATCGTCAGGAGCCGGACCGGATCCCCCTTGATCTGGGATCCACCCGTTCCACCGCTTTAGTGGTGGAGGCGTATGAGAACCTGAATCGCTATCTCGGCATCCAGTCCGAAACTCGAATCTTCAGCAAATGGCTGCACATTGCCCATCCCAATGAAGAGATGCTCAGGCGCTTCGATATCGATACGCGAAGCCTCAGTCAGGGCAACCCGGACAGCTGGCACGATATCATTTTCGCCGATGGCTCCTATCAGGACGAATGGGGTATAGTGCGCAGCAAGCCGAAAGAATGCCTTTATTATGACCTGACCAGGGCTCCCTTCCAGGGAGAGCCCACCATAGCCGATTTGGAAAAATTTCCCTGGCCCAACCCTCATGATCCCGGCCGCTGCCGAGGGCTCGCCCAAGAAGCCAAGCGGTTCCATGAGGAATCAGATTACGCGGTGGTGCTCAATTTGCCCGGAGGCATTGTGCATCAATCCCAATTCATGCGAGGCTTCGAGGGCTGGTTCACCGATCTGATCCTCAATCCCTCCTTCTTCAACACCCTTCTGGAAAAGGTCTGCGATCTCTGGATCGAGATGGCGAAAGATGAATTCGACGCTATAGGCGACGAGTTCGATCTTTGCTTCTATGGGGACGATATGGCCTTTCAGAATGGCCCCATGATGTCAATGGAGCTTTACCGCAAGATGATCAAACCGCACCATAAGCGCCTCTTCTCCTATGTCAAGTCGCGCACCTCGGCTAAGATCCTCTACCATACCTGCGGCAGCGTGGTCCACCTCATCCCGGACCTGATCGAGCTGGGGGTCGATGTCCTCAACCCAGTTCAGGTTTCCGCCAAGGGTATGGACACGCAAAGGTTGAAGCGGGAATTCGGCAAGGACATTGCCTTCTGGGGAGCGATTGACACCCAGAAGGTCCTTCCTTTCGGTACTCCAGAGGAGGTGGCAGCAGAGGTCAAGAGGCGGATCGATGATTTGGGCCCGGGCGGTGGCTATGTCCTCTGCGCGGTTCACAATCTCCAGGCCGATGTCCCACCTGAGAATATCTGCACCATGTATGATGCGGCCAGGGAATATGGGACCTATTAACCTGACGAGGGACGTTGCGACGGAACACCTAACAAAATGGAAAGCAACTCCTTTTTTTCTTGACAAGAGATTTTTCTTTGCTAAATTTAGGATCGCCTGTTTATCAAATTTATCAAATTCAAAGGGAGGTGATGCCGATGTTATGGATCATGTCTGGCCATGAAACCCGGTGAATTCTAACTTTGGAGGTAATCCAACATGGCCAAGACGTATCAAGAAATCAACGAAAAAATCAAACGAGGCGAGGCAGTAGTGGTCACTGCCGAGGAGGTCATTGAGCTCGTCAAGAACAAAGGGACGAAACGAGTCGCCCAGGAGGTAGACGTCGTTACCACCGCGACCTTCGGCCCCATGTGTTCCTCGGGTGCCTTTCTGAACATCGGCCACTCGCAGCCTCGAATCAAAATACAGAAGGCCTGGCTCAATAGCGTCACTGCCTATGCGGGCCTGGCCGCGGTGGACCTCTACCTCGGGGCTACCGAGATCCCCGAAGATGACCCTGCCAATAAGGTCTTCCCCGGCGAATTTCGTTATGGGGGAGGGCATGTGATTGAAGATTTGGTCTCCGGCAGGGATGTCCAGTTGGAGGCCGTTTCCTATGGAACTGATTGTTACCCACGCAAGCGCCTTCGCACCTGGATCCGCTTACCCGATCTGAATGAGGCTTTCCTCTTCAACCCCCGCAATGCTTACCAGAATTACAACGTAGCGGTTAATCTCTCCTCCCGGACCATCTACACCTACATGGGCGTGCTGAAGCCCCAACTCGGGAACGCTAACTACTGCAGCGCCGGACAATTGAGCCCTTTGCTCAAAGATCCCTTCTATAGGACCATTGGCATTGGGACCCGCATCTTTTTAGGAGGCGGCTTGGGGTATGTGGTCTGGAATGGAACCCAACATAATCCTACCGTCCCCCGAGGGGAAAATGGGGTGCCCAGACAGAGTGCGGGAACCCTGTCGGTTCTGGGAGATATGAAGCAGATGGATACTCGCTGGCTGATAGGGGTCAGTTTCCTGGGCTATGGGGTTTCCTTGATGGTCGGCATTGGGCTCCCTATACCGATCCTCGATGAAGAGACCCTTTTCCACGCGGCAATCCCGGATGAGGAGATCTATGCCTCGGTAATAGACTATTCCGATGCCTATCCGCAGAGAAAACCCGACATCGTGGGAGAGGTAACCTATCGGGAACTGAAGAGCGGGAAGGTCACCATCCAAGGGAAAGAAGTCCCCTGCGCCCCGCTTTCCAGCTATTCGAGGGCCCTGGAGATCGCCCAGATCCTCAAAGGATGGATTCGAGAGGGAAGATTCTTGCTGGGCGAACCGGTGACAACTTTGCCGTCGGCAGATTCGGGGATCTCGTTCCGCCCCTTGAAAGAAAGGCCCATACAAGATCAGTAAGGGAATCCAGGTCGGACAACCCAATAGACCAAAGGAACGAAAACAACCAGACAACCAGAGGAATTAGCTATGGAGACTTCCAAAAAGATCGTTTTGAAATTTCCCAGGCTTCTAGCCGATAAGCCCATCGTCTATCGTCTCACCAAAGACTATAATCTTCAATTCAACATACTCAAGGCGAGCATCACTCCCTCGGAGGAGGGACTCATGGTGATGGAGCTGATAGGCGAGGAGGAGGATTATCGCCTGGGAATGGATTACCTCCTCCAGAGTGGGGTTGACGTTCAGCCCCTGAGCAAGGATGTTATCTGGAAGGAGGAACGCTGCACCCACTGCGGGGCCTGCACCGTCCTCTGCCCCTCAGGGGCCCTGATCATGGACCGAGAGACCATGAAGGTCTCCTTCGATTCAGGCTTATGCGTCGCATGTGAGCTGTGTGTAAGACCTTGCCCTCCGCGAGCGATCGAGGTTCATTTTTAGCCCCGCGAAACGCGGGGCTACGGGCGGCCATGGTCTGCGATCCTCATCCAGACCTCACGCCGCCGTGGCCCGTCAAACTCGCAAAGGTAGAGAGATTGCCAGGTCCCTAAGCAGATCCTTCCCCCCTCGATGAAGACAGCGAGGGATGAGCCCGCCAGGGTGGCCTTGATATGAGCTGCAGCGTTCCCCTCGGTGTGATGATAAGCATCTTCGAGGGGTATGATCTTATCTAGCTCCTGCAGGATATCCTGACGTACCAAGGGATCCGCACCCTCATTGAGGGTAATGCCGGCCGTCGTGTGGGGAACAAAGAGGTGACAAACCCCTTCCCGCACCCCTTCCGCAGAAATCGCCTTTTGGACTTCTTCCGTGATATCCAACATCTCGGTGTGCCGTGAGGTTCTCACCTGTATTTTCTTCAATGGCCTTCCCCTTTTTAGGACTTCGATGTGCTATCCCCCGCAAGCCGGGAGTCCTTTTACGCTAACCTCCTAATTTTCCACCCCTGCTCAGCAAGGGGCGGTTGTCCTTCGCATGAGGCTTATTATGGCTATTTCCTCCCCGGATTATCGCCCGGGTTTCTTGTTTCCTCCAACAGGGATTTCAGGATACACCTATCGCAAATCGGGCGAGCACGACACCAACTCTTCCCCACTCGTACGATTAGGGCGTGATATTCACCAAAGAGGGGGACGTCCGGGGAAAGAGCCTTCATGAAGAGGGCTTGCAATTCCCCGTAAGCACATCCTTCCCGGATGAAACCGTGCCGAGAGAAGATCCTTCTGGTATAGGCATCTACCACAAAGACGGGATACCCTCCCGCATAGAGGAGAATGGAATCTGCGGTCTCCGGACCGATCCCCTTCACCGAAAGGAGCTCCGCCCTGATCCGAATCAGCGGCACACGGAACATCGCCTGGAGGCTAAACCCGTAATGACTCTTGAGAAAGGCGACGAACTGAAGAAGACGGTCGGCCTTTATCCGATAGGTGCCAGAGGGCCGAACCAGCTCGCCCAATTGCGGCAAACCGAGGGTCGCAATTCCTTCGGAGGTAAGGGCTCCCGCCTCTTTCAAATTGGCGATGGCCTTCTCTACATTCTTCCAGGACGTATTCTGGGTCAGGATGGCTCCCACGATGACTTCAAATGCGTCCTCGCCCGGCCACCATTGCTGGGAGCCAAACTGAGCGTAAAGCAACTCATAAATTCCAAGCAATCGATCCCGATAGTCCTTGCCAACAAACTCCGGCATATCCGCCGCAAGGAGTCTCTTCCTCATTTCAAAATCTCTTTGACTTCGTGTAAAGGGTGGCAGTTGGCTTCCTGACCTTACTTTCCATTGCAGCCCCTCTCTATTCCCTCTTTGCTTATGAACGGTGCCGATCTTAACAGAAAAGAGGAGGGAAAGCCAAGGGGTCGAGGAAACTGCCTCCTCCAGTTACGATTTTTCGCCAAACTCGGCCAAGATCATGCCCACAGCTTGACACGCTCTGCCGCCTCTGGTATAGATACAGTACTTATGCCTTCTTTATCCATCCCTCCTTTGCTATCAAGAAGTCCCAGAGACAAGGAAGTCATCCTTTCATCAAAACCGGACTATGGGACAGGGAACTGAAACTCCCCGTAGCAGGGCTGCGGGGAGTGCGCTCGCTATGCATTTTCAGCAGAACGATACGCCAATAATCGATCCGTCTATCCAATCGACTCTTTACTATTTTTCTTATTGCCATAGTCGATTTCTACTCTATGGCAGCATTTGCATCCAGGCCCTACCCCCCCCTTTGCATCCTCTGCTGCTCTGAGCGCGGACTGTTTCTCAGTCGGCGTGCGACTCAAAGGTTAACCTTTTACGGCTATTGTCTTCTCGAGGAATTCCAAAATCTATTTCCAGAAAGCGAGCCATTTGGCTTCTGTTGCTTCAAGCGGCATAGGGCAGGAGAAGACCAGCTTCCTTTCCGGCTTGATGAGAACCATGCCCTTATGGAGAGAGAACACCGAGTCCCCGGAGTTCAGCAACCGCTCATCAGCTCGCGGTAGCCATGGCGACTCCCAATGGGTAAGAGTCCAAGGAGGGCTTGGGACATGGGCCGAACCTTAGGGGTGGACCTGGGAGAGGCACAAATCGGATTGGCTATCAGCGACGATTTGAAGAAGCTTGCCCGGGGATTGCCCACGATAAAGGACAAAGGGCGCAAGAAACTTCTGCAAACTCTGCGGAAGCTGATCGATGAGATGGAGGTGGACGAGATCGTGGTGGGATTGCCCATAAACATGAATGGAACCTTGGGGATCCAAGCGGGAAAAGCTCTCGGATTTGCCGAGCAGTTGAAGAAGGAGTTCGGCTTGCCGGTAAAGACTTGGGATGAGCGCCTCACCACGATCGCCGCCAAGAGGGCTCTAATAGATTCCGGAGCCAGGCGCTCTGGTCGGGGCCGAGAGGCCATCGATCGGTTCTCGGCCATCTTGATTCTGCAGGCCTATCTGGATAGCCTCTCTTTCCGGGATGTCCCCCATATTCGAATTCGAGGTGATGAATGATTGAAGTTCAAATGGAAGGGTCCCAATCAGTTTTTGCTCATCTTCTTCTTGAGTTTCTTGTTCCTCCTTTTGCTGGGGATTCATTTCTATGCCAAGCATCATGGCGGACTCGCCGGCGGCGAAAAGCGCGAAGGCCAGATCGTCAGGATTGAACCCCAATCAGGGGTTTCCCAGATTGCCCAAACGCTCAAGGAGAAGGGCATCATCAGAAACCCCTGGCTGTTCCTGATGGCCGCCTTCCTCAGGGGATCCGCCACTCAGCTCAAGGCCGGAAATTATTCCTTCACCCCGGGGATGTCCCTCTTCCAGATCCTCAGACGGTTGGAGAGGGGGGAAATCATCTATTACCCGGCAACGATTCCTGAGGGCTATACTATGCGGGAAATCGCTCGGCTGCTCGGATCATTGGACTTGGCAAATCCTGAAAGATTCCTGTGGCTTTGCCACGACCCGGAGGTCCTGCAACGATATGGGATCAAAGCACATAGCTTGGAGGGATATCTCTTCCCCGATACTTACCATCTCTTAAAAGGAATGAAAGAAGAAGAGATCATCGAGCGAATGGTTCGTCGCTTCTTTCAGGTCTTCACTCCCGAAAAGGAGGAGTTGGCCGGAAGAATGGGAATGAGCGCCCACCAAGCAGTCACTCTGGCCTCGCTCATTGAG
>Ga0315275_10007140_pt1 | contig 10774 bp, 5 predicted proteins | sample YL17G03_0_MG_FD_205557 | JGI IMG/M metagenome (GOLD analysis project Ga0315275, IMG submission 205557) | Sediment microbial communities from Yellowstone Lake, YNP, Wyoming, USA - YL17G03_0 | ecosystem: Environmental > Aquatic > Freshwater > Lake > Sediment | place: USA: Wyoming | collected...
GATTCGCAAGACGCTTAGGCCCCGGTCTTTTGCCACCGGCAAGTCCTTCACTCTGAAAAATCTGACGGAACACCATCCCGAGGGAGTCGGCGGGAACGTGATCGGTATCATGGAGGGGAGCGATCCCCTGCTCAAAGATGAGGTGATCATCCTGGGCGCCCACCTCGACGGACAAGGGAGGTGCCCCGTGCTCATGCCCAGCGCCAACGATAACGCCTCATCGGTCGCGGCCGTCCTGGGAATCGCCGAAGCGCTCTCCCGCTGTGACATTAAGCCGCGGCGCTCGGTGGTCTTCATCCTGTTCGGCGCCGAAGAGCAGGGAGTGGCCGGCTCGGAATTCTACGTCAACCATCCCCTTTTTCCGCTCGAAAAAACCGCCGCCCTTATCAACCTCGAAAGCGTGGGCGTGGGGGACAGAGTCGGCGTGGCCGCCGCCTCCAATTTCCTGGATCTCTGGGCGTTTATCGACATGGCCAACGCCCGGTACATCCGCCGCGCCGTCACCCCGTCACATAGCTCGTTCCCCGGACGGCCGCGGCAGGACACGGCCCGGTTTTTCTGGAAGGGTGTCCCGAGCGTCACGGTCGAGGCCTCCGAATCGGCCCCCTCGGGCCGCCCGTCCTCCTACCACAACACGCGCGACAACGTCGACCTCATCACTCCGGAAATCATGGAAGACATCAGTCAGCTCCTTTTCGCCGCCGTCCTGGACATGAGCCGGAGCGAGGCCCTGGATTTTCGCAAGTGAGCGCCAGGATCAGGAGCCGCCAGTGAAATACCACATGCCGACGGAAATCATCTTCGGTCCTGGAGCAGTCGGTGAGCTCGGCGGGGTTGTCCGGGACAAGCTGCGGTCGTCGCGTCCTCTGCTCGTTACGGATAAAGGGATCGTCGCCGCCGGCATCGCCCAGCATGCCCTCTCCCGGTTTCCCGGCCTGGCCGTGTTCGATGAGGTCGAGCCCAACCCGAGACACTCCACGGTCGACCTCGGCGGCGAGATGGCGAGGGAGGCCCGCGCCGACCTCATCATCGGACTGGGCGGGGGCAGCGCTCTCGACGCGGCCAAGGCCGTTGCTCTCCTCGCCACGAACCCGGGGAAGATTGAAGATTATGAAGGCCGCGAGCGCTACACCGCCGCGCCCCTCCCGGTGGTCGCCGTCCCGACGACCTGCGGGACCGGAAGCGAAGTGACGTGGGTGGCGGTCATCACCCACACCGGCCGCCGGTTCAAGATGAGCATCAAGGGACCGAAAATGTATCCCGAGGTCGCGCTCGTCGACCCGGACCTCCTGGTCAGCCTGCCCGCGCCGCTCGTCGCCTCCACCGGGCTTGACGCGCTGACCCATGCCATCGAGGCCCTGACCGCCCGGCCGTCAACTCCCATTTCCGACACGCTGGCCCTCGAGGCCGTGCGCCTGATCTTCCGTCACCTCCCGGCGGCTTATCGCGACATCCGAGGTGACGCGGACGCGCGCGAAGGCCTGATGATGGGCAGCCTGCTCGCCGGCATGGCCTTCGGGAACAGCGATGTGGGCGCGGTGCACTGCCTGGCCGAATCCATCGGGTCGCTCTATGACACGCCGCACGGCGTGGCCAACGCGGTTCTTCTTCCCTATGTCATGGAGTTCAACCTGCCGGCCGCTTCCGGAAAATATGCGCTCGCCGCCGCCGCTATCGGACATGACATCGTAATTGGGTATTTGCGAAGCAGCGAAGCGGCCAAAGAACTCTCACAAATCTTAGAAAAAAAGGAGAATTTGTTGCTCCCATGGACCGCTCGCAATGACGAGACGGGCGTTGGAAGACACTCGCGGATCGAACGAGGCGAGCGAGAGGCGGCGGCCGAACTGATTCACATGGTCAAGGAATTGTCGCGGGCCTTGTCTATACCCTCGTTCCGCGAGTTGGGGATTCCCGAAAGCGCTTACGATCTCATCGCACGGAAGTCCGTCGAGAACAACTCCAATCCTTCAAACCCGCGGGTCGCCGGCGTGGAGGATTATCTGGGCATTCTGCGCCGCGCCGCGGAATCCTGACGCAAGCAGCTAATTTGATCTATTCACGACTTTGTGCTTTTCATGCCCCCCGTGCCTCTCCCATTCCGAGAGAGAGGACCATCTTCCCAGCGCTCTCCAATTTGCGAATAATGTAGGCTAACCGACGGCCAGTTGACCCAGCGTTTTGGGCTCTACTTTTCTAGTACGATCACCTCGTACTCGTCGATCGCTGGGACCGTCACGGTCACGTCGCCGTTAGCCGCCGTCCGCGCCTCGAGCTCGGCCGGCCGCATGAGAGCGAGCACCCGGGCCGGCTTTCCCGCGCCCCTGAAGGTGATCCGCACGTCCCGGAGCGTGATGATTTTCTGGATCGGGCGGGCCATCTCGCCCGTAAAATTGACCAGGTGGAGGATGAACCGGCGTCCGTCCTCCTGGGACCGAAGCGTTACGTCCAGCGAGGCCGGGGCGTTCTCCACCAGCACCGGGGACGGAGCCATTTCGCGGACGCCATTCTGGACCATACGGAAGAACTCCGGAAGCCGGAAAGTCTGCAGGCTGACGCCCAGGTCCCCGGCGCAATAAACCGCCCGGCCCTTTCCATACGTATTGACGAAGAGGGCCGGGTCCGTCGAAAGGACGGGGACCTTTTCGTAGGGGCCGCTGAGGGGCTCGGTAAACTGCAGCAGGACCCGGCCTTGGCCGGCCTTGGTCCTGACATGGAAGTGGGGCGCCGGGATGAACTCGGACGGCAGGCCGGCCACGAACGGAGAGCCGGACATCGCCGCCGGCGGCTTCATGAAATCCCATCTCTTCGGCCCGACGACCTCCGGGCCTGCACTCACGCCGAGCAAAGACGCGAGAGCCATGTCTTTCCGCCGGAGGCCGGTTTCGTCGTAGAGCGAAGTCTCGAACGTGGCGAACACCGAGCCGCCGCCGCGGACATAGTCTTCGATCTGGCGGGCTTCACGGTCGCTCATGCATGCCGCATTGGGCAGCAGAAGCAGCGCGTACTTGGAGAGCCCGCCCGACTCGACGGCCTCGTCGTCGATGACGTCGAACGGCGTCTGGGTCCGCATCAGGGCCTCGGTGATCCCCGAAAACTCCTTACCGAGATCGCCCACGCCGGTTTGCGGCGGAAGCCCCGCCGGCCCGGTCTGCTTGGCGTCCGAGCCCTGGTAGAAATTCGCGGTGTTATCGGACCAGAGGATGGCGACCCTGGCCTCGGATTTTGTGCCGAGGTAATAGGAGGCGTTCGTCGCCACGAAGTGGTTCATGTCCGTGACAGGCTTCATGCCTTCCTGGCGGAATTCATAAGGCCATAAGCCGAGCCAGACATTGGCGGCGTTGGCGATCGTCTGCGCGTAGAGGAGTTTGAGCTCCGGGCCGGGCAGTAGCGAAAACGTCCACGGCTTGTGGCCGGCCGCCGAGAAGATGACGCGCGGCTTGTCGCCCGCCTGCGTCTCCAGCAACCGGGCCATGACGCCGGGCTTCCAGATGGGCGTGCCGGTGAGGTCGCCCCCGATGAACCCGCCTTCCGACCCCAGGATGTCCTGTTCTTTGACGAGCACCCTGTTGAGCCGTCCGGTGGACCAGTTCCCGCCGCGCTCGCCGCCGTTCATGTAGAAAGCGATCTCGGGGTGGATCGATTTTATGACCTGCCGCGTGTCCCGCAAGAAATCGGCGAGGCTATCGGCCTGGAAGGCGAGGAGGCGCGCCGCCTCGGGACCGCGGCGGTTCTTCTTCGAGGGCAGGGGAGCGCCGTATTTCTTTTGATACTTTTCCCGGCAGTATTTGCAGTAGCAGGTTTCGGGGAAGAAGATCGGACCATCGTAGAAGATGCCGTCGATCGGGTAGGCGCACAGGTCGCGGACGATCTGGAAGCTCCAGTCGCGATAGGGGCTGTTGACGCAGAAGCTCGTTCCGGTCTGGTAAACGCCGTCGAGCGGCTGCCCGTTCTCTTTGAGCTGGACCCAGTCGGGGTGCTGCCGGCCGAAGGATTGCTTGTACCAGTGGACGTTGAAGTAGATCATGACGCGGAGGCCGCGCTTTTTGGCCGCGGGGAGGTAGGCCTTGAGGATGTCCGGGTTGGCTTTGGCGGCCTCTTTGGTCACGAAAAAGAAACCGCGATCATCCTCGCCGCCCGCGATGTCCATGATCTCGAGGTGCTCGGCGTTGAAGCCGTGCGCCGCTTTCTCCGAGGCCACGGCGGCGTCGAGCGCCGTGATCTGCCCCATCGACGTCACGAGGTCGAGGATGCGCAGCGGCTCCTTCTCCCACCAGTGTTTCCTGGTGAGTTCTTCGGTCTGCCCGAAAGCGGCGGCTGCGGCTGCGAAAAACAAAAATAGGACAACAGAGAAAACGACACATCTCCTCATGTTTTGGTTCTCCTCATATGTGAGCATCGGGAAAACTATACTGCGAAGTTGCGGGGAGAAACAAGTTGGCGGAAATTCGGGGACGCGATCCCTTTTCAGGAGAAAAGGGTCATGTCCCAGTTTTCCGGATCGTGTCCCCCGAATTTCGCTAAATATGGAGCTCGACGACGTCGCCGTCCTCGAGGACGAAATCCCGGTTCACGCTCTGCCCCTGGTGGAGCGAGTCCTTCCGCCAGACCCTGGCGTACTTGAATTTCTCCACAAAGTCCTTGTGGACGGCCCGCGCCATCTCGCCCACGGTCGTCCCTTTTTTGAGCGAGAACGGGTCGTCGAACGAAGGCTTTTTCCCGGGAACCTTGCTGTAGGTTCGGATGATGTCGAGAAAGTGAAATATGCTCCGGCGCAGGTCTTCGATGCCGTCCCCTCGCCTGGCGGAAACCGGCAAGAAGGAGAGCCTGTTCCCGAGGTATTCCTTGAGAAAAAGCAGGCTGTCCTGAGCATCGGGAGCATCGCACTTGTTCGCCGGTGCGATCGCCCTCTTGACGAACTGAGTTCGCTCAGCGGGAAGTGGATGGTCCGGGGCGACAAGCTCGACCCGCTTCTCCTTCAGGTTGGCGAGAAGCTTTTCGATGACGTCGGCCGAGTTCTGGTCCGCCAGGTTGACGACGAGGAGCACCGCGTCGGCGGCCTTGACGACCTCGGCCACGTCTGACTCGACGTCCTCCGGGGCGATCGGGGGAGTGTCGACCAGCTGGATCAGGATGTTCTCGAACTTCATCATGTAGGGAGCGGGAGTGCGGGTCGTATAGGGGTAATCCCCGACTTCGGGCTGGGCACCGGTGAGCGCCGCAATGAGACTCGACTTGCCGCTGTTCGGGGGACCGATCACGGCCACCTGGCCGGCGCCCGATTTCTCCACGTGAAAGCTCGGCCCGTGGTGCGCCACCGCCGGCCGCGTCAGCAGGCCCGCCTTGATCTTGGAAATATTGGTCTTGATCATGGCCCGCATCTTTTCCGTCCCCTTGTGCTTGGGGATGGTGGCCATCATCTCGTCCAGGGCCTCGAGCTTTTCCTGGGGCGTTTTAGCCTCGCGGAATTTGCGGTCGGCCTCGAGATACTGGGGTGTCAGGTTGGCCGGCATGTTTCGTTCCTGCGAGCGTGATTATAATCAAACGGCGGCCGCCTGGCAAATCCACAAATAGTTGTGATAGTTATTTTTATAGTACACAAAATATAGTGGAAAATCGGCGCTTTTCCCCTTTACTTAAACCCCCGTTTTGGCTATAATAAAAACCTCTAAATGAAGTGCCTGTCGCCTGAGAATTTAGACATCGTAAATCGTCTTATATCAATGAGATCGACATCATGAAAGAACAAAAATACACCGCCGAAAGCATCAAGGTCCTCAAGGGACTGGACGCGGTCCGCAAGCGGCCCGCGATGTACATCGGAAGCACCAGCACCGACGGTCTGCATCACCTCGTCTATGAGGTCGTCGACAACTCGATCGACGAGGCCCTGGCCGGCTACTGCAAGAACATCGACGTCTTCATCCACATCGACAACTCGGTGACGGTCATCGACGACGGCCGCGGCATTCCCGTCGAGATGCACAAGAAGGAGAAAAAATCGGCGGCCGAGGTCGTCATGACCATGCTCCATGCCGGGGGGAAGTTCGACGACAAATCATACAAGGTCTCGGGCGGCCTGCACGGAGTCGGCGTCTCGGTGGTCAACGCCCTGTCGAAACGGCTCGACCTCGAGATCAAGCGCGATGGCGGAATCTATACCCAGAGCTACGAGCGCGGCCTGCCGCTGGCCAAGCTCAAGCAGGTCGGCAAGACCAAGAAGACCGGCACCAAGGTCACCTTCTGGCCGGACGACGAGATCTTCGAGCTAACAGAGTTCAACGCCGAGATCCTGACCCAGCGCCTTCGGGAGTTGAGCTTCCTCAACCGAGGCATCCGGATCACGATCACCGACGAGCGGTCCAACAAGAGCCAGGAGTTCCAGTACAAGGGAGGCATCGTCGAGTTCGTCCAGTACCTGAACCAGAACAAGACCGTGCTCAACCCGCGGCCGGTCTATTTCGAATGCCAGAAAGACGACGTCATGGTCGAGCTGGCCTTCCAGTACAACACAGCCTACACCGAAACCATCTTCACCTTTGTCAACAACATCAACACAACTGAGGGCGGGACGCATCTCATCGGGTTCAAGGCCGCCCTGACCCGCTGTCTGAACAACTACGCCGTGGCCAACAACCTGTTCAAGGACCTGAGCGCCGGCGCCCTCTCCGGGGACGACACCCGCGAGGGGCTCTGCGCCGTCCTCAGCGTCAAGATGCGCGACCCCCAGTTCGAGGGCCAGACCAAGACCAAGCTGGGGAACTCCGAGGTCAAGGGGATCGTGGAATCCCTGGTCAACGAGCAGCTCGCCGCCTACCTCGAGGAGAACCCGACGAACGCCAAGCGCGTCGTGCTCAAGGCGCTGGACGCCGCCCGGGCCCGGGAAGCCGCCCGCAAGGCCCGCGAGCTGGCCCGCCGGAAGGGCGTTCTCGAATCCGCCTCTCTCCCCGGGAAGCTGGCCGACTGCCAGGAGCGGGACCCGGCCATGGCCGAGATCTTCATCGTCGAGGGTGATTCCGCCGGCGGCTCCGCCAAGCAGGGCCGTGACCGCCGTTTCCAGGCCATCCTGCCGCTCAAGGGCAAGATCCTCAACGTCTGGAGAGCCCAACAGGACAAGATCTTCCACAACGAAGAGATCGGCATGATGATCGCGGCCCTGGGGACGTCGATCGGCGAGGAGGAGTCGAACCTGGACAAGCTCCGCTATCACAAGGTCATCCTCATGACGGATGCGGACGTCGACGGCTCCCACATCCGGACGCTGCTCATGACGTTTTTCTATCGGCACCTGAAAAATCTTATCGAGCAGGGCTATCTGTACATCGCCCAGCCCCCTCTCTACAAAATCTCCCGGGGCCGGGAGATCACCTATATCAAGGAGGAGCGCGCCTTCGAGAGGTGGATCGTCAAGAAGATCTCCGAGGATTTCAAAGTCCGGGCCAAGGGCAAGAAGGACATCTTCGAGGGCGAGAAGTTCCGCAAGCTCTTCCTCCGGATCATGCAGAAGAAGAGCTATGTCCAGCTCCTGGAGCGGAAAAACTACCCCCTGTTTCTGATCGACCTTCTGATCCGGGAGGGGGTCAGCGGCCTGGAGTTCCTCCAGGACAAAAAACAGATGAAGAGGATTCAGGCCATGGTCGAAGCCAAGGGCATCACGACCGAGCTGACCAAGGACGAGGAGTACGAAGCCAACGAGCTCGGCATCCGATACCAGATCAACGGCATGACACTGACCAGCAAGGTCAACCTGGCGCTCATCGACTCTGTGGAATACAAGACCCTGTTCAAGATTCACAAGGAGCTCGAGGAGTTCCAGCCGCCCTATGAAGTGATCAGCGACAGCGAGACCGTCGTCATCGAGAACGAGACCAAGCTTCTGGACTACCTCCATGAGAAGGGCAAGAAGGGCGTCTCCATCCAGCGCTACAAGGGGCTGGGCGAGATGACTCCCGAGCAGCTCTGGGTGACGACCATGAACCCCAAAAACAGGGCTATGCTCAGGGTTTCGATCCAGGACGCGGTCGAAGCCGACGATACGTTCGACACCCTGATGGGGGACGAGGTCGAGCGCAGGAAGAACTTCATCGAATCGAACGCCCTGCTGGCCACGAACCTGGACATCTGAGCCGCCCACGGAAAGGACCTGACCGATGACTCCCGAAGAAAAAGATAAGGGGCAGGACAAGCCCGAACAATCCCCGCCGCCGCTTCCCCCGGCCGCCGCCGACCTCTCGGTGGTCAGCTTGGAGGCGGAGATGAAACGCTCCTACCTCGATTACGCCATGAGCGTCATCATCGGCCGGGCCATCCCCGACATCAAGGACGGCCTTAAGCCGGTCCACCGCCGGGTCCTCTATGCCCTCTACGAATCGGGGACAACCCACAACAAGCCCTACAAGAAATCGGCCCGCATCGTGGGCGATGTCATCGGTAAGTATCACCCCCACGGGGACCAGGCGGCCTATGACACCCTCGTCCGGATGGCCCAGGACTTCAGCATGCGCTATGTCCTGGTCGACGGCCAGGGAAACTTCGGCTCGATCGACGGTGACCCGCCGGCGGCCATGCGGTACACCGAAGTCCGGATGTCCAAGCTGGCCGAAGAGATGATGGCCGACATCGAGAAGGACACGGTCAACTTTGTGCCCAACTACGATGAGAGCCTGACCATGCCCGAGGTCCTGCCCACCAAGTTCCCGAATATCCTGGTGAACGGCGGCTCGGGCATCGCCGTGGGCATGGCGACCAACATTCCGCCCCACAACCTGGGCGAGGTCTGCGACGGCCTCATCTATCTTGTCCAGCACCCGAACGCCTCGCTCGATAAGATCATGGATTTCATTCCCGGCCCCGACTTTCCGACCGCCGGCTACATTTTCAACAAGCCGGGGATCCGCGACGCCTACCGGGATGGCCGGGGCATCATCCAGCTCCGCGCGAAGTCGATGATCGAGCGGGGCGACAAGGGCGAGCGCGAGCGCATCGTCATCACGGAGATTCCCTACGCCGTCAACAAGGCGCGCCTGCTCGAACACACCGCCGAGTTGGTCAACTCCAAGAAGCTCGAGGGGATCGCCGACATCCGGGATGAGTCCGACCGGGAGGGGATCCGGATCGTCATCGAGGTCAAGAAGGGCGAACTGCCCGAGGTCGTCCTCAACAACCTCTACAAGCACACGGCCCTCCAGACCTCCTTCGGGATCATCATGCTGGTCATCGTCGACAAGCAGCCGAAGCTGCTCGGCCTCATCGACGTGATGAAATACTTCATCTCCCACCGCCAGGACGTCATCCGGCGCCGCACCCGGTTCGACCTGAAGAAGGCCGAGCTCCGGGCCCACATCCTGGAAGGCCTGGTCATCGCCCTCGACCACCTCGACGCCATCATCAAGCTCATCCGGGCCTCGCGGACCGTGGACGAGGCGCGGACGGGCCTGATGGAGAAGTTCAAGCTGACGCAGATCCAGGCGCAGGCCATCCTGGAAATACAGCTCCAGCGGCTGACCCACCTCGAGCGGGACAAGATCGTCCAGGAGTATAAAGAGATCAAGGCCCTGATCGCCAAGCTGCGCAAGATCCTGGGCTCGGACGAGCTCGTCCTGAACATCATCGTCGAGGAGATCCGGGAGATCAAGGAGAAGTACGGCGACGAGCGGCGGACCGAGATCCGCGGCGAAGTCATCACCGACATCCGTCCCGAAGACCTGATCAAGGAGGAGGACGTCGTCGTCATGACGACCCAGTCGGGCTACATCAAGCGGACCTCGCTCTCCTCGTACCACTTCCAGATACGCGGCGGCAAGGGGCGCCGGGGGATCTCGATGAAGGCCGAGGACATCGTCGAGGACGTCTTCGTCTGTTCGACCCACTCCTACCTGCTATTCCTGACGAACACCGGCCGCGTTTACTGGCTCAAGGCGCTCGAGATCCCCGACGTCGGCGTCTCGGGGCGGGGCAAGGCCATCGTCAACCTCCTCGAGCTCCAGCCGGGCGAGACCATGACCTCGGTCGTCGCCGTCAAGGACTTCAACGAAGACAAATACATCGTCATGCTGGCGACGAACGGCCAGATCAAGAAGACCCACTTGGATGAGTTCCGCAACATCCGCCGGGGCGGCATCATCGCCATGAGCCTGCGGCCGAAGAGCCAGCTCATGTGGTCCCGGCTGACCGACGGCAAGCGCGACATCATCATCGCCACCAAGCTGGGCAAGGCCATCCGGTTCAGCGAAAAGGACATCCGGCCGATGGGCAGGACGGCGGCGGGCGTCCGGGGGATGCGCTTAGCGAAGAAGGACGAGGTCATCGGCATGGTGTCCATCGGCGACATGGAAAAATACGTCTTCACGGCGAGCGAGAAGGGCTACGGCAAGCGGACCGAGGTCGCTTCCTACCGGAAGACACATCGCGGGGGCAAGGGGCTCATCAACCTCAAGGTCACGCCCAAGATCGGGCCGGCCGTGGCGGTCCTGGGCGTCGCGGAAGACGACCTGCTGATTGTCACCTTGAGCGGCAAGGTCATCCGCATCCAGACCAAGCAGGTCCGGGCGGTCGGCCGCGCCACCCAGGGCGTCCGCCTCATCAACCTCGAGAACGGCGACAAGATCTGCTCCGTGGCCAAGGCCGAAGAGAGCTGACGGTCCGCGTCCAGGAACATCATCTCTTCATGAGGGAAGGCGTGACATGAAAGCACGAGTATTTGCCATCATCATAGCTGGTGCTGTGGCGCTGGGAATGGCGGCCTGCAGCTCTCCGGCCGGCGATTCAACTGCCA
>Ga0315275_10007141_pt1 | contig 10773 bp, 8 predicted proteins | sample YL17G03_0_MG_FD_205557 | JGI IMG/M metagenome (GOLD analysis project Ga0315275, IMG submission 205557) | Sediment microbial communities from Yellowstone Lake, YNP, Wyoming, USA - YL17G03_0 | ecosystem: Environmental > Aquatic > Freshwater > Lake > Sediment | place: USA: Wyoming | collected...
CCGGTTATCGGGTCAGCCGCCACACCGTTCATGATGGTCGCAGCCGTGGAAGAGGGGCCGAGTGCCGCATGCAGGTATCCGTCCAGGAAAGTCGGATTATTGGCAGAGAGGTCTGAGGCGACGTTCTCACCGTGTATGTACAGGTTGCCATATCCGTCTAGGTAACCGCTCAGGTCCGCCACGTTGCTGGGCGTGAGTATCGAGGTCGCGGATCCCGCCGACCAAATGACCGCTCCATATTCCTCCATCTTCAGGAGGTTAGGGGTGCCGCGCTCATCGTTGGTGCCAGTGTCCAGCGACTGGCTGAAGGTGTTCCAGACATCGAAGGGGATGTCTGCCTGAGACAGGGCGGCCTCCATGTACTCCCCGCGGAGCGGCGAGACCGTCATGTCGGTGACATCATCGTCCCTAACGTACAAGACGTTCTGCTGGACGAACTGGTACCGTGCCGTCTGGATAACGGGGCTGTTGTAGCAGGTATATGAACCGAAGCATGCGTACGAGCGCTTCGCATCGTCCTGCACGAACGCGATGACGCCCATCCGGTTCAAATCCCAAGTTGGCTGATAACTGAAATCATGGGAGAACGTCTGGGTCTCGCCTTGGACGATGTTGAAAGAGGTAAAGTTCAAGGACCTCACGACATACTTGTGGACGGGCGGGCCATTGGTCTGGGTCTTGTAGATCGTGTCCTCGTAGAGGGCGAAACGTATCTTGAGGTGTGTTTCGGTTATCGGGTCCGAGGCGTAGACCTGAGCTGTGATCGATGCAAGTGTGGGAGTCATATCACCGCTCAAGGTGATCTGGATGTTCGTGTACTTCGTCAGCTCGGTGACAGTCTTCCCCTTGTAGAAATCGTAATCCTGAGGGGTGGTGCCTTGTGAGCCGACAACGAACAGGCTGGTTCCGGTCGTGTATCCGCCTCCATCAATCACGGTCGTAGGGAAACCGTAGAACGGACTCTGGTAGAATGCCCGGCGCGAGACGTCGAGCGGAGAGTCGGTCATGGTATCGCCGTTGTGGTATGCTAGCATCAGCAGCCTATCCGGACCGAACTCGTCCAGCAACCTGCTGATCGCGGGCTTTATCACTCCGCACCAGGTGCACCACGTGCCGGTGAACATCTCCAACAGCACGACTCGCGGGCTCGTGCCCGCCATCGGCTTCGGCTCGACCGACTCGCTCTTCACGACACTCTTACTCACGCTCGCGGCTGCCGCAGAGCCCAAGAACATACAAGCTAACACTATTGCCCACAGTTGTAAACCGGAGGTTCTCATGTTGCCTCCTCCATTACTGGCCTGTGATTATCCCCCGACTATTTCATACTTTCGAGCGGGTCGTCGTTGTTTCGAATGACATCAGGTCCGCCATTGGAGTTGATGCGTCATGCGATGTCGAGGAAAACGCCACTTCCGGGGGGGGGGCGCGTCCATCGAGATGCCGCGACTACTTCTTCATGAGGATCGCGTTGAGATGCCGGGCGGCGAAGCCGGGCGAATTCTCGAGTCTAACGATCCTCAATCCCGCCCTGTCTGCGATATCGCGCAACTCATCTTCTGTAAAGAAATAGATGTGGTCGTCTATCAACGGTTTTCCCACGACCGGTTGCGGCATATCTGTCCAACTGCTGAAGTATCGGGGGATCCTCCCAGCTTCTCGGGCGTCCGGTGTGCTGAGATACAGCCGTCCAGACGCCGTCATCGCATCCGCAATCTTAGCGAGCGTCGGCACCGGGTTGAAGTTCAGATGCTCCATTACCTCGGTGAACACCACGGCGTCGAATTTGTGACTCCACGGGATCTCGTCGGTCTCGATGTTGCACACCTTGAAGTTGAAATTGTGTTTGCTCGCCAGTGTTCTGGTCGATAGCTTGTCAGAAACATCGATGCAGAACATGTCGCAGTGAAGCACTCGTTCGCAAAAGAGCGCCAGGGTTCCGTATCCGCATCCGACGTCGAGGCAGTTCGTCACTTCACCGCTTCGGCCCTCTTCACTGATCCACCTGAGGATGTGGAGCACGCCGAGCGCTTCACGTCTCCTGTATTTGTCGACATAGTAGGGACCGGGGTCGCAAGAGATGACTTCTTTCTGGCACGCTCTGAGTTCCTTCATCAATGATTCGCCAAGGCGGCGACGCATCTCCATCCGGAATGATACTATTCGGAGAGGTATCGCGGTGAGCCGCATGATCTCCGCCAGGTTCGAATCCTCAGGAAGTCGTCCTATCATGTTCTCGCACAATCCGATCTGAAGTCGAATGAGAGGAAGGACACCCGAAGAAACATCGCTGCGAGTCACCTTCGACTCCTCGCCAACGATGTCCGCAATCGAATTGGGCATATGATTGCCGCCCTCCATAAGGTGCTTCGGCTAGATATAATCATATGCGGCTGCGTCTCAGCACTCATAGGGTGAGCCCTCCCGGATGTCAGCATTCCTTGCTGGCACGCTTCAAGGACGTGACAAAAGTGCCGCACGCAGGAAGGCACATCAATGCCGGGGGATCAGAGGGCTGTCCGTCATCGACCTCGAGTAAACGGTTCGGAAGGAGGGAGCTGTCCCCCTGGTCTGGGAGATGCTCCCTGCGCTGTCGAATGCTCGTGTTCGTATTCCTTATCTGGTAAGCTGCTTAGGTGGGGTGGAATACCGCTACCACGGACGCATACCACAATTGATCCCCTGCATCTTGGCCAGACACCATCCTAGCCGTGATATGGTAAGTGTAGGTTCCTGAGCTGCTGACATTGAATGGCCTTATCAACGGGATATTGATCCAGTAAGTGTCTGATGGGAGATTCGTGGAGACAGAAAGGATTCCCAAGAAGGCGTCATCGAGGCAGGTCGTGCCAGTGTCGTCTATATTGACGAAGACCAGGTCCCTTGATCCCGAGGTGTGAGAGATGTCGACCATCACAGAGGCGTACACGACAACCGTGCCTGGTCCGGGCACAGTGATCGTAACCTCAGCCCCGTCGTAATTGGTCGCCGCAGAGCCGATGGGGACGCTGCTCGAGGTGTTGCTTGAAGCCATGATCGTGCCTTTCCCATTCACGCCGTTGACACCGTTGGTACCCGCGGGTCCCTGTATCCCCTGGTCTCCCGTGTCTCCCGTGTCGCCCTTGAGACCGGTCGCACCTTGTGCACCGGCTGGTCCCGGGATGGCGAAGTTGATGACCAGCGCCACGACTGACAGAATCACTGCCAGTATGCTCAATGCCTTGCTAAGCCCACTTCCTTGACTGGTCGGAGCAGGTACCGGCGCCGGAGGAACATACTGAGGTGCCGGTGGTGCCCCACCGTATTGTTGCTGCATGACGTCCTCCAAGGTGCCATGCTATTTAGTTTCTACAGAATGGAATGACCCGATTCCTTGAACCTCGGCCGTGGAGGCTAACACGCGACCCAGAGAGGAAGGGGAGCGCGTCTGTCGACCCTGGTTGCAGGAGACGTCTCAGATGAATCCTCTCTCCTGCACTCCCTTATTCTCTTAAGCAAACCTATAGTCGAAGAATGCCAAAGTGCGGTTCTCCGGGCTGATTCCTGATTTGTGCCTGCATCCCTATAGATTCCGTTGCCTCTTCGCAGGGCTCCGTTTCTTTCATCGCATCGGGGGCGGGTGCTCTCTCGGCGGCCGACCTGCAATCCTCAATAGGATCGGGGTGATTACAATGATTGTTATGACCGCCGCCGCTGTCACGAGCATCAGCAGCGAACTTGAATCCTGCGGCAAGCCCCCGTTTTCCGGCGGAATCCATTGCTCCGTCAGCTTGAAGACCGTGGCATTTCCCGTGCTGGACTCGAACATGAATCCAAGCATGCTGGAGGGGCTGGATGTGATGCTGTACCTTGATCCTCCCGCGTCGCCCAAGTACATCAAATGCGTCCTGTGAGGATCTGCGTTGCCAAAGAAGTTGACCTTCTGCTGTCCCTCAACAAGGATAACGCTCCATGCCACTCCAGCAGTGTCCAGCGCCATTACCTGCGATGTCGTCGGACTGAGGAAGAACGACCGCGCTTCTGGTTCGAGATCGACCCTGAAGTCTGGATCTACCGTCCCATTTGCTAGACCTCGTAGGATCCTGGTGAACCCGGGCGACCCGGTGTTTGAGCATGCGAAGTACGGCTTGACGTCGTTGGCGGGGTCGGGCAGCATGCTGACGTAGCAGCCGGGGTCGGTCACCAAGACGTCCCTCTGCACTACGTCGGCTGCCGGCACGTCAACAGGATAGAGATACAATATCCCCCCTCTGGCGGCAGTCCCGAGCGGCACATAGATCATGGGAGCTTCGGGGGCCCTCCCATAGCCAATCGGCCCCGATACATGCGCCGAGTCGCCCTGCAGCGAGAGAGGGAGGGTCAACCTGAGAACACCGTCCATCGAGAAGATGGCCAGATTGTCATTCGCCGTTGGCACATAGATGGCGGATTGCTTGGGCTGGATTCTGGCGAAGTACAGCAGCGGCATCCCGCTCAAGGGCATGTCGATGGAGGCGACCTCCTGCGGATCTCCGGGGGCGAGTACAGGATTGTCCTGATCTGAACGATAGTCCACCCTGAACAGCGTGAAGTGCGTCTGGTTGGCTGCGACGATATATCTCTCGCACGGTTCCCCGCCGGAGGAGTTGTGCATCTGCATGGGGAAGTCATACATCTCTCCCGCGGACACGACATCCTGGATCAGCCATGTGGGCTGGAATCCTATGCTCCTCCTTCCGAATATTCTCTTCTGAAAAGGTTCCAGGAACACGAGCTGGCCGTTCGCAACGAACGCGAGAAGTCCGTTCCTCGAGAGGTCATCCGTCGGCTCCAATTGCCCGAGACGGTTCCTACCAGGAACCATATAGAGAACGTTCGAGAGAGGGGCGCTGAGACCGAAATCCTGAATCCTGAAACTTGGAGTGGCGTTCGGCGGGTCGAAAGGCGTCCCGCTGGCATTAATGGCGTTCATCTCGATCAGGCCGGTATCGTGGGCGATGATGATCCAGAGTCTGCCGTCGCTTATGTTTGGAGCCTTGGGGGAGGAGGGGCCGAACACGGGGTCGAGAAAGTTGCCTTCAAGCGTGTACGACTTGGAGTAGTTGGTCAATGCCACATAATGGTCGTCCGGGGGCGGACATACGACTCCGGGCGAGAGTAGAATCGGGAGAAGAAGAAAAAGCGAGATCAAGATGCACGTCTGAGATAGAGCAGTGCACGACCTCCTTTCCCTGCGCATTCCACTCTGCATTGCAATCCTTTCTCAAATAACTGCCGACGAAACCTAGAGGAAGCCAACTCGATCACTTATCCTGTCGACCTCACATCGCGGCTTCGTGGCTGCATGCGCTCAATGCTCGAACGTCTCAGCACTCATAGGGTCAATCACGATGATCAGCTGACCCTCTTCTCATCATCGACGCGGGGACCTCATCATGGCGGCGGGATAAACGGCTTTCGGCTTGCGTCCACGCGGCGAGGCCAGCCGTCGGGTGCTCACGAATCTGCCTTCGCGCCTCAACGGCCGAACTGGCGCATTTACCTGACGTCCTCGACGGTTGCGAGGCTGCCGGCGATGCCGAGCACCATCATCCCACCTTCACCTGTTCGACAACAGCTTCTTCCGCATTTCCTCCAGCTGCTCATTGACTCTCCTTATCTTGCTGGCGATGCCCGCCAGGGGTTCTCCGAGGACCAAACGCATCTCGTCGGCGCCTCCGATGTCAGACATCGACCCCTTCAGCAGCTCGATGTTGTCGCGATACCGCTCGTAGGTCTCCAGCATGAACCGGACCTTGTCGAGAATCTGCGGCACGAAATCGGAAATCGCGAAGTCGAGCTTCTCGCCCATGTAGACGATGTCGATGACATCCCTGAGCTTGCGGACCTTCCTGGTCAGCGCCGCCCTGCATTTCTCGACGAATATCTCGCGCGCATCATAGCAGGGGAGCTCTATCTTCGCCGAGTATTCCTTCCAGGGTTTCTCGTAGAGGAAGGCGAGTTCCCTAGATTCCAGCCGCTCGACGTAGCTGTGCACCTTCCTTTCTTCGACTGTGAAAAGCATCTTGTCGACCAGATTGACCTCGACTTTGATCCTGGACGGGACTCCGAGGACCTCCGAATCGTACCCGAGCCAGAGGAGGACCATCCTGCCCCCGCTGCTGACGTGCACCTCGCTCTTGTCCGACTTGTCGCCTTCGAAGCCAAAGCCCAGGTCCCCTGAGATGGACTTGACCCGCCTCAGGACCTCGTCAATTTCCTTCGAGCACCGCCGCTTAGTCTCCGACAGGCTTCTCCCTTTCCAGATCGCCGAGTCTCGCCAGGTGAAGTCCACATCCTCGGAGAAGCGGTAGTAGCCCAGGTAGGCCTTGATGAGGCACGTCCCGCCCTTGAAAGCGAGGTTCCTCCTGAGGTACGCGTCCAGGGATATGGCGTGGAGAAGCCGGTGCAGGTGGAAGTCCTTCTCGATGATGTCAGTCCTTCTCGGCTTCCCGAGGGTGTTCAGGCGCTCGAAGAAATCCTTCATGGCAGTTCTCCAATGGCCTCCCGGAAACGCATCGAGTAGCGCGCAAGGTACCTTCGGAGCTTGTCCATGTTCAACCTCTCTATGTGCTCCATGATGACGTCCCTCGGCGAACCTTTCCCCTGGCGGTGCGTCATGTAAGCCATGTCGAGGAGTGTCTTCTCGGGATCCGAGTACGTCAGGCGGCCCTTTCGAACGGAACCGAAGCCGAAGCGGTCGGCGCTCCACCTGTGAAACTGGAACTTCGAACCGAGGATGCCTATGACCTTCGTGGTCCTGAAGGAGTCAGTGACGACCGAGTCGACCGCGAAGTACTCATGGGTCATGCCGTTGAGCTTGAGGGCGGTCTCCATGCCGAAGTACCAGCGCTTCACGCCCTTCAATTCCAGGGCTTCCGCCACCAGTTCGAAGGTCGAGCGTTCAGTGTAGCCGCGCTCGCGCTCGTCCGCGCTGCGCACGTAGAAGATGCCCCGGAGGATGCGGGCGATGTAGCCGTGCTCGATGAGGTACCGCAGGCTGCGGTCCCCCTTTTTCCCCGCCTGGGCGGCAAGCTCCATTATCTCGCTCGATGTGACGATCCTGCGCCCTTCGACGAGCAGTTTCTTCCATATGGCAGGAATATTCATTTCAGTCATAATATCCCTATTATTGGGATGTTATGACATGAACGTATTTACGTCTTGCGTTCCGCCAATCGGCTGACGAGGACATGGAGGCCCCAATCTCAAACTCCGTGCTCATAATGACTCGACGGCAAGGCATCTCAGCACTCATAGGGTCAATCACGATGATTAGCTGACCCTCTTCTCAACATCGACGCGAGGACCTCATCATTGCGGCGGGATAAACGGCTTTCGGCAAACTCTGCCTTTGTCGTCGCCATCTCTCCCCTTTCTTCTTTCGCGTTCCAGCGGCAGATGGGGTCATGTTGAGCTTCTTATCGCGCGATTCAACCGCAAGAAACGCTTGAATCGACGACATCCCCCCGTCACGATTCTGACAGGCGCGGAATCGTCTCTATGGAGTGGGTGACCGGGACGGACATTTCCCCAACAAAGACGACATCCGTCCCGACTGAGACAGGAGCCCGCCCTTCCGGGACTGGGTCCGTCCCCGGTCTGATCGGGTGGTTTGAAGCGGGAACGCCCTCGACCACACGGGGACGGTGTTCGTCCCGCCCGGGACGGATGCTTTCCCGGCGGTCGCGGTGGCTCACCCGACCGGGATCTGACCCGTCCCAACCGGGACATTGTCCATCCCCGCCCTGATATGGTGGCGAAGACCGGGAAGGACCTATACCCGACCGGGACGTGACCTCCACCCGACCGGGACTCAGTCCGTTCCGATGGGGGAAACGTAAGTCCCGAAAGGCACGCCATCCGTCCCGATCTTCTTCGGCCCGCCAACGTTCGAGGCGGGTTGACGAACGATCGCGAGAACATCCGCAACCGCCGAGCCGATATCCGCTCGGACTGATTGAAGTCTGAAAGCGGTTGTCGGTGCTTCTGCAGCCGTCGTTTGGACATCCACTTGGATTTACGCGACCTCCACGAAGACGCAGGCGGGTTCTGTATCGAATCAGGAGGGGTCCGTCCAGATGCAGGATGGGTCGCTCCGATTGGAGGAGCAATCCGTCCGGATCGCGGCACTGGACATTTCGTCGAGGGCCTGCCTTAGATGATTCGCAATCTTGGCGGGCGAGCCGAAGTGTCGGTGACGCTTGGACGGCTTCTTCTTCTGGCGGCGGGAGAGAGCTGCCAGCATCCGGATGCGACCTGGCGCCTTCAGAGAGCTGGCGAGGGATACGCTCAGCCCGAGATGCGCACTAGAGGTCCGCTCTTACGATTATCACAATTCCCAGATCGGCGTCTCGCAGAGATAAACCCCTTTCGGCTGGCTCCGCTGCTCCGCCGTCTTGACTCAGGTCAAGAACATTCCTTCATCCCACCCGTCACGCTGAAAGTCGTGGACACACCCAGGCTTGCGAAAATCGGCGTCGCCAGGGCTGGAGAAATGACGATGGCCAGACGGGAAGTCATCACGGATTCGCTGCGCCGCCACCATGGCGGTGGGTTTATATATGTAAATCGATGTCAATAACTGTACATAATGATGCAGAAACTCTCAACGGCTTACATAATGAAGCGGCTCTCAGACGAGGGGATCACCGCCCTCAGCACGCGCGAGTTCCTTTCACTCTTTCGCCTGGACGAGAACAGAGGCTACAAGTTCCTGCGCCGCCTCGAAACCGCAGGTCTGGTGAAACGCATCGCGCGCGGCCGATACATCGTCAGCCTTGGAGGCAAGGAGGCCCTCGGGCAGGCGTTCTTCCTAGGGACGCGCCTTGTCGAACCTTCATATGTCAGCTTCTGGAGCGCGCTCAACTTCTACGGATGGACAGAGCAGGCTCCCCGCGTCGTCTTCATCGCGAACACGAGATTGTCGGGCAGGAGGAAAGTCGAAGCGCATTCCTTCCGTCTGGTCAAGGTCAAGCCGGACCGTCTGTTCGGCTTCGCAATCGCGCGGCAGGGAGGCCTGGAATTCCCCGTTGCCGATCACGAGAAGGCAATCGTCGACAGCCTTTGGCTCCCCTCATGCTCAGGCGGAGTTGAGGAAGTTGCGAAAGCACTCGCGGCGGCGATTGAGGATCTGGACATCGGGATTCTGGAATCATACGCGGCAAGGATGGGGTCAAGGAGTCTCTCTTCCCGCCTTGGGTATCTTCTGGAGAGAATCGGGACGGAATCATCGACTCTGCAGAGGGAGGTCTCGGCGGACTATGTCAAGCTCGACCCCGCCGGTTCCAGGAGGGGCAAGTACGACTCCAAGTGGCGGGTCGTCGACAATCTCAATGAGGTGAGCTGACGCTCACGCGCATGCAGATTTCGGAGATAGCACGGCGCGATGGGCTCTCGCTCCATACGGTCGAGCGGGATTATGTGCAGCACTTGATCCTCCGAAATCTTCCCGGCCGGATATTCATTTTCAAGGGGGGGACGTGCCTGCGCGTTGCATACCACAGCCCCAGATACTCCGAGGACCTCGACTTCGATGCCGAATACAGCAAAACGGAGGCCGCGGATTTCTACCAGGACGCCGCCCGCCGTCTTGCCGACTACGGGATCAGCGCTCACGTAATCAAGGAACCTTCGGCGGCGGTAAGCTTCACCGCAAGGCTTCGGTACGAGGGACCTCTGTTCGATGGCACGCCTCTGTCGCGAGGGACCGTCCGCGTCGAGGTGAGCCTGCGCGGGGAGAGGGTGGAATCAAGAGAGGTGTTCGTCCCCCGCACGCCCTATGCCGATGTCCCGCAGCTCGTCCTCATCGTCCTGGCGGGGGATCACATGTTCGCGGAGAAGACAAGAGCCCTGATCATCCGTCGGAAGCCGCGAGACCTCTACGATCTGCATTTCCTCATACATCAGGATATACTCTGTTCGAGGTCACTCATCGACGAGAAGATGAAGCTGTATGAGCGCAGATTCGCTGTGAAGGCTGTCGACGAGGCGATCAAGGTCGTCGGCCGCACATGGAGCAGGGATCTGGAACCTCTCCTCGGACAAGTCCCCTCCTATGATGACGTGGCGGAAGACGTGCGGGCGACATTCCACGGAAGACTCACCGCGTGACGATACCCTCCTGAACGACCATCGGCGGCTCCGCAAACCCGAGAATGATTGCGAACACGATGGCGAACCGGGGCCGCGGGGGCGAATGCAACAGCGTCTCCATTGGCGAGGTTATGCATGTTCTCAAGTCAGATAACGACCCGAATACCTATTTATCGAGAGAGGCGGCCTCGATGACCCGATGGATTTTCCGCCTGGCAGGGCGGAGCAGCTACTCAGCGGCGGGCCTGAAGTCCTCAAGTCCGTGCTGGAAGAGCTCAACCCTAAGAAGTTCACGGGCATCGTGAGCACGAGCGTTATCAGGGCAGGGGCTCCCGCCACGGGCCACCTGTTAATCCAGCGGGGGAGGCCCATCGTCGCGCAGCACAGTTCCGTGAACCCGCACGGCGGTCCTGATGCGTTCAAGGAGTTGACGAGGGATGCGCTCAGCCCGAGATGTGCGTTGGAAGTCCGCTCTTATGAATATCACAATTCTAAAATCAGCGTCGCGCAGCTGACGAAGTCCCGCCCGACCTGCGTCCTCGGCGAGGATTTCGACCCGGCCACCACGATCGATGAGGTGAAGAGCGAGGAGACGAGGAGAATCGCCGAGGAGGACGCGGCGAGAAGCTCCGAGATGGAGAGAGAGCGGCATTCACATCT
>Ga0315275_10007142_pt1 | contig 10773 bp, 7 predicted proteins | sample YL17G03_0_MG_FD_205557 | JGI IMG/M metagenome (GOLD analysis project Ga0315275, IMG submission 205557) | Sediment microbial communities from Yellowstone Lake, YNP, Wyoming, USA - YL17G03_0 | ecosystem: Environmental > Aquatic > Freshwater > Lake > Sediment | place: USA: Wyoming | collected...
GGCGGAAGATCCTCGGGTCGGGCTTCTCCATCCCCTCGACACCCGAGATCACCCGCACCGCGAAGAACCGGCTGACGTCCAGCTCCTCGAGCAGCTGCTCCAGCCACCCCTCGAAGTTCGACACGACGCCGAGCGTGAGGCCGGCCGCGGAGAGCCGCTCGAGCACCGGCGGCACGTCCTCGAAGAGCGCGTAGTTCGCGAGATCGGTGAACTCCCGGTAGACGGTGTCGATCAGGCCGTCGTCACCGTCGATGCCGAGATCGCGCAGGAAGATGCCGTACACGTCGTGCCAGAACCGACGGGAGCGCTCCGGCGACGTGGTCCACAGCTCGTCAGAGTCAGCGGCCTGCTTGAAGCGGTCGAACACCACCTGGATCCGCGCTCGGATCGTCTCGGCGTCGACGTCATGGCCCTCGCGGCGCAGGATCTGCGAGAACAGGTCCGGGAACGTCGGGTGCGGATGCACGAGCGTTTCCCCCGCATCGAAGAAGACGGCCGAGTACCTCACGCCGTCGCGGCGACCCGGGCCTCGAGGTCCGCCCACGCCCGGTCCACCTGGCCCTCGAGCTCCTCGATCGTGCCCTCGTTGTCGATCAGGATATCCGCGACCGCGGCCTTCTCCTCGAGCGGCAACTGGGCGTCGATCCGAGCACGGATGGCCGCCTCCGACATGCCTCGCTCCCGCATCAGGCGATCGATCTGGGTCTCGACCGTGGTCGACACGACGATCAGCACGTCGAAGGCGGTGTGCATCCCGGTCTCCACGAGGATGGGCGCGCCGAACACCACGACTCGGTCGGAGTCGCGGTACTCCTCGGCGCCCTCCGCGAACAGCCTCCGAACCTCCGGGTGCACGATCGCCTCGAGGTCGAGCCGGGCCGCGGGGTTGGCGAACACCTGGCTCGCGAGCGCGTCGCGGTCGATGGCCCCACCCGGCGCGAGGATGTGGGCACCGAAGCGAGCGACGACCGCGTCGTGCCCGGGCGTCCCCTGAGCGATCGCCTCGCGCGCCAGGACGTCGGCGTCGAAGACGACCGCTCCGCGCGCTTGGAGCATGCGCGCGACGACGGACTTACCCGACCCGATCCCGCCGGTGAGGCCGACGAGCAGCACAGAGCTACTCCGACCGACCCTCGCGGCGCTTCAGGTCCTCGAGGATGGCCTCGAGCGAAACGTCCTCCTCCTCGACCGCCTCGGCGACCACCGGCTCGGGCTCCGGGGCCACGGGGGGAGGCACGACGGTCGCTTCCTCCGCTACGACGGCGACGTCGGCGACGGCAGCTGCCATGGTCGGCTCGGCCTCTGGCGTCACCGGACCCTCGATGACGGCTGCGCTCGCTCCCACCGGCTCCGCCACCTCGGCGACCGGCTCGGCGGCGACGTCCGCAGCGGCCGGCACGGCGACGGCCATCTCTTCCTCTTCGATCTCGGTGGCTGCGGGGGTCGGCAGGGCGCCGCCCACCTGCCGCATCGACAGGCTGATGCGGCGACGGGGGACATCGACCTCGATGACCTTCACGCGGACCTCCTCGCCGACCGTGAGCACCGACTCGGGCGAGTCGACGTGCTGCTCGGAGAGCTCGGAGATGTGGACGAGGCCCTCGATGCCCTGGGCGAGGCGGACGAACGCCCCGAACGGCACGAGCTTCGTGACCTGGCCGTCGATGATCTCGCCGGCCTGGTACTTGCGCTCGAACTCCTTCCAGGGGTCCTCCTGCGTCGCCTTGAGGCTGAGCGACACGCGCTCGCGCTCGAGGTCGACGTCGAGCACCTCGACCTCGACCTCCTGGCCGACGGCCACCACCTCGCTCGGGTGGTCGACGTGCTTCCACGAGAGCTCGGACACGTGCACGAGGCCGTCCACGCCCCCCAGGTCGACGAACGCCCCGAAGTTCACGATCGAGCTGACCGAGCCCTTGCGGCGCTCGCCCTTCTGCAGCGACTCGAGGAACTTCTTGCGGCCCTCGCTCTGCGATTCCTCCAGGAACGCGCGGCGGGACAGCACGACGTTGTTGCGGTTGCGGTCGAGCTCGATGATCTTGGCCTCGAGCTCGGTCCCGACGAACGGGTGCAGGTCGCGCACACGGCGCAGATCCACCAGCGAGGCCGGCAGGAACCCGCGCAGACCGATGTCGAGGATCAGACCACCCTTCACGACCTCGATGACGGGGCCCTTGATCGTGGACCCCGACGTCATGACCTCCTCGATCCTGCCCCACGCGCGCTCGTACTGCGCACGCTTCTTCGACAGGATCAGCCGGCCCTCCTTGTCCTCCTTCTGCAGGACGAGGGCCTCGACGTGATCGCCGACCTTCACGATCTCGTTCGGGTCGACGTCGTGGCGGATCGAGAGCTCCTTGGCGGGGATGACCCCTTCGGACTTGTAGCCGATGTCGAGCAGCACCTCGTCGCGGTCGATCTTCACGATCGTCCCCTCGACGATGTCGCCGTCGTTGAAGTCACGGAGGGAGGCCTCGATGGCCTCGATCAGCTCCTCCGGCGTCAGGTCGCGCTCTGGCGCGGCCTTGGTCGTCATCTCGTCTATTCGAACCATCTCCTTCCGCGCGCGAGGCCCTCACCCCAGCATGTGGGATTTGCCGAGGTGGCGAAGCGCCTCGCGGCCCAGGGATGGTAGTTGTCCTGCGGAAACGCCGTCAACGGGCCGGCGGGCCCGGCCGGGTGCGTCAGTGGCCCTCGGGCACGGCCTCGGCCCAGTTGAGACCCCAGCCCAGGTCGGCTTGCAGCGGCACGGACAACGCGTACGCGCCTTCCATCTCCCGCCGCACGAGCGCCGCCGCCTCCTCGACCCGGCCAGGCCCGACCTCGAAGACCAGCTCGTCGTGGACGGTGAGCAGCATGTGGCAGTCGAGACCGGCACCGTGCAGCGCCGCGTCGACCCGGAGCATCCCGAGCTTGAAGACGTCGGCCGCGCTCCCCTGGATCGGGGCGTTCAGCGCCATCCGCCGGCCCATGTCGCGCACGCGCGGGTTGGAGGCCTGGAGCTCGGGGATGTACCGACGGCGCCCGAGGAGCGTCTCCGTGTAGCCGTCCTTCGTCGCCCTGGCGACCTGGCGGTCCAGGAAGTCGCGGATCTGCGGGAAGCTCGCGAAGTACGCCTCGATGAACTCGGTGGCCTCGTCGACGGTGATCTCCAGGCGCGTCGCCAGCCCGTACGCGTTCATGCCGTACGCGATGCCGTAGTTGACCGCCTTCGCCCGGCTACGGAGCGACGCGTCCACCTGCTCCTGCGGGAGTCCGTACACCTTGGCGGCCGTCGCAGCGTGGATGTCGTGGCCGGACTCGAACGCCGAGCGAAGTCCCTCATCCTCGGCCAGGTGGGCGAGGATCCGCAGCTCGATCTGCGAGTAGTCCGCGACGAGCAGGAGTTGGTCCTCGCCGCCCGGCACGAACGCGCGCCGGATCTGTCTGCCGAGCTCGGTGCGAGCGGGGATGTTCTGCAGGTTGGGGTTGGAGCTCGAGAGGCGACCCGTGGCGGCGCCGGTCTGGTTGAAGGTGGTGTGCACCCGGCCGTCCGACGGATCGACCTGCCGTGGCAGGGCCTCGAGGTAAGTCGAGTTCAGCTTGTCGAGTTCGCGCCAGGAAAGCAGCGCGTCCACGATCGGGTGCTGCTCGCGGAGCTTCTCCAGGACGCTCGCATCCGTGGAGAGCTGCCCCTTCGGTGTGCGCTTGCCCGGCGACAGGCGGAGCTTGTCGTACAGGATGGCGCGGAGCTGCGGCGGCGAGTTGAGGTTGAACTCCTCGCCCGCCTGCCGGAAGATCTCGGCCCTGAGCGTGGCCATCTCGTCCCGGACCGTCCCCGCCATCTCGGCCAGGTACCCGGTGTCGAGCGAGATCCCACGCGCCTGCATCCGTGCGAGTACCGACGACAGCGGCAGCTCGACGTCGTCCAGGAGCGCTCGCAGGCCGGCCTTGTCCAGGAGTTCGGCCATGACCGGTGCGAGGAGCGCCACCGCCGCAGCCTCGGCGGCAGGGACGCGCCACGACGCGCCGAAGAGCTGGCCCTCGGCCTCCTCGCCGACCGACCCGAGGACGTCGGTCCCCAGGTACTGCTGGGAGAGCGCCGTGAGCTCGTAGCTCGGCGTCGCCGGGTCCAGCAGGTACGCGGCGAGCATCGTGTCGAACGCGACGCCCGCGAGCACGAACCCAGCCGCCAGGATCGCGGTCTCGGCGTCCTTGGCGTCGTGGATCCACTTGGGGGCGCCTGCATCCTCGAGCGCCACGACCAGCTCGCCGACATCCTTCACCGGCGCGTAGGCCGCCTGTCCCCCGCCGACCGAGACCCCGACACCGCGCACCGCCCGGGCGTCCAGCTGCAGCCGGACCGCCTTGGGCTCCGCGGCCCCCAGCAGCTCCGCGAGCTCCTTCGCGTCGGTCTCGCGCAGGTCGAGCTCGGTCACCTCGAGCGCGGGCTTGTGGCCGTGCCCGATCTCCTCGAGTCGCTCGAACAGCGTGCGGAACTCGAGCGAGGTGAACAGCTGCTGGACCGCCCCGAGGTCCCACTCGCCCATCACGCAGTCCTGCGGCTCGATGTCGAGGTCGACCGACGTGTTCAGGCGTGCGAGGTCCTTGCTCATCGCGAGCTGCTCGGCGGCGCTCTCGATCTGCTCCCGGAGCTTGCCCTTCAACTCGGACGTGCGCGCCAGCAGCTCCTCCACGGTTCCGAACTCCTGCACGAGCTTGGACGCGGTCTTCTCCCCCACGCCCGGCACGCCGGGGATGTTGTCGGACGGATCGCCCTTGAGCGCCACATACTCGAGGTAGCGCGACGGGGGTAGCCCGAAGCGTTCCTGCACGGCGGCCTCGTCGTACCGCTTGATGTCCGAGATGCCCTTCACGTTGAACATCACGGTGATGCCCGGCCGCACGAGCTGGAAGAAGTCACGGTCTGCGGTGACGACGACGGTCTCTATCCCGCGCTCGACCGCCTGCAGCGCGAGCGTCGCGATGGCGTCGTCGGCCTCATGGCCCTCGACGCCGATCACGGGGATACGCAGCGTCTCGAGTACCTCGACGATCAGCCCGAGCTGCTGGCGGAACTCGTCGGGGGCTTCGGGACGCCCGGCCTTGTACTCGGCGTACTTCTCCAGGCGCACGGTCGGCGCGCCCACGTCGAACGCCACCGCGATCAGGTCCGGCCGTTCCTCGCCGAGGAGCTTGATCAGCATCGACGTGAACCCGTAGACGGCGTTCGTGACCTGGCCGCTGCTGGTGGCAAGGGTGGTCGGCAGGGCGAAGAACGCACGATACGACAGGCTGTGCCCGTCGAGGAGGAACAGTCGCGTGGGCGTCTCGCCCGTGCCCGTGGCCACCGGCCGCGATGCTAGCGCAGACGCGACGGACGAGGTCGCCCGAACCGAGGGGCCGCTCCGCCAGGTCGCACGCCGTTGACGCGAATCCGACCCCATAGATAGGATTCGCGCACGTAAGCGGCTCTTCGGGATAGGGAGACGGTGTGGGCGCCACGTTCGTGATCGCGCTGCGGGAAGGCATCGAGGCCGCGCTCATCGTCTCCATCCTCCTTGCGTACCTGAAGCAACTCGGTCGGCGAGACGGTGCGAAGCTCGTGTGGTGGGGCGCGATCGCCGCCGGCGTCATCTCGGTGGTCGTCGGAACCGTCATCTTCGCCGTCGGCGCTGAATTCGATGGCACGGCCGAGCAGGTCTTCGAGGGCCTCATCACCCTCACCGCGGTCGCGGTCCTCACGTGGATGATCTTCTGGATGCGCCGCCAGGGCGCTCGGATGCGCAGCGAACTGCATGACAAGGTCGACACCGCCCTCGTCACGGGTGGGATCGCGATCGCCACCCTCGCCTTCGTGGCGGTCCTCCGCGAGGGGATCGAGACGGCCCTCTTCCTGTTCGCCGCTGCGAAGGGCACCGCGGTCCAGACCGGCGACGTCACCGCTCAGCTCCTCGGTGCCGTGCTGGGCCTCGGTCTCGCGGTTGCGCTCGGAGCGCTCCTGTATCGCGGCGGGATCCGCCTCGACCTCCGTTCGTTCTTCAAGCTGACCGGAGCGATCCTGATCGTCGTGGCGGCCGGGCTGTTCGCGTTCTCGATGCACGAGCTCCAGGAGGCGGGATGGCTGCCGTTCCTCACCGGAACGGCGTTCGACATCTCCTCGACCCTTCCCGACGACAGCGGGATCGGTGCGATCCTCCGCGGCCTCGTCGGCTACAACGCGGACCCCACGTACCTCGAGGTCATCGCGTGGGCCGGATACGTGTTGGTCACGGGCTTCCTCTACTTCCGGCCCCAACCTGCACTCCTCGGGCAACCGGTGACCGCCGCGGAGCGCGCTGCCCATCGCTGAGTGACTCATCGCTTCACGACCGACGTCGTCGTTCGTGTCACTCTTTCTTGCGATCCTCCGCGCCGCGTGCTACCTGCAGAGCTGATCTGCGCGCCTTGCACCGCAAGGAGTTCCATCGCGTTGACACGTCCCGAACACCTCGCTACTGTTCGCTCCGGTCCCGAGCGGCCGCTGGGACCGGGAGGCGGGAGACGCCTCCGGGAAGGTGGAGTGAACGAGGGGGCGCGAGTCCCCGAGAGCGCACCACCGACGCGGAGCGCGCACCTACCGACCGGCCGCCGGGTTGCTCGGGACCACCTTTCGACGGACCGAGGAACCGGGTCGATCTCGCTCGCGTATGGGGAAGGCGTGAGCGGGTCGGAAGGCTCCTCGGTCCGTCGATCCTTCCCGACCCTTGGGACTGCGGCGGCGGTCCGGGTTCGCTACAGGACCGCGTCGATGAAACGCTTCGTCTCAGGGGACCGCGGGTTCAGGAGGACTTCCTGCGGGGAGCCCTCTTCCAGGATGACCCCTTCGTGGAAGAACGCGACGCGGTTCGCCACCTCGCGCGCGAAGCCCATCTCGTGTGTGACGACCATCATCGTTATGTGGAGCTCGGTCGCGAGCGACTTCATGACCTCGAGCACCTCGCCGATCAGCTCCGGGTCGAGCGCGGACGTCGGCTCATCGAAGAGCATGACCTCGGGCTCCATCGCGAGGGCGCGAGCGATCGCCACTCGCTGCTTCTGACCGCCCGACAGGCGGATCGGGTACTCCTGGGCCTTGTCGGCCATGCCGACCCGTTCGAGGAAGTACGTCGCGAGCCCGTGGGCCTCCTCCTCGGTCTTGCCCTTCACCGTCACGGGCGCCTCCATCACGTTGGCGAGGGTCGACATGTGCGGGAAGAGCTGGAAGTCCTGGAACACCATGCCTGCCCGGATGCGGATCTGGCGGATCTGCTCCCGCTTGTGGCGGGTCCGGTGGCCCCCCTCGAGCTTGATCCCCGCCACCTCGATGCTGCCGCGGGTGGGGTCCTCGAGGAAGTTCACGCACCGGAGCAGGGTGCTCTTGCCCGAGCCGGAGCGCCCGAAGATCACGACCACCTCGCCGCGGCGGACCTCCATGTCGATGCCCTTCAGGACCTCGAGGTGTCCGAAGGTCTTGTGCAGGGCCTCGACCCGCACGACGACGTCGTCGGTCGTGGGCATCACGTCCCGGCTCCCGGCTCCGGCTCGTGTTCATGCTCGGCCGCCTCGCTCCGAGCGGCGGCCTCGTCCGGGCCCGGCCCGGCCCCGCCCTCGAGCTCCGGCATCTGGATCATCCCCGCTCCGCCGCCCCCGCCGCCGCCGGTGGTCGGGATGAACGTGGGCACCCCTGTCTTGGCGGCCGGGGTCGCGGCGCCTCGCACGTAGCCCTTCGACATGCGCTTCTCGAGCCGGCCCTGGAAGTACTGGAACACGCTCGTGAGCGCCCAGTAGATCATCGCGGCGATGATGAGCGACTCGAGGTTGCGGAAACTCGCCTTCCCGACGAGCTGCGCCCGGCGGAAGATCTCCATGCGCGCGACGGTCGTGCCGAGGAAGCTCACGAGCGCCGAGTCCTTCATCATCGCGATGAACTCGTTGCCGGTCGGCGGGATGATGACCCGCAACGCCTGAGGCAGGATGATCCGGCGCGTCTTCTGCCGGTACGTCATGCCGAGGGCGTCGGCGGCCTCGCCTTGACCGTGGCCGACCGAGACGATCCCAGCCCGGAAGATCTCCGTCATGTACGCGCCGTAGTTCAGCCCCAGCGCGAGCACGCCCGCGGTGAGCGCGTCGAACGACAGGATGTTCAGCCACGGCCCCCCGAGCGCGATCCCGATCTGCGGCAACCCGAGGTAGAGCAGGAACATCTGGACGATGAGGGGGGTCCCGCGGAAGAACGACGTGTAGAAGCCTGCGATGCCGTACGCGATCGAGTTCCTCGACAACCGCCCGAGCGCGCCGAGGAGTGCCAGGAAGCAGGCCAGGATGATCGCCAGGGCGGAGATGATGACCGTCCAGGTCAGGCCCCGCGCGATGAACGCGAATTGGTCCTTCATCCACGCGGCGTCGAAGTCGGCCACCGCGAACAGACCGCCGAGGACCAAGAAGATGCAGATCCAGACGACGGTCAGCTTGGCCCAGAAGGGGATCCGGGCGCTCACGAGCTCCATGCGCTCGCGGCGCCCGGGACGGAGGGGGGGCCGAGTCGCCCCGGCCCCCGTCGCCTCCATCGTCATCGTCTCGCCTCGTTCGGTCAGACCGCCACCGTGTAGTCGACGCCGAACCACTGGTTCGAGAGCTCGGAGAGCGTGCCGTCGGCGTGCATCTCGTCGACGATGCTGCTCACCTTCTCCAGCAGGCTGGTGGGGTCGAGCGGCGCGCTCTTGTCGAAGGCCACCCCGAGCGGCTCGTAGAACACGGGGGCGCCGACCATCTTGATGGGCTTGCCCTTGTCGATGGCGCCCTGGATCACGGTCTCCGAGGAGATGACGGCGTCGAGGCGGACCCCGTCGCCGAGCGTCAGGTCCTGGACAGCCGTCGAGTCCGTGTCGTACGTCACGATGTTCGCGTCATCGATGACGAAGTCGAAGGTGTAGCCGGGGATCTCGAGCGTCTTCTGGAGGAAGTAGTCGTACGTGCATCCTCCGCAGACGCCGATCGTCTTGCCGTCCAGGTCGGTGTCGATGTTCTGGATCGACGTGTTGTCCTGGTGAACCGCCACCACGGCCGGCGTGTAGTAGTACGCGGGCGTGAAGTCCAGGACCTGCGCCCGCTCGGGCGTGACCGTCATGGAGCCGACGCTCATGTCCCAGCGGTCGTTCCAACTCCCGGCGATGATCAGGTCCCACGAGGGGGCTTCCCACGAGATCTCGACGCCGAGGCGCTTCGCGATCTCGGTCGCGACGTCGATGTCGAAGCCCTCGTACTCACCGGTGTCCGGGTTCAGGTAGGACTGCGGTGGGTAGGCGGGGTCCGTCGACACGCGGATGACACCGTCCGCCTGGATCTTGGCCAGGAGGTCCTGCGTCTCGCCGCCGCCTCCGCCGCCGTTACCCCCGTCCCCGCCGCACGCGGCCGCGACGAGGGCCAGAACCGCGATGAGCGCCAGCATGGGCCAGAACCGCTTGCTGCGCATGCCTCCTCCTTGGTTCCTCGGCTTCCTGAGGGAGCTCGGGGAACCCGAACCCCAGCACGCGTGACTCTACGGCTATCTCCCCCCGCGGGCAACGCACAGCGGGAAACACGATCCGTACCCGGACGGATCCCGGTCACGGTGGACCGTCCTGCTCGTGTCATCGCTGCGTCCCCTCCGCCGAGAGTTCGAGCCAGCGACCGCCCCCCACGACCGACAGACGAACGACGTCCGCGGGCTCTGCGAGGTCGCTCCCGAGCCCGAAGCGGTAGGTCTGCGCGAGCCCGTCGAACGTCGTCATGGCCTCGAGGGCCGTTCGCACCGCCTCGCGGCTCACGGCCCCGCCGCGGAACGCCGCGATGAGCATGTGCGCGGCGTCCCAGGCCTCGACCGCGTAGGGACCGGGAGGGAGCCCGAACTCCGACTGGTAGTCCTGGATGAACCGCTGGGCGGCAAGGTCGGTCGAGGTCGTGACGTCCACGCAGGGACACGTCGCGAGCGTTCCCTCCCCCGCCGAGCCCACCGCCTCGAGGAAAGCCTGGTCGCGGATCCGATCACTGCCGACGAACGTCACCCGCCGCGAACCCTCCTCCACGAGCTGCCGCCGGAGGGCGGCGCCCCCTCCCTCCTCACCGCCCCACACCACGACGCCGCATCCGGCCTCGGCCACCGACGCCGCTGCGGACGCTACGTCGGCCTGGTCCGCCGCCACGGCAGCGCGTAGGACGACCTCGGCCTGCAGCGCCTCGCCCGCGGCGCCGAGGAGCGAGCGCGCCGCAGCCGTCCCGTCGCCCATGAGGCACACGCCACGTTCGGATGCCTTCATCTCGTCCGCCGTCTGTGCGAGCACGGTGCCCTGCACCACCTGGTCGGCCACGAGCCGGCGCCACCCGGTCCAGCCCCGATCGCCGAGACCGGATCCGGCGCCCGAAAGCGAGATCCAGGGCACACCCGCGGCATCGAGCGCATCCCCGAGCACCGCCTGCTCGGTGAGGCCCGGCGCACCGATCGCGGCAACGACGCCCGGCGTGCTTGAGATCTCGGCGGCGACCTCGGTCGTTCGGGCGGGGTCACCCTCGGTGTCGTAGGCCACGACCTCCACGTCGACCGGGAGACCGGCCACGACCTCGGCGTTCGAGAAGGCGAGTCGGGCGCCCTGGAACGCCGGCGCGACGCGATCGACCGCGTCCTCGCCGTCGAGCGCCTGCACGAACGCGACCGTGAGGTTCACCGTCGTCGTCGGTGTCGGGCTCGCCGTCGTCGTCGAGGCCGAGACGGGGGCGGAGGGGGATCTCGGACCGGGC
>Ga0315275_10007143_pt1 | contig 10772 bp, 7 predicted proteins | sample YL17G03_0_MG_FD_205557 | JGI IMG/M metagenome (GOLD analysis project Ga0315275, IMG submission 205557) | Sediment microbial communities from Yellowstone Lake, YNP, Wyoming, USA - YL17G03_0 | ecosystem: Environmental > Aquatic > Freshwater > Lake > Sediment | place: USA: Wyoming | collected...
CGGGAAATGACGACCCTTTCCGGATAGCTGCCCGCAGCAACGACGACCCCGTCGCCCGCAACCATGTTGTTGGCGGCCTTCTGGATGGTCTTCCAGGGAACTGTGGCTATCCCAGGATTAGAATCGTTGCCGTTGGCGCCGTTGACATAATAGACGGTCCCGGCATGTACGGACGTTGCCGCCACGAGCATTATGACCACGATACCTGGATATCCAAGCTTCACGATGTTCTTCATTATTAACCCCTGGGGAGTATAGGGTCCGGCCTCAGGTCCTGTCTTTAGCCATGGAGGGTGAAACTGAGGGTGATTTTGGGTGCGGGCCTGACTAATTCCGGAGGTGGGTGAGACTAGTCACGCAGAGATCCCCCTGATTGTGGTCTGGTCATTAGGCGTAATCCCTTCTCCTCCCGATGAAGGAGATTAGAAATTGGGATGGACGGCTCTAAGGAAGCCGGAATCGACTCGGCTAGTGTTATAACGGGTAGGGACGCAGGCGGGGCCTTTTCAACCCCCGGTCAGGAACCTCCAGTCGGAGCCAGAATTCGCCCAGGAGGAGTTCATGGTCGTCGACCTGTCCCCCCTAGCCCGGACGTTCCAAGAATAGGTCGTGTTCTTTCGAAGTCTGCCGACCGGAAATTCGACGCTGTTGGTGCCGGCGAAATAATGGGAATACACGCCTCCCGCCGGCTTGATGCGGACCTCATATCTGGCCTCTTGGGGATCGCTGTTCGTATCCTGCCATTGGAGGACGAGGCTCGTTGACTGTCCCGGGCTGCCGATTGCGGGCCCCGACAGGATCGGTGGGAGAAGGCTCGCTTTGCTACTGGTCGTGAATTGGCGGTCCTTGCCGGAATTCGACCAGGGGGAATTTATTGTCTCATGGTTGTCCCCCAGGGCCATCACGTTCCAGAAATGCAACGTGTTCACCGCTAGGCCAGTCATAAGGATGGACATGGAGTCCCGGACGCTGTCATAGTAGGTGTAATTGCCGCCCCGCGGCCTGATCCGGAGCCGGTACCCTTCTTCAGAAGGATTTATGTTCGGATCCTTCCAGCTGAGCCGTATGATAGTGGGTTGTCCCAAGGCCCCGTTAAGCGGGGAGGATAGGGACGGCGTTTTCAACGGCGTCTCCTGGTCCTGGAATTCGAAGGCCCCGATGTCATAAGCTCTTCCGGATGGCCTGGGAAGCCCGTCGAAATCGTTCGTCAGGCCGGCGAGGGTCGCGGCGGCATCGATGCAGGGCGAGCCCCGCTTAAGGTGATAATCCGACGCCCCCAGATCGTTGAACAACGGATCTTGGTTCCACAGGTCCTGGGGCTGGCGGGTCCCTCGGGGGGTGCTCCCGTTGGAATTGTAGACGCAATTGTTGGATATGTTCAGACCTGTGAGGGTCGAGCCCGCTAGGTAGATGGCGGTATCGGGCTGGTCATAAATGATGTTGTTCCGGACGACGGAATTGGGGCAATTCTCGAGGCTGATCCCCGCAGGATGATTGGAGCGCAGGAACGCAAGGCTTCCCGCAAGCGTGTTGCCGACGATCGTCAGATGATGGGTTGCCCCCCCGGTGGCAGCCCCGTCCGTGTTCGTCCCGTTGTGGGCGATGACGAGGTTGTTCCGGATCATTAAGTAGCCGCAGTTGTGGAGCATGAAGGCGTGTCCCTTGGCGGCCCCGTCCTTATAGACCGGCAATACGATTCGGTTCCTCTCGAGCACGATATTAGACGCCGCAGCATGATACGTGTCTTCCCAGGTCTGGAAGCCGTCTATATGGGGTGCGTACCCCACGTTCTCCGGGTCCTGATAGGAAATATCATGGATATAATTGCCCCGGAAGACGTGTCCGGTCCCAAAGAATCGGATGCCGTCGGCGTCGCCGACGGCGCCCGTCGGGGTGTGATAGGAGATCGATCCCCAGATATCATTGTTCTCGATGAGATTTCCGGTCCCGTGGATCTCCATACCTTCCATGCCATTCCGATGACAGCGATTGTTCCTCACGACGCAGGCCGATGAGTTGGGCCTCAAGTTGATCCCCCCTCTCGGGCTGTAATAGGCGTAATTGTCCTCGACCCGGCAGGCCTTGCCTTCGACCCAGATGCCATACCCCTGATCGGCATAGGTGGCCTGAGGGGCGGTGACCTTGAAGCCTTTGACGAGGATATAATCGCCCCGGACCGTGAAGCCCCGGCATTCGACGAGGCCCGAAGCCGTGTAGGATATTTCGGACCCGACAGTCCCGGACCGGGAAATGACGACCCTTTCCGGATAGCTGCCCGCAGCAACGACGACCCCGTCGCCCGCAACCATGTTGTTGGCGGCCTTCTGGATGGTCTTCCAGGGAACTGTGGCTATCCCAGGATTAGAATCGTGGCCGTTGGCACCGTTGACATAATAGACGGTCCCGGCAATTGCAGGCGTTGCGGCCACTAAAAGCACTATAGCAACGGTCCAAAAGGGAGTAAGATGCTTCATGTCCATTACAAACTACGAATTGCTCTCATGAAGTAGAACTATATTATATCATGAAACTCTTGTGAAAGAGGATGACCTCGTTGACGTTGATGTCTTCCTCTTCCACGGCTAGCCCCACTGACCCAAGGAGTGAGGCCCGGGCCTTGACCGTAGCAGTGTGTGAGAAATAATAGCGTTCTCCGGGCGCTCTTCTTACCCGGCTCAAGTCAGATCTCTTTCGATCGAGGGCCTTGTTAAACTCCGAGACCTGGGCGGCCGAAATGTCCTTGATTCTCCTCTCCCGAGCCCTCGTTAGATCTTCCGCGCCGATACCCAGTTGAGGAAAGCCTCATGGACGACCGCGATAAGGCTCTACTTGGAGGGCCGCCGAGTCCGGACGCCGGAAAAGAGATGGCTTTTAGTGACTGAAAATATTAGTATTTCACGATAGGCGGGCCCTGATGAAACTTGAGAATGGAAACATCAAAGAATCAGCCACTCGACGCCGCTGGGGGGGGGTAAGGAAACAGAAGCCGTGTTGCACTCTCTCGTTCCTGGCCAAGGTGGTGATTTTCCTGGCCATCTTAGGCCTGTTTCTTATATTCGTAAATGGCCTCCATCCGTTCTTGGCCGTCAGCGACCCTGTTCCCGGAGGGATCCTAGTCATAGAAGGATGGGTCCATGACATAAACATCGAGCAGACCGCTATTAAATTTAGCGCGGCTCATGACCGGGACGTTTTCATCTTGAGTGCACTTCACGCCTCGGGATCCGAGCGGGAGTGGGGCCGAGAGCATTCCGAATACATTGCAGCAAAACTGAAAAGGTCTGGTGTCTCCCCGGAACGCGTGCACCTGATTTTTTGCGAGGTATCGAAAAAGGACCGGACGTATCACACGGCCGTCGCTCTAAAAAGCTGGCTTCAAGAACGAGGAATCCCGGTCGATTCTCTAAACGTCATCACCATGGGCGCGCATGCACGGAGATCAAGGCTTTTGTTTCAAAAAGCGTTCGGCGACAAGGTCAAGGTCGGGGTCATCCCGATTGATGACCCGGATCATGATTCCGCGCATTGGTGGCGTTCCAGAGATGGCGTGGGCCAAATGATTTACCAGTGTTTTGCTTACATATATGCCAAGTTTTTCTTTCATCCTTAAAGTGAGCCTGACTCCATCTCGGACACAGGGATACTTCCCATCCGGCCGATTTTGAATACGATGCAGATCCGAGCAAAGTTTGGTTTGAACGGGGGCATCCCCTACCGCACGGCAATGCCCCGCGGCTTCAGGCGAAATAACGGAAACGGTCGTCGCGCGTCTATTCCGTCACGGCCCTCCGGGCGTTGACGAAGCCGCGGCCGAAATAGGGATCGTGGCCGTTCGAGCCTTCGTCATCTGCGGTGTTGGCCAGACAGGTCTTGAGCGCGCCCACCGAGAGCCCGGGGTATTTCTGCCTGACGAGCGCAGCAACAGCAGAGACGGCAGGCGCTGCCATGCTCGTGCCGGCGGCCCAGGAATATGAGGTCGTGCTTGCGCCGGCACCGCGTGAACAGCTCAGGACCATGTCGAAGACCCAGCAATAGTTCACCAAGAATCCCGAAGGGACCCTGGGAACCGCGCAAATCGCATCTCCCTGCAGGGCAAAATCCCCGCCGGGGGCCGCCAGCCAAACAAGCGAATTCCCGAAGTTCGTGTAGGAGGCAGGCCTGCGGAAATCGGTGGCGCCGAGGGCGAAACCCATGGGCCCGGTCGCAGAGACGGCAATCGCACTTCCGGACATGGCGGGGACTTTAATCAGACTCCCTGAATGATCGAGGTCCAAGGCGTCGTTCCCCGCCGAGGTGACCACAAGCACGTATTTCCCCGCATAATTGACGGCCTTGTTCAGGGCGCCGCAAAGCGCGCCCACCCCCGTGTTGCCGCCCCCTCGGGGAAGTGTCGCACCGAGGCTCATGTTGATGATATCCGCCCCCGCACCGCCTTCCGCCAGGGGAGTCGCGGCATAGAGGATCGCCTGAATGATAGCCCCGAAGGAGCCGCTCCCATTATGGAGGGCTTTGACCCCGATGATCGTCGCTTCGGGCGCGATGCCAATCGTGCCGATGCCGTTGTCGTTGGCCGCGATGATCCCGGCGACGTGCGTGGCGTGCCAGAAAGTCCCAGTATCCTGATTGTATGCGAAGCCCGGGACGAAAGAACGGGAGGCAGCAACATCAACCCTCCCGGCGAGATCGACATGAGTATTGTATATTCCGCCATCGATGACGGCCACGCGGACGCCCAAGCCGGTGAAACCCGCGGCCCAGGCGCCTTCGGCCTCGACGGCTTTGATGTTCCATTGCAGGTTGACGAACGTCTCATCTCCCGGCGTGACGGCGGCCTCGATGACGTCCGACTCCCTGACCGGAGACTGCCACTGCACGATCCGGTCTTCGGCGACGCTCGTGAAGGCGTTTTGTGCCAGCGCCAGAGCCAGGAAATCGGGAGCATCGGATTCGACGACCGCGACGCCACACTTTCCATGGCTGAAGGTCACGGTCCCCCCAGACCTGAACACGGCGGCATCCTGTTTGGCTCCCCATTGACCGACGGTAAGGATATAGCTTTTGCCGGCCGCGGCCACCGCAGGCAATGGATGGAAAGCCAGCCCGAGCACGACGAGCCCAATCGCAAGGATGAATAGACATACCCGTCTCATAGAACCCCTCCCTATCTTTCTCGAAGTTCGCTGCCCATTTGATCGGCGCCGAATTATATTAACAAAAGAGACGACCTGTCCATATATTTTTTAGTGCGATCCGGGCGGCCTGCCCCCGGCACCTCATTTCAGGACAAGACGCCGGTTGTCAGACCAGGCGCAGCGATGATATCATTTGGGCATGAGCGGACGCAGGGCCGTCTATATCGCAGTTTCGCTGGCGCTTTCAGTCCTGCTCATCAGTCTGCTTATTTCGCGGATAGACGCGGAGGAGCTCGGGCGGGTGCTGACGCGGATCTTCGTCCCCGGCCTCCTGGCCTATATGGCCGTCGCCCTTCTGGGCACCGTCCTCAGGGCCTGGCGGTATAAGCTGTTCCTCAGTCCGCAGACGGTCCGTTGGCGGGACATCCTGATGGCGACGTTCATCCGGAACAGCTTCGTGGATCTCCTCCCCGCGCGGCTGGGGTCCCTCTCTCTTATCTATGTCCTCAACAAACGGCTCGGATTCTCTTTCGAAGCCGCTACGTCCGCTTTTGTGGCCTCCTTAGTGTACGATTTCCTGACCCTCGCCCCGTTCGTCGTCGGGGCAGCGATCGTGGTCGGCCTCGGCGCGACGGCCGTCTCCACCCCCGCGCTCCTTGCGGTCGCAGGGGCCTTCTTCGTCATCTGGGCCCTCATCCTGGCCAGGATCACATGGTTCTTCAGGCTTGGCGTCCGGATCTACGAAAAGGGATTGCGGCTTTTCAGGTTGGAAGCGAAGAAATGGGCGGCGGTTTCGAAGGAAAAGCTCGCAGCCACGGCCGGGAGCATCGCCCTCATCCAGGAGAAGCGCCTGGCCCTCCCCTTCTTCGTCCTCTCGCTCGGCATCAGGGCCTGCAAGTACATCTCCATCTATTTTCTGTTGTTCGCGCTGATGAGAAGCCTGGGCTTCGGATTCCCGGAGCTTAGTTTCTGGAAACTCATCCTGGGGATCACGGGCGCCGAACTGACCTCGCTGATGCCCATCAAGGGGCTGGCCGGATTCGGGACTTGGGAATCAGCTTGGGCGCTGACCTTCGGCCTGATGAACATCGATCAGCGATTCGCCGTCCTATCGGGACTGGGCGTGCATCTTGTCACGAACATCTTCGAGTATTCCCTTGGCATCGGAAGCCTTATCGTCCTCGCCATGCCGTTCCTGCGACAAAAGGCAAATCCGCGTTTGTAGCCACAGCCTTTAGGCTGCGCTTCGGCCAAGACGCAAGCTGAAGCTTGCGGCTACAGGCAAATCCGCGTCTTCAGGAGTGATGCCCCGAGTCCTTCGAAGGCGGTCCTCATTGCTAGGACGCGTGCCCGATAATCGGGTATAATGCCTGACATGCTTCCCTACATCGACCATTTCGGCCTCTCCGCCGAGGACCTCCGGACGACGCTCGTCTTCGCCCTGTCGAAGGGCGGGGATTTCGCGGAGGTCTTCCTGGAATACCGCGCCTACGATTACATCCTCATGGAGGACGATATTATCAAGGAGACGGCCGAGAGCATCGGGATCGGCATGGGGATCAGGGTGCTCGCGGGGGACCAGACGGGTTTCGGGTACACAAACGACCTGTCGCTCGAGAAGGTCCAGAGAGCCGCCCTGACGGCCGCGGCCATCGCCAAAGGGAAGTACCGGGGCGCCGCTTTCCGCCTCAGGGAGAGAACGCTTCGGAAAGACGTGGCCCGCGTCATCCGCCCGGCCCATGCGTCCGGAATAGCGAAAAAGATCGCTTTGGTCCGGGAGGCCTACGGCGCCGCCCGGTATTTCGACCCTCGCATCGCCAAGGTCAAGTCCTCGCTCCAGGACAGCATCCAATACGTCACCATCGCGAACTCGGAGGGCCTTCTCGTCCGGGACGTCCGCCCGATGGTCCGGCTCACGTGCGTCGTCATCGCCGAGAAGGACGGCCGGCGCGAGTTCGGGTATTGGGGCGGGGGCGGACGGGTCGGCCTGGAGTACTTCCGGGACGTCCTGACGCCCGGCAAGATCGGCGCGGAAGCGGCCGCCGAGGCCGTTCTCCTGCTCGATGCCGTGGACGCCCCGGCCGGCGAGATGCCCATCGTCCTCTCGCCCGGTCACAGCGGCGTCCTCATCCACGAGGCCGTCGGCCACCTCCTCGAAGCCGACTTCAATCGCAAGAAGACGTCCGTCTTCTGGAACAAGATGGGAAAAAAGGTCGGCACCGACCAGGTCACGATCTACGACGACCCGACGATCCCCGCCTCCCGGGGCTCCTACAACGTGGACGACGAGGGAACGGCGCCGCGCAGGACGCTCCTCATCGAAAAAGGCGTCGTCGCGGGCCTGCTTCAGGATAAGCTCTCGGCCCGCCTGATGAAAAGGCCCTTGACCGGCCACGGCCGGCGGCAGGACTACAGCCACTGGCCCGTCCCGCGCATGGCCAATACCTACATCGACCGGGGGGAGTACGACCCCGCCGAGATCCTGGCCTCCGTCAAGAAAGGCTTTTATGTGGACAGCCTTCAGGGCGGCCAGGTGGAGGACTCGGGGAAGTTCACGTTCTCCGTCAGCCTGGGCCACCTCATCGAGGACGGAAAACTCACCGCCCCTGTCCGTCAGGCGACGCTCATCGGGACGAACATCGACATCCTGAAGAGACTGGTCTGTGTCGGCTCGGACCTCGCCTTCGGGCTCCAGACCGGCACCTGCAGCAAGGAGGGGCAGGACGTCCCGGTGAACGACGGGTGCCCGACGATAAAGATCTCACGGATGACGGTCGGGGGCCGGAGATGAGGGAGCTCGCCGAAAGGCTGGTGGCCTGGGGGAAGGCCGACGGGGCCGACGAGATCGAGGTCTCGGTCGTCGAGGGCCGCGAGTTCAGCGTGGACGTCCGGCGGGGCCGGATCGAGAACCTCGTCGAGGCCGGGTCCCGGGTGCTCGGGCTGAGGGTCATCAAGGACAAGCGCACGGCCGTCGCCGGCTCGTCGGACCTCGAGCCCGGGACGCTCCGGCGGCTCGTCCGGAACGCCGTCCGGCGGGCGGAGCTCGCCGAGCCCGACGAGTTCGCGGGGCTCGCGCCCTTGACGCCGTCAACCGTTGACGCGGCGGCCCTCAGGCTCCACGACCCCGAGGTCCCCGCCCTCGATCCCAAGACGATGATCGGGCTCGCCCTCGAGACCGAGCGGATCGCCCTCGCCGACAGGCGCATCACGAATTCCCATGGCGCCAGCTTCTCGAGCGACGACGCTGCCGTCTTCCTGGCGAACTCGAATGGCTTCTCCGGCGGGTTCAGCGGAACGTACTGCGGCCTGGGGGTCGGGCTCCAGGCCGGGGGGACGAACGACCGGGTCGAGGATTCCTGGTATTCGTCGAAGCGATTCTTCCGGGAGCTCGCCTCGCCGGAGGACGTGGCGAAGAAGGCCGTGGAACGGACGGTCCGCCAGCTCCGGCCGCGGAAGGTCAGAACGAAGAACGTCCCGGTCGTCTTCGACCCCACGATGACCTCCTGGGTCATGGGCTTCCTGTTCTCCTGCGTCGCGGGGACGTCCGTCTATCAAAAGGCCTCGTTCCTGTCCGAAAAGCTCGGCGAGCGCATCGGAAACCCCTTGGTCCACGTGGTCGACGACGCCCTCATCCCCGGCGAGCTCGGGTCCCGGCCGTTCGATTCGGACGGCGTCCCCTGCCGCCGGACGGTCGTCGTGGACAAAGGCGTCCTCCGGAACTTCCTGTGCAACGTCTATGCGGCCCGAAAGCTCCGGCTCCAGACGACCGGGAACGCGGACGGCGGAGGGGTCAGCCCCCACAACTTCTCCCTGGCACCGGGGAAGAGCACTCCCGAGGAGATCGTCCGTTCGGTCAAGGAAGGCCTCCTTCTCACTCGGACCCTGGGCCACGGCCTCAACTCCGTGACCGGCGACATCTCCCGTGGCGCTTTCGGCCTGTGGATCGAGAACGGAGAGATCGCCTACCCGGTCTCCGAGATCACGATCTCCGGGAATCTCGGCGCCCTTCTCCAAGGCATCGAAATGGTCGGGAACGACCTCGAATTCCTCAGTCCCGTCGCCGGCCCGACCATCAAGGTCGCCGGGATGACCGTCGCCGGGGAATGACAGCCGTCTCAGAACCCGTTGATGTGGAGGACGTCGATCCTCTTCCGCTTGGGGACGTGCAGGGTTCCGTCCCCGCCCTTCCAGTAGCGGCACGAATCCCCGTATTCTACGGCGACGGGCGCTTCGGCGGAATAGCCGAGGGCGAGAACGGAGTCGATCCTGTACGAGTCCGGGACCTTGAGGATGGCGCGGAGGCTGTCCCTGTCTATAGATAAAAGCCAACAGCTCGCGACACCCTCCCCTGCCGCGGTCAGGATCATGTTCTCGTTGGCAGCGCCGACGTCGTATTCGAACATCTTCTCCCGGACCTCCGTGTTGACGAGGACGACGACATAGGCCGCCGGCTCGCGCCCGGGGGCCGGGTCCCCCGCCGGAGCGATGTAGGCCGCCCACTTCAGGCACGGAAAGACCTCCGCACGCAGGGCCGGTTCGTCCACGAGGATGAACTCGAGCGGCTGGAGGTTGGCGGCCGAGGGCGCCAGCCGCCCGGCGTCCACAACACGGTCGAGGAGAGCGCGGGGGACCGGTTCGGGCTTGAACTGCCGCACCGTCCGCCTCGCAACGATCAGATTATACATTGCCTTCATCGTTCACCTCCGCGAGCCAAAGAAATTAGCATGCGCTTTTTCCGCGGCCGTCGCAAGTCTGAGAAAATCGCCGCATGAACGACGGAGGGGATCTGGAGCCGCAGCCTTTAGGCTTCGCTTCGGCCAGGACGCAGGCTAAAGCCTGCGACTACGGGCAGCCGAGACGCAAGCTGAAGCTTGCGGCTACAAGTAAATCCGCGTCTTTAGGGCGGACCTTCGGACCGTCTGTCTGTTTCTGTCTTCGGAGCCTTGGCCATGAAAACGGCCGTGGCCGCAAGCAGGAGCAGTCCCGCGACGACGTACATGGTCCTGTATCCCGCCCGGTCGGAGACCCAGCCGAAGACGGGCGCGCCGAGGCCCATCCCGACGTCGAAAAGGGAAAGGTACAGGCTTATGGCCAGGCCCTTGTTCTCGCGGCCCAGGTAATCGATGATATAGGTGCTCAGGGCCGGAAAGATGAGTCCCTGGCCCAGACCGCCGACGAAGCCTGTCAGGATGAGCAGTCCGAAGGAATTCACCCGCGAAAGGGCGAAAAGGTTCAGGCCTATGATGACCGCGGCCAGGAAGACGACGCGCTTCCGGCCAAAGCGGTCCGAAAGGTCGGCGATGCTGAAGCGCGTCAGGATGGCGGCCAGGGAGAAGGCCAGGAAGAAAGGCCCCACCCGAGCGATACCGACCGATTTCCCGAACAGGGCGACGAAATAGATCATCGTCCCTCGCACGGCCCCGTGGAAGACGGGCATCGCCGATATGATGAACAGGGCGGCGACGGGAACGCTCCGGAGCGACGCCCTCCCGGAAGGCTCGTCTCGCGCGGCCCGGGGCGCTTCCCGCGTCAGGAAGAGACAAGCGAGCGCGGCCAGCAGGAACGCCAGCGCGGCGTCGAACATGCCGCCGAATCCGAACCTGTGGATGAGCTCCTCGGCCAGGAGCGGTCCCAGGGCGT